>Ga0315280_10006366_pt1 | contig 16336 bp, 10 predicted proteins | sample YL17G06_40_MG_FD_203697 | JGI IMG/M metagenome (GOLD analysis project Ga0315280, IMG submission 203697) | Sediment microbial communities from Yellowstone Lake, YNP, Wyoming, USA - YL17G06_40 | ecosystem: Environmental > Aquatic > Freshwater > Lake > Sediment | place: USA: Wyoming | collected...
CAAGCAAGAAGTTGTTGAGAAGAAACGGCATCGCGCGGGTGTATATCTGTGATACTGTCGCGCCGCCGTGATGTAGAATTGTCTCTCCCGCTATCTGCTGAATCCTCTTCTCCACCTCAAGCGCAGGTATTATCTTCTTCTCAGGCGGCGAATCCAGACGCTTGAAAGAAAGAATAAAATCGCCATGCATAGAACCGGCCCGCCGAAGTTTTATGGTCTGCCGATAGTTCTGGATGACTGGCTGATAAATCATCCCATCTTCTTCCGCAAGCGCAAACCCCTCATCGTGCGCAGCAAGATGGATTGAGTTCCAAACCTTGAACTCTCTGTTGTGAAATGTCATAACCATCCATCCGTCGGGTTTCAAGACTCTGTGACATTCCTCAAAAATCTTGCCCAGCATCTCGCGGTAATGCTTATGGTCTTTCGCAATTGGAAAGCCTGAATGGCGTGTCTCAATTGCCTCCTCATCATAATTGATCTTGTTAATGCCCAAGAATTCTTTCAGCCAGACAAGCCAGAAAGCAGATAATTCCTGATACTGCACATTTCCACCATAAGGCGGGTCGCTGATTATTACATCTATGGAATTGTCGGGAATTGGTAATTTGTGCGCCGATTGCGTCAGAATAAGATATGTCGCATCTTTTTTCAAATCTTCTAACTTCTGCGCCTCAATTGCATAATCGCCTATCTCTCTGTTGCTCTGGGTCTTGCCCGGTTTTGTAGCGCTTTGCCCTCGTCCGTATCGCTGACTAAAAGACCGGAAAACGTTCCTCTCTACCGATACATCCGCAAGCCAGTAGGCGTGCCGTTGCCATCCGTGACCAACATCCTCATTCAATATGCAAGTCCAACTCAAATTGGCACTGAATGTTAGCCACAAAAGGGGAGAAGCATGTTTTTCCGAGGCGATGGCAGATTTGAGGATTGCGTTTGCGAGAAGGTTTCTTCGCGTAAACAGGTCGGCGAAGTACTTGATGCCTTTCTGGAATACTGCGTCGTCTCGCTGTCTGTCAGCATCAGGGAAGGGGTCATCAGGGATAAGATGTTTATACAGTTTCACGCGGGTTTGGAATTCATCTTCTATTTTTTGAGCGAGAGAGATGTCTTTCTTATCTGGCTTTTTTGTGCCTTTGGATTTACAGTGCGGGCAGGAGACGAAGATGTTTATCATAACAGATGGTTTGCGGACGCACTGGAGGGGTTTGATAATGCCTCTGGCATCTTTCACCACGCCTTCCGGCGTGGTGCTTCCTTTGTAGCAGAATTTACATTTATATGTTCCTGCGCGTAGTTTTTCACATTCGGAGACGATATTCTCTTTTCCGCAGTCAGGACAATCATAGACATTTGACCATTCGTACCAATCGGCGGGAATTTCTTTGCCACATTTTGGGCAGGTGGTGAGATACAGTTCGTTGATTTTATCTTGGACTTCTTTCTCAATCTCTTTGAAGTGTTTCTGGAGTTCTTCCAAATCGCATGGCATAACTTCGCATTTTGTGATAAATGTGGCGAGAGGATTTATATCAACGCCGATAACTTTTCTGCGCAGTTTCAATCCCTCATAGACTGTAACGCCTCCGCCGCAGAATGGGTCAAGAATAATATCGCCTTCAACTGAGTAGTGTTTGATTAGGTGTTCAAAAACGTTCCACGGTCTTCGCGCGAAATAGCGGTGCATCTTATAGACAGCAGTATGGGGTTTTGCGACAACGGGATGGTCAATTGGCTCATCTTTTCGCATTCTTTTGATTTCATTAGAAACAAAATCCCCCATAACCTCACTCCTGAAGCGTGGTCCGGTATCTCGGCTGTTATGATTTTATCAGCGCTTTATGTCCTGTCAATGTTTTCTCCGTAACCTGCAAGTTAGACGATATTGCAAGAGCGGTTGCGGGGAGGGGATTTGTCACACGTTGAAACGCGGGGGTTGTCAACCGCGGCAATGAATGCCGCGGCTTTGGAATTTTCACCACGCCTCCCGGCGTGGTGCTTCCATCCCCGCCGGTGAACGGCGGGGCTTGCTATTGCCTATTTGCCTATCTTTTCAAACTCGCGCGAGGGAGGTGATTTTTCGCGTTTTTGGGGTGGGGATATATTATATAAATCCTGTAAATTGGGAGGGGTCAAAATTCCGCAACTGCAACAGCGAGCAAGGGTTACTAAAAATGGCAATTTACAGGATTATTTTTCGCAGAATGAGCCGTGTTGGGCAAAAAAGCGGCAGTTTCATCAGAAGACTTTACGCTTTCTTGAGGAGGGTATATTAAGTATTCCTCTGTATTTCGTGACTGTTCTTCTTGCTATCTCTTTATTCTCTTTTTCAAACTTGATTCCGCGGCTTTTCAGTTCTGCGGAGATTTGCTCATCGCTCAGCGGATTTCGCTTGTCCTCTTTTCCTATCATTTCCGCTATCTGCTCTTTTATTGACCGTGTGGACTCGGTTTCGCCATTTCCGGTTTCTGCGCCGCCGCTGAAGAAGAACTTCATAGGGAATATTCCGCGCGGAGTCTGAATAAACTTGTCCGCAATCGCACGACATACAGTAGAAGTATGCACGCTGACCCTGTCGGCAATCTCCTGCATCCTGAGTGGTTTGAGTCCTGAAACACCCCTCTTCAAAAAATCCTGCTGAACAGATACGAGTTCGTTCGCGATTCTCTGGAGAGTGTTTTTTCTCTGCTCTATAGCCCTGATAAGGTGCCTCGCAGACTCCACCTTCTTTCTTACATAATCGCGAACCTGCGGGTCGGCGCGCTTTTCTGTCAGCATCTTCTCATACGCCCTGCTTATCTGGACCGTTGGAATGTAGGCGTTTTCAAGCCTCACTTCATATCTGCCTTCTACATCCTCCACCACAATGTCAGGCACCACAAACGGAGCGGGTTCGCCGCTGAAAAACGCGCCAGGATGTGGGCTGAGTGCTCTTATGAACTCAACCGCCTTCTTTACATCCTCCAGAGGCAGACTCATCTCTTTGGAAATCTTCGGGATTTTGTTGGCGCTTACATCGTCCAGATGGTTCTCAACGATTTCGCGCTCAAGAGAGCACTGTTCTCCTTTTCCCAGTTGGAGGAGAAGAGCCTCTTTCAGATTGCGCGCTCCAACACCTGGAGGGTTTAGACTCTGAACAGTTTTCAGCGCTTCCTCAGCGACCGCAAGCCGAGCCGGGTCTGTCGTGCCAAAAATCTCTTCAAGCGGATACATCACGTAACCGTTATCGTCAATGTTGTATATTATGCTTTCGCCAGCCTGCCTGACATCTGCTGTCAGGTCTAACAGGGCGAACTGCTGGGATAGAAAGTCCTGAAGTGAAAGCGGCTTAGCAGCGGTATTCTGCAGCATATCCTGCTTCTCGTCGCTGTCAGAGACGTAACTGCGCCGCTCAATGCTCTGCTTCTCAAAGTGCTCTATAATGTCCTCAAGTTTTGCAAATTCCTTATCAGTGTGTCCTTCAATCTCCAGTGCGGGCTCGCGCTCTCTTCTGTATTTCTCTGCCGCAATCTCTTCTCTGGGCTCTGAAGCCTCCTGAACGCTCTCCCCTCCTGTCTCTTCAGACAATTCCATTACAGGGTTTTCAACCAACTCTTTTTGAACAAGTTGTTTCAAATCAAGCGCTGATAACTGCAATATCTCTATGGACTGGATAATCTGAGGCGCGAGTTTCAGCCTCTGCTCCAACTTCTGCCTCAATGAAAGGTCTGGTCTTATGTCCGCCACACCAACACCTCGCATCGTGTCTTTCGTTCCTATTAGGAAGATAACTCAAACTCCTGCACTCGTCAAGCCAAATTCAACGCGCATCCGCGCGGAAGACCCCGCACCCCCATTCCATACGTGAGTTGAGAAACGCTTGACAAGAACGAGAACGGGGTGATAAGATTCTTTTAATGCATCCGAAATGGTCTGGCGATCGGAATGAAATTGACGATTTTTCCCAGCGCAAGAACCCCGATAACGTGTCTGAAAATTGGTTGAAATGACAGAATCCTATAACCGCCCTCCAAGGAGAGTGTTTCTCAAACTGACTACCCTGGTTGGCATCTCTGCTGGTGTTGCTTTCGCACTTGCGAGGGCAGGTTTTGCTGGTAATCAAGTTCTTGCGACGACCGTCCTTATTGCGGAGATTGTGGGCACCCTGTTTTTCTGGGAATTGAGGCCTGCAACTGTATTTGTCGGCGTTTCCATACTGCTCCTGACCCGAATATTGGACGTAGAACATCTCATCATTTACTCTTCCCTGGATGTCATCCTGTTTCTTGTTGGGATGATGATACTTGTTGCCGCTATGGATGACCTTGGACTCTTTGCCTGGCTGATCTATGCGGCACTTCATCAGAAGAGGGCATCCGGGCGGATGATAATGTTGGAGTTATGCTTTCTCTCTGCTCTCTTTGCCTGCGCAGTAGATGAGATTACCTCTATAGTGTTTATGATGGCGATTGTCTTCCAGTTATCCAGTCACTTGAAAATCAGCCCGGTGCCGCTTGTGATAATGACTGTTATCTGGACCAATATAGGCTCCACAGGCACGATGTTGGGGAACCCTATCGGCATACTCATAGGTTTGAGAGCGGGTCTTACGTTTGAGGATTTTATGGTCAAGGCGTTTCCCATTATGATAGTCTTGCTTGTGACTTCCTGGCTCATTCTCTCCTTCTGGTACAGAAAGGAGATAAAGGAGTTTGACCGGAGGTTGAAGGGGCAACTTTCGCAGGAGAGCGCCACGCTGGCTCTGCCAGCGCCTCGCCTGCGTGTGAGTGCTGTTTTGCTCTTTGTGGTGCCAATGACACTCATAGCGCTCCACTACAGGCTTGAACAACTTCTTGGTATTCAGAAGAACACTATTCTTGTAGTTGCCCCGCTCATCTCTGCTGGTGCGGTGATGCTCTGGAAAAGGGATAGAGCGAAAGATTACGTTGAGAAACACGTGGATTGGAGGACATTGCTGTTCTTTATGTTCCTGTTTATCGTCGCGGAAACGCTTGCACATACAGGTATGGCGCAGGTGGTGGCAAATGGTATAATAGAACTTGCGGGACAGGAACGCTTGGCGCTGGTCGCTCTGATAATACTTTCGTCCGGGATTCTGTCTGCGTTTCTTGACAATGTTGTAGTGGTTGCGACCTTTATACCCGTGATTTCAAGTATTGGTTCTGCGGGAGTAGAAATATCGCCGCTGTGGTGGGCGCTTCTCTTTGGTGGCTGCCTCGGCGGAAACATTACAATGATAGGCTCTACAGCCAACATCTGCGCACTCGGTATGTGTGAAAAGAGTCAGCACCATGTGATAAGATTCCTTGAATGGTTCAAGATTGGTCTTCCGATTGGAATAATAACAATGATTCTGGCTGCGATCGGGATTATGCTTCTCAATATGTGACGGAGCCCAAAATGGCAGAACTACAGACAAGATATGAACCGGCGAAGGTGGAGGAAAACTGGTATAAAGTCTGGGAAGAGAGCGGCTATTTTACAGCGCCGCTCGGCAAAGCAGAAAAAACTCACTCCATTGTCATTCCGCCGCCCAATATTACAGGCGAACTCCATATGGGGCACGCGCTCAATAACACTATTCAGGACATCATAATCCGCTTCAAGCGAATGAGCGGATACGATACTTTGTGGCTTCCCGGCACAGACCACGCCTCTATCGCGACGGAAAATGTTATTGAGCGCCATTTGGAGAAGGAAGGCACATCCAAGAAGAGCCTCGGTCGCGAAAAGTTTATTGAGCGTGTCTATCAGTGGAAAGAGACATACGGCTCAATGATAATTCACCAGTTGAAACGCCTCGGCTGCTCCTGCGACTGGACTCGGCTTAGATTCACTATGGATGAGGGTCTCGCGCGCGCGGTGCGCGAGGTGTTTGTCCGCCTCTACGAAAAAGGACTAATATACCGCGGAAATTACCTTGTCAACTGGTGCCCCAGATGCCAGACCGCGCTATCGGACGACGAGGCAGAACACACAGAAGTGGACGGAAAACTGTGGTGGCTCAAATATCCTGTTCAGGAAAGCGAGAAGTTTGTGGAGGTCGCAACAACGCGACCCGAAACTATGCTCGGCGATACTGCGGTCGCGGTCAATCCAAAAGATAAAAGGTATAAGTGGCTGAAAGGCAAAACCGTTATTCTGCCACTTCTGGACCGTCCTCTGCGGGTTATACAAGATGATTTTGTCTCAATAGAATTCGGGAGCGGCGTAGTGAAAGTTACGCCCGCGCACGACCAGAACGACTTTGATATGGGCGTGCGGCATAATCTGGAGTTCGTAAATATTCTCAACCCTGACGGCACTACAAATCAGAACGCTGGTCCATACGCAGGGCTTGACAGATTTGTCTGCCGTGAGAGAGTGGTTGAGGATTTACGCAAAAAGGGTCTTCTTTCAAAGATAGAGGACTACAAGACTCCGCTCAGGCACTGTTACAGATGTGGCACAATTGTGGAGCCGTATATTTCAAAGCAGTGGTTTGTAAAGATGAGACCGTTAGTAGAACCGGCTGCAGAAGCGGCGCGCTCAGAAAAAGTGAAGTTCTTCCCTGAGAAGTGGAAGGATGTTTATCTTCACTGGCTTGAGAACGTGCGCGACTGGTGCATCTCGCGGCAACTCTGGTGGGGACACAGAATCCCTGTCTATTACTGCGACAGTTGCGGCGGCGAATTCGCAAGCGTGAACACCCCGAAAGAGTGCGAGAAATGCCACGGAAGCGCATTGCGTCAAGACCCGGATGTTCTTGACACCTGGTTCTCCAGCGCTTTATGGCCGTTCTCCACAATGGGCTGGCCCGAAAAGACACCGCTTCTTGAGAAATACTATCCGACAAATCTTCTGGTTACTGACCGCGGAATAATATACTTCTGGGTCGCCAGAATGGTTCTGATGGGGCTGGAGTTCACCCAGAAAGCGCCTTTTGAACACGTCTATATCCACGGCACAATTCTGGACGAACTCGGACGCAAAATGTCCAAATCCCTCGGTAACGGCATAGACCCGCTTGAAATGTCCCAACTCTACGGCACAGACGCTGTCAGATTCTCACTCATTATGCTAACCGTTGAAGGTCAGGATGTAAAGTTGTCGCCCACAAGATTTGAGATGGGACGCAACTTCGCCAACAAACTCTGGAACGCAGCAAGATTCACACTTATGAACCTGAACGGAATGAAGTACAGGCAGTTTTCTCTATCCGATAAAGAGAGCCCTACCCCGCTCAATCAGATTTGTCAGGAACTTGAGGACTGGTGGATTCTTTCTAAACTCTCAAACGCTGTGAGAGAAGTGAACCGTCTTCTTGAGAATTACGCGTTCAACGAGGCGGCGACTCTATTATATCACTTTATCTGGCACGACTTCTGCGACTGGTATCTGGAACTCTCAAAACCGCGGCTCTCTGCCGGCGGCGAAACACAAAATAATGTTCAAAACATCCTCGCCTTTGTTCTGGACAATATTCTGCGACTTATTCACCCATTTATGCCGTATATCACAGAAGAACTCTGGGCTAAACTGTGGGAAGCGATTGAAGCAGGCGGTGGCAAAAAGCCCACCCCCGCGCTTTCTTCACCCGCTCCAGTCTTTCCGCCCGCTGAAGAGTTTTCACTTTGCGACCCTGAGTCTGAATCAAGAATGGACAACTTGCAGCGTCTGGTAGAGCGAATTCGCGACATCCGCGCAAGATACACTATTCAGGCAAAAATCCCTCTGAAAGTTCTTCTCTCCTGCGCCTCGCAAAACACTTTTGATTTCTTCAAATCCAATGAAGCCTTTATCAAAAGGATGGCAAATATAGCCGAGCTTTCTGGTGGCGTGAAATATCCGAGACCGCCACAAAGCGCAGGCGCAATAGTGAACTGCTCACTTTTTGACCCACAGAGCGCTGAAGTCTTTACCGACCTCGTGGAGACTTACGTTCCTCTCGGGGAAGTGATGGATGTGGAGGCTGAGAAGCAGCGGCTCAACGTTGAGTTGCAGAAGACACAGAACGCGATAGAGAGTATTCAGAAGCGCCTCGCAAACACCGAGTTTACCACCAAAGCGCCGCAGACCGTGGTGGAGCAGACGAGAAACAATCTTTCGCAACTTCAGGAGAAAGCGGTGAAACTGCGCGAAAGTATCACGCAACTGGGATGATTTCCAAAGCCGTGGGGTTCATCCCCGCGGGAAAAATGATCGTCACCGTTCAGAAGTAGCGTGGGGGTAAGAAATGAAGGGATTATTGTTGAGGGTAGGCATAGACAAGGGTTGCGGGGGCTGTCTTTCCCCCTTTTTCAAAAATGGAAAATTTGAGTTTATCCCAATTCCCGAAGACAAGGAGACATCAGAGACCAAGACTTACGCTAATATGAAAGGCAGAACAGGCTGTCAAATCGGTGATTTCGTTCCCAAAAGAATCCGTTGTCGCCATCCCCACATTGACCCGGAGTTTGATACCTTCACCTACGGAGACCCAACTAAAATAAAACGATGTCAAATATCGCAATTGGATCCCGATGATTTGCTAATATTCTACGCAGGATTACAGCCCGAAAAAAGTAAAACGAAACCACGGCTGTTTGTGGTAGGCTACTTCAACGTTGAAAGGGTCTACAATTTCGATTTCAAGAAAATCCCACTGCGTCAACACAACTCGGCGCTCAAAAACTTGGAAAATAATGCTCACGCCAAAAGATATTTCAAAACCAAAAAATACGATAAAAACCTGGTAATAATAAAGGGAAACGCGAAACGCAGCAAATTACTCTCAAAACCTCTCCTTCTGGGAAATCACAAGAATTATATGCTCACGCGATTGGAGCCGATATTTGGATACAAAGGCTCACTTCAACGCGCCGTGGGTCACTGGATAGACAAGGAACACATTGCTCAGGTTAGAAAGTGGCTACGAACTAAAGGAAATTTGTCATCGGGCTAAATTCCCACACACATCTCGTTTGGCAAGAAAATGAAGGTTTCCGTCAAGGTCAAAGCGAACGCGAAAGAGAATAAGGTAGAAGAGACCGGCAGAAATCAATTCTCTGTTTGGGTCAAGGCGCCGGCGAAAGAGGGAAAAGCGAATAAGGAAGTTATTGAGGTCTTAGCGGAACATTTCAAAGTTCCGAAGTCCTGTGTAACTATCGTCACAGGGCTGAAATCAAATCGTAAAATCGTCAGTATAGAAAGCGACTGAATCTTGCCTCAAAAATTGAGACCGGCAGGTTACCCGGAATTTTTGAAGAAGAAAATCCCGAAAGGCGGGCACGCGAATCGCGTAAGAGAGATACTCTCTCGCTTGCGTCTTACCACGGTCTGCGAAAGCGCGAAGTGTCCGAATCTCGGCGAGTGTTTCGGCTCGCAGACAGCGACTTTTATGATTCTCGGAGACACCTGCACCAGAAACTGCGTGTTCTGTGGGGTAAATCACGGTTTGCCGAAATCGGTTGAATCAGATGAACCACAACGAATCGCGGAAGCGGTGAAACTCTTATCACTTCGCCACGTAGTCGTCACTTCGGTTACACGAGATGACCTGGACGACGGCGGCGCTTCGCATTTTGCCGCAGTCGTGAAAGCGGTGAGAGAAGAAACCAGCGCAACTGTAGAGATTCTCACACCGGATTTTGGCGGGAGGCGCGAAAGTATTTTGACAGTCGCTAAAGCGCAACCTGATATTTTCAATCACAATGTTGAGACAGTCCCCCGCTTATATCCGCGGGTAAGACCTCAAGCAGATTACAGACGCTCACTTGACCTTCTGCGAACTGTGAAAGAAGGGGACAGTTTGATTCTGACCAAAAGTGGACTTATGGTCGGGTTGGGCGAAACATTTGATGAGGTTGTAGATTTGCTGCGCGATTTGCGAGGTGTCGGCTGTGAAATCATAACGATAGGGCAGTATTTGCGACCCACTGCGGACTCGCTTGAAATTGCGAGATTCGTAACGCCGCAGGAGTTTGAACAACTTGAAAAGAAGGCACTGGAGTTAGGCTTTCGCGCCGCAAAATGCGGACCATTTGTGCGCTCTTCCTATCAGGCGGCAGAAGTGCTCCAGAATTTGCGCAAACAGTAAAACACCCGCGGCATAAATGCCGGGCTTATTTGGGCTATTTTTCGCCTGAGAGGAGTTTCTTGAGTTTCTCAATCCAGGTGGGGAGGGTCGGGTCTTTAGAGCCGAGTTGGAGCGCTTTTTCGCAGTGTTCAAGCGCTCCTTTGTAGTCTTTCATTTTCTCCAGTATTCGCGCGATTCTTAGATGCGGTGCGAGGTCTTCGGGAGAAAGTCTTTCTAATTTCTCCCAGTTACGCAGAGCAAAATCGTCTATTCCCAACTTCTCGTAGGTCTGCGCGAGAAGTGAAACCGCTTCGGCATTGCCGGGCGCCACGATGCACGCTTTTCTGAACGCGTAGAGCGCTTCGCGCTCGTCGCCCGCGCGCGCGAGATAAATTTTGCCAAGCGTGATATAGGGGGTCACGAGAAGCGGATTCACATAGGATGCCTGTTTCAGGTAATCTATCGCCTCTTTGGGTCTGCCTAATTTTACGAGGGTCTCGCCGAGCGCGAGAAGAGCGTCTGTGTCATATGGATTGAGTCTAGCAGAAGAGGCATAGGTTGAGGCGGCGCGGTCAAGTTCGTCTGTTCCGAGAAACTCATCCGCCTGTCGTCTCAAAATCAGCGCTTCTTTCTTCTGTTCCTCCGAAGGAAGCGCACTGGGCTTTTCGTCCTGCCAACTTCTTATGTAGAGGGTTATATCATTCACCTCATTGCCGTCGAGGAGAGTATCAACTTCCAGATTGCCTGTCGCTAATATGAGGCGCATCTTATAGAGTTTGAACTCATTATCTGCAACTTCTTTGTTCATATCGTCCGAGGCTGTATTGAGGAAGTGTTCGCTGTTTATTGGGCGCGGAGTGGGACCCCCGGTCTGAATAAGCCCCCTTGCGCCGAAAGTGCCAATTGGTCCTGAGTAGATGCCTTTCTTCAACTGCACATCTTTTACGCCTCTTCCTTCAACTCCGTGGCATCTTGCGCAGACGACGTGATACCAGAATCTGCCGTTCTCCACAGAGCCTTTGATTTGCCACTGTCTCACAAAAGCAGCGATATTGTCAAAATCTTTTTCAGGAAGAAAAGTCGGCATTTGGCGCCCTGTCTCACGCTCAAACCGAGCAATTATCCTGTCCACAGGCTCCATAGCACAGCGTCCGCTTGTCGGGTTCTCTTTTATGAATGAGTCAGACACGTTTAGCAGAAGAGACTGGTTTCGCAGAGCAGGAGCGCTCAAAGGAGGGGGCCTGTCAAGGTTTGGAACGTAGGCGAACTCCTGCCCCTCTTTTCCTTCTCCTTCATCTCCGTGGCATTTTGCGCAGATAACACGATACCAGAGTTCTCCTCTGAGCAGGTCTCCCGCAAATGGCTGTTCCGGGAGTTTCTTATCCTCCACTCTCTGGCAACTCTTCAGATATTTCACGAGATTATCTATTTGCTTTTCTGAGAGTCCGCCAACGCCTTTTTTCCACGCTATCATCATTCTGCCGAGTCTGCCTTCAGGAATCGTCTTTTTGAGAAACTCTGGTGTCGCGATTCGCAGAAACTCCTGTTTGTTGAGAGTCGGACCTATCTGGCTTCTGGCGAAATCCGTGTCGTCCATTTCGCCGTGACATCTTGCGCAGTAGGAAGTAAAAAGTATATGCGCGTCATCAGTCTTACCCTTCACGTCTTCAAAGCCGCTAATGTACCTTCTCGGCAGGTCGGCTCTCCTCAGAGACAGAACAAACGCGGTAAGCGCGTTTGCCTCGTCATCCGGAAACTTGAAGTTCGGCATAATTGTCGGCAAAATTTGGGATTCTGTTCCATCAGCGAGAACAACCTTCCTCTCGGGAAAGACGCTGGTCGGGTTTTTGAAATGTTTGTAAATCCAGGTGGTGATATGGGAGCGGTTGTAAGGCGGTTTTGCGACCAGAGAGAGGTCGTGCGTTGTCTGGAACTCTTCAATTGTCTTGTCGCCGAGTCCTGTCAGTTCTGGACCCACTGTTCCGCCTATAGAGTCAATCTTATGGCATCTGAAGCAGACTCTGTTGAGGAAGAGTTCTGCGCCTTTATGAAGGGTCTCTGCGCCTTTTATCCCTTTTCCGAACGGTCTGGTCTCAAGATGACACTTTCCGCAGGGAGATTCCTTGACAGGAGGAAACGTCATAGGATTTTCCCAGGAATGCACATTGCGATAGCCAAGTTCCTTCTCAAGATATGCTATTCTCTCTTCAGGCGACGAGTGGACCGCATCGGCGAAGTTTGTGGCTCTCCCTTCGCCCTGATGGCAGAGTGTGCAGCCAAACTCTCTCAAAGAATGGCTCTTCAGAATCTCCTGCGGGTGGTATCTGAACGGCTGCGGCGCATCTTTCATACTCGGATTTTCTACGCCGAGGTGGCAGGTGGTGCACCGGTCAACTATACCGGCATCTTCAACAAATATCTGATTTATACGCGGTGAGGGCGGTTCGTACGACTTGTCCGCTGACTTCTCGGCGACTATTTTGAAGTAGTTTTGTTGAATCTTTTTCCACTGCGGATTTGCCTGGATGATGAGCGCGGCGACAAGGAGCGCGCCGAAAACGGCAAATAGAAGATTGAGAAGGAGTATATTTCTCAGCCTCATATATTGACCCAGTCAGTAACGAGAAAATACTTGAGGTTTGTTGCCCAGTAAAAGTATATCTTCAGAAGAACGAGGATGAAAACCCACACATAAAAAGATAGAACATACGCTTTCGCAAAATTTATGCGCGTTGCGATGCTGAGTTCCTTTCTGAAGAGGCGAACAAACAGATACGGCGCGCCGAAGAGAATCAGAAGCGCTGCAAGCAGGAAGAGGACGTAAATGAAATACCCGTGCCGGGCGGCGGAGATGGTTATTACACTCCTTGCGGATTCAGGCAGTATCTGCGCTCCTGTGGAAAGAGTGAGCAGTGAATAGACCCGGGGTGAGACTTTTTCCAGTTCCATCGGAGGAAGTGACTGAAATGGAAAGCGGAATCTGAATTGCCAGTGCTCGCAACGGAAGAAATACGCGATGTAAAGGAGTCCGAACCAGACGAGAAGTGTTGCGCAGAAAATTAGAATAGCGAGTTTGCGTTTTGAGAACGCGTAGCGGTTAGCACCTTCCCGATTGAAGTCAAGATACGGGAGCGTTATCAGCGCGAGAACGAGAATAAACGGAATAACGACTCCCGCCAGCCACGGGTCAAAATATACGAGGAGTTCCTGCACAGGGAGGAAGAACCAGGGCGCTTTCGCGGGGTTTGGCGTTATCGCTGGATTCACTTTTCCTTCCAGCGGCGCGTCAAATGCGAGAGAGAAGGCAACAATTATGATGAGCGCAAAGAGGGCGCAGACCAGTTCACGATAGAAAAGATGCGGCACAACAGTCTTTTTCTCGCTATTCACTTCCTCTATCTCTTTCTCGTTCATAACAACCTCAAAGCGGTCTATCCAGTTTATTGTCCTTTCTTACTCGCCAGAAATGGACACCTAACAGAATGACAAGAATAAGCGGAAGGATAAAGCAGTGAAGCGCGTATGAGCGAAGCAGAGATGCTGGCTGATTCACTTCAGTTCCACCGAGAAGCAGGTATCGCAGGTCATTACTCTGCGTTACACCTACAGCCTGAGAGAGCGGACCCTCGCTTCCTATGAGAGGCGCTGATTTCGCCATATCTGTGCCAACTGTGAAAGCCCAGTAGCCAGCGCGGTCCCAGGTGAGAAGGTAACCTGTAAAAGCGAGGAAATGTGTCAAGAGAAGAAGCAGGACGCCAACCACCCAGTTGAACTCTCTCGGCGGCTTATAAGAGCCTGTAAGAAACACGCGCAAGAGATGCAGATAGAGGCATATAAGCATAGCGTGGGCAGACCATCTGTGGAGGTTTCTGATAAACGAGCCGAACGGGACGACGAAAATTATGTCGCGGACATCATTATACGCGTGCTCCGGAGTCGGGCGGTAGTAGAGCGCAAGAAGCGCGCCTGTCACCACAAGAATCAGGAAGAACAGAAAAGTGAGTCCGCCCATACACCAGGTGTGCGAGATTCGCAGAGTGCGTTCGGAAATCTGCGGCGGATGAATGTGAAGGAAAAAGTTGCTCAGAACTGTGCCAATTCTTGACTGCTTATCTACCGGATAAGGGTGGCGGAAAACCGACTGAATTAGCCTCGTTTCTTTTATTCTCTCAAATATAGTTTTTCTTTTGTTCACAAGTATCTCTAAAGAGCGAGATAGAAGCCGTCTTCTTCCGTAACTTTTTCCGTAGCGCTTTTTCGCCTGTGCACTTTATCGGCGTCAATCATTATAGAGCCGTCTTCGGCAAAAGAGATGCTAACGAGGTCAAGCGGTCTTTGCGCTGGACCAGAGAAATTCACCCCATCTTTTTTGTATCTTGAGCCGTGGCAGGGACAGACGAACTCATCGCCGAGCCTGTTATAGTTGACCATACAGCCGAGGTGAGTGCATCTGGCGGAGAGGGCGAAAACGCAATTTCCTTCTTCAGGCGAACTGCGAACAATGAAAACCCCGTAAGTTCCTTTGAAGCGCCCATCCACTTTGCCGGGGTGATAATCTATCGGGAAATCTGCCTTGAACGCCTTTGATTTCTGATAAGAGGCGGACGGATAAAGAAACCTCTTGAACAGGATGGCGAGAATGACGATAACCGCTGAAAGAGCGGCGAAACGACTGAATAGGAGTTTCAGGAAACTCCTTCTGGAGACCGAGTCATCTTCCGGTTCTGAAGTATCTTGCGCGCCCATCTCGGGTCAGTCCTCATTTACATTACTTACGCAGAATTATAGTTCAAAAAAATGATAGGTCAATAAATGCGTGATGGAAAAGATTTGAAACAGACACAGAAGGAAGCGAAAAGAGCGAGGCGGCATCTATTCTTCCGCGTCCTTTACGCATCTGAAGCCGAGGTTAAAGAATTTTTCATCAGGTCTGAGCCAGTTGACGAAATCGCATCTGGAATCAAACGGCGAATCAAGATAACTTCCGCCCCTTATGACTTGGCCGCCCTGGTGATGCTTGTCGTCAGTTATTGTTATAGTGTCAGTTGTCCATTCCTGAACATTTCCGCACATATCGTAGCAACCGCAAGGGCTTTTATCCTCAGAGTAACTGCCGACAGGTTTGAGTTTGGGTTTCTTCTCGCCTCTCTCCCAGAGGTTTGCTTTGCCTTTTGAGAATGTGTCGCCCCAGGGATAGTTTCTCCTGTCTTTTGAGCCGCGCGCCGCTTTCTCCCATTCCTCCTCTGTCGGCAGCCTTTTGTTAGCCCACTTTGCGTAATTCTGGGCATCCTGCAGGGTAACACTCACCACAGGGTGGTCTTCCATCTCCTTTGGTATTTTGGTGCCGTCCCAGTATTGGGGAGGAGAATAGTCTGTGGCGTCCACAAACTTCTTGTAGTCTGCATTTGTCACCTCATATTTGTCTATGTAAAAGGCTTTTACATAGACCTCTTTTGGTTTGTGGAAATTGTGCTTGAACGATTGTTTAGTGTGCAGGAACTCCTTGAACTCATTGGAGAATTCTTTCCTCGCTTCCTCAAAGACCTTGTCAATCTGTTCGTCTGTGGTTCCCATATGGAAGATTCCGGCAGGCACAAGAACCATTCCTTCAGGTTCTTTGCGGAGGTAATCCTCATCAGTCTTTTTCAGAATAGTTTCCACCAGTTTCTGGATAGATTTTATCAACTCATTGATTGTCTCATCCTGCACTGGCGCTTCAAATTTTACACCGTCCCAGTCAGGAGGGGTTATGTCTTTCGGGTCTTCCGGCAACTTGTTTTCTTTATACAACTTCGCTGAAAGATTCTGGCTCAACTTGAACAGGACGCCGAAAAGCATCTCCATATCTGTAGCGGTCTGCGGAAACTTGATGGCAAGAAAACTCTCCTTATACTCGCGGTGCTTATCAATATCTTTCTTGAGCGGGTCTCTCCACTTCGTGTCAACGAAGTCTCTCCAAGACGCCTCATCAAATTTCTTATCTTTGAAGTAGCGCTTCTTCTCAATTGCCGCTTTGTATTCAGTCCACATATCGTGTCTGAGTGTCTCGGCGTTAGCGAGAAGTTTGCCGTAAAGGGCTGCGATTTCTCTCTCTCCTTCTTTCTCCTTTTGGGGCGTGCCCACGCGCACTGTCCTGGTCGCCCGCAGTATTTCGGTCTGGTCTGCAAACTGCTTGCGCACAGATTCAATCTGTCTGTCAACCATAAAAAGCGCTTCTATCGTGTAGGTGCCGCTGTAATAGCGCTTCTTATATGGTCCGAACGTGTGAGAGAATTTCTTGTTTGTCACAACGACCGCTTT
>Ga0315280_10006367_pt1 | contig 16334 bp, 13 predicted proteins | sample YL17G06_40_MG_FD_203697 | JGI IMG/M metagenome (GOLD analysis project Ga0315280, IMG submission 203697) | Sediment microbial communities from Yellowstone Lake, YNP, Wyoming, USA - YL17G06_40 | ecosystem: Environmental > Aquatic > Freshwater > Lake > Sediment | place: USA: Wyoming | collected...
GGAACCTATCAGCATGGCGTTTGACCGCCTGGTTTAGAACTTTTGTTGGAACCCCATAGAGATAGGCCAAATCGCGGGCGAGCATGACTTTCTGGCCTCTAATCAGAAGGATTGATCGCTCGATTCGATCAATCGGAATTAAAGGTTCATTCTCCCTCACCGTTGTGCTCTCAAAAAAACAATAAATTAGTTTGAGGTTCCAAATTGGTACCTCAAGATGATCTTCGATGCGGTCGCAAATTGCGACCGGTTAGACTGTGGGTTTGACATCGCAATTTGGGAGGTCAAATCGGCCCATTAGTATCCAGGGGACATGGTTCAATTCTTTCACTTATTTTGCCTTTCTAAAATCTCACCCACCCTCACCTTTCAACTGGTCCGGACTTCTCTCCTCCAGCCACAATTTACAAATGTTCTTCCAGCCAATTCGACGCCATTTTTTAAAAACCGCCTTCAACTCGTTCAAGTCTTTCGCTTCCAGAAGATCTTTCTGGGCTGATTTTAAATCTTCAAGAGATGCAATCGCTGGCATATTTTACTCCTTGCGCTTCTTTTTGGAAACAAATAAGCTTATTCCTTTTAAGAATAGGCCTTCATGTGGTGTTAATTTCCTTATAAACACCTTTTTTCATCCCCTCACCTCTGCCCGCGGCAGGCAGTCTTATCCTCTCCCCTGTCTACCGCAGGCAGGCACAAGGGGAGAGGGGGGAGAATTCGAGCTTGTCCTAAGCTACCAAAAATACAGAAAAAAATCAAATTCAATTTGGTCTTTTGTTCTGTTTTTAACGAGAGACATTGGTGGGAAAGGAGTGCCTTGACATATCAAACATGAATACGTTATTTTCAAGCCGTCTGTGCGAAAATCCAAAATTATGAAAGGAATTTATTATGGATTTGCTTAAAGTAATTAATGACAGAAAAAGCATCCGGGCTTTCAAGTCGGATCCAATTCCACGGGAGAAGATCGAAGAGATTTTGAGTTTAACGATTCATGCTCCTTCCGCAATCAATCTCCAGCCCTGGGAATTTATTATCCTAACGGGAGAAGAAAAGGAGAGGCTGGGCCGAAGACTGATCAAGGCTTACAGGGAAAAACAGATTTCCTGTGGTCCCGGAAATGTCAAGCCCCTGCCCAAAACAATTGCTAAGAGAGGAGCCAAAACCCTTGAATTGATGAATCCCTTTTTCGAGGAGATGGCCGTGAATTCTAACAAATTTGTCAATGAGGGTAGTTGTAATTTTTATGGAGCTCCTGTGGCCATTCTCATCTGCCTGGATGACTCCTTTCCAACGGCCCGTATGGTGGATATCGGCATTGCACTGGCATATTTTATCTTAACAGCCCATGATTTTGGATTTTCGACTTGTCCGATCGGTTTAATCACCGCTTATGAAGATGAAATAAAAGATTTGCTGAACATCCCAGAGAATAAAAATGTGGTGATCGGCGTCGCCTTAGGGTATCCCGACTGGAACATCCCTATCAACCGATTCCAATCTCAAAGAGAAGATCTGGAGAAATTTGTTAGATGGATTGAATGAGATTTTTGAAGACGGGCTTGTGAACCTCGGATCAGGGGCAACCCCTCCTCTTAGACGTGTCCCTCCTTTTCTGCCATTCTCTGCCCCCTGGTCCCCCTCACCTTGCCGGGCCTAAAGTTCAATTGACATTCCTTCAGCGGCTGCAAAACATTCGACCGCACTGTGTGCCACGCGGATTCGCTCTTGGCAGAATTCAACCTGCCGGCCCAGGTCGCCGTCGATACGGTCCGGATCGTGATGGAAGAGGCCAAGGGATTTGACACCCGCTTCAATGGCTATATCTGTGGCGTCGACAAATGTGGAGTGACCCCAGCCTCGAGTGAGTTTGTATTCCTCGTCCGTATATTGCGCATCATGGAACAGTAAGTCCACACCCCGGCAGAATTCTACGTATTGCTCTCGGCTCAGGCCACCCTCGTGTTGAAACCTGAGTTCATTGTCAGTGAGAAATACGAAGGCTTTGCCCCACTCGATGAATTTATAACCGTAACCGCCATTCGGGTGATTAAGCGGTACAGGGTAGATCTCCACCCCCTCGAAACGGCAATTGTCGTGTTCCATGTCCGGACGATCGCACCGAAAATCGAATTTGGCTTTTAACAAATTAAAGGCTACAGGGAAATAAGGTGCTTCCATCTGATGGGCGAGGTATTTTTTTATGGAATCTTGAGCATGTCGACCGCTGCATAAGATGATGGAGAAGCGGTCGGAATAGGCCGGCTGAAAAAAGGGAAATCCAACCAAATGATCCCAGTGAGAATGGGTGAAGAAAAAACGGATCCGAGTCACATCCTTTTCCTGAGATAGAATCTTGCCGAGACTGCGCAATCCCGAACCGGCATCGACAATAATCATCTGTCCTTCGGCTGTCCTGATCTCCAGGCATGTGGAGTTTCCGCCGTAGCGGAGTGTCGTTGGTCCCGGTGTAGTAATTGATCCTCGGCAACCCCAAATTTTGATTTTCATGGCTTGACCTCGCAAAATCTTAGCCAGACGGTTGTGAAAAAATCAACCGGCCCTGACGATCAGTGTTATCATTTGTTAAATACGGATTGTAATATACACCTTTTTTGATCTTTTTGGAAATAAATGTTTCAGGAAGAAGTTGATTGCCCCCTTTAGTAAAGGGGGGCATGGGAGGAAGTGACTTGAAATTATCTTACATGACAGGCAACCAAAGACCCATTCGGCCTTTCTTTCAAGGGAGGTTCCTGCCTTCCACAGAGATCGATTCGGAGAGGACATCGAGTGTGGAAATGGCATCCTGATGGTGGGTTGATGGGACTGGGGACATCTCCTTCTAAGAGGATGCGTTGACGTTTCACCAGAGGATCGGTACTGGGGGCCGCAGAAAATAAAGCCTCTGAATAGGGATGGGTAGGGTTCTCATAAATCACTTCCTGCTTGGCCCATTCTACAATTTTCCCCAAATACATCACCGCCACCCAATCCGAAACATATTCGATCAAATTTAAATCGTGTGAGATAAAGAGATAAGTAAGGCCAAACTCCGATTGGAGATCCTGAAGAAGGTTAACAATCTGAGCCTGGATGGAAACATCCAAACTGGAGACAGGTTCATCGGCAATGATTAATTTGGGTTGAAGGGCAAGGGCCCGGGCGATCCCAATCCTTTGACGTTGCCCCCCGCTGAACTGATGGGGATAGAGATTTCTCTGTTCCGGTCTTAGACCGACTACCTCCATCAAATGGATGACCCTTTCCTCCTTCTCTTTTCCTGCGGCCAGATCATGAATGGCCAATGGTTCGCCAATGATGGAATCAATTCTCTTCCTCGGATTGAGCGATGAATAAGGATCTTGGAAGATGATCTGGATCTCTCGACGAAGGTGCCGGAGTTCATCTGGTTTTATATCGAGTATATTTCTTCCTTCAAAATAGATCATCCCTTCATCAGGATCTTCGAGCCTCAAAATCAGCCGACCCAATGTCGATTTTCCGCAGCCGCTCTCACCGACCAGCCCCAGGGTCTCCCCTCTTCTGATCACAAGGTCTACGCCATCTACGGCTTTGACAAAGATCGGGCTTCTTGTGAAGAATCCTCTTTGGATGGGATAATATTTTTTTAATTTCTCGATGACTACAAGTGCCTCACTCATAAAGCCAGCACCTCACCTGATGACCAGGTTCTATTTCAATAAAAGAAGGAGGCTCATCTTTGCATTTTTGAAATACTTGAGAGCAGCGATCTTGAAATTTACAACCCACAGGTAATTCCAAAAGATCCGGAACGAGCCCTGGAATCGCCTGAAGCCTCTCTCTCTTCGCAGACTTTTTCTTTTTCGGAATGGATTGGAAGAGCCCTACTGTGTAAGGGTGCTTCGAATTTTTGAAAAGATGGATGACATCTGCATATTCAACGATATGGCCGGCATACATCACTCCGACATATTGGGCAATCTCCGCCACCACCCCTAAGTTGTGGGTGATGAGAAGAATGGAAGAACCTACCCTCTCTTTGAGCCGGTTAATCAGATCGAGAATTTGAGCCTGGATCGTCACATCGAGAGCAGTGGTCGGTTCATCCGCAATCATCAGTTTGGGACGACATGAAAGGGCCATGCCAATCATCACTCTTTGCCTCATCCCGCCACTCATCTGGTGAGGATATTCGTTCACCCTTGATTCGGGGGATGGAATCCCAACCATGTGGAGCATCTCGATACTGCGCTCCCATGCCTCTTTGGCTGGAACCTCCTGATGGAGTTGAATCGCTTCCGCAATTTGAAAACCTACTTTAAATACGGGATTGAGGGAGGTCATCGGTTCCTGAAAAACCATAGAGATTCGATTCCCCCGTATCTTTCGCATTTCTGATTCTGTCATCTTAACAAGGTCTTTCCCTTCGAAATGGATCGATCCTTCTACAATGCGACCCATGGGTTCTGGAACAAGGCGCATGATGGAGAGGGCGGTCATCGACTTCCCGCACCCTGACTCTCCAACCAGACCCAGTGTTTCACCTTCATGGATAGAAAGGTCAACCCCATCCACCGCTTTGACAATGCCTTTATTTGTAAAGAAATAAGTCTTCAATCCCTGAATTTCTAATAACGGATTAGCCATGAATGATTGACCTTCCGATATCCTTTAGATTCATATTCACTTTCTATTTCTCTTAATAAACAGTCCATTGTTGTTTAGAGATTAGAGGCTAAATCCCTCCCCACCTCCCTTTGCAAAAGGGAGGAAATTCCCCTCTTTGGCAAAGAGGGGTGGGGGAGATTTTCCGGAGAATATGTCTTCTCAATTATGGACTTCTTTGTGATAATCATCTTCTTGACTCCTTTTTGATCATAGGTTCCGCAGTTTTGGATCCAAAGAATCCCTCAACCCATCTCCCAGAAGGTTGAATCCCAACACCGTGGTCATAATCGCTATCCCGGGGAGAGTCGCAATATGGGGAGCAGAGAGAAGAAAATCTCTGCCTGAACTTACCATCAACCCCCACGAAGGAGTAGGTGGCTGAACTCCTAACCCCAAAAAACTGAGGGCAGCTTCTATCAAGATGGCATTGGCCATATAAAGTGTAGAATAGACGATAACAGGAGATATAAAGTTTGGGATGATATGATTGAATATGATTCGGGCATCCGATGCACCAATGGCTTTCGCAGCCTGGATATAATCCGCTTTTTTAATCGTGATCACTGAAGCCCGTATGATTCTGGCAAATCCAGGAATGGCCCAGATGCCCACAGCAATCGTCGTATTCAATATTCCAGGACCAATGGCGCTCACCACAGCAATCGCTAAAAGCAAATAAGGAAAAGCGAGCAGTATATCGAGAATTCGCATGATAAGATTGTCAACCACCCCACCGAAAAAACCTGAGGCTGTTCCTAAAATCATCCCAAACACCAGGGCAATGGCAATCGAGATCGTTCCTACTAAGAGAGCTACCCGGGTGCCATAAATGAGACGGCTCAAGATATCCCGTCCAAATTCATCTGCCCCTAAGAGAAATTTACCCCCTGGTTTTGTCCGTTTGTCCGGGAGGGATTGAAGGGTTGGGTCATAGGGTGCGAGGAACGGAGCAGAGATCGCAATGATTAGAAGCCCGACCACAATTCCAAAGCCCGCCACAGCCAATCGGTTTTTAAGAAAGTGGCTCCAGAATTCTTGCATCGGAGACGGTAAACTCTGATGCTTCATTTATAGCTCACCCTTGGATCCAGAAACGAATAGGAAATGTCTACAATCAGGTTAATCAGCACAAATGCAAGGGCAAAAATAAGCACTGCTCCCTGAAGCAGGATATAATCCCTTGCGAAAATAGCCCTTACCATCAACCTTCCAAGACCTGGCCATGCAAAGACTGTTTCCGTAAGGATAGCCCCTCCCATGAGTTGACCCATCTGAAGGCCACAAAGGGTGACAATGGGAATCAACGCATTTTTGAGGGCATGCCTCAGGATCACCGCTTTTTTAGAAAGGCCTTTCGCTCTCGCCGTTCTCACATAGTCCTCTTTTAAAACTTCTAACAGGCTGGAGCGGGTCATTCTTGAGATCATGGCGATGGAGGGAAGGGAGAGAGTGAATGCAGGAAGAATGAGATGTTTGAGTGACCCTGTTCCTCCGATGGGAAGAAGTCTCAACCAAAAACTGAAGATGACAATCAGAACCAGGCCGATCCAGAAAACGGGCATGGATAAACCAAAAAGGGAGACAATCCGGTTGATGTTATCGAAAAATGAATTGGGCCTGACAGCAGACAGGATCCCAACGCTCACACCCATGAGAATGGCGATCATCATCGCCGCAAAGGTCAGTTCCAAGGTGGCGGGCCAGACATCCGAGATTTCTTTGGTGACCGCCCTATTCTCCCGGATGGAGCGGCCCATATCGCCTTTGGCAAGATGTTTTAAATAGAGAAGATATCGCGTGAGAAGAGGCTTATCCAATCCCAATGCAGTGCGAACATTCTGAACGGCCTCTTTTGTAGCATGTTCGCCCAACATTAACTCTGCCGGGTCCCCTGGAACGAGTTCGATGGTCAGCATCACGATGAAGATCACACCGAGGATCGTAGGAATAGCCAACAGCAATCGTTTAATGACGAATCCTGTCATATGTGAATAATGCACCCCCACCCTCCAGAGACTGTGTCACAATCATGATGCAGAATGGATTCCAACAGAACAGGCGGTCAGGTTCTTCAGCCTTAGAATGCGGTCGTTTAAAGTTATGGGTAATAGGCCCTTTAAGAAATCGGTTTCTTTTCATGGGCTTGGCGCCTCAACGCTCAACAATGAAAGGTTTCCGCTCTAAAGCTTTATCACCCGCGACCGCCTGTTCCGTCTTGAAGCAGAGGTAGGTTCTCATTGATTACGACACAGTCTCCTAAAAGGGTAATGGAATGGTGTTAAATTATTTATCCAACCAGGTATCTCCAAAACCCAAGTTATATTCCACGGAGTGGGCTTTAAAACCCTTTACGTAGTTTCGACTCACATAGATCATGTTGGAATTATAAATGGGAAGCATCACCACATCTTTCGCAAGGAGGTCTTGGACTTCTCCGTAAAGCCTTTCTCTTTTCTTCGGATCCAGAGTAGCCCTTGCCTCCTCGACCAGTTTATCAACTTTGGGATTGTTGTAGCGATAAGAATTCCAAGAGGTCGGTGGAATCCCTTTGGAATGGAAGAGGTTATAGAAAGAGTAATCTCCATCTGCATTGGTGGTAATCCACGCCAGGGTAAACATATGGTGATCCAATTTAGGTGAACGGATCTGGGTAAATACCGATCCCCATTCCCCGAACTGAAGGTTCACATCGACACCGATCTCTTTCAGCATCGCCTGAACCGCTTCCGTCACCTCTCCGTCCTTCATGTATCTTCCTCTCGCTGCAATATGGGAAAGGGTCAGCTTCTCATCCCCTTTTCTCAGGATCTTATCAGGACCGGGTTTCCACCCCGCCTCAGCCAGAAGCGCCAATGCCTTAGCCTTATCATATGGATAGAGCTTCTCCAAATTCATGTCCTTGAAACCAAAAACTCCGGGAGAGACATAGCTTCTCGGTTTTGTGGCTGCCCCTTCCATAATATGTTTAATAATGTAATCCACATTGACAGCATGAGCCAGGGCTCTTCTCACTCTCACATCATCTAAAGGAGGCTTAGAAAGGTTGAGTCCCATGTGTAAGACTTGAAGTCCGGTTGTTTTATGAACAACAAAGGTTTTGTCTTTCTCGAAATTAGCGATTTCTGCTGGAGCCACGTGGATGATGAAATCCACTTCTCCGGTTTTAAGGGCAATGGTCCTTGCCCCTTCTTCAGGGATGACTCGGAAAACCACCTGATCGAGAAGGGCCTTTTTCCCCCAATAATCCTCACTCCTCACCAGGGTGATGTGATCATTGGTCTTCCATTCTTTAAATTTGAATGGCCCTGTCCCGACGGGACTCCGAGCGAAGTCCGGGCCCATACTCTTAACGGCTGTAGGGCTGAGGATTCCAGTGTAGCACATCGCCATGCTTCTTAAAATCGGCCCATAGGGTTCTTTGGTAATGACGTCCACGGTATAGTCGTCAATGATCTCCACCCGGTCGATCGGGCCTGCGAGGCTTGCCCATCGAGCCTGGGGCGTGGAATGGTAAGCCTTCTCAAATGTGAATTTGACTGCCTCTGCATTAAACGGAGTTCCATCATGGAACTTCACTCCTTTGCGGAGGGTAAACCTCACCTTTTCGGGAGATAAGACTTTATAGTCGGTGGCCAATTTGTACGTAATCTTCATGTCGTGATCAAGGATAAGCAATGGTTCGAGGATATTGAAATAGACCCATGCACCCGGAGCGGTTGTCTCGAAAGCAGGATCCAAAGAGACTGGGTCAGTCGGTCTTCCGATGGTTAATGTTCCGCCCTTTTTTTGGGCAACGGCGGTACTATTTAGCATCACGGCCATTGATAAAATAATCACCCATACCAATATGATCTTTTTCATCATGAACCCTCCTTTTTTACAAGAAAATGATTAAAAACGAAACCGATTCATCACCTCCTTCGATAGAACATTTAAAACAACCCCTCATTTTCCTTCCAGTCCCAATTCTTGGATTGCTTCGCAACATTGGTTAAAATGATGGACCACACGATTCTGCTGATGAATGAGATCTGTCTCTAAAAATTTAAAGTCTTCCTCCTGTGGATTCAGTTGAGACAGCCTTGAAACAGAACCCAATCCAGGTAGGGGTGGAATGGGAATGGCCAGATCATGATCAAAAGGCCCCACTGAAGTATAGTTGAGGGGGATAAGATTTCGGCTCAATTTAATCAGACAGGCGTTGATCCGATTCAATTTCGATAGGCTCCTCCTTGAATCGATCTGGCGATCGATCGCCTGATTCATCTTCTTTGACAGACGCAAAAAACTCTTGGCCGCGCTGACCGATGCCGATAAATCCATGAGACCTTGTGAAACCTGATCGGACTCCTTCAGTCTCTTAAGAATCTCCCTTCCCATGGTTTCTTCATTGAAAGGGAGCACTGGGCTATTACAGAGCCGCAAGACAGATGACAAGTAGATCCGCGTATCCAGGGCAAGGATTTCTGGATCGATCTTATCCAGAGTGTCATCTTTCGTATGCCACCACCAGGGAAGACCACCCGTTCCTATGAAGCTGGCTGTAGCCGTGCTTTTTCCCGGACCATTCTGAGGAGGTACGCCTGAAAGATCCATAAAAAGAGACGGAAGGCCGACTCCCCAGAAGGATTGATCTCCAGCTCTCGGAGAGTGCCTTGCCTTCACACGCTGCCTTGTACAGTCGAAGATCAATTTCTCAGCCAGGTCCCAGGTGTCTTCTGTACCGAACAGATGAGAATAATCGGTGGCCCCCTTTGCCCCGATACAATCAACATTAAGATGAGCAATCCCATTTCGGTAAAGCTCTTCCCAGAAATGGTCCGCATACCACGTGGAGCCAGAATACCTCCCCTGGGAATGTCCAGACCAGAAGGCAAACTTCACCCCCCTACGCATACCCGATCTATTTTTTTGAAGAAGCCTGGCAATTTCGAGCATGGCAGCGTTTGCGCCAGCATTGTCTTGAGCTCCAAAGTGCCAACTGTCCACATGGCCACTCAGGAGAAGGAACCTTTCCCCTTCCACCTGTCCCTTCAGATCGCCCGTGAGAACAGGAATCTTTTTGAAGCCCGTCCATACCTTCGTCCTAATTTGAATGATGACGGGCCAATTCCGAAGGTATTCTCTCAGAAGATCCCCATCCTTTCTTAAGATGCAAATGCAGGGGATCTTTGGGATCAGATGTTTCTTTGAAAAAGTGGGGGTTCCCCATAGGGTAGTGATGATCATGTAGTGAAGATGATCATCTCCAGCAGCAATAAGTCCTGCTGCCCCAAAATCTTCAGCCCTTCTTGCTGCCTTTGGAGATGGAAGGCCGTCGATGAGAAGAATCTTCCCTGAAACATCTTTTCCAGCATAATCCGAATCCTCTCCAGGGCCCAGATAGACCAGTTCTCCTGTGAATCCCCCTTCAGGTGTGGAGGTTGAGAAGGAAGCGGGTAAGCCTTCGATCTTTTTCAATTCCGGCGAAATGATTTCAAGCCAGCCTTCTTCCGGAAGGCTAATAAAAGAATGAAATTCATCCCGGTAAACCGAAAGCTTGAGAGACTTCAATTCCTTTTCAATGGAGTCGAAGGCCCTCTTCTCTCCTTCCGAACCGGACTCCCTCGACCACTGACAGATCATCTGAATATGGTTCATCAGATTCTCTATCGAAAGATCTGAATGTATTTTATTCTCTAACGGATCAACGTAAGCAGTGAACTTCGGCACGATGCACCTTGATGAGCTCATCCAGATTTTCCCACTTCATGGAACGTCTCCCCTCTTCAATTTCATGAATCAGTTGAATGAGCCTTTGGGTAATAGGACACTGAAGGCCAACCGCTTCACCTTTTCGAACAACCCCTCCGATCAGTATATCCACCTCCGTCTTTCTTTTTTTCACAGCTAAGTCCCGCCAGATACCCGTTTTGCCCTTTGTCTGGCTTTTATAATGGCTCGCAATCACATGCATCGCTTTCCTGAGACTTTCCTGATCGCCTCCGAGGGCTTTCCAGAATAATTCTGGGAGGAATTCGTCAAAAGGTTCGATCTTGATTTGATGAGCATTGGCAACTTTTAATAATTCACAGACCAGAGCTACGAGCATCTCTTGAATAGGTTTTGAACGAAGAACGATCTCATAGACAGGCTCATCCACGAGGGCAGTGGCTACCAGCAAAGCACCATAACAGACTTTACTCCATTTATAACCCCAGAGGTTATCTGTCATCTGCGTTAACAGGGCCTCGTTCAGGAGAGCACTGATCTGCTTTAGCCTCTCTGTAATTTTCCCATTCAGTTCGCCCAGGATGAGGCTTCCCTCACCACCATAAAGGATGTGGCCTGGAGCGATATAGTCTGCAGAGAAATTGACTAAGGCTCCCATGGTTCGCTCCATGCCAATCTGTTCTGCGATCAACTCTTCATTAAGCCCATTCTGAAGAGAGACAACAGTTGAGTTTTTCTCAATCAATGATTTTATCATTTTAACCGCATCCAAAGTATGATGAGCCTTGACAGCTAAAAAGACAAGATCAAGAGGAGGTTTCAACTCTTCTGGGAGGAGAGCCTTCACCTCCACATTAAATCCCTTTCCATCATCTTCGATGAAAAGACCTTTTCTGTTCATGGTCTCTATATGAGACTCCACTGTATCGACCAGAAGGATCTCCTCTCCGGCTCTGACCAGCCTTGCCCCGATTGTCCCACCAATGGCTCCTGATCCCCAGATCACTATTTTCGACATGTGATTTACTCCAACAGCTTTGAGAAATACCATACCTTAACAACCCTGTCAATTTGAGTGGCAGAGAAAGTTTCTCACCTTAAACTCGGATCCAGAATATCCCTCAATCCATCTCCGAAGAGGTTAAACCCCAATACAAGAATAAAGATGGCAAACCCCGGGAAGGCGGCCACATGAGGAGCATTCTGTATATACTGCCTGCCCTCGCTCAACATCGCCCCCCACTCCGGTGTGGGAGGCTGGGCACCCAGACCTAAAAAACCCAGAGCAGCAGCCTGAAGTACAGCCGTCCCCATACCCAATGTCGCATAGACAATAATCGGTGGGATGGTATTGGGGAAGATGTGGAGAGCGATGATGCGAAGGTTGCTTCCACCCAGAGATCTCACGGCTTGAACGAAGAGTTGTTCTTTCAAAGAGAGAACTGAACTCCGGACAATCCTGGCGTAATGTGGAATATAGACAATTCCCACGGCAATCATTGTATTTAAAAGGCTGGGGCCCAGAATAGCCGTGATAAAAATTGCGAGGAGGATCGCTGGAAACGCCAGCATGATATCCATGAATCTCATGATCGGCTCATCCACTCTTTTTCCGTAGAAACCGGAGAGAAGACCCAGGATCGTTCCAGGCAGGAGTGAGATAGACACAGCAATAAGACCGATGATGATCGAAATACGGCTTCCATAGATCACACGACTGAGAATATCACGGCCAAGGCTGTCGGTCCCAAATGGATGGGTCCATGAAGGTCCCTTCAATCGATTGATCGGTTCAGGTGCTAAAGGATTATAAGGCGAAATCCACGGTCCGATGAAAGCCAAAACGATGAGAAGCATGATGAGGATTAACCCCATCATCGCGGTTTTATTCTTTTTTAATCCTGAAAGTGCTTCAACTCTTTCCATCGGTCTTCAGCCTCGGGTCAAGGTAAAAATATAGAATGTCCACAATGAGGTTCACTAATACCATGATCACAGCAAAAAGAAGGATACATCCCTGAACAGCGGGATAGTCTCTCGCTAAAAGAGAGTCCACCACATACCGGCCCAACCCAGGCCAGGAAAAAATGGTCTCGGTCAATACTGCCCCTCCGAGCAGAAGCCCGAAGTTTAGCCCAATCACCGTAATGATGGGAAGAAAAGCATTCTTCAGCGCATGTTGGAAGATAACCGTGCGTTGGCTCAATCCCTTGGCCCGGGCTGTTCGTATATAGTCCTTTGACATCACTTCGAGCATGCTCGAGCGGGTCATCCGGGCAATGATTGCCATGGGAATGGTGGCTAAGGTGAATCCCGGAAGGATAAGATGCTTCGAAGAATTGAGAAAAAGGTGGAGATCCCCACTTAAGAGACTATCTAAGATTACTAAACCGGTAATAATATGGTGATCCAGTCCCATGGTAAAACGTCCCATCATAGGTAGGATGCCCCATTCCACAGAGAACAGGTACATGAGCATTAATCCCAGCCAGAAGATGGGCATCGATATTCCCACCAAAGCCATCATCATGGAGCAGTAATCAAAGATGGAATATTTTCGGACCGAGGAGATCACTCCTGCCATGATCCCGATGAAACTCGAAATCAGCATGGCTACAATGGAGAGTTCCACCGTGGCCAGGAATCTCACAAACACCTCCTGAGAGACAGGGACGTTAGAACGAATCGACATCCCCATATCCCCTTTCAACAAGTTCTTGGCATAGACATAGTACTGGTAAGGATAGGATCGATCGAGTCCTAATTTATCTCGAATCCTGGCTACATCCTGAGGAGAGGCAAATTCCCCTACGAGAAGATGGGCGGGGTCTCCCGGTATAAGTCGAAGCATTAAAAAGACTAATATGGAGACCCCGATGAGAATAAAGATGAGATGAAATAGACGTCTTGAAATAAATCGGGCCAATAATTTTTACACCATTATTTACGGACACGCGGCACGCCTGCCTGCCCTGCCTGCGGCAGGCAGGCGGTAGGCAGGGACACGGTCACGATCTTACTTCTCCTTCCAGATCATCTGGAATGAATTCAATCCATTGGGACGCAAAGGAACGTCATGCAATTTTTTGTTATAAACTCTGATAGTAGTTGAATGGGCCAAAGGAACCCAAGGCACCTCTTCATGAAAGATCTCTTGAGCTCTTAAATAGTTGCTGGCCCTCTTTGCTTTTTCGAATACAGATTGTGCATCCTTGACCAATTTATCAAACTCCGCATTCTCCCAAAAGGCAATATTGGCAGCAGGCGGCTTCGCATTTTCTGAACTGAGAAGGCCGTAAAGGAAATTATCCGGATCAGCATTTCCTCCCAGCCAGCCCAGCATACACATGTCGTGTTCCCCCTTTGCCGTTTTGTCCAGATAGACACCCCATTCATGGCGAACGATCTTGGCATTGATTCCCACTGCTGCGAGGTAACCCTGGATCAGTTCTGCCGTTTTCACTGGCTCAGGCATGTACGCCCTCGAAACGGGCATGGCCCAAAGTTCAATGTCAAACCCCTTCGGATAACCTGCCTTTGCAAGAAGATCCTTTGTTTTCTGAACGCTATAATCGTAATCGCGGATCTTGTAATTATAGCCCCACATGCTTGGAGGAAAGGGATTGGTTGCAGGAACGGCTTGACCCCGGAAGATAGTTTTTATAATGGTTTGTTTGTCAATGGCATGGCTAATCGCCTGGCGCACCAATTTATTGCTGAGGATTGGCTTCTTTGTATTAATCGCAAGATATCCTATATTGACACTGGGACGGTCGATCACCTTAAAATTTGGATTGCTTTTTGCCATCTGGTTGGAATCCGGATCTAAGTCATCAACGATATCAACCGCTCCTGATTGAAGCGCCATAAAACGGGCAGCCACTTCAGGGATTGCCTTTAAAATGATCTTGTCTAAATGGGGTTTTTGACCCCAGTAGTCGTCATTCCGCTCAAGAATAATCTGATCATCCTTGATCCATTTGACGAACTTAAAAGGTCCCGTCCCAACAGGATTCCGCCCGATATCCCCTTTATATTTCTCGATTGCAGCGGGCGAAAGAATAGGGCAGAGCCATAGCGCTAAGTTGGCAACCAGCGGAGCATAGGGTTTTTCGGTTCTCAGAGCAACGGTATAGTCATCAATGACCTTGACCTCCTTAACCGGACCAAGACCCAAGGCGGGATATCGCCATGTGCCATACTTATAGAAAGGATGGTTCTTATCAATGACGCGTTCGAAAGAAACCTTTACCGCATTGGCATTAAAGGGTGTCCCGTCGTGGAACTTCACACCTTTTCTCAGTTTGAAGGTCCAGATGAGGCCCTCCTTCGAGACCTCCCAGGAGGTAGCCAGTTGAGGCTCTACATCCATGGTATCTTTCCTAAACATTACAAGATTTTCTAAAACCTGAATCCCTCCCTTGATCGATTCTCCATCTGTGGCCTGGGCAAGGTCAAGAGTGACCGAGTCCCCTCCCCTGCCCCAGGTCAGTGTTCCACCCTTCACAGGTGCCTGCGCAAAGATCACAGACGGAATCAATAAAACTCCTGCCAAAATCAGAAAAAATACTTGAACTCTTTTCATAATCTGCCTCCTTCCTATTGATATCAGTCTCTTAATTAGTGTCTGTCCATAAACTAACGGTTTCCAAAGAGGCCGTCATTCCGGCCGCGTATCAAGTACGGGGTAAACTCCACCCGGAATCCAGGGTTCCCGGTGAAAACCGGGACCCAGTCTTTGAGATGGTTCCCGACTTTCGTCGGGACGACGTCTGGATGCCCCCGTAACAAGTACGGGGCAGGCTCCTCACGTCCGGCATGACGGAAAAGGTGCATTTATAAACAGACTCTAATTAATTATTCCACATTCCGCAATCTGTTTTCAAAAATTTTCTTATCCCTCCCCTCTTTCCCAAACTATTTCAAAACCAAAGGCCTCTCTCGGTACCACATGAAATGGGCTTCATCACCTTCACACAAGTAAATTTTATTAACACGAAAATCTAAATAGTTCAATAACTTTAAGATGGCAAGATTTGCTTGGAGGTGGGCAGAGGCACAAATCTTCAGCAATTCTCCCCTGGCGGTTTCATCAGCCACCTCGGTGATGAAATCAATAGAGGTGATATGAGGGTAACGATAAGAATAATTGGTTCGTCGGAACCTCCCCTGAATTGGAAGGTTTGGAATATCTTGGTTGAAGCGGGATAATTTTTTAAACCATCTCTGCCGATATTTCCAGTAACGCTCTGAAAAGGTGTGATTCCACTTCGTGATCGTTTTGTCGTTTGAAATTGTCCTTGCAATCCAGTTTCCAAATAACTCAGCATTGATCCGTAGGGATGAGTTTGCCTTCTTTTCTAAATGTGGAAGGTACAGATATACTAAGGCCCTTGGGATCCACCATTCCCTAAATCGGAAAGGAGCATAACCTGAAAAAGGTTGTTCCCATTCATGGGATGGAAACCCGTGGTTATCGACACATATATCTGGAAGCCACCTCTGATAGATGGCGGGTTTGACTTTGGCTTCCCCAAAAGGTGTTTGAGGATTGAAATACTCTTTATAATACTCCTGACCTGCCTGATTATATCGCCCAGCGTGTAATTTATCGGTGGGAGTCAACCTCAGCATTTCCTCCAAAATCACCATCCCATCAACATTCTCCATCGGATTGATCACGACATTAGCTTTTTTGAGAAACTGTTGAAAGCGCGGCTGTGTAGCAAGAAGATGTGAAAGTTTTAATCCTGCATTTGTGCTCGATATCTCATTGGCATGATGGCGACAATTGATGAAAAATGTAGGTCTAAAAACCATCCTTTTAGCATGGGAAATGAATTTGCTTGTAAAAGGATGAGTGTTTTCTATGGAGTAGATGGGGCGCCCTCCAGAAGAGCGTCCCTCTTCAGCCACATCAACACCAGGAAGGCTTTCCAAGAACCTGATGATCCTTATACCCTCTTGATATC
>Ga0315280_10006369_pt1 | contig 16329 bp, 12 predicted proteins | sample YL17G06_40_MG_FD_203697 | JGI IMG/M metagenome (GOLD analysis project Ga0315280, IMG submission 203697) | Sediment microbial communities from Yellowstone Lake, YNP, Wyoming, USA - YL17G06_40 | ecosystem: Environmental > Aquatic > Freshwater > Lake > Sediment | place: USA: Wyoming | collected...
TGGCCACCGCCTGCAAGTGCCGCTGGGACAGATGAAGGTATTGGGCGGTGGTTTCCAAATCACCGTGACCCAGCAGAACCTGGATGGTGCGCAGATCGGTGCCGGCCTCCAACAAGTGAGTGGCCCAACTGTGCCGTTTATTCCGCATGCGGAATAACAAGCACTATTCCGCCTCCCGGACTATGCCGAGCGACCTGGGAGGCCGGTGGCACTCAGGCGGTAATTGCTGCACGAAATGGAGGCGGGCCTCGCCAATCACTCGGCATAGTTTTGTTGGCTCTACAGACTGTTGAGGAAGCCAAGCAGCCGATCCCCCGGTCGATAGCGACCGGGTCTGCCGTTCAGTCCCGTCGTCTTGGCGAGCGCCTGCTCCTTCATGGCGAGTGTGGCTTCGAGGTAGATCTGCGTGGTTTCGACAGATTCGTGCCCGAGCCACAGGGCGATGACGGAGCGGTCCACGCCCGCTTGCAGCAGATCGAGGGCCATGGTGTGACGCAGGACATGGACGGTAACGCGCTTGTCTTTCAACGACGGGCAGACCTTGGAGGCGGCCGCGTGATGCCTGACCAACAGGTAATGCACGCCGTCGGCGCTGAGCCGAGTGCCTCGGGCGTTCGGGAACAGTACCTGTCCGTCACCTCTCGGCGGTTCGCGTAGCCAGGCTTTCAGCACAGCGACCGTGGGTTTGGCTAGCGGCGTGCATCGTTCCTTGCGGCCCTTGCCGATCACACGAACATGAGCCCCCGTCCCGAGCGTGACGTCGTCGCGTGTGAGCCCGGTCATCTCGGACAGACGAAGACCCGTCTGCACCGCTACTAAGAGAAACGCGTGATCGCGCCGGCCGAACCAGGTGCGCTGATCGGGCGCAGCGAGCAACGCCTCGACCTCCGGGCAAGTGAGAAAGTGGACCAGGGTCCGCGTAAAGCGCTTGCTGGGGATGGCGAGCACGCGCTGGATCTGCGCGGCATGAGCCGGCGCCTCGAAGGCCGCGTACCGAAAGAACGAGTGGATAGCGGTGAGCCGCAGATTCCGGCTGCGCACGCTCAGCCCTCGATGCTTCTCGATATGATCGAGAAACGCCACGATCAACGGAGCATCGATTTCCTCGAACTTCAGGCGCGAGGGCGGCGTGTGCAGACGCTGTTGCGTAAACGTCAGGAACAAACGGAAGGTGTCACGATACGAACTAATCGTATGCGGACTAACCTGCCGCTGCTGCATCAGGCGCTGCGTGAAGAACCGCTCCAACAGCGGAGCAAGGCTGGTACTGGTAGTGGTGGTCATGACTGAACCTCCCAGCGTCGCTCGAGGCGAGACATCGCCTCTTGCATCAGCTCGGGCCAGGCGCTGAGATACCAGAACGTATCACTGACATGCACATGGCCAAGGTAGGCGGACAAGATCGGCAAGCGGCGTTCGGCGTCTTGGCCGGAGCGGTACCACCGCAACAGCGTCATCACGGCAAATCGGTGTCTCAGATCATGCAGACGCGGCCCATGACGGTCGGAGGGACCACGCAGACCGATCTGCCGGGATAAGGCGTAGAACGTTCGGCGGATCTGGCCGCCATCCAACTGATTGCCCCAGTTGGAGACGAACACGTATGATGAAACCACCCGCGCGGCCCACCGTCGATTACGTCGCGCGAGGTAGTCGGCAAGCACGCGGCGGGTCGACGCATGGATAGGGATCAAACGAGATTTACCGAACTTGGCACCCCGGACCGTGAGCACGCCCGTACTCAGATCAACATCCTGAAGCTCGAGGTTGCGCGCTTCCCCGATGCGCAGACCCGTGACACTCAGAAGCCCGAACAGGCAATGGTAAGTCCAGGGTCGGAGCCCCCCGCGGGCGGGTAGCGAAAGGGCCGCCCGCAACAAGTCCCGGATCTCCTTGGCTGAGTACAGGTACGGCCGTGCTCGCTTGGGGCGATAGGGCAACAACCCCTCCGGCGGAATCTGGGTGTGCGGATCGGTCGCACTACGATGGCGTGCAAAGGTGCGCACGACACTCAGTCGACGGGCCCACTCTGCCGGTTGCGCGGTCGAGGGTTGCTGCGCCCAAGCGAGCGCCAACTGGGGCGTAATGTGGGAGGCGCGCTGCTGCTCCATGAACGTGACGAATGCGAGCAGCAGCTTGCCGGCATCATGCAGCTTGAATCCTAAGCTGCGGCGTAGGGTCAGGTAATCATGTACAGCCTCACGGAGGGTGTTCATCGCACACCTCCCGGCCACGGCAATGCGAGCGTCCGCAACGTACCGAGGTCCACCTTGGTGTAGATCTTCGTGGTTTCGGCACTCCGATGCCTCAATACCTCGCCGATTTCAGCCAGCGAGGCGCCGTGGCGCAACATTTGGGTGGCCAAGGCGTGGCGAAATTGATGCGCGCCCTGGGTGGGGGCCTTCACGCCCGCACGCGCGAGGCCATGTCGCACGAGGGATCCAATGGCACTCTGGCCCAGAAAGCCGCGGATGGGCGCTTTGGCCCGTAAAAAGACGCGACGGCTGGTGCTGCGCGGTCGTCCGTGCCGCAGGTACATGGCGATCGCCCCACCGACATCTGCAGGTAGGGGGAGCGCGGTCCGCTGACCACCTTTCCCTCGCACGGTCACACGTCCAGCATCCCAGTCAATGTCATCAAGATCGAGAGAGGCCACCTCGCCCGCCCGTAATCCCAGTCGAGCGAGCAACAACACAATCGCGTAGTCGCGACGCCCCATCGCGGTCCGGCGACGGATGGAGGCGAGAAGTTGGCGCACGGAATGCGCCGGAATCGCGCGGGGGATCGACGTCATCGACCAGTTGGCGACGGGGGGAACAGCGGCGGCCAAATCACGCGCGATGTCCCCGCGATAGCGCGCGTAGTGCAGGAACGATCGCAACGCACTGGTTAGGAGCTTCGCTCGTTTTGGGTGCAAACGCGGCGCTTGACGTTGCACAAATCCCACGACGTCGCGGGCGCACAGACGCGACAGCTTCACCGGTCCGCCGCCGAACCGATTGGCGAGGAACCCGCGGACGAACGGCACGTAATTGACGACGGTCGCGCCAGCCAGCACGCGCTCGTCGCGTAAGTAGCGGTCGAACGCCAGTGCCTCTTGCTCAGCCGGGGTCAGCTGACGTGGTGCAGTCTTCTCAGCGGGGATCACGCCCTGGCCGCGCAGGAAGTCCATGAACTGTCGCAGCGCGGCCGCATCACCCCGGTGCACCCTGAGGCGGCGAGCGCGAGATTGCAAGTAGCGTGCCAGATGCTCAGTTGAGACGCGGTGCAATCTGACAGCCTGCTGTCCGAGCCATCGACTAAAACACGCCGCGAGCAAGACTAGCCGGTACCGGGAATACCGTGCATATCCTTGATCGCGAGCGCACTGCGCAAACGCAGTAATCTGAGCCGCCAGGGGACCCTCCAGCGGCCGCGAGAGAACCACATCACCACAGACAATGAACTTCATAGTTGACTCCCTCCTTTCAATCAGGGTTGATTGAGGGAGTCAGACTATGCCGATTCAGAATGGATCAGGTGCGGGAAAACAGCGGAAGAACCAAATTACCGGGTAATAGTCGGGGAGGCGGAATAGTGGCGCAACGTATGCGGCGAGATCCGTTTGCTCAGCCCGGCCTGACGAGCGGCCTCCCGGCAGGCGATCCAGAGGGTCTTGTCCGAGATGGGTTGATCGGGCCCGCGCCGGGGATTGCGGCTGGGAAACAAGTAAGTCTTCGGCTTGCGCCAACGCCAGTATTCCCGCAGCGTTTCGAGCAGCGTGGGGCTGAGCGGCACGTCGCGGCTGCGGCCCCCTTTGCCGCGATCCACCCGAATCATCATCCGCTGGCCATCGATGTCGCTCACCTTCAGGCGTGCGAGTTCCGCGCGCCGCATCCCTGTACCATAGAGAGTCATGAGTAACGTGCGCCGGTAGAGAGTCCCGGCGGCATTGATCAAACGGGCCACTTCCTCCAGGCTCAGCACCGTCGGCAATCGGTCCCGGCGCTTGGGATAGGGCAAGAAGTCCCGAAACAGCTGCCGCCTCAGGGTCTTGACGAAAAAGAATCGCAGGGCCGCCACGTAATTGGCCACTGTGCCGACCGCGAGCTTGTGCTCTTTGAGCAGGTACGCTTGGTAGGTTCGAAGCTGGTCCGGCCCGAGCTGGTCCGGAGACTTGCCGAAGTGCTTGGCGAAGTTGGTCACGACCTGCAGGTACTTGCGAGTTGTAATCTCGGAGTAGTTGCGACGCTGGAGTTCCTCCAGCATCATTTGACGCAGTTGGGTCATAGGGACCTCCTTATGACCCAAGACTACTCCTCACATGAATGGAGGGACCGACCGGATGGGCACACGCGAAGCGTCCGCCGCGCCAGCGGCTTCGTTCGTGACGGCGCACTCGGAAACGAATCACTGACTCGCAAAATGCCCTTCGCGTAAGACTGACCCACTGCTCGCTTCCGGCACGAGTTGACACTTCTACCTTCAGGATGCTACAAAGGGAGAAAGCGGTATTGGCCTTCAAGCGCCTGATGGTGAGCGTAGCTCAGCTTGGTAGAGCGCCAGACTGTGGATCTGGACGTCGCGGGTTCGAATCCCGTCGCTCACCCCAAACCCATAACCTGTGGCTCAAGAACGCGAGCGCAGATTTGAAAGAGAGTAAATCATTTGCAAAGGTCCGCAGCTAGGCCGGATTTCTCACCAGACTTCGTTGCCTTCAGCGGGCCAACGGAAGGGCGGGGTTTTAATCCCGCCGGAGACGCGGCTTTCACTTCTTTGTTGGTCTCGCGCCGCGAGCAGTTCGTCTCATCGAACTGGTCGCGGCGCGAGACTCAGGAACAATCGGGAACGTCCTGCCATGGCGGGGCGGGACAAGTTGCGGACAAAAGACGTAGCGCCGGCCTTCAGGCCGGCAGGTGCCGAGCGAAAGCTCGGCGCTACTCAGGGCCTCCTTCTGCAACCGGCGAAGCCTGGCCCTTCGCGATCCGGGGTGAGAAATCGCGCCTAGGCCGGGAGCATTTCCACGGCCAGAATGGAAATGTCATCCTTCAGGCAGGTGCGGCATCCCCAACCTTCCACGTTGCGGACCACCCCGTCCAGGCTGGCCTCAAGCGGCGCCGCGCGACCCTCACCGAGAAGCTCGAGCAGTTGTTCCTGGCCAAAGAGTTCCCCGTCCTCATTCATCCTGTCAGTAATACCATCTGAATAAAGATATAATCGGTCACCAGGTTGCAGGTGCACCGAAACCTCCCGGTAATCCGACTCCAGGATGCCGATGGGCAGTCCCGTGGGAGCCTCCAGAATCACCGGCGCGCCGTCCTGTGGCACCCGTATCGGACCGGGATGGCCGGCCGCGACGTAGCGGAACTCACCGGTGGCCCCGTTGAGCACGCCGTAAAGAAGCGTGAAATATTGGGCGGCTACCGGGTCCCAGCGAAAGCGTTTGTTCAGTTCGGCCGCCACCCGGGCCGGAGGCACAGGATGGGGCGACGCAGCGCCATTGCCCTCCTGCCCCAGCGCCAGGGATAGGTCCGGCACCTTGGACAAGATGTGGCTTACCGTCACGGAAAGTAGCGCCGCCGCCATCCCATGCCCGCTGACGTCCAAAAGATAAAGGCCCACATGGCGATCATCCAGCCGGGTGACGTTGAGGATATCACCCGCTAATTCCTCGCAGGGTTTGTAGGCCCAGGCAAAGCGCACACCGGGAAGCTCGGGCAGGGCCGCAGGCAGCAAGGCCCGCTGGACTCGAGCGGCGGCGGCCAGGTCGCGCCGCATGCGGGTACTGGCCGCCGTGACTTCGGCATGGGCCCGTTCCAGTTCTTGATTCGCCTTTTTCAGCTCGTCTTCGGCGCGCTTGCGGGGGGTAATGTCCGACTGAACCCCCACATAGTGACTCAGCTTGCCTGATTCATCCCGCACCGGCGTGATGGACAATCGGTTCCAAAACGGGCTGCCGTCCTGCCGATAATTGAGCAACTCCACATGGCATTCCCGCTGCTCCCGCAGAGCAGCACGAATCTCCGCCACGGCCTCGGGGTTGGTGTCTGCACCCTGCAGGAACCGGCAATTCTGACCGATCGCCGTCGCACGCGAATAACCCGTGATCCGTTCGAAGCCGGTGTTCACGTAAACGATCGGATTATTCGGCTTCTGCGGGTCCGTGATCACGATTCCTTCATCGCTCGCGGCCATGGCCCGGTCGCGCAATCTCAGTTCTTCTTCAACGATCTTCCGTTGCGTCACCTCCTCGAAGGCGATCACCAGCCACGCCGGCCTGGGCGCCGCAAACGGCGAGATCCGTACCGCAAACCAGCGATTGTCTGCCTGGGGGGCGCACGCGTACTCCAGGGAGAAATCACAACGCTCCCCGGCAACAATTTCCTGGATAGCCTTCACCAGCGCCGCCGCTACGGGAGCGGCTTTCCCGGAGTCTGCACGACAGAGTTCCAGGTAATTCGTGCCCACCGTGCCGACCGGGCCGGCGCCGGGGTCAATCTCCGCGCAACCACGCCAGGCAGCATTCACAGCGAGAATCTGCCCTGCCTCATCCAAGATGGCGACGCACGCCGGCAGCGCGTCGCGCACCGATTGGAGGATTGGTTGTGCCTCCCAGAGAGCGTGCTCGCCGCCCTTGCGCTCTTTGGGGTCGCGCTCGATCGCCACCGAATTCGTGAGCCTGCCTGTCTCCTGCATAGTTCTCCACTCCGGGAAGGGCAATCTCTGGATTATGTCTGTTCGGCCCTGTGTGTCCCGCCCTCAGTCGGATTATAGCTCACCGCCCGGTTTCTCGCGTAAGCGCATCCCTGCTGAACAGGATATGGACGGAGCTTGTCTTTCCGGCCTGAAAATCGCGGACAAGACTTGAGATGCAGCGACAGGGGAAAAGTAACAACCACTCTTCAGCTTCTTATGTCGGAAGGATTCTGTCTCGTTTAAGGAGGTCACGAGTACTCGGTTATTCTAGCTCGCGGAGTTATGGCACGAGATGGAAGGGCGGCATCCCGGCGGCCAACCCGCTGCCCCATCGGTCCGCAAAGCGGGGAACACTGGACAGATGGAATATAATGTCTGCGCCTAATGCACGGGGCCCGTCCAGGGTTGACTCCTGAGGACGAGAAGAAATGCGGGTGAATCATGAAGAAGCTGATTAACGATCCGAACGCAGTCGCCGGGGAGGCACTGGAGGGACTGGTTCTGGCCTTCCCGCAATATCTACGCCAGCTCAAGGGCCTGCAGGTCGTCGTCCGCAAAGACGCCCCGGTCGCAGGTAAGGTGGCGGTCTTGACCGGAGGGGGGAGCGGTCACGACCCCATGTTTCCTGGCTATGTGGGCCGCGGCATGGCCGACGGCAGCGTCGCAGGTAATATTTTCACTTCCCCGCCGCCCCGACCCATCGCCGAATGTGCCCGGGCCATCCATGGTGGCGCCGGTGTGTTGTTCCTTTACGGCAACTACTCCGGCGACGTTCTCAATTTCGACATGGCGGCCGAGATGCTGGCCCGGCAAGGCATCAAGGTGGAAACCGTGCGCGTGGCGGATGATGTGGCCGCCGCTCCTCCCGAGCGACGTGAAGAGCGCCGGGGAATTGCCGGGGACCTCTTCGTCATCAAGGTGGCTGGGGCGTGCGCTGAGGAAGGAAAATCCCTGCGTGAAGTCGTCGCCGCGGCCGCGCAGGCGCTCGACCACATGCGCTCGATGGGCGTCGCCCTGAGTTCGTGCGTGATTCCGGCTTCCGGGCGACCCATTTTTGACATCGGCGAGGACGAGATGGAAATCGGGATGGGGGTGCACGGCGAGCCAGGCAAGCAGCGGACCCGCATCACCTCCGCCGACGAACTGGCCGGACAACTTGTCCACCACCTCCTGGCCGACCTACCCACGAAAACGGGGGATGAGGTTGCCGTCCTCGTCAACGGGTTGGGCGCCACCCCGCTCTCTGAGCTCTTCCTCCTTTATCGGGCGGTCGACCGGCTGCTCCGCGAGGCCGGCCTGCAAATTTTCCGCTCCTATGTAGGCAACTACGCCACCTCGCTGGACATGGCCGGGTGCTCGCTGACCATGATGAAACTGGATGACGACCTCAAACGCTGGCTGCTCGCCCCGTGCGAGACGCCCGCCTTGGTACAGGTGTAACCTGTGGTCAACGCGACAGTTAACGCCCAAGACCTTCGCGCTATCCTTGCTTACATTGCCGAAACTATTCATAGAAGAGAAGCCGACTTGAACGCCCTGGACTCGGCTATCGGCGATGGCGACCACGGGATCACCATGCGCAACGGCTTCGATGCTGTGAAGGCCCGCGTGGCCGAGCTTCCCGCCGAAGCAGGCGTGGATACTATCCTGGAAGAAGCGGGCTATGCTTTCATGGAGGCCACCGGTGGCGCCATCGGCATCCTCCTTGGCAAGAGCCTGGTCGCTGGCGGCCAAGCCCTGGGCGGTCGGCCGGCGCTCGGCGTTCCCGAGCTAAAGATGTGGCTGGGCGCAATGGAATCAACCATCAGCAGCACCGGCAAGAGCCAGCCAGGCGACAAGACCATCTTGGACTCGGTGCACGGGGCCAATCAGGCGCTCGCGCCTTTCACCGACGATGCGGGGGAGCTTGTGACAGCTCTGGCCAGCGCTGCCGAGGCCGCCGAGCAGGCAGCCCAGGCAACGGCGAACATGCTGTGCCAGAAGGGCCGGGCCAGCCGCCTCGGCGAACGAGTCTTGGGTCACCCGGACCCCGGCGCGGTGTCGTTCGGAGTCATCCTGCGCGCCATGCTCGAATGGATCCAGCAGAACCGGCCGGGACAAGTGTCCACTTAGGAGAAGGCAAAAAAACGACCCCAGTGGCTTGACGTCCGTGCAAGGTACCTCATCGTGCATCCACAGCCGCGTTGGTGGGCGGCATCCAGAAAGCGCAGATTCCGAGAAACCGAGGCAGAGACAATGTTCCTTCCCGCATCTTACACCGTTGCGCTGGTCATGATGCTTCTGGGCATGTTCTTCTGGGGGTCGTGGCCCAACACCTATAAGCTGACCCGCAACTGGCGGTTCGAGCTTTTCTACTGGGATTACGTCTTCGGTTTGGTGCTCACGTCCCTGCTGGTCGCCCTGACCCTGGGGACGCTGTTTGGGTCCACCACGGTCTGGCAGAACCTGCTGGCAGCAGACCGGGCTTCGTGGGTATATGCCCTTTTGGCGGGGGCGCTCTGGAACTGCGGCAACGTCCTGTTGGTGGCGGGGCTTTCGTTGGTTGGTCTGGCGGTCGCCTTTCCGGTCTCCATTGGGATGGCCCTGGTGGTTGGCGTCATCGGGAGCTACCTGATCAAGCCGCAAGGCAGTCCGGCCCTCTTGTTCACGGGCGTAGCCCTGGTGTTCGCGGCCGTGCTCGTGAATTCCCTGGCCTACCGTTCCGCCGCGGTCAGCCGGCCGACGGTCTCTCGCGCGGGTTTGTGGATATGCGTAGCTGCCGGCATCCTCTTCAGCGGCTTCGGGCCACTGGTGGCGAAAGCGATGTCCACGGCGCAACCACTGGCTCCTTACGGGGTGAACATCCTCTTCGGGATCGGCGCCCTTGTAACTACCATCCCGATCATGGCGTACTTCATGCGCCATCCGGTTGAGGGTGCTCCCCTGACGTGGGCCGACTATGGCCGGGGCACCACCAGTTCGCACGTCGCCGGCCTGCTGGGCGGCTTTTTCTGGGGCCTGGGAACGATCCTGACGTTCACACCCATGGCCATGGTGGGCACCGCGCTGGCCTACGCCATCGGGCAATCGAACCCGCTCGTGGCTGCCCTCTGGGGAGTTTTCGTTTGGAAGGAATTCCGAGGCGCCCCCCGCCGCAGTCAGATTCTGGTGGGTGCAATGTTCGCCCTGTACGTTGGCGGACTGCTCCTCTTGACCCTCAGTTTCTGAACGCCCCTGGAGACAAGCTGCCGCGCCAACAATATGCTAGGGCCGGCGCGGCGTGCCAGACAGACTCAGACGGTAAATCTCAGTCGGGCTTTGTCGTACCTTTTCCTTCGTCCCAAATCTTTTGGTTGACTCTGGGCTCGAACTAAGAGACTATCGCGGTGAATAGCTGAAGCGTCAGACGTACCTCGACGGAGCCTTCGACGCTGTCACCTCTCGCGGTGTTTGTCCTGCCTCTTCAGCGTCAACCGTGCAAGAAAGGACGTTTCGCGAACAAAAGGAGAGTATCAGTGAAGAAGCTTTATATAGGCAATTTGTCTTTTGGAACTACCGAAGAGCAGCTGCAGGAATGGTTCGCTCAGGCAGGTGTGAACACCGACAACATCACCCTCGTGCGCGATCGGTTCTCCGGGCAGCCGCGCGGCTTTGGCTTCGCGGAAATCGCCAGCGACGAAGAGGCGGACCGCGCCATCGCCGCACTGAACGGCAAGGACTTCATGGGCCGCCCGGTGGTCGTGAACGAAGCTCGCCCGCCGCGGCAAGACCGAGGCGGTGGCGGTGGCCGGGGCGGGGGCGGACGGCCCTTCGGCGGCAAGGGCGGCGGTGGCCGCCGCCGCGAGTGGTAGACGACAACACGCTATCCGAGCCAGAGCAATCTCGCCTCGGGATGACGCTCTCCCAGCAGAGGTGGTACTACGTGGAGACCTGCGGCGGCACCACAGGGCGGCCGTAGGGGTCTGGGTGAAAACATCTTGTCCAGAGCGGCCCTGGTCGCCGCGGCGACAAAGCCTCCGACCTTCCGACCGCAGGACTCATACTCACTTGATTATCCACGCCTGCTTGCGGAAAGGCAGAGCCGAGGGTAAGCACTGCTTGCCTCCGCACAACAGGCGGCTGGCGCACACCCTTCGGGTCGGCGATCCTTGCAAGCCGCACTTTCCTAGCCCGCAGGCCTAGGAAGGCCTACGCCACCAGCAGAGGCACACAACTCATCCGGAGGGCGAGAAGTACTGTTTGCGGTAAAGAATCCTCACATCTTTACGAGCGCATCGTGCCTCGATGTGATGTCCTTTCTCGGTGCTCGTCAGATTCGGCACAGCAAACTCCACGGCATAAAGGCCGCCCAACAACTCGCCAATCGGGTCTAAGGCGCTTCCTACATCTTTCCCCAATACCGGGAAGAGCGCGAAGCCTCCAGTCTCCATGGCGAGTTGTCGCACCACTTTCTTCTGATCCCGGTCAACGTTATAGGAGGCAAACAATCCCCGCGGCTTTGCGGGCTCGCTTATCATTATAGGATAAATGAGTACCTCGCTCCGCTGGGCTGATTCGATGGCCTCGCTTAAACGATGCCGGCTTGCGTTGTCCAACATACCGGAAACCAGGATTAGGGCCCGCCGACCAAGCCAGCTTGACAGCTTCTCTTTGCATAACCAATGAATGGCATCGTAGAAGGATGTCGGGCCGTAAGGCAAGAAACCGGAGGCTTCACGAAGAGCTGATTCAACTTGAGCGATATCGCCCGTCCAGTTCGCCAGGAGTCGGATGGTGTTCGCACTGGAAAGGGCCACGAACGCCTCGTCGCCCGGCCGCAGGATGTTCCGGAAGAAGCTAAGTGTACCCGGCCAATCCAGCTCCTTGAACGTATCCCGGTCACTACCACTGACATCGAGTAACAACCCGACTTGCAACTTCTCCGATGAAGCCGGAGAAACCCGTGTAATCTTCTGAGGCTGCTTGTCCACAAAGAGTTGCAGGTCACCCTCCTGTAAGTCCCGGACGGAATGTCCCGTATCATCCAGTGCCGTAACCCACAACCTGACGGAACTCGGCGGCGAAGACCCGGATTCTTCGTTTTGCACTGGCGTCAACGATCCTTTGCAGATGGTCCCACCTAACAAGAAAACGCTGACGAAACTGACAAGAAGCAGACCAGGACGTTTGCGCGTCATATGGCACACCTCCCTGCCAACGGATGAATACCCGGCAAGGTAGATCCCCTCTGGAGAATCACGTCGAGAATCCACCCTGCCCCTCACCATCCCACCGCCACGCGATGGCCGCGGAGGTCGGCGCCGGCGCGGACGATGCCGGTTACGGGATTGTACTCCACCAGGGTTGGAGCGCAGGAATTCCCCCAATCGTCTTCCACGACGATCTTATGGCCTCGCGCCCCGAGCTGCTCGAGCACCGGCGGGGCCACGCGCTTCTCGACCTCCAGCACGAGCGGCTGGTCGCTGTGGTCGTCGAACGAGCTATACATCGCCCGGGAATCGAAGCGCGGCGCCTCGACCGCCTCCTGCGGGTTCATGCCGAACTCGACGACGTTCAGGAAGACCTGGAGCAGCGTCTGGTCCTGGCCGTCGCCGCAAGGGGTCGCGAATGCGAGCCACGGTTTCCGCTCGCGCAGCGCCAGGGTGGGCGTGAGCGTGACGCGCGGACGCTTGTGCGGCGCGAGTTGATTGGGATGTCCCGACGTGAGCACAAAACTCTGGGCGCGCTGGCTGAGCGGAATGCCGGTATCACCGGCGATGAGGGCGGGAATCCAAGCGCCGCTGGGCGTGGCGGAGAACATGTTCCCGTCGTGGTCAATCACGTTCACGCAAGTGGTGTCCTGGTGCTCACCGTTGCGGTGCGCCAGCCGCGCGCGGATGAATTCCGCCGAGGCGCGCGCCCCGAGGTGCTCCGGGTCGCCGGGAATGTGCTCGGCGGAAGCCTTCTGCAGGTCGATGAGCGGCCGGCGAACGGCGGCGTATTCTTTGGAGATGAGCTGCCGCGGAATCAGGCTGAAGTCAGGATCGCCGTAGTAGGCGTCGCGGTCGGCGTAACCAAGCTTCATGGCTTCGACGACCACGTGAATGTAATCGGCCGAGTTATGTCCCATGGACTTCAAGTCAAACGCCTCGAGCAGGTTCAGATTCTCGAGGAAGACGGGGCCCTGGTTCCAGAAGCCTACCTTGTACGCATCCACGCCGCGATAGTTGGTGCTGAGCGGCTCCTCGACCTTGGCGTGGTAAGCGGCGAAGTCGCCCTCGCGCAGCAGGCAGCCGGCCTCGCGGCAGAATTCATCGATGCGCTTCGCAATGGGGCCGCGATAGAAATACTCGCGCGCGCCCTCGATTCCCGCTACACGGCAGCAGGCGGAATTTTCCTTCTCCGCCCGAACCAGGCTTTCAAGAGTTCGCACCAGATCGGCCTGCACAAATAATTCGCCTTCTTTCGGCAGGTGTCCGCCGGGCAGATAGACCTTCACCGTGCTTGGCCATTTCTCCCATACCGGCTTGGAGCGCTCCAGCGCGCGTGCCAGGTAGCCATCGAGCGGAAACCCCTGCGCGAGCTCGATTGCGGGCTGCATTACCTCGGCAAGGCTCATGGTGCCGTACTTTTCGAGCGTCAGGAGCAGCGCGTCCATGGCGCCCGGCACGATGGCACTGAGCGGGCCGAACGAGGCAATGATTCCCTCGTTGGCCTCCCGGACAGTGGCGGAGTGCGGCAGCCGGGGATCGTCGCGGCGCAGGTGCTCGTAGAAGTCCACCGTGGCAAGTTCGGGCGCAAAGCCCACGCCGTTCACGGCCATCACCGGGCCGTCCTTCGACTTCACCAGGATAGGACACTCGCCGCCCGAGCCAAAGCCGGTCATCTCCACCACCGCCGCCGCCAAAACCGCAGCCACCCCGGCGTCCACGGCGCTGCCACCCTTCTCCAGAATCCGCAGGCCCGCCTCCGCCACCAGCGGATGCCCCGCCGCTACCACACCGCGCTTGCCTGCTACAACGGGTTTCAGCGTCTCAGCCGCCGCCAGCCGCGTGGGCGCGAACAGGCCCGCAGCGAGAGCCAGCAGAACAGCCTTGGCCAAAAATCGTGACATCATGCTGAATCCTCCTGCCCTGAAGCGCCTCGCGTCCGCAAGGCAAAGCCAGTGTAGCGCAACCGCTGCCTTCTGATGTTGTGGTTTTTCCACAGGACAGGGTCAGGGATTTTGGATTTTAGATTTTAGATTTTGGATTTGGGATTTGAAATTTGAGATTTTGGTGTTAGGGGCTAGGCACTAAGGACTCGGCGCGAAGGCGCGGTGGGCCGCAGCACCGCTGTTGGCCGCGGCGGCGCGCTAGCGTGCTATACTTCCGGTTTGTTCGCGGTCGCACCGCTGGGGACCGAGGCTTCGCACGCGCGTAACGAACGCACGATGCTCGGCTTTTCGGGTTCCCAGAACCGGGAGGTTTCCATGCGCTCCCCTCTGACTGTCGCGGTTCTTCTAGGCCTGGCGCTGGCAGTGTCACTGCCCCGAGCGCGGGCGCAGCGACCCACGCCCGAGCAAATTGCCGCCTGGGAACGCGATCCGGAAATCGTGCGGGATTTCGAGGCGGGGCGTACTCTGCGGCGTGCGGGCAAGCTCGAAGAAGCCGCGGCGGCTTACGCGCGCGTGCTGCAAAAGGCGCCGGGGCTCGCTGTAGCGCATTTGAATCTTGGGCTGGTTCGCCACGACCAGCGTAACTATGCCGCCTCCACGCGCGAGTTTTCCGCGGCCGCTGAGCTTGACCCCAACCTGCGTCAGGCCCGGCTCTATCTGGGCATCGACGCCTACCTCTGGGGCCGTTACGACCTGGCGAGAAGCGCGCTGGCGGAGGCCGCAAACATGGACGCGGACGATGCCGAGGCGCTTTACTGGCTCGGCCTGGCCCAGGCGGCGGCGGGCGACTATCGCGCCGCCGCGGGCAGCCTAGAGACCACTACGCGGCTGAAACCCAAAGACGAGGATGCCCTCTATCAACTTCAGGAAGTCTACCTCGAGTTGTGGAAGGCCAGTTACGATCGCCTCGTTGCTGCCAACCCTGACTCGTTTCGCATCCACCAGGTCTTGGCCGAGGGCCACGTGCAGGCCAACCGCCTGGACGATGCCAAGCGCGAGTACGCCCTGGTGCTTCGCGCCAGCCCCAACATCGGCGCGGTGCATGAAGCGCTCGGCGACATCGCGCGCCAGCAACGTGACTTGCCTGGCGCACTGGAAGAATACAAGGCGGAACTCGCGCTTTCACCCCAGAGCACACGGGTGTCATACAAGATCGGCGATGTGCTGATTGAGACCCGGGACTATGCGGGGGCGGCGAAAGCGCTACGCGCAGCCGTCGCCATGCAGGAGAACTTTGCGCCGGCGTACGTCGGCCTCGGCCGGCTGGCCCGGCAGGAAGGCCGGGCGAACGAAGCCATCGCAGATTTCCAGAAAGCCCTGCGCTTAGGCGTGAAGGGAGACCTCGAGGAGAGCGCGCACTATCAACTCTTCCGGCTGTTGCTGGCCGCGGGCAAAACCACCGAGGCGGAGTCCCACAAGAAACAGTATCTCCGCCTGGCAGACGCGCGCAAGCAACGCGCTCTGATGGTGGCTGACCGCGAACGCAAGATCGAAGAGGCTTCCCCAGAGCCCCGCTGAAACTTCAGCTTCTTCTCATTTCTTCGGTTTCGTCAACAGGACTGAGACCGTGGCGTTCGTGCCCACATCCACCTCGAAGGCGTTGCCTTTCATCGCGAGTTTGCCGGAATCGGCAGGAGTTTCTGTCAAATCTACCTGGGTTGCCTCTAGCCCCTCCGCCGGCAGGCTCACCCGCACGCGATGCGGCGCCCCGCCGGTCTCCTGCAAGCGAAGCACCACCGCTCCCTCTTTTGTCAGGGACGGCGCGGCGGCCATCACGACGACGTCGGGTTGATCGGTCTCGAAAAACGAGGCGGGCGGGCCGAAGCTGGCGCCAGCCCAGCGCGTCGCCGCCACGACCGCCGGGGTTACGGATTCCCAAATCTTCCGATACGCCTCGCCGTTCCCGCTCGCGCCGCTCCAGGAAGTAATCACATAGACAAACCACTGACGGTCCGGCAGGCCGGGCTCGACGGTGGGGACAAGGTAGTTGCCATAGTCCTGGCTGATGGCGCCTTCCTGCTTCCGCCCCGCCACCGCCAAGACCTGATTGTCATGCAGCTTCCACTTGTCGGCGGCTGCCTTGCGCAGGTGCCAGAAGAAGGTCTGCGCCGATGAGAGGGCCAGATGAAGATCACCCGCCGCGAACGCCAGCCCGTGCGACACCACCGCGTCCAGGCGCGCCCCGGGCAGATAACCCTGCGGGAAGGTGGTGAGTCCATTGCCGTTCTCATATTGCAGCGTCTCGATGGAGGCGCCCGGCAGGATGGGGAAACTGAACAGATAGCTGTTGGGTCGGTCGGCGTGAGTGACAATGGGCATCCGCGCGCGGTCAAGCAGGTTGCGAATCTCCAGCCGCTTGAGCGCATGGTAGAGCCGGTATTCGGTGACCGCTTGCGCGCTGCTTGAGCGTGTGGCTTCAATCGCGTCAAACACGGGGCCGCGCACCGTGCGGAAACTCACCGCCCCCTCAGGCATGGGAGCAAGATCAAATCCGGCGACCCGGATGAGCTGATTGAAGCCAGCGCCGGCGCCGCCGTTCA
>Ga0315280_10006370_pt1 | contig 16325 bp, 15 predicted proteins | sample YL17G06_40_MG_FD_203697 | JGI IMG/M metagenome (GOLD analysis project Ga0315280, IMG submission 203697) | Sediment microbial communities from Yellowstone Lake, YNP, Wyoming, USA - YL17G06_40 | ecosystem: Environmental > Aquatic > Freshwater > Lake > Sediment | place: USA: Wyoming | collected...
GAATCTTGATAACGAGTGTGCAACGGCTGGAGCACGGGCACTCCTGCCCGTGGCCCCCAGGCGGCTAGTACCTCGCGACAGAATTAGCTGCACACCATTTCTGAGTGTGATCGGACACTTGCCACGCTCAATAACGCATGCCGGTTCTTATGTCACGAGGTACTAGGCCCTTCGGGCCGCCGTGTCCCTAGACCCGACTCTGTCGGGCCGGGATGGCGGTCGAGGACCTAGCCAGCGGTCGGGAGACCTAGCCACAAGAGTGCCTGGGCTCCATAGGCGGGCTCAGGGTGACATCACCCGCTGGGTGAGCGAATCACGCTCGCTATGCATAGTCTCGGTTAGACACGATGACTAACGACCAGATCAAGGCCGCCGTGCTCACGGCTAATATCAAGCGCCTCGCCGGCGCGAGCACCGCCGATCTGATCGGCATCGCGCCGGGCGATGCGTTCGGCGCCGCGGAACGGGGCGAGCTCGGCGCGCAGTTCGGGCCCATTCGCTCGGTCATCGTCCTTGCGCAGCGCATCGTTGACCCGGTGCAACTGGTCCGGTTCTACGCCGGTGGCACATATCGAGATTCCCGCGTCGCCGCGTCCGCTTGCGACGCCTTGCTGCGAGACGCCTGTTGGCGCGTGGTGGAAATGGTGCGCGAAGCCGGCTACCGCGCGGCGGTCCTGCGCAATCAACGATACGGCGCTGACGAGCCGCGTCACAATATCTCGTTCAAGAAGGCCGGTGTGCTGGCGGGCTTGGGCGCATTCGGCAAGAGTCAGCTGCTGATTCATCCCGAATGGGGGCCGTGGCTCTGGCTCAGGGCGGTGGTTACCGGTGCGTTGCTGCCGCAGGACGCGCCTGTTGACTTCTCGCCCTGCGACGGTTGCAGCCTCTGCATCGCCGCCTGCCCGAGCGGAGCGCTGTCGGAAAGCGGCTTCAACCGGGCGGCGTGCGAGAGCCATGGGCTGGCTGCCGGCGCGGTCCGTATCTCGCCGTTGGGGCGGATCAACTGCGACGAATGCATGCGCGCTTGCCCCGTCGGTCCCGCGCCGCCGCGATTCGGAGAAGAGGTCGCGCCACAATGATCCGCGCCGTGCTGTTTGACCTCGGCAACACGCTGCTCGACTACAGCCTGCAAGGGCGGTGGCGAGAGTTCCTGCGCCAACGGCTTGCCCAGATGCACCCGCTTGTCAGCGAGGTGACCGCCTCCCCCGCGTGCGATGTGGTCGAATTCGCAGAGCAGCTCGCCGACATCATCGGCGGCGAGCGGGCGCGGGCAATCGAGCGCAGCGGGCGCTCGTGGCATTTCCGCGAGCGGCTGCGGGAGGAACTCGCTGCGGTCGGTGCGAATGCCAATGAGGATCACATCGAGCGCCTGACCGACTTCTTCTACCAGCCCATTCGCGCCTGCAACAAGCCCTATCCCGACACTGCCCCGACGCTCGACCGCCTGCGCGCACAGGAGATGCGGCTCGCCATCATCACCAACGCGCCGTGGGACACGCCGGCGCGGCTGCTGCGCGGCGACGTCGAGCAGTGGAACATGGGCGATTTCTTTGATGCGTTTGTGTGTTCAGGCGACGTGGCATGGCGCAAGCCGAATCCGGCGTTCATGCTCGACGCGGCGGAGGCGCTGGCAATGGCGCCAAGCGAATGCCTGGTCGTCGGCAATTCGATCGATGCCGATATCGCCGGCGCGCGCGCCGCCGGCATGCGCTGCGTGTGGGTCAACCGCGACCATCAGACCGTGCCACGCGGCGCGCCTGTACCCGACTGGCAGGCCAACTCCCTCAGCGACGTGCTCGCGCTGCTCTCCGCTCTGTGAAGGCAGAATGTTGGGTCAAGAGTGTCTCCTCTCCCTGCAAGGGAGAGGACTATTCAAGCTCGCATATCTGGTTGACGCCGGACGAGGGGACTTGACGCTCGCTATTAGCGGTTTGACAAGTCAATCTATTACGCGAGCGTCAATAAGGAGAGGGTAAAGGCCTGCGTCGCACCCTCTCCCAACCTCTCCCTGGAAGGGAGAGGGGTTGCGTCCCGTGCGCTCGCCCCCGCAGGTTATCGCTCCCGCAAAGCAGAATCTTGCACCCGGCGGCGCTCGCCTCCGCACGCCGCACCGCATTCTCGCCGGATGGACGAATCATGACCGACCTGCGCCGCTGGCAGAACCGTGTCTTCGCCACCGCTTGGATCACCTACTTCGCCTATTACCTCTGCCGCTTCAACATGCCGATGGCGAAAACCCAACTGTGCAGCGCCTTCCGCTGGGACGCCGCGCAGGTCGGGCTTATCTTCAGCGGCCTCACCGTCATGTATGCCGTCGGCCAGTTCGTCAACGGCCAGCTCGCCGACCGCTACGGCGGCCGCGTCATCGCCACCATCGGCGTCATTGGCTCCGTGTGCATGAACCTGGCGGTCTTTGCGGTGACGCTCATGGGCGGCGTCCACGCCCCGGCGCCAGGCCTTGCCCTGGTGCTAATCGTCTCGTTCTGGTCGGTCAACGGTTTCTTCCAGGCCATGGGCTGGGCGCCGATGGTGCGCATGTTGGCCCATTGGTTCCCGGTCACCAGCCGGGGCAAGGTGATGGGCGTAATGGGCGCCTCGTATCAATTCGGCGGGGCATTCTCATGGGCGCTCGCATTCTTCCTCACCGGCTATTACGTGCAGAGCCTGGGCGGCGACTGGCGCGCCGTGTTCTGGGTGCCGGCGGCGCTATTCGCCGTCGCGGGGGTGTTCTTCTTCCTGCTGGCGCGCGACGAACCGCAGGACGTCGGCCTGCCAACCGTCAGCGCCGATGACGACCCGCCCGGGCGGCCGGCGGCCGCCTCGCGGCGCAGCATCGTCGTGAATACCATCGCCACCCTCAGGAACCCTTACCTCTGGGTCGTCGCCATCACTTTCTTCCTGCTCGACCTCAACCGCTACGGCTTTGTCAACTGGCTGCCCGCGTTTCTCGACGAGCGCGGGACGATAGCGCGCGCCGGGCTGATGGCCAATTTCGGCGAGCTTATCAAGCGCTGCATCCATCCGCTGGCGGGCTCGGTAGGCGCGGTGGCGGCGGGCTGGGCCACCGACCGCTTCTTTGGCGGCCGCCGCGCACCCGTCATAGCCCTGCTGCTGGTGCTGCTCGGGATCTTCTCCGTCACGTTCCCCTTCGTCGATCCGCGCAACTCCTCGCTCATGATCCTCCTCGTCGCCCTCATCGGCTTCTGCACCTACGGACCGCACATCCTGATGGTTGGCCACGCGGCGCAGGACTTCGGGCGCAAGTCCGGCGCCGCCGGCGCGGCGGGGTTCATTGATGCCTTCGGTTACATCGGCGCTAGCCTCGCTGGTTGGGGCGCCGGCCAGCTCATCAAGTCGCACGGCTATAACCTGACCTTCATCGCCTTCGGCTCGGCCGCGCTGCTCGCTGTCATCCCCATCAGCATCATCTGGAAGGTCGGCCCGCAGACCCATGCGCGAGCGAGGTGACCCGATGGATTCGCGGCAACGAGTCGCGCTCACCCTGGCTCATCGCGAGCCCGATCGCGTGCCCATTGACTACTGGGCTGCGCCCGAGACCGAGCGCAAGCTGCTGCACCATTACGGCTTGACCACCCAGCAAGACCTGCTGCGGCGCTTCGACGCCGATTTCCGTTATATCGACGGCCCGCGCTACATCGGCCCCGAGCCCGCGGTTCACGCCGACGGCTGCGTCGAGGATCATTGGGGCGTGCCGCGGGTGCGAGTCGAGGTCGGCGCCGCTGACAAGGCTGCCGCTTACCGCGAGGTGATTGACTTTCCGCTCGCCAGCGCGCAGTCGGTCGCCGACGTCCGCGCATATCCCAAGTGGCCCGACCCCGACTGGTTCGATTACGATTGCGCGTGTGCCCAGGTCGCGGCGGCGCGCGCCACGGGCAAGGTCGTGGTCTTCATGGGCGACCGCATGAACCGCGCGGCTCAGCTCAAGCCCGCCATGTACCTGCGCGGCGTCGAGAAGATCCTGCTCGACCTCGCCCTCAACCCCGACATCGCGTCCTACATCTTCGGGCGCATCGCCGACTTCTACCTCGAGTACGCCCGGCGTGCCCTCGAGGCCGCCGGCGGCGACGTCGATATCTTCTTCATGGGCGATGACTTCGGCACCCAGCATGGCCTCTTCATGTCACGCGACATGTGGCGCCGGTTCCTGCGCCCGGGTTTCGCCGCCATGATCGAGCTGGGTCATCGCTTCGGCTGCAAGGTGGCGCATCACACCTGCGGCTCGGTCAAGCCCCTCATCCCCGACATGATCGACTGCGGCCTGGATATCCTCAACCCGGTGCAGCCTCATGTTGAGGACATGGAGCCGGCTGAGCTCAAGCGGCTGTTCGGTGAGCGCCTGTCGTTCCACGGCTCGATCTCGATCCAGCGCACGCTGCCCTTTGGCACGCCCGACGATGTGCGCCGCGAGGTGCGCAAGCGCTTCGACAGTCTCGGCCCCGGCGGCGGGTTCATCTTCTGCACCGCGCACAACATTCAGGCCGACACCCCAATCGAGAACATCGAGGCGCTGTTCGACGCCTACCGCGAGCTCGGGCGATACGGGTGAGCCTTGCCTGGCACAGCCGCCCCCGGCTGTGTCGGCGCGGCAAGGCGGCGCCCCATTCAACAGGCGAGGCTTGCCCGCAAGCGGCGGGGCGCCTGTTCCACAGCTAGGGTATGTTCCATTTTGGTTGGTATAGGCCGCGCGCGTGCCAACCCCTCTCCCTCGCAGGGAGAGGTCGGCGAGCCCTCGGCGAGCCGGGTGACGGTGGATGGCCCACGATTCACCCCCACCTTCATCCTCCCCCTGGCAGGGGGAGGGGTTGCCTTGCCTCATCCCAACTCTCCGCGAACATACCCCACAGCTATTTGCGCTTGACAAGCCCGCGCCCATGACGTACCATTCCCGCGGCTGACCAGCGACAAAACAACAGTCATGGTAGCCCAGGCGTCCTCGCCTGGCAATGTGCAGGACCAACGCGACCTCAGCCCTTGCGCGCCTGCTTCCTGCCATCCAGAACACTGGGTGGCGCGGAGCAGGCGCGTTTGCTTTATGGGCGCGACGCTTCTCCAGGGATCAACATGCCAACCGCGGAACACGCGGAACTCGCGGAGTCAAAGGCCCGAATCGGCTGGTTGACCGCACCTTAACTTCTTGCAGGGAGATGCACATTGAGCGTCTCGTTGCGCAAGGCTGAGCCGCGCGACTATGCGGCGGTCAACGAGCTGGAGACCGCACTTGCCGGTTTCGCACCGGATCGCCGCGCGTGCTTCGATGCCGTGCTCGCGGAGAAGAACCACGACCTGCTTGTCGCCGAGGCCCACGGCGAGGTGGTCGGTTTGGCGCACCTGATGACGTACCGCGATCTCTCGCACGGTGCGCTGGCGGGGGAGTTGCTCGGTTTGGTGGTGCGCGAAGACATGCGGCGACAGGGGATTGCCACCTCGCTTATGCGCGAGATCATCCGCCTCGCAAAGCAGCGCGGTGTCGGTGAGCTGCACATCAATACCGAGACGGACAACGAGGCGGCGAAGGCGCTCTATGCTCGCCTTGGTGCCGCAATGGTGGGTGTCCAGATGGAGTTGAACCTGCCCAGTCTCGCAGAGTCGGCGGTGGACTGACTTGGGAGACGTCTCCCGCGAGCATGGTGTCTTGCGTGACGCGCTGCTTCGGCGGCCGCTGGACTATCGCCACGCCCTGGGGATTCTCGACCCGGAGTACCAGGAATGGCGACCAGAGGGCAAATCGGCGCATGACTTGGTCTTCGTTGCCGCCGTGCCGCTGCTGATGGTGAACCGCGAAGGCGCAATCCAGGTCCTGCGCGATCCGGATGATGCGGCGGCGGGCGCAATCGCGGCGTACGTGTCCGGCCGCAACTACGACGTCCTCGAGGTGCGCGGAGAGGCAGCCTTGCGCCGAGTGAAGCCGCACTTCACCGATGGCGTCTGGTGCTGCTCTCGCAACTACGGCGTGACTGCACAGGAGTCTCGCCCGCCGCCATCAGGGCATGTTCGCGCATTGACGCTGGGCGACCGTTCGAACCTCCAGGCCGCCTGTGACCGCGTCGAAGAGATGCGAGGATACGTCTCGACCTGGCGCGATTTCGATTACATGGCGCAGGGCTATCCGGTGACCTGCTACGGCGCGTTCGCGGCAGATGAACTCGTCGGTTTCTGCTCTGCCAATCCGATATGCCGTGGCGTGACCGAGATCAGTTGGATCGTGGTCGATCCGGCGCATCGCCGCAAAGGATTCGCCTCGGGCATGCTGACCGCGCAGGCACAGCAGGCCTTCGCGCGCGGCGACGCGGTAGGCTATTATTCCGGCCGCGCCGGTGATGATGTTGACGCGATGGTGCGCAAGCTCGGTTTCCATGAGTTGCTGCCGAGCTATCGCTTCGTCCCATCGTCTTCGCCTGATCAGGGGCGCGCGTGGGGCCGGCGACAGTAGGCCGCGGCACATGCGCCGGCCGCCGCCGGGCGGGCTGTGGGCTGTGGGCTGTGGGCTGTGGGCTGTGGGAGCCGCGTCCTCGCGGCGCAGAAAGCGAAAGACGTCAAGTCATGCCCGTGATCACATCACCACAAGTTGGCGTCGCGCTCGACATGTTCGGCTGCCCGAATCGCTGTCGGCACTGCTATCTCGGCACGCCGCCCCCTTTCGCTAGGCGCCTAACTGACGACGATCTCCGTTGGGTGGTCGAAGGGTTCCGCGCGTTCAAACGTCTGGGCGAAGCGCAGCCGCTCTTCCGCGAGCTGCGCGTCGCGACTTCGTTTCGCGAGCCGGACTATTCGGATGACTACCGACGCCTGCTCGAGCTAGAGAATGAGCTCAGCGACCTGCCGCCGGGACGAGCAAAGTACGAATTGCTGAGCGTCTGGCGCCTGGCGCGCGATGCGGACTATGCGCCGTGGGCATATGACATCGGCCTGCGCGTCAGCCAGCTCTCATTCTTCGGCCTCGAGAAAGCAACCGATTGGGCGCATCGGCGCCGCGGCGCATTCCGCGATCTGCTGCTGGCAACCGAGCGCCTGCTCGCCGTCGGCATCCGCCCCCGCTGGCAGTGGTTCCTGACCAAGCGGATCATCCCCGACCTGCCTGGGCTGCTGGCGCTGGTGCGCGACCTCCGGCTGCGCGAGCGGTGTGAGGCCCTCGGCGGGCCGTTCAGGCTCTTCCTGCACTGCCCCGCGCCCGATGGCGAGGCGTGGAACCTGGAGCGCCTGCGCCCGACCGCAAGGGATGTCGCCCATGTTTCGGCATTGCTGCGCGAATCCGGCGCACTCGATATTCTGCGCCCGGTAGGTGAACCTGAAGGTCATTTGCTGCATCAGTTGATTGGCGAGCAGGGGCCGGCCGTGTCAGTCGAGGAACTCACCGCGCCCGACGGCTTCTGGTTCTTCGTCCTGCCCAACTTCGACGTCTATTCGAACCTGGGCGAGCTGTCGCCGCCGTGGCGCCTGGGCAACCTGAAGACCGACAGCTTGGCCGCGATCGTTGATGCGCTGGACAACGACCGGCCGCCGGGGCTGCATGCGATGTTCCGCGTGCCGGTATCGGAGCTCGCGCGTCGCTTCGGCCGCCCGCGCAGCCAGCGCGTCTATGACCCATCGGACCTGAAGTCCCGCTGGGTGCGAATGTATCTCGAAGATTCGCGGGGGCCGCAGCCGGAGGGCCGACAGTAAGAGCCTGTCCTAGAAAGAGCAACTGTCATCCTGAGCGTGAGCGAAGGATCTTGGTGGCGAGTTGCGTCACGCTCGCAAGATTCTTCGGCTTCGCCTCAGAATGACATTCAGGTGCATCCCTGCAGGTTCTTAGGATAGGCTCTAAGTCTCCGCCGGTCCGCCGTCTCGTGAGGGTGCTGCCGTCATGTCATGGCCCCGATTGAGAATACCGCACGCGCGGCCCGCGCTCGCCGTTGCAGCCGTCTGTCTGCTCGGGCCGCTATGCGTGCCGGCGGGGAGCGATGATGCGCCGACAACCGGCAAGACCGAGCCGCCGCCGACCGTCGCCTGCGTCCGAGTCGAGAAACCTCCGGTCATTGACGGCGTGCTGGACGACCCCTGCTGGCAGCAAGCGGCGCACTTCGAGGGGTTCTACCGCGAGGAAAAAGACCTGCCGGCGCCGGAGCCCACCGAAGCATACCTCTGCCAGGATGCCGCGCACCTCTACGTCGCCTTCCGCTGCCGCGATTCTCGCGTAGACCAGATCAAGGCGACGCAACGCAAGCGCAACGGCACCATGCACGCCGACGACTCGGTGGCCGTCCAGCTCGATACGTACCACGAACATCGCGACGCCTACTGGTTCGAGGTCAATCCCCGCGGCACCCAGAACGAGGACATGCCCGGCGCCAGCGCGGCCAAAATCGAATGGCAGGGCGACTGGCGCGCCGCCGCCGGCATCAACGCCGACGGCTGGACGGCCGAGATCGCCATCCCCTTCAACATCCTGCGCTATCCCAACGGCCCGCGCACCTGGGGCTTCGCTCTACAGCGTAAACTGGGGCGCGAGCAGGAGTGGAGCATCTGGCCGCGCATGCATGGCTGGTTTAACCCCGAGGCCTGCGCCGATCTCACCGACCTCCAGTTGCCGCCCTATCACGAGCCGACCGTCCTGCTGCCGTACACCCTGGCGGAAAGCAGCGCCGACACCGGGAACCGACTTCACTTCGGCCTCGACGTCAAGCGCCCTCTGCGCACCGGGCTGCGGCTTTACGGCACCTACCGCCCCGACTTCCGCGACATCGAGAACGTCGTCGAGACGATTGATTTCTCCTACACCGAGCGCTGGCTGCCCGAGCGCCGCCCGTTCTTCATCGAGGGCTACGGCGATGGCTCCGACATCGTGCTCTACACGCGGCGCGTCCAGGATGTGCTCGGCGGCCTCGCCGTCACCGGCCGCATGGGCCGCCACGAGGCCGGCCTGCTGTTCGCCAACGCCTTCGACCAGGGCAGCATCTTCGCCCTCCAGCACGGCTACCAACTGGCGGCTGCCTCCGAAGCCTCGTGGGCCCTCGCCGGCCAGGAGGGCGGCGACACGCCCGATCACCTGACGTTTGCTACCGCCCTCAACCTTGGCCGCAATACCAGGATCGGCAGCGACACCCTTGGCCTGCGCTACTACGCCAGCAGCACTGCCGGCGTGGGAGGCGACGGCTCTATCTGGCGCGCCTACGCTTACGGCGCACGGGGCCAGGGACGGATGTCCCTCTATGCCAATTACCTCCAGGTTGGCGCAGACTTCAACGATGCCATCGCCTACGTGCCCGAGAAGGGCGTGCGCCAGTACAGCTTCGGCGCCGACACCTGGAACCGCTACGAGGGCGGGCGCGTGCGCAAGACCTGGTGGGGCGCTTCGTTGGATGGGTCCGACAGTCTCATCGGGCAGCCGTCCTATTACTTCGTCAATGTGGACGCAGGACGAGAGCTGCGCAATAATCGCTCGCAGTCGGTGGGCCTGCACTATGGTGTCCGTGAGCGATTCAGCGACGCCGGCGTCAGCCTCTCGCACCGCTGGAACGTCAACGATCTCTATCGCTCGCGGTCGGTCGGCGTGGAAGCCGGGCGGCGCTTGGGCGGCGCCTCGTTCTTCACCTTCGCGCGCCAGGGGCTGAAGCTGAGCGATAGCCTGGCGCTCGATCTCCGCGTGGAATACCTGCGCATGACTTCGCCCATCGCGCCGGAGGAGAGTCATCAGGTCGTCATCACCGGCGCCTATGACCTGTCCAACGAGCGCACCATCAGCGGCCGCTTGGTCGAGCAGGACGCGAACCTGAACGTTTACTTCACCTATCGCCAGGCGGTGCGCCGCGGCATGGATGCCTATGTCATCGTCGGCGATCCCAACGCCGAGAGGTTCGACGCCCGCATCGCCATCAAGACCGTCTGGGCGTTCTTCCCGTAAGAGGACGATCCACAGATTGCGCAGATTATGGAGGTGTGGTAACGCGACTGAGAACCCCTCTCCCTCTCAGGGCTTATCATTACCCACATCTCTCGTGGACGGCGGGCTGGGGCGCAATTGCGGCCCATAATTGCGGCTGCGGAGCACGGGCGCTCTTGCCCGTCCGGAGTGGAGCATGGGCACTCGTGCCCGTGCGCTGGCCCAGGCGGCTAGGCCCTGCGGGCCGCCGTGGCGGTCGGGGAGACCTAGCCACAAGAGTGCCTGGGCTCCATGGGGCAGCGACGGCGTCACGCTGGCCGTTTGAGCACGATGTGGGTAATGCTAAGAGAGGCTGGGTGAGGGTAGAATAGAGCCGGCCTTCCACCCTCACCTTAGTCCTCTCCCTTAAGGGAGAGGAGTCGCCTCGGTCGCTCCCGCTGTCGTCGAACGCGCTACCGGCCGCTTTTTGGCTTCGCTCTGCCGTCGCCCGTTTTGGTACAATATGAGAGCCCATGCGCCTTGAGCTGCGAGACATCGCCGCCGGCTACAACAGCGAGCCCGTCATCGCCGGTATCTCCCTCGCCGTCGCCGATGGCGAATTCGTCGGCCTCGTCGGCCCCAACGGCTCCGGCAAGTCAACCATCGTCCGCGTCATGAGCCGCGTGCTCCGTCCCCGTCGCGGCCAGGCGCTCCTCGATGCGCGCGACCTCTACCGCATGTCCGCGGTCGAGGCTGCCCGCCGCATCGCCGTCGTGCCACAGGACTCCAGCTATCACTTCGATTACTCCGTGCTCGAGATCGTGCTCATGGGTCGCGCGCCGCGCCTCAGCCGGTTTGCGCTCGAGCGCGCCGCCGACTATGCCGCGGCCGAGAGCGCCCTGCGTCGCACCGGCATCCTCGCCCTCGCCCAGCGCCCGGTGACCGCCACCTCCGGCGGCGAGCGCCAGCGCGTCGCCATCGCCCGCGCCCTCGCCCAGGAGCCGCAATTGCTGATCCTCGACGAACCCACCGCCCACCTCGACATCAATCATCAGATCGAGGTGCTCGACCTCGTGCGCGCCCTCAACCGCGATCAAGGCCTGGCCGTCGTCGTCGTCATGCACGATCTCAATCTCGCCGCGCAGTACTGCGATCGCATGGCGCTCATCCACCAGGGCCGCTTGATCGTCGATGGCCCGCCGCGCGACGTCATCACCGCGCAGCACGTCCGCCAGGCTTATGGCGTCGAGGTCACGGTCAAGCGTCATGCGCTGACTGGGCGGCCTTACTTCAGCCTGCTCTCGCGCCTGCGCGCGCAGGAGCAGCGCGAGGGAACGGCGGTGCATGTCATCTGCGGCGCCGGCACCGGCGGCGACCTGATGGAGCGATTGGTCGCGCGCGGCTTCCGCGTCTCGGCGGGCGTCCTGAACATCGAGGATTCGGATCAGCAGGTCGCCGAGCGCCTGTCCCTGCCCCGCACCGAGGAGGCGCCCTTCAGCCCCATCTCCGAGGAGGCGCGGCAAGAGAACATGCGGCTCATCAATGACGCCGAGGCGGTGATCGTGACGCCGGTGCCGGTGGGGGAGGGGAACCTGGCGAATCTCGAGACGGCGCTCGCGGCGGCGCGCGCCGGCAAGCGGGTCGTGGTCATCAACTCGCCGCCGATTGAGGAGCGTGACTTCTCGGGCGGCCGCGCGGCATCTCTTCAGCGCGGGATCGCCGCCGCCGGCGCCGACATCGTCACCAACGACGACGAGGCGCTGAAACGTTTGGGCCAGATGTCATTCTGAGCGGAGCGCTGTGCGATAGCACAACGCGAAGTCGAAGAATCCCCTATCGTGGGAAGGCGCCTATTGATGGGTTTCGTAGGGTAACATGCCTTGACCGCCGCATCCTGCTGGCGACTACTCGATTCCGGTCCCTCAGCCGGCGACTGGAGCATGGCCCTCGACCAGGCGCTCATGGACGACCTCGCGCGGCGCCGCGCACCCGCAAGGCCGCCTAAACGCATCCTGCGCTTCTATTCCTGGGACGCGCCGACGCTCTCATTCGGCCGCATGCAGCGCCCGCCGCACGATCTCCTGCTGCGCTGCAAAGAGCTGGGCATCGCAACCGTGCGGCGCCCGACCGGCGGCAGGGCGATCCTGCATCACCGCGAGGTCACTTTCAGCATCATCGCGCCGGCCGCCGCCTTCGGCTCGGTCATGCACTCATATCGCGTCTTCGCGCGCGCCATTGCCGCCGGCCTGCACACCCTCGGCATCGAGGCGCAGCTATGTCAGCCGCAGCACAAGCCCCGGCGCGGCGAATTGCTCTGCTTTGCGGCGCCGGCGCAGTGCGACCTGGAGGTCGGCGGACGCAAGCTCCTCGGCAGCGCACAAGCGAGGCAAGCTGGCGTCCTGCTCCAGCAGAACTCGCTGCCGCTCGTCCTAGCTCACGATCTCAAGGGGCAACTGTTCGGCGCCACTGCTGCGGAGGAAATGCGCGTCGCCACCGACCTGACAAGTGCGCTCGGCCGCGCGTCGGCGGTCTCGGAAATCGGCGATGCTATCATCGCGGGATTCCAGTCGGAGCTGGGGGCGGATTTCGATAACGACGTTGTGGCGCCTGCCGAAGTGGTAGCCGCGGAGAGACTGCGCGCGGCGTTCAGCCTGTAGGCGCAAAGCCGCCGGGCGAACCGGCGCTACCTGTGCAGGTGCTCTTTGCTCCGCGTGTATTGCAGCGCCCCGTTGTTGGGTCGCCCGGCCACCAGGTCCGCCGCAAGCTCCGCGTCTTCGCGCAGCTCCTCGGGCGAGAGCACGCCGATGGCAACCGTATCGGTAGGCTTGATGCGGTCGTAAACGAAGGTCAGCCCCGGCGCCGGGGTCAAGCGGCCGGCAGCCAGCGGCTTGATCACGATCACTGGCTTCGGGCACTGGTTGATGACGTGCGCCTGCCACTCCACCTCCACCGGGCACAGGAAGCCCAGCACATTGAACGGCAGGATGAACGTCTCGGCGTCGTACCCCCGCTCGGCGGCGATCGGCAGAACCTCCGGCCGGTGGGTCGAGAACCCCGGCGTCATGCCCGATTGGCGGATATAGTCGAGCACCTCCGGCGCCCCCACGACCTCGCGCTTGTCTATGTAGAGGTTGGCCTCGACCCACGAGGTGTGCGGCAGGCAGATCTCCGCGCCCAGCTTGCGCACCCGGTCGATATCCGCTTTGAGCTGACTCGTGTCCGAGCCCGCCGGCGTGCACGCCCAGTTGATGTGAAAGCCGGTCTCATCCTCCAGCCGCCGCCGCAGGTCGGCGAAGCGCTGGTTGGTGCCGCTGACGAAGAGGTTGATGCCGAGCTCGGCCGCGGCGCGCAGGATCTCGTAGATGCGCTCGTCGGTGAAATAGCGCTTCATCCACGCGTCCTGCGCCGGCGACTTGTGCGAGTAGCCGAACAGCGGGTTGCTGCCCAGCGTCAGGCGCGAGACTTCGATCCCGCCGATGGTAGTGGTGGGTAGTGTGACCTGCATTTACGCCTCCTGTGGCCGTTAGACCCGGGATTATGCATAAGGCGAGGCGAATGTCATTCCGAGCCCTTCGGCTTCGCTCAGGGTAGACTCCGCGAGGAATCCGCCTTCGCGGGCGACGATTCAGCCTTCGTAGCCGAAGCTACTTCGGCGAAGTGGGCAGTGCCGCTTCGGCGGACGAAGGCGTCGGCGGACGAAGGCGTCCCCTATCGCCCCTTCGCTCTGCTCAGGGCAGGCTCTTCAGCAATGCCGGCAGGGGACCCCTCGCCGGCGCGGCATGGCCGCGCTCCGGAGCGGCGCACTGCGCCGCACAGCTCGGGGTGACATCACCAGTTGGGTGAGCGTCTCACGCTCGATCTGCCTGGGCCGGTGCTGCGGGCGCGTCACCCTCTCATCCGATACGCATATAGCTTGCGGCCGCCTTCGCTCAGCGAGTATCCGAGCCCGGCGTCCGCGCGCACCACGCCCATGTCAGCCAGGATACCCATCTTGCGCCGCACCATGTCCTGATCGGTGCCGAGCTGCTGCGCCAGCTCCCCCGGCCGCATCCATCGCTTCTGCGTCAGCGTCGAGATGAAGAACTGCGTCCACTCGCCTTCGTACGACTGCGTGTCGATATGCGCCAGCTCGCGGTCGAGCCGCCGCAGATCCTCTTCCGCCAGCCGCCCCGAGCGCACCAGCTCGGCATCGTTGCCGGCGTAGCGGAAGCGCACGCGGAACACGCGGTCGGTCTCGAAGTTGACCTTCGGGCTGCGCGCCTGGTAGCGCCGCCGCCATTCCTCCAGCGACGGTTCGCCCGCCGCGCGCGCGTCGTCCTCGGTCATCTCCGACAGCGCCGCCTCCGATACTTCCTCGATCAGGATCTCCCCCACATCTCCAGCGCGGTAAACCTTGCCGGGGGTGACGCGAGGCTTGTCCCAGTTGCGATAGGTTATCGTCGTCCCGCCTTGCCTGATACCGTCGTGCAGATGCTTGTCGAACAACAACATTTACGCCTACCTACCTCCTTCACGTCACCGCCCGCGGCAGTGCGCGGATTGATGCCCTCAACTTCCAAGTTCTACGCCCACCCCCAACGAACCTCGCTGGGCGCCGCCATGAGAGGCTATCTGCCAGCGGGCGAGACCCGCGCCACGATGTCCCGCCGTCGCACCATCGGCCCCGGGCGAGAATCCGCCGCCGCGTAAACCCGATCATCCGGCAGCACGAAGTAGCTTCCGCGCGCCACCCGCACTGGCCCTACGCTCATGCGCGGCGGCAGCCGGCCCCGCGCATATGATTCGGCGACGGCCGCGCCATCGATCCGCAGCGCGCCGTCCTTCACTTCGACCGTCTCTCCCGGCACCGCCACCACGCGCATGATGACAAAGCCGAGCGGATTCGCCGGCGCCGCCACCGCTGCCATGTCGCCGCGATGCGGCGCGATGATGAGGTAACTCACCCGATCGAGATAGGCGGTCTGGCCAGCGTTCAACGCCGGCGACATGCGCGCCCCTTGCGGCACGGTGAACGGCTTGACCGCAAGTACGCGCCACGCGGCGATGACGATGGCTGCGAAAGCCGCCAGCAGCAACAAACGCCGCCGGCAACCGGAGCGCGGCTTGGGTGCGACCGGCTGTTCCATAGGAGTTGGACACCTATTCGGCGAATGACCCGTAAGCCCCTGCCTGCGACCGCCCCGCGAACGTCACCACTGCGTAAACTCTTTGCCCGCCAACTGCTGGTACTTCGCCAGCAGCAACTGCTTGTGCTTCTCCTCCTCCGTCGCCAATTGGCGAAAAAGCGCACGCGCATCATCGGTAGTCGCCGCCGCCTCACCCTTCAGGTAAAGCTTCTTCGCCTCGACCTCCGCGCGAATGGCTATCGTCAATATCTCCACCAGGTCCATCATTGCTCCTCGCTGCACGCCGCGCGGCGGCCCGTCTCGCGCCGGTCCGCGACCCCCACCCATCATCGCCAGAACCGCTAGACCACAAGGGCCTCGCCGACCACTCGTCAGCGAGGCCCCAAGATCACCTGGCGCCGCAGCCCAAGCACACCAGGCTGCCGTCATCGCGCGTGCTGGTGGCTGAGAGTTCGTCCCGCGCCATCGTGTCGCGCATCCGCGCGATCCTGCCGCGGCTACTTCATCCCCAGCGCCGTCATGAGGTCCTTGCGATGCCCCTCCTCCGCCTCCAGGATGTCCTCCATCATCGTCCGTGAAACCACGTCGCCTTCCTTGAGGCAGAGCGCGATGATGCTGCGGTAGTGCTCGATCGCATCCTCTTCGGCCCGCAGGTCGAGCTTCAACATCTCGTTCAGGCTCTCGCCGGGCGTGATCGGGTTAGGCTCTTTGGTTGGCGTGCCGCCGAGGTAATCGATCCGCTCGCCCAGCGCCTCGGCGTGCTTCATCTCGGTGATGGCGATCTCCTTGAACATGTCGATCACGGGCAGGCTCTCGATCCCGCGCGCGGTGTAGTGCTGGATCATGTACTGGATCACTACCGCCAACTCCCGCGCCCGCGCTTTGTTGAGCTCCTCGATGATCTTCTTTGTGTCCATTCTTCTCTCTCCTGTGCGCTCGAAGGTCTCTCAGACGCTACATTCAGTCCGAATGTCGCGCCTTTCCATCCCCAGCCCCGCCATCCTCCTGCTCGCTTGTACGCCTTGTCGGATCGACAGCACATCGGCGGCGATCTCTCGCACCTGCTTGGGGTGTGACCTTTCTTAGTGGGAAGGGTTAGATGACGCACTGGAATGTGGCCCAGCCGCCCCGCCGCTTGCGGGCAAGCCTCGGCTGGGAGTGGGCGCAGCATGCTGCGCCCCTACAAGTCTGCCGGCGATCCCCACTCTCCGAGGTCACACCCCCTGCTTGGGGTATGTTCCATTTTGGTTGGTATAGGCCACGCGCGTGCCAACCCCTCTCCCTCGCAGGGAGAGGTCGGCGAGCCCTCGGCGAGCCGGGTGAGGGTGGATGGCCCACGA
>Ga0315280_10006371_pt1 | contig 16323 bp, 12 predicted proteins | sample YL17G06_40_MG_FD_203697 | JGI IMG/M metagenome (GOLD analysis project Ga0315280, IMG submission 203697) | Sediment microbial communities from Yellowstone Lake, YNP, Wyoming, USA - YL17G06_40 | ecosystem: Environmental > Aquatic > Freshwater > Lake > Sediment | place: USA: Wyoming | collected...
TAGCTGTCGGCAAACCCAAAGTCAGTACTTACTTTATGGGCATCAATCTCACCATCATCCTCCTTCTTATCTACCCCTTTTTATTATGGAAGGGAATTGTCGGCGTATCCCTTGCAGTGACACTTGCTTTTATCATTACTTTCTTTATTGCCGTAAAATTGACTAGTACACTCTTAGAAATGTCCTGGTTCTCGATGGTTCAAGTTTGGAGGAATCCGTTCCTGGCAGGTTTGGCTATGGGGGCCGTACTGCTCATCTCCAAGAATTATTTCCCTTCCAGTTTTGCATCTTTCCTGATATTGGTGGGGCTGGGTGGTTCCGTTTATGTAGCCTTGATTTATGCTTTGACCCGTGGCCGAATTTACAGAGAAGTCAGCGTGATAGTTAAAGAAGTCATTCATCGCAGATAAAATGGAAGACATCAGATTTAAAAAAAATATTCAATTGTTGCTGCTCCTTTTAATTCTGTTTCTCGCTTATTTTGGAGCAAAAATTATATTGTCATCCGATTATTCTGATTATAATAAACTGATCTTTTTCCTTGGACCTTTTATTTTTCTTTTTTTCCTCGTAAAGAATGTTAGAGCTCTTATTATCTTTTTTATTTTAGTTTGTTATGTGAATTATTTCATCTATTTTTACAACCTTCCATTATTCTTAACTTGGTATGTGGAGCTTTATGCGATCGCGTTGCTCTTGGCCGCTGCGGGATATCTCATAAAAAATAGAGAAAAGATTTTTTCCTGGAACCTTTTTATGTTGCCATTAGGATCAATACTTCTTGTTCATTTGATATCTTTCTATTTGAATAGACAGAACATATTTCAGTTCCTGATGGCGGGCCGGAAATATTATATCTATCCAATTCTATTTCTGGGCATGATTCTCATGCTTGAAGCTGAAGATAAAGATTTTAATGAAAGGCTTATTCGAGTCATGGCCTTCACCATGTTCATCCAGATTCCAATTTCGATTTTCCAATATTTTATTTTTGAACGCGCAGATTTCATGGGAGGGTTATTCGGGAAAAACTCGTCCGGGGCTATTTCAACTTTAGGGATAGGATTCGGGTTTTTTGGATATTACCTGTATAAATATTATGTGAAGCAAAAAATTTATCTCCTGGCAGGGCTCGGAATGATTATCCCCTTGACTTTGGCTGAATCCAAATTCGCGATGATCTTTTTGCCCTTGGCTTATGTATATAATTTTGTCATCGAAAGAAAAAGCTATTTAAAAAAAATACTTATTTTGCTTGGTATGATCCCTCTTTATCTAATGGTCCTCTTGGCTTTTGATTTTATCAACTCTCACAATCCAGACTACTATCCCTACATGCATTGGACTTTAGAGGACCCTCTTTACATGATCAAACAGGCAGCCCAAGCACCCTCTGGAATTACAGCACCGAGCTATGAGCAAATGACAGTTGCTTTGCCCAGGTTTGATCGATTAGCTTCGATCCCTTTTGCTCTTGATTATATTAAGCAGAGTCCATTGACTCTCTTTTTTGGCTTTGGACCGGGGGAAGCCCAACAAGATCTTTATTTTAAAGGGAAATTAATGAACTTGGGATTCTTCCCTACTTTTTTGGTCGTGGCCCTTCTCGAATGGGGAATCCTCGGTACCGGCGCCTGGCTCCTTTTATTTGCCTCTCTCTTTGTTATCAATCTCAAATGTCTCAAATATTTTCAAAAAAGTCCTGCCAACTCTCTTTGGAAAGCATTTTGTTATTTTTCAAATATGCAAATGTTCGTATTTATCTTTGAATTCATCTATTCCCGCTCATTTGTCTTAGATTATAATGGATTATTCTTTTGGATCACCAATGGTTTGATGGTCTGGTATTATCAAAATCATGTTGCCGAAAGAGTTGCCTAAATATCAGATTTTGTTGATATCCCCTTCACTTAGAGGAAGAGGAGGTGTCGCCGATTTCTGCAAATTATTAATTCAGAATATCCAAATAAATTTCAAGATAGACATTATCGAGGTCGGGAACAGACCTGGGAACAGATTTTTCCTCAAGCGGATCCTGTATTTTTTCCAAGACAATTGGAGATTATTCATCACCTTGATGAAGAATGACTATCACGTTGTTCATTTAAATCCATCGTTAAAAAAACTGTCTCTTTTAAGAGATTCTTTCTACTTCATTCTCAGCAAAAAGATTTTTCACAAAAATGTCATCGTGATGTTTCATGGCTGGGATGAAAATTTGGCAAGCCAGATTATAAAGAATTTCTATTGGAGAAGGCTATTCAAAAGCATCTATAAAAATGCGGACTCCTTGGTTGTTTTGTGTAATTTTTACAAGAAACGTTTGATGGAAATGGGCTTGTCTCCGGAAAGAGTAAGTGTCCTAACAACGATGTACCAAAAAACTGAAGCGGCGCTTCCCGATCAAATCCCCGCCATCAACACGGCAAAAATCAATTTGCTTTTTTTGTCGCGTTTCATAGAATCCAAAGGGATTTATATCGCGGCTCAAGTCGTAAAGCTGCTGGTGGATAATGGATTCAAAAATTTCAAGCTCCTCTTTGCCGGAGATGGACCAGAGTCGAAAGGATTGGAGGATTTCATTCAAAAAAATCAGCTTGAAGATTATGTTGAGCTCAAGGGATTTGTCAGCGGAGAGAAAAAGCGAGAAATTCTTCAGTCGAGTAGCATTCTCCTCTTTCCCACCTTTTATGGAGAAGGCTGCCCAGTTGCCGTTCTTGAAGCCATGGGAGCCGGGCTGGCGATCGTGAGCACTCCGGTGGGGGCCATTTCCGAAATTGTCGACCATAATCAAAATGGACTAATTGTGGACAGCAAAGATCCCAAGGACTTTTTTAAAGCCGTCCAAGAACTTATCGAAGATCGAGATCGGTTGCAGAGAATGCAAAGACTCAATCGGCAGAAAGCAGAAGAGAATTATGAAGCGAAAATAGTAACCCAAAAAGTCGAATCCATCTATTTATCAATCCTTCATGCTTGACCTAGCTAAAAATTCTTTGAAGAGACTGATCGCGTACTGCCAAAGGCAGAACTGGATGGGATATGATCCGTTCGATGGGTTGAACAGTCGCTTCTTCCAAGCCCTGCCCGCTTTTAAGAAACAAAAGCTATTCCGGCTATTATTTTTGCAGTTTAATAAAAAATCAGTTATCAATTTTCGTCCCGTGTTGAATGTCTCGCAAGGCAGGAATCCAAAGGGAATTGGACTCTTTTTATCGGGAGCTGCAAATTTATATAAACAGTCGGGTGGCAAGGACTATCTTTCTCTCATTGAGAAATTTGTCCAGTGGCTTAAAGAAGACAGTTCCCCTGATTATCATGGCTATTGTTGGGGCTATAATTTTGATTGGCAGAGCCGCGCCTTCTTCCTACCAAAGGGGACTCCGACAGTCGTCAATACGAGTTTTATTGGAAGAGCTTTTTTAAATGCCTATGAAGCCTTGGGGTATGCCAAATATCTTGAAATTGCTCGGAGTGCCTGTGATTTTATTCTCAGAGACTTGAATCGCCAAGAAAATGAGGAAACCTTGTGCTTTTCCTATTCTCCCTGCGATCAATATTATGTTAATAATGCGACGGCCTTGGCTTCTTCGCTGCTGGCTCTTACCTATGAAAAAACGAAAGAAGAGGAACTTGCTCAGATGGCCAGGAAATCTGTCCAGTATGTCGTAAACAATCAGAATTCTGAGGGTGCCTGGAAGTATGGAGAAAGCGCACCTGCGCAAAAAGTAGGGATAGACAATTTTCATACTGGTTTCATCTTAGAAAGTCTAAAAATTTATGCGGATTGTCTCGACGATAGCAGTCATGCCGAACAGATCAAAAGAGGATTGGAGTTCTACCAAGAAAAATTTTTCCTTAAAGATGGAACTCCAAGATATTTCCCGCATAAAAATTTTCCGGCTGATATCCACAGTGCAGCTCAGGCGATTATAACTTTCGTTCAGCTCAAAAAATATGGGGCGAACGGCGAGCTGTGTCAAAAAGTCCTGGAATGGATGATCAAAAACATGCAAGATAAGGATGGTTGCTTTTATTATCAAAAAAGCAGGTATTTCACAAATAAAATTCCTTATATCCGTTGGTGTCAAGCCTGGGCTTTTTTGGCTCTGACGACTTATCTCCTTTCCCATGAACAAGAATCGTAGAATTTTACTTTCGGTACCTGTGGATATTTGGCAGCCTGAAGAATTTATGAGTCTGATTGACAAATCACTTCAAGACCATGGAGTTAAAACACTTTTTGCTGTCAACCCCGAGAAAATTATGCGAGCCCGAAAAGATCCACAATTGCTTCTAGCCTTAAAGGAATCCGATTTCCTTATTCCCGATGGAATTGGAACAGTCATAGCTTTAAGGCTTTTTTATGGAGAGAAGATATATCGGACGAAAGGAATCGGACTGATGTCCTATCTTTTAAAATTAGCCGCAGAAAAGAAATATAGCGTTTTTATTTTCGGGGCGAGACCCTTCGTGAACGAGCTTGCAGCAAAAAATATATTGAAACAATATCCGAAGCTAAATCTTGTTGGAACGCAGCACGGTTATATCTCTATCCCTGAATATGAGTCGCTCATCGAGAATATCAATTCTTTAGGGACCGATATTTTATTCGTAGGTTTGGGGAGTCCCAGGCAAGAAAAGTGGATTTATCAACATAAAAAATTTTTAAAGGTGAAAATTTGCATGGGGGTGGGAGGCTCTTTAGATGTCAGAGCTGGGACTATTCCTGGAGCGCCCCTTTGGCTGCAAGCTTTAGGCCTTGAATGGCTTTTTCGGCTGGTGAGAGAACCATCCCGATTCAAAAGACATTTGGCTTTGCCCAACTTCGTTTTTACGGTCTTGAGAAAAAAATTTTTATCCTAGATTCAGTCATGAAATTAATAAAAATTTTTATTGTTGTTGGAGCAAGGCCGAATTTTATGAAGGCTGCTCCGTTGATTAAAGCGCTCAAAAAATACCCTTCATTCAAGCTTCGACTGGTGCATACCGGTCAACACTATGACCCTGAAATGTCTGCCTCTTTTTTTAAAGAATTGAGACTGCCAAAGCCTGACACTTGCCTTGGGGTCGGCTCGGGAACGCAAGCTGGACAGACAGGAAAAATTATGATCGAATTTGAAAAAGTCTGTTTAAAAGATCGGCCGGACTTAGTCGTTGTCGTGGGAGATGTAAATTCAACCTTGGCTGGCGCGTTGACGGCGGCAAAACTCGGTATCCCTGTGGCTCATGTCGAAGCGGGTTTAAGGAGTTTTGATCGAACGATGCCCGAAGAAATCAATCGCCTTGTGACAGATCAATTGGCGGATTTTCTTTTTACCAGCTGCGAGGGCGCCCGTCGAAATCTGATCAAAGAGGGAAGACCAGAAGCTAAAATATTTTTCGTAGGAAATGTCATGATCGACACTCTTTTGAATCACCTGCGGCTCGCTCAAAAATCTAGGATGCTCGAACAATTAGGACTCAAAAAAAATCATCAGATCAGAAAATATGCCCTCTTGACTCTTCATCGTCCCTCGAATGTTGATCTTCCCATTGTTCTCCAAAGAATATTCCAGGCGTTGATGGAGCTGGCCAGGGAAATTCCCATCATTTTCCCTGTTCACCCCAGGACACTCCGACAGATCAGGAAATTCAATTTGTTCCAATTCGTTTCTTTTCAGGAAAACCTTAAACATATTCAAAAAGCCCAGTTCCAGGGCAAAATGCTGTGTCTTCCTCCTCTAGGCTATCTTGATTTTCTCGCACTGATGTCCCAAGCGGCGATCGTCCTCACCGACTCAGGAGGAATCCAAGAAGAAACGACAATTTTAGGAATTCCTTGCTTAACACTTCGGAAAAATACAGAACGACCTATCACTATTCAAGAAGGCACGAACAGAATTGTGGGGAATGATCCTGAGAGAATATTGAAGGCGGCACGGAGAGTGTTAAAAAGTAGAATATTGAGGAAAAAAATACCCAAATACTGGGATGGAAAAGCAGCGGAGAGGATTGTGAAAATTCTAAAACAGCAATTGAAATCTTGACCGCAAAGAGAATTCCCAGGTGCCTGCTTACCTTGCAATAAGATTGAAATGCTGATAATATGACAAAACTTAATCTAAAAAAACATAGTCTTTTTTAAGAAGCAAGGAAGGAAAGCCTTATGCATGACGCGATTATTGTCGGAGGTGGTCCAAGTGGACTCAATGCGGCCAGAGAATTGGCGCAAAAGGGCTTGAAGGTTCTCGTCCTCGAAAGAAAAAATGAGATAGGAGAGCATGTTATCTGCACGGGAATAGTGGGACAAGAAGCTTTTCGTGAATTTGACCTAGCTCAAGATTCTGTTTTGATGGAGATCAAAAAAGTTAAAGTCATTTCTCCCTTTTCTTCCTTTTTAAGTTATGAACACCCTTTTCCTTTTGCCAAAGTTGTCGATCGAGAAAAATTTGATAAATATCTTGCCGCGAGTGCAGAATCCAAAGGGGTTAAAATTAAACTCAGGACAGAAGTTTTGGATATTTCAGTGAATAAAAATGCTGTTGAAATTATTTCCCAAAAAGATAATAAATTTAAGGAAAAATATCGTTCTCAACTAGCCCTTATTGCTACGGGAATTAATTATAACCTCCAGAAAAAATTGGGATTGGGTTATCCCTCCGACGTGCTCAATGGAGTTCAGGCTGAGCTCAAGCTCAGAGGTGTGGATTTCATCCAAGTTTTTATTGGGAATGAAATTGCCCCTGGAGCTTTTGCTTGGTTGGTCCCCAGTGATCGAGGCAAGGTTAGGATCGGATTGATGACCGAAGGAAATGCTCAGGAGTGCCTCGAAACCTTAATAAAAAAATATTTTCCTGATCAAATTTTGAATTTGAATAAGAATCAGATCCAATTCAAAGCGATCGCCCAGGGATTAGTATCTAAGACTTATGGGGAAAGGATATTAGCCATAGGCGAGGCGGCCGGACAGGTTAAAACGACGACCGGAGGCGGCATCTATTTCGGGCTGCTTTGTTCAAAAATTGCTTCGGATGTGGTCGCCAAAAAGCTTCGAGAAGGAGTTTTTTCGTCGAGTGGTTTGGCTGAATATGAGAAATCATGGAAAAGAGTTCTCCGCAAGGAAATTCTGCTCGGCTATTATGCCCGGAAAATATACTCAAAATTGAGCGACTTTCAGATTGAAAGAATTTTCCAGATAGCAAAAAATGATGGAATTATTCCTCTCCTCAAGGCCAAAGGAGACTTTGATCGACATAGTGAATTGATTCTGAGTTTAATGAGGCGGCTGCCCTATTGGCCAATTTTCAGGAGCCAACTGAAAAAGTCCGCCGGAAGAAAAAAGGCCAAAAACTGATAGCGGAATGAGCCGGAGAGGGGATGTCTAAAATCTTTTTAAAATTTTTCTGCGTCTTTTTTTGGGGAGGGATAGTTATTTCCTTTACCAGTTTGACTTATGGTCAGAACTACCAATCATTCCAGGCAGAGAATGAACATATCAGGGATACAGCAAAATGGAGAATTGGTCCGTTTCGAATTTTCCCCCGCCTTCAGCTCAGGAATATCGGTTATGACGATAATATTTATGACATGCGGAAAGATAATAATCCCATTTCTGATTATACGGCCACACTTTCCCCCCAAGCCAATATCTATCTTGTTTACCGGAATTGGCTGATCTTTTCCTTTTTAGAAAACCCGGAATATGTCTATTTCTTCAAGGAGAAGAAAGAAAGGTCATTCAACAATACTTTTTCTCCTGGCATGAAAATGCTTGTTTTTCAGCGGTTTGCACTCTCTGGGAATTATTCCTATCGAAAGGCGCGGCGAAGAGCTTCGAGCGAATTTGATGTCAGAGCCGAGGAGAAGCTCAAGGGATATAGCGGCAGTTTTTTTTATGAAACTGCTCGCGCTACTTCTTTTGGTTTTTCTGGCTCTGTTCAAAAAATCAATTATGAAGATACAACAACACCAGGAGAGATGATTTTTTTTTCTCGGGCTCTCAACCGAGAAGAAAAAAGCTGGTCTTTTGAGTTTTATTACCGGATTTTTTCAAGAAGTTACTTTTTCTTGAGTGGGGGCGCGACGGATTATAAATTTGAGCACAGAGAGTCTTCTTGGCGAGATTCCTATTCCTACCAGGCCTATTCTGGGATACGCTTTCCTCTTTTGGGTCGAGCGAGGGGGGTTTTGTCTCTCGGTTACAAAAAATTGAATCCCCGGAAGCGAGAACTTAAGGGTTTTTCAGGCCTTGTGGGGAATACCGGTTTGGATTTCAGAATTGGACGCTTTGGCGTCCGCCTTAGCTACCTTCGAGATTCTTATTTTTCTTATACTATAGGAAATGCATTTTTCATAGAGAATAGCTATGGCTCGGGAATTTCTTTTTATTTAACCCGATTTTTGAGGCTAGATTATGATTTTACTTATGGAAGAAATAACTATCCTGAAAAAATCCGTATCAGTTTGTCAGATGGCGGCTATCAAGAAATACACCGACAGGATAAATACCAGGCTCACACCTTCGGCCTAGTTATCAGGATCATCAGGAATACTGGATTAGGGTTAATGATTAATCACTGGGAAAGAGATTCAAATTATTTTTTTGAGAGTAATCGACGGCGCTGGTTTATAGGCGGATATCTGACATTTGAATTTTAGTTTCATCTCTTGAGCTGCAAAAATTAAAATCATAGACGAGATCTTGCGCACTCCCCCAACTTTATTCATCCGGACAAGATGGAAGAGCACAAGCATCACCCGATGGGTGGCCTGGCCGATCCCGGTGCGTTCTCGACTAAGCCCACCCACCCCCCCTAGGTCTTCGAACACACCGGGACCGTCCAGGGCTCATCCTAATTTTCTATCGGCAATTTTGGGGCGTTCCTCCTCATTGCAATAGCTATCAAATCAGTGTAGAATTGTTATCAAAGAATTCAATCAGAGAATAAAGAATTCTAAGAGATAAATATTTTATTTTGAATAATTTATAGCCATTTTTAGTGGAGAATCGAAATGAATAAAGAGGATAGAAAAGAAGTTGATTTGATTGAGTATTGGAAAGTGATTGTCAAAAGGAAATGGGTACTCATCAGTTTTGCGGCCGCTCTGGTCATTTTCACGGGAGTCTTTTCATTCCTGGCGACTCCTATTTATAAATCAAAGACCACTTTGCTGATTGAAGACGAAGCGTCCAAAATGCTCAGTATTGACGAGACCTTTAGCTACCAGCCTCAATTCACGCGGGACCTGAGGTTCTTCAATACCCAGCTGATGCTTCTCAAGAGTAATTCTCTCGCGGAGCGAATCGCCAGAAAGATGAATCTTTTATCTCGACCAGAATTCGGCGCTGGCCAAGAACAAAAACAGAGCATTATGTCTTCCGCAAAAAATATCTTAACTCTTAAGTGGCTTGCCCCTAAGAAAAGGCCCCTGGCCGAGCAGACAAGAACTAAATCAAGGTCCAATCCTTATTCGGATGTCGCCAAGAGAATCCTTAATAGAATCGAAGTAAAACCTGTCCGCGATACAAAACTGGTCGATGTGAGCTTTGTCTCTTCTTCCCCGACGCTGGCTGCTGAGGTTGCGAATACGTTGGCTGAAGAATTCATAAGTTTTTCTGTTGAGAAGCGTTATGAAACAACTCAGCAAGCTTCGAATTTTTTGAGCGAACAAATCTCAAGTCTTCAGGAAGATCTAGCTGCGAAAGAGCAGGAGCTGCAAAAATATGGCCAGGAGAAAGACTTGTTCTTTTTAAGTAACACCGAGAGCACTGCTGTCAATAAACTGGCTGAGATCAATTCAGCCTTCACCCAGGCGACCTTAGACCGGATTAAGTCTGAGGCTACTTATCGGGAACTCAAGGATTTGAGCATTGATTCTCTTCCTCCAGTTGTCAATGACCCGGTGATCCAGCAGCTCAAAACAGACTATGCACGTCTGAAAAATGATTATGATGAGAAAAGCAAAATTTTCAAGCCGGACTATCCGGAGATGATTCAGCTCAAAGCCAGGCTGGACAGCATCGCCAACCAGCTCAAAAAGGCGGCTGATGCAGCAGAATCAGAATACCGTTCTGCTCTGAATAGAGAAGGGTCCTTGGCAAATTTGTTAGAGACTCAGCGGAAAGAAGTGGCGAAAATGAATAAAAATGCTATTTTCTATAATAGCTTAAAAATAGAAGTCGAGAACAAGCGAAGGTTGTTGAATTCCCTCGGCGAAAGACAAAACGAAACCCTGGTTTCTGCCCGGTTAGCAGGACTTAAAACGAGTAATATCAACATTATCGACAAGGCAGAAGTTCCCGAAAGGCCCATCTCTCCCAAAAAAAGGTTAAATCTCATCCTGGCGTTATTATTTGGTCTTTTAGGAGGGATTGCCCTCTGTTTCCTTCTTGAAATCTTGGATAACACAGTGAAGGGGCCTGAGGATGTCGAGAAGTTAGTCGGTCTTCCCTCACTGGGAGTGATTCCTTTCCTTTCTCCCGACGGATTGAAGGAGAGCAGGAAGGATAACTACTATGTGGACTATCAATTTTCCTCTTCCATTGAGAAAGAAAATGTTCCGGGCGAAGAGGAGCTTTCCGAGATTAAGGATATTGACCTCATTAACCTTCGTTACCCAAGACTTTCCATCTCTGAGGACTATCGAACTGCCAGGACCTCCATCCTGCTGTCTCAAGCCGAGAATCCGCCCAAAACAATCCTTTTTACCAGTTGTATGCCTCAGGAAGGAAAAACTTCCACTGTGGCTAATATGGCTATTTCATTCTCCCAACTTCATGAGAGAGTTCTTATCATAGAAGCTGATTTAAGGAGACCGAGACTTCATAAAATTTTTAAAGTCAGAAATGTCAAAGGCTTGAGTGGCTATTTAACAGGGAAAGCAGGATTGAAAGATGCAATTCAGATGACATCCGTTGAAAACGTCTGGCTGCTCCCTTGCGGCCCCATTCCTCCAAACCCTGTCGAGCTGATCAATTCTAAAAAAATGAGGAATATGATCGAGGCAGTTAGGGAAGTATTTGATGTGGTCCTGATTGATTCCCCGCCTTTGCTGGCGGTGGTCGACACGGTCATTATCTCTTCATTTGTCGATGGCACGGTGATTGTCATCCATGTCGGCAAAACCACTCGCAAACCCTTTTTGAATGCTGTCGCCAAGCTGAGACAGGCGAGGGCCAAAATCATGGGCGTTGTCTTCAATAAGCTGAGCGTGGAAAAGAGAAATTACCAATATATGGATTATTATCATTATTATCCACCTTCCTCTTATGGAACTGAGGGACAAGAAGCTGAAGGCGAAAAGAAGGTAGCCGTTTAGTAGGGTGAAAAGCAATCCGAAGCCAATGACCAAAGAGAAAGTCTGGGCGAGAATCATTGAGTATGGCATCTTGGCGCTTGTGATTTTTAGCCCACTCCCTGCAGCTTCTGTATACGAATGGTCAATTCTGGTCATTCAATTGACCGCGCTCGCTTTGATAGCCGTCTACTTCCTCATGAGGGAAAAGCCTCAAACGAATGCATCCCTTTCTTCCTCCCTAAAGTGGCCCAGATATTTATTCCTGGGTTTCTCTATTTTTATTCTCGTTCAAATCATCCCTTTACCTAAAATTTTGATTAAACTTTTATCTCCTGAGACTTTTTCTTTTCAGAAGCTTTTCTCAGTTGATTTATCAAATAAAAAATTCATGAGTCTTTCTCTCCTTCCCTCTCACACCTTGGAGCAGGGACTTGAACTCCTTTCCTGTTTTCTCGTTGGCTTTCTAATCATCAAAACAATAACGAAACGAGGCCAAATTATCAGACTCTATTCGGTATTGGTGGCCATGGGAGTCTTCGAGGCATTTTATGGATTGTTCGAGCTTTACAGTAAGAATCCAAGAATTTTGTTTTACAGAAAGATCTACTACCTTGATTCGGTATCTGGGACTTTTATCAACAGAAACCATTTTTCTGGATATCTGGAGATGATCATCCCCCTCTCGATTGGACTCATTCTCGCTCGAATTAACTTGTTTTATATGCCGGGGTTGAAATGGAGAGAAAGGCTCCTTCGGCTCTCCGAAAAAGGCTTTGCCGTGAACCTGCTCATTTCACTCGCAATCATTATCATGGGTGTGGCCATTGTCTTTTCTAAATCCCGCTCTGGAATTTTCCTTCTGGTTTTCACTTTTCTCCTCTTTTTTGTGCTGATTGCGCCTTATTTTAGTGGGCCATCTTATCAGAAAAAATGGATTAAAAATTTTCTGAGGATTGTGTTTATTATCATTATTGTCATCTCTTTATTCATCGGAATCGATACCACCATTGCCAAATTTGCTCCGGAGAAGCTCCTTCAAGAGCAACGGCCAACTTTTTGGGCCAATACAATCCATCTCGTTTCTCAATTTCCAGTTTTTGGCTCAGGCCTGGGGACTTTTCCCTCTCTCTATCCTGATTTTGATGGAGAAGAGGGCCCGTTGCGTCTGGCCCATGCCCACAACGACTACCTCGAATTTTTATCTGAGCTCGGAATTGTGGGAATGATTTTGCTGCTAGGCGGAGTCCTGTTCATTATCATTAAATCTTTTTTGACCTGGAGGATCAGGAAACATCCGGAGGTCAAAGGGCTGGCGCTCGGAGGAATTGTGGCTAGCCTCTGCATCCTTGTTCACAGCATTACCGATTTTAACCTCCACATCCCGGCGAATATTCTCCTTTTTTCAGTGGTCCTTTCTTTAACACTGGTTACCTCTTTCTTCAAGCGGCGCGATAAAAACCAATGAAAATATTGAAGAGATTGATGCCCGTGGGAATGGTCCTCATTTTAGCTGTTCTGGATTTTTTGATTTATGGAAACAGTCACCTCTATGATCAATCGAGAAGGACGGAGGACAACAAGAAGAAGATAGAAACCTTAAAGAGAGCCAATGAATTCTATCCTTTCAACGACCAGGCTTATTATGAATTGGGAAAAGCCTATTTTGAATTAGCTCTGGATAATCTCTCCCAAAAAAACCTCAGTGACAGCTATCTCCGAGAGTCTATAATGAACTTCAGCCATTCACTAAGCCTCAATCCTGCTTCCCCCTATACTCATTTTCATTTAGCGCAGTCTCTCCAATATCAGACTTATGTTTCGCCGTCCTCGGATGTTCCCAGCTATGAAGAATATAAAAAAGTTGCACTCCTGGCCGGCCAGAACAGCCAAATTTATTATGAGGTTGGGAAAGTATTTTTTTCCCAGTGGCCAAAGTTATCCACAGAAGACAAGGAATTTACGATCGAGATCTTACGGAAACTGGGCAAAGAGAAGGAAAAAGAAAAGCTCTGGGTACTCATGGAAATCTGGGAAATTAACGTGAAAGACTACCAAGTGATGGGAAAAATCCTGACCGAAGATCCTTACATCTATCGAGTTTATGCCAAATTCCTTGGCGAAAAATCGCTTTCATCCAGTGAGAGAAAGAATATTCTAGCTAAGGCTGAATTTTTAGAATTCGAAAAGGCCAAAACTGAATTCAATCTGGGCGAGAATGATTTCTTCTATTTCCGAGTCAAAGACGCCATCGAGCATTTCACCCGCTGCCTCGAAATCCTCAATGAGATAAAATTTTATCAGAATCTCATTTCTAAAAATCTGATTGATATTTCAGAATTTGATAATCTTCAAAAATTAATCCATTTGAATCTAGCCAAGTGTCAAATCGCTGAGGGAGCCAGTTTAAAGGAAGTGGCGAAGCATCTGCGTCTCTATTTGGGCCTAGAGGACCAAGTGGCAGCCGTGACGGAGCTTGAATCTTACTTAAAGGAACAAGGGCTCATTGAGGGGAAATTGGGCTCCAACTTTGAAGATTTGGATCGGCTTTCCTTCCAGCTGGAACTTTATTTCAAGCTCAATCGATACCGAGACATTATCCAAGTGGGAGATCTTTTTCAACAGAGCTTTGTGCTCATTCCGAAAGAAAATAAGGAAGCCTATCGGAAAATACTCCAAGTTATTGGCGATTCCTATCAAAAGGTAGACTATATCTATGAGGCGGAGAAATTTTATCAAAAAGCACTGGAAATAGATCCAGAGAATATGGAAACACTGGCCAAGCTGCGCCAGGGCTATGATCGGCTGAATGAAAATGAGAAGATTCGAGAAGTGAATGAGGAAATCGATCAATTGGTGTTTTCTAGAGAAAAACTCGTTAAAAATCTGACAATCGAAAAAAGCCAAGATTTTAACGCTCCATTAATTTTTGATGGGCGAAAGGTTGTCTTGGAGTTTGATTTTCAAGGCAGCAGCCCAGAAGGGAAGAAACCTTTGGTCAGTGTCTTTTTTAACAACAGGGTGGTTTGGGATGATTATCTGAAGGACAATGCGCTTTCCCTCGCTCTCAATTCCAACATCGGAGAGAATCGGCTGCAAGTGGTGGCCATCAACAAGGAGCTTTCTCTAGAAAAATTGTCCTATAAATAAGCTCTTTGCTTCTCTCTCTCTCATCGCTGAAGGTGAAAGGAAGAAAGCCAACTTCACCCCTGAATTCATCCTGAGAGGGTATTTTCCTTTTTTGAAAATCTTCCATAATGTCATTGTTCAAGAGAAGAAATGAAAGCCTTATTCCTAAAAAGGCCTTTTGATGTGGCCCTGTCGACATTGGGAATCATTATCTCTGCACCTCTTTGGCTGATTTTTAGCTTTCTCATTTGGGCAGATGATCGGGGGCCAATTTTCTACTTTCAAGAACGAGTTGGGAAAAATGGCCGCATTTTTAAAGCCATCAAATTCAGATCGATGATCAGGTATGCTGAAAAAGATAAAGGACCTGTCCAGGCAGAAGAAAATGACCCTAGAGTGACAAAAGTAGGAAGACTCTTAAGAGCCACCGCCATGGATGAGCTTCCCCAGATTCTAAATATCTGGAAAGGAGATATGAGCTTTGTGGGACCCAGGGCCCTCAGACCTGAAGAACAGGAAGTTCATGGGGATTCTCAAACAAAAGTATTGCAAGAAATCCCCGGGTTTGATAAGAGACACAGCGTCAGGCCGGGTTTGACAGGGCTGGCTCAGGTTTATCTCTCATCAGATGCTCCCCGGCTTCAGAAATTTCGTTATGATCTACTTTATATCCGCCAGCAGAGCTTCTGGCTGGATTTGAAACTAATTTTTCTTTCGTTCTGGATTACATTCAGAGGAAAATGGGAATCGAGACAGAAAAAACTATAAAATTAGTTAATTGACTAAAGTTCCTTCAGTCAATATAATAATAATCCCAACAGAAGAAGGTCACAAAGAGAAGGATAACCAATTTTTGAAGGAAAATAAATTGAAGCGCAGAGTCATTATTTTTGTTGTTATTTGTTTTATTTTCTGGCCAGGGCCTTTATTCTCTCAAGAAAAAAGTACGGCAGACTATAAGATCGGCCCCAAGGACCTTTTGGACATCAGCGTTTTTGGGCGGAATGAATTGACCAGAACCGTCCGGGTCTCTGAAGACGGGAAAATTACACTTCCCTTATTAGGTGAAATCGAGGTCGAAAGCTTAACCACCGCAGATCTTGAGAAAAAGATAAGTCAGCTTCTAGAAGAAAAATATCTGCAAAATCCTCAGGTCACGGTTTTCATCCGTGAGTATCAGAGTAAAAGAGTTTCAGTCCTGGGGGCCGTGAGGAACCCAGGACATTATGAACTCCTTGGGCGGCAAACGTTGCTCGGAATCATTTCTGAAGCTGGCGGCTTGACCAATGAGGTCGCCAATGACATCATCCTCATCCGTCAACTGCCAGACGGGACAAGTATCTCGAACAAAATCTCTATTGAAGATCTCTTCCTAAAGGGAGATCCAAAGCTAAACATACTTCTGGAGCCTAATGATATCATCAATATCCCTGTGGATAAGATTGTTCATATTTATATTTTTGGACAGGTTATGAACCCTAGCGCCCTGGATGTGAGAAAATCCAACATGCCCACCTTGCTCATGGCTATTGCTCAGGCCGGGGGCTTTTCGGAACGAGCTTCTAAAGGTGGAGTGGTGATTAAAAGGATCGATGAAAACGGAAAAGAAGTGCAGATAAAAGTGAATTGCAAAGATATTATCAAGGGGAAAAAGAAGGATATCCAGCTTCAAGAGAATGATGTCGTCTATGTGCCTGAGACTATTTTTTGAGTCTATTATTAGAATTCTACGAGATCAAAGTTGATTGATTTGCATTGTCATATTTTGCCTGGATTGGATGACGGAGCCAGGAATCTTCGAGAGGCTATCGCCATGGCTAAGATGGCCGAAGAAGATGGCATTGAGAAAATTGTGGCCACACCTCATCTTTTTCGGAGACACGGAGATTTTCAGGATTTAAGCCTTATTGAAGAAAA
>Ga0315280_10006372_pt1 | contig 16321 bp, 15 predicted proteins | sample YL17G06_40_MG_FD_203697 | JGI IMG/M metagenome (GOLD analysis project Ga0315280, IMG submission 203697) | Sediment microbial communities from Yellowstone Lake, YNP, Wyoming, USA - YL17G06_40 | ecosystem: Environmental > Aquatic > Freshwater > Lake > Sediment | place: USA: Wyoming | collected...
GGGAATATTGGGGTTGGCCGCTGTTCTTTTAGGATTTTTGGCAGGGAAATAAGGGGGGTCGCATATGTTCCCGATGACCACGATCAATGATTGATTCCTAAATTCACGGACTGACCCCTCTGCCGTCTAATGCCATGGGGCGTCCGATACTTGCTTCAACGGCCATCCTCATAGCCAAACGAGGAAGGTCTTTCCATCCTAAAAGTTCTCGAAGAATTTCATCAACATGCCTTGGTTCGATATTTCCTTTGAACCCTTTCTTGATATAATTATTAATTTTTGGAATGTTATCTCCTTTATTTTGAGTAGCAATGAAAGTTTTCAGTGTTAGCAGAAATTCCTGAAACTCAGGTTTTTGCTTTTTAAGGTGCTTTGATTTTTCCTTATTCGAATTGAAAAGTTTCTCATTTATTTTCTTATCTGATGTCATTTCAGTAACTCCTTCGCTTCTTCCCCAAAATCTGGATGATATAAGAGCATTTGATAAAATCTCTTATAGTTGATTTCATCATTTCTTTTCTTTGCTGTCCTGGCATAGAGTAAGGTGAGTTTATCTCGATTATTCCTGTCTATTTCAGGGAGTAATATTTCAATTTGCTGACATAGCTCATCAAGCATTCGATAATCTCCGTTGTAATAGGTGTTTAAAGCATCAAGGAAAAGTTCTGTGAATTTATCAATATATATACCATATTCTTGTGGGCTCCATTTTGGACTCGTAAGTTCAATTTCTTTCCCGGACTCCCCTTTAGGCTGATTAAAAAATAATTTTGCAACACTGAATCTTGACGATGGACCACATGAGAGGATCAATTTAAAAAAATTCATCCGTAAGGCAAGAACACGCTGGGCCGTAACAGCAGCTTTGGTCTTAAAGGGTGCAAGAAGATTCAAGGCACTCTCAAGATGAACCTTCCCTACCTTATCTTTTTGCACCATATAAAAACCTAAGGCATAATCATGAAACCCCTGCGCATAACGGAATTCAATATAGTTTTTTGAGAACATAGGATAAAGGTCAGAGAAGTCTCCAAAGCTTGGGACCTGATAATTATTGAGAGGAATGAATAGATATTTAAGTGCATTTTGGTCGACTGAATCATTGTTGAACTCTGGCATAGTCCCTAACAAAATCGTGAATTCACGGGATTCGTTTTCATATTCGATTCTAAGGTGGATTTCCCCCGAGACGAAATCCTTAATATTAGGTATTGAGGAAATTCCTTCGGAAATCTCTATTGTTTCCGGAGGGAAACCTGTTTTTTCAATTGTAAGTCTAGCGTGGTTAATCCCGAGTAGTACCACTTGTAAAATTTCAAGGGGCTCTTTGGAGTATACAAGACCACGGACAATATTATTATTGGCTCGAACATAAACATGTTTATTGGCATGCTTCGCAACAATGTGTTGATCCAAATCCTCTTTAGAGAGTGTAAACTCACCACAAAGTGGGCATTTAATAAGGTAATGGTCAAATGTTTCTATTTCTCCAGAAGGTGTCCATTGAACTCCATAAGCTTGGTCAATAAATTGGCCTAATCTTTCATCTCTATCTTCAATAGTGTCTAAGAAAATACCCATTCATGGCTCCTTCATCAAATAGGGCTAACCTTTTTATGGATGGCGCGACTCCGCTCACGTCTCAAGACTTGGTACCAGTACCTGAGGTTATTCGCAAATTCCGCAGGCGCATAATTTAATTCTACTGATCCCGAAGGGTGCGCAGCCTTTTTACTTCGTTTGCGAGTTCTTCTGCAGCATATTTAATTTCTTCTCCTGTGTTGGAGCGACCAATACCAATTCGAATGGAGGAGTGTAGGTCAATCTCTGACAGTCCCAGCGCTTTTAAAACGTGAGATGGCTCAATAGCAGCGGTCGTACAAGCAGCGCCGGATGAGATGGCAATTTCGTTGGTCAAGGCAATTATCAGAGCTTCGCTTTCAACACCAGGGATACAGATGTTGAGATTCCCGGCGAGACGTTGTACGGGATGACCATTCAACTTAATATCAGGCAGAACCGTCTTCAGTTGCTCCAGAAGGTTATCCCGAAGCGTCCGGAGACGCTCCTGCTCTGACTTCATTTCCTGGATAGAAATCTCGACTGCTTTTGCAAACCCCACTATCCCCGGGACATTCAAAGTCCCTGACCGTAATCCCCGCTCGTGCCCGCCGCCGTCGATGATTGGAAGGATTGGTACCCGCGGGAGACTCCGCCGGCAATACAAAGCCCCAATCCCTTTAGGACCGTAAAGCTTATGTGCCGAGCAAGCGAGAAGATCAATGTTCATCTCTTGCACGTCGAGTGAGATCTTGCCAAGGGCTTGCGTGGCATCCGTCATGAAGAAGGCATTCTTCTCGCGGCATAATCTACCAATTTCCTTCAAGGGTTGAAGCACACCAATCTCATTATTCGCCGCCATGATGCTTACCATAACCGTCTCGGGACAAATCGCCTCAGCGACTACTTCTGGATCCAGCATGCCAAGATCGTCGACAGGAAGGTAGGTAGCTCTGGCTCCTTCCGATTCAATTCGTTTCATGGTATCTAACACAGCCTTGTGCTCTGTGACAACAGTAATGAAATGTGGCGTTCCGTACCTGTGGGCGTTAAAGACCCCCTTGATTGCAAGGTTAACGGCCTCGGTCGCCCCCGAAGTAAAACAGATGTCTTGCGCTTTTGCGTTGATGGATTTGCCGATAGCTTCTCGTGCCGCTTCAACGACGCGATGTGCCTCCCGGCCATAAAGATGGTTCTTTGAGGCTGGATTGCCAAACTGCTCCGTAAAGTAGGGGAGCATAGCCTCAAGGACCCTGGGGTCTACGGGCGTGGTTGCTTGATGGTCCAAGTAAATAGGAAGCCTGAGCTGATCAATCACTTAGCACTACCCCTATCTTAGAAGGATGGGACTCACCACCGTGATGGGTCGCATCTCTACCGCGTGGCAACAGGGATGCCATGTCTGCCAAAGTTCGTGCCCGTGAAGTTAATATCTCAACTCCTCGATTCATATGAGCGACGAGCATGCCATCGAGGCCATCCGGAGCTGCGACGAAGATCTCATTTTCATTTATCCACGCTGCCAGGAGGGACACATAAGCCAGAGCGTGTTGACCAAGAAGGGTGTACCTGTCTATTTCGCGTCCGACTTTACCGCCTACCGGAAACTGGGATGGGATGCCTGGTTCTTCTAAAGACAGGCAAAACCCTATCCTACACAAGATATTCCGGTGCAACCCAGTGCGTGCCTGAAGTACTCGGAGTCGATTCTCCGACTCCACTGTGAATGGAATTCTCCGTAAGGTGACTTCAGGCATCTGACATCTCCTTCCAGAAATATTCTTCGCTCGCGTGTGTTCTCCACTTAGCCTGGTCGTAGACAAGGCGATAGCAGTGCGAAACATACGGATGAAGCTCTTGGAAAAGCTTCTGGTCAACCTCCGTGTCGGTAGAGAGGAGAATGACTTGATGGCCTGCCCGAGGAAAGTAGTTTCGAGCTAAGTTTAAACGGTGGTCGCTGTCGAGTCGCCCAAGTGGTGTGTCGATGATTACTGGTAGGGGGCGGCCGGAAGTCTTCGCCAAGCCCCAAAGTATAGCAATGGCTAGCATCTGCTTTTCGCCAGCGGAAAGTTCCCCACGCGGTATTATATACCCTGCCTTATCCTTAAGCTTAATCTCAAACGTTTGCGGGTTGATTGATATCTCTTGTAACTGGTCCCCCTTCCGAGAGAGTTGCTTGAAGCATTCGCTGACTGCGACACAAAGTGTCTCGACCTTTATCTTGGTCAGGCGCGAAAGGTACTTGTCCAAGGCGTTCTGCATGCTACCAATCAAAACAATTCGCGCTTCGGAAGAAGCCCGCTCCTGAACTCCGCAGCGCAGGCGGTCCAGTTCTCTTTCCTTTATAGAAAGTGTAGTCTCGAGTTGTTTAATCTTCTGATCCACCTCCGATAGCTCCGCCTGCCTTTGCCCAAGAAGTCGGTGCTGTGCGTTTATCTCTTCGAAAATGGGCTGTAGGACTATTTGCTCGGGCTCTTTCTCCAGCTGGCGACGTGTGTCCTGCAGCTCTCTTTCTGTTTTTTCGACCTCAACACACAGACGGCGCATAGTCTTGGCCGCCGACTCGTTTGCCTGCTCCAACCAACCAGAGATGCGCAGACAGTCCATCTCCGAAAGCCCCAGAATACTCTCTGAATTTGCATGCCTGCGAGTGTCTGGTAGTCTTTTCCCGATCGTTTGTCGGACGATTTTAATTACCTCGTCAGTGGTCTCCCCTCCTGGGATGCTACGCGAGAGGTCTGTAATCAGATCCTGTTCAAGAGATCTGAATTCACGCTCTAAAACCATGGCCCTACGCATGAGAACATCATCATTCATATGCTTGTGAAGCCACTGGGCAACGGTTGGGGAGAGAGCAAGCGGGAACAGACCTTCACATTCTAACCGAATTTGCTTATACAGGCTGTCGAGATGTGCGTGAAGTGCTGACTCGCGTTCTCTCGTTGCCTGCCGATTTGTCGCAAAGGCACCACCTTCGGAGTTTAGCCTTTCCTCAATCCGTTTGATCTCGGCCTCAATTCCCCGAATCGCCGTTTCTCTCTGTGGCCTGTCAGTCCCATGCAAGGATACCAACTTATTTCTTAATTCATTGATCTCCTTTTCAAGAGAATCCATCTCTTCGAATTCCGTGCTGGTGCTGAAGCGTTTCGCTTCCCGCCCCGCCAGAATTGAAAGATCAGCTTTGAGCCGGGTCACAAGATCCAGCCCGAGGAGTGATCGGATGGATTCTGCGACGGCAGCATTACCAGAGATATCGTCGGCTATTCGTTTGATCTTCTCGCCGTCGAAGAAAAAAAGCTGTGAAAGCCTCTCAGGAACCACGTCATCGACAAAGGACTGCCAATGTTCGGGGTCCACGTCGGGAAGCGTAGGCCAGCTATTGTAGTCGCCATCTGTTGACCCTTCGTCCCGCCTGTAGACGTGGAGATACTCTTGGACCCCCCCATTTTTCCCAGACCAAGACCGTTGAACGTAGTAAGTTTGACGATCCCCCCGAAAAACGAAATCGAACTCGACACCTACCCGTGCGTAGTCAAATTGGATAACTGCATCTCGGGAACGATGGATCATTCCGTGAAGGTATTCGTGGTACTTCTTCTCACTCAGATGTTCCCCAACAGCGTTCTTGCCGTAAAGGGCCAGGCGAACTCCATCCAAGAGCGTGCTTTTGCCCGCGCCATTCATGCCACCTATGAGAATGATTGGACAGTGTACCTGGCGTTTCGCACGAGGGACAACGTCGAACACCATGCGCCCACAATACAGGCCGAAATTCTCAACCACGACCCGGTTAATTCGCATGAACCTTCTCATCGGAGGGCCGCTTGCCTGAAGAATTCTTATGAGCAGCCCACGCTTGATCTAAAGACCGCCAGTCCTTTTTCAGTACCTTTTCAAGCCCGGCATAAATTCCCGAGCGACGACTCATGCCGTGGTATTCTCTTTCCACGTCGAGAAGCCCAACAAGGAGGTCCACAGGCAGACCGAACTCCTCACACACCTCTTCAAGGACACGCTTTTCGGCTCCCCCCATCCCTGAAAAGTCCTCAAGGGCCCATTCGAGACGTTCCCCTGTAATTCCCTCAAAGATGGCAGGCAAAGAATCCCCCCAGTCCCCCTCTTCGTGTAGCCACAACTGCCGAATCCTGAGGATCTCTCCATCCTGGATGAGCTTCACTGTTGGGTCAGGCCCAAGCTTGCGAATCTCACTCTGGGTCATCAGAAGGCGTTCCAGAATCTGCTTACGGAAGTCCAGAGTGAACGGACCGTAGCGTAGCTTTGTCTGGCCCTCCGACTCGAAGAACTCGATTCGTCCCACCCGTCGTCTAGCTACTCGTATCTCGCTCTTTTTTGAAGGGTCCTTGGTTTCAGAAAGCCAATTGCGGAAGTCAAGGAGCGGTTGAAGCCACACGTCCCCGTTATCAATGAGCGCCTCCATCGTCCGGTCTCGTTCCACAACCGTGCAAACCCAGCAACCAAAGCGGCCACCGCCGCAGGAGGGGGTTGTCTTATCTATGACTAGCGGACACTCACCAGCTTGAGCGTTTCGGTACATAGTGATTAGCTCACGATTATCGGCTCCCCATGGGGATGGCGTACTGGTCAGATAGGTCCACACGTCATCTGATGCCCAATCTTCGATCGGCGTAAAAACCCATGCGTTTGCTAAGCTGCTGTGGTGGAAAAGATGACTACTGATTTCCCTGCGGTGGCTCATCACCTGCGCTCTTGTTGAGCTCTCTGCCTTTCTGGCACCCAACAGAACCACAACTTCCCCATACTCAGCGATCTTCTCCTTTATGAATTTTGTGGCCGGTTCGATCTTCATTCGGTCGGTACACCACCTAAATCTGCTGTAAGGAGCTGGATATCCGCGTCCGATAAGATTAACCCAAAAGGACTGATCTATCGTGGGTCTCACGGCAGAGGCTTCAATAGGTAGTTCTTGGTTTCTAGCTGAAGCCCTTATTGTATCAATCGAGCTTGCAAGATGCCTTTCGATGGCTGGCGTCTCGACTAGTGTGTTGGATGCGATAACGTAAACCCGTTTATTCCGCTTTTCGGCAGGAATCATCAGCAAAGCGTTCCAAACAAGTTGGAGCACGCAGGTGGAATCCTTTCCTCCACTATATCCGATGACCCAAGGACGCCCATCCCCCAGATATTGGCGGCGAATGAGGTCAAGACAGGCGTCGAGGCCGTCTTTCGTCAACTTACCCTGCTTATTGGGCTTAATGACCTTTACGATCTGTAGCTCTGACATAATTTTGCTCCACTTTCTCCTCGTTTGGGGAGAGCTGCAATCCAAGTAAGTGCTTAATCACATTTGCAGTAAGCACCACATTGTTTTCAGATTTATTAAGCCGACCACCAACTAATGCTCGTCCTTCCCACAACTCAGCGTTGTTCCTAGACCAATCAAGATTGCGCAGCGTTGCAAGGCGTTTCTGCCAGTTCCCCGGGTGTGTCGCGATTAACGCAGAGCCAACAATAGCCAATGCCTGGAGCGCAATTCCATGTGCGTGGATATAGTCGCTACGGAGCTCAGACGGCGTGACCTTTCTTTCCTGCGCATCTTTCCAGTCGGGGATGTACTTTGCGACCTCGCCCCAGAAAGCTATAGCTAGTCTCTTTTCTTCCTCAGATACAGTTCCGTTATCTTTTTTATTTAAAAGCCGCTTCGTGGCCTGATAGATACTGCTGAGCGTAAACAATTTGCGGGAGCGGTTGGATATTGTACTTCTGGCTTTCTCGGTCATGTCACGGAATACTGGCACTTCATGGGAGACCTCATGGGCTAATTTTGCCAGAGGATCCCGGTAATCGTACAGGATGCCGATAGATTTGGTCGGGCGTACTGCATACCGGTTCAGGTCCGCGAACATCTGTTGGCTCCGCTCAAGCTCAGAGTCAACAAAGAAGACGATGGAAATCGTTTCGTAGCGGAGAGCCGAATTCTCCTGAAGAGCGCGCTCAATGGCCTCTCGGCGATGTTGCCCATCATTAATGAGGATTTTTGCATTCATCGGTACGGTGAGCACACCCAGTTTCCGACCGATTGTGTCTTCACCTGTGGGCATAAATGTAACTTGCCCATCAATCGAGGCCGTTAATGACGAAAAGACATATGACCTCCGGTTCTCCAATATGTATCTCACAATGGCGGGAATGCGAGCTTTGTTAAGAACCCGTTGTGCCCTTAGCTCTGGAGGCATGTCATGATCAGTAGCGTTAAAAAGCTTGGGTAGGAATTCGAGCGGGCACATCGTCACGTAATACTCTCGCCCTGCCTGTACTCCCCGTATGGCCGGGAATGAGTATGCGAAATCCTGCGAGGGAGTGGTATTCATGATTTTTTTATGTACCACAGATTAGATTGGAAGTCAATAGATAAACTTCCATAAAAGAATTTTAAACTTCCGCCTGACGCCCTCATACATTTTTTGGCTTGCCGACACGAAGGGGTGTTGCTATTCACGAAGGACATTGCTCATTATCGGTTGGGAAACCTGAAGACCTCCTGCTGGTGCCACTCTATAAAACCATGCTGAGGTAGGTATGTAGCTTTCAGAGGGTCAAGAATGGGTTTACCCATATAATCCAAAAGGTATGTTTCTAAGTGTTTAGTCCCGTAAACATGCTCTGAAACCATGACCCTATAATCCAAAGTGAGAGTTATGGCCCCTAGATCAAATGCCTTATGGTGTAAAGCACAGAGTGATAGTCCGTTATTCACGGTGTCGGGACCGCCAGCAGCCCGCCATTTGATGTGAGCGGCTTCCAATCCAAAATCAGCACACCCGATCTTAAGGTCATACCCACATATGGCACAACGGTGTTGATAGGTCCTCAAAATTGTTTCTCTGAAAAATCCGTAGCATGCGACTGCTCCCTCTTTTTCCATTTCCAGACCCACACTGTCAACAATCTCTTGGTGGAGTGATTCAGGGAAGTGACTATCTAGCAAGAGACGAGCAACTGCCGCAATCCATTCCGGTCGCCGGTGTAGAACCTCTGCGACCTCCTGTGAAAAGCCAGCCTCAGTGTTGTTTCGGATAAGCTCGCTCTTTAACGGCTCATTGCTCTTACCTTTTCGCCTTTGCAGAGAATCGCCTTCTTGAACCTCCCAGATCCCATCGCTTTGAAGCCACCAGAATGGATATTCTGGATGATAGCTTTTGCGGGGCCTTCAGTAAGTCTTCAGTAAATCCTTGACATCAGTAAATCCTTGACATGGCGATCGATCTCTTTAAAGTGGAGCCAGCGGTTCCCTTTTTGGAAATTTGCCAGAGCTAACAGAACCATAAGAGGCTTATGAGGAGCTCTACGGCCCTCTTTCTCCCAAACGCTGAGGCTCCCAAATTTGCGCAGAAGTTGTTCTTTTGTCATAGAAAGAGCGCCTTTTGAATTCACCCAGCTTGGGTCTATTTGGTTTTGTACGCAACGAATTACTCTAGGTGTTCCTTCAGCCGAGAAACTGAAGCCAAGATTTCCTCCACTTGCCGCTTGCTCTTGAAAGTTATCGTTTTCCTCGTCTTCCAGTTTTCACCATCCCATTCCCAGCGATAAAAGCCGAGAAATGGCTTTCCAGTCTGCGGGTCTTTGATGACCAGCACAGCAGTCCACCAACCACCCCCTCGTACGATTGTTTCGGCATCGATGATTCTTCCTTTGTAATATTCGCTGACCGGGAAATTCTGCCCCAAAGTCATACCTAAACCCCCCATTCTCTTGAGTATTCAAAATAGGAAGGGATCGCAGTAATACCAAGTCGGTCTCGTACCTCCCGAGCCAACTCCACAGCATGTCCTCCCCGAGCGTTGTCCGTCACAACATAGTTCGCTCCAGTAGCCCTCACATATTCCAGCACGCCTTCAAAGTCCGCGTGATCCGTGAGCGCCACACTCAGTGACCGTTCTGAGTACTCCATCACGGGGTTTTTGAAATCTGAAGCAAAAGCGCTTAGGACCATCGTCACCCCATTTGGGATATCTACTGGGAAACGGTCCCCTTTACCATATAGCCTAACATATCTGCCACTCTCAACTGCTTCTTGCCCCTCATAGGAGTCCATCAAGAGTAAGTCGCCAATCGCGTACCCGAATTCTCTGTAGATCCTGATCTCAGATGCCAAACGTCTGCTAACGATTATCGGCCATTTTTCAATCCCACAAAGTACCTGCATCGCTCGATGTAAGGTGCCTCGATGAGCCTTGACGTGAACCGGGCCGAGCCGTACCTTTTCCATGACTAATTCTAGCAGCCTCGCCTCTGCTTCCTCTTGTGAGTATTTACGGATGCAATTCGGCGACCCATATGTGCTATCTAAAACAAGCTGGTCAACTTTGATTACTTCTTTGAGAGGCCACTGGAAATCGCCCGAGTAACCAACCCTCATTCCTCCCTCAATTTGCACTGCCACCTGTACTGAGCCCAGCATGTGGTCGGCCGGCAGGACCATTAGGCGAGATCCCGCCAAATCCTTAACAACGCCTACTTTGATAGGAATTAGGTTCTGCCGCACAGGGATGTCGGCGTCGAACTCACTGATTAACAGTCTCCAGGTGGGCTCTGTCAAGTAGATTATCTGGAATCCCTTACTGGTTTCAAAGTCGTGCATGTGGTCATCGTGAATGTGTGTTTGGACCCTGACAGGAAAGTCACGATGGAACCCATCGCACACTACCTTCTCTCCGAGTTTTATTGCCCCCGACGGAAAAATCTTTATAAGATCTCGGCTCATGATTAAGAACTCATTTTCTTACTCAAAGACTGTGTGATTACGCTTTCGAAAGAGCCATCACGACCTGGGTTCACTATAGTATATCCTTGATCATCTGTAACAATAGTGAACCTGTCGATTCCAAGCCTGCCTGAACACTTGTGCGCATCATGGTATGTTTGAGCAAGCAATTGTTCAAATAGCCTGTCTCTCTGAACCTGAGTCTGATTCGATAGCCACTCTTTCACTTTCGTATCTGTTACTGCACCAAGAATCACGTGAACCCTCTCCACCGTTGGGCGCATCCGAACTACTTCTCTCAAACAGTCAGAAGCTTTTCGCCCGCTCCTCTGTCGCAACTGGACGACCTGCTCTACCTCTTTTGTCCTCAATTGGTTCACCATTATTTCAACACACGTCTCTTCCTGTTCCTCTTTAGGAAGAACAGTAAGTTTCCATGCAGAGGTGAATGAAATTGTTGGCCCTGTCTGGCGCCAATCAGTCGAATGCTGAACAAAAGACGGCAGTTCAAGTAAACGAAGGAATCTTGAGATCATGTCCGGCCCTTCGAGATGTGCGAATGAGGCGCATTGCTCTCGGCTTGCTCCGTTCGATATCGCCTTTTTAAACAACTTTGCGACTTCGACAGGGCTGAGTGGTCTATGGCCGTGATGAGTACCTACAGATAGAAGCAATGCCTTCGATTCCTCTGCTGTTAGCCTTGGCAGGAGCATTATTCCTCCTCCGCGGGATAACCTTTTCCTGTAAGCCCTTCTTCAATAAGTGAGCGTGCCGCCTCGTCGACGGTTGTCCCTTCGTCCTTGGCAAACTGCTTCAATGAACGATGAAGGACTGCACCCAAAGTGACTACGATTTGGGTAATTTTCTCACCGGTTTTGGCTGCCTCGATAACGTCATCAACGTCAGCTTTGGGCTCTTCTTCCATCTTCTTAACAACCCGTGTTTGCTGGGCACCACTCATTTTGGACATTTCTTTGGCCAGCTTTAATGCCTCTTTCCCGTCATACTCACCGGTAACTGAGGCGGCATCCTGAGCTTTAAGAGCCGCCTTCATTTCTACTTGTCCTTCATCAACGAGTTGCTTCATCTCGGGCTTCAAGCGATCGTATTTGACAAACGTTGAAACCGTACCGGGTTTCAACCCTAACTCCTCAGCCACGGCCTTTACTGAGCCATACTTACGATAAAGCCAAGTGCACACATCGATGTAGTCTTTACTGTTAGGATCTCGCCGCACTAAGTTCTCAGTAACGGAGATCAATTTTGCTTCTGTTTCATCAACTTTCCCATCAAGAACGCAAGCGGTAATTGTCCTCCTCTGCAGCTCCTTATGTGCAAGGAACCGCCGTTGACCTGTAAGAATTTCATACTTCCCAGGCTCTTCAGACTCGCATACTACGATAGGTTGTAGCAGCCCTTTTTTCCTGATGCTTGCGGCGAGCTCATCTATACCCTTGCCAACATCGCGAGTCCGTACCTGACCTTTGCCGAGCACTAATGCGTCCAACGGTATCTCTTTTATTTCCACTATTTTTGCCATGTCGGTCTCCTTTCATCTTCGTCTTTGCAGACAGATTGCGTTTATGCTTCCACCCCTTTCGTGTCAAGGGTTGAAAGCCCCAAAACCTTTCTCAGATCATCTTTCGTGAACACACGCACGGAAGCATTATCTGCATTCTCTATATACGTCTCGAACTCAATTCTCTTTTCCTTCAAGATCTCACTGATCCGTTTCTCAATCGTATCAATAATCATAAATTTTATAACATGCAGAGGTCCTTCTCTCCCGAATCTGTGTGCCCGTTGAATGGCTTGTTCCTCCACCGCAGGATTCCACCAACGATCGAAGAGGACAACAGTCGTGGCTTCTTGTATGTTCAGTCCTACACCGCCAGCCCTCAGGGACATTAATAGAGCTCGTGGGCCGTCTTGGTCTTTAAAAACCGCAAGAACTTTATCCCTCTCTTCTTGTGAAAGCTCTCCTGTGTATAGGCTGTGAGGGAAAGAGCCCATCTTTCGAGATATAAATTCGAGAGTGTCTACATATTGAGAGAATACAATGATCTTGTCATACGGCTGAGAGAGATCTTCGAGCATTACTGAGAGGGCTTCCCACTTGACAGATTCGCCGGATGTAGGGTCATAGTTGCATAGTTGCTTCAGTTTCGTTATCAGAGCCAACATCGTTGCCTCTGAAACAGGAAGGCCCTTTTCCCAGCTCTTTTCTTTCCTCGCCACCCAAAGGTCGGTATATGCTTCTTGCTGCGCGCCCGACAGTTCCAGGGGCATATCTTGAAAGATTATAGGGGGGATCTCCTTCAGCACCTCCCGCTTGCGTCTTCTCAGGAAATGAGTGCGAATCCGTGTGTGAACCTCTTTGGGCGGCATCCCCGCATCAATTAAGCCAGGTTTGAGAAAGAGGAATATAGAGGCCAAATCATCGAGACTGTTCTCAAGTGGTGTCCCGGTTAGCACCCAAGATTGCTTGCGCCGAATGAGGCGGCAAGCTAACGCTTCTCGAGAGTGGCGATTCTTGATGCGCTGTGCTTCGTCTAGAATAACCACATCGAAAAAAACGTCGTGCCCCATATCCACCCCGTCGCTTCTAATCTGATCATATGTGGCAACAAGCACCTGAATTGGCAGCTTGTAGGTCATGCGTCTGTCTACCGAAGTACCTATGACTCTTCTGACGACGAGGTTAGGAGCCCATATGGCAAGTTCTCTTTCCCAATTGAATACAAGAGATGCCGGTGTGATTATTAATGCCCGCTTTGAAACGCTTCCGCGTAAGATTACACGAAGGGCAATAATGGCCTGAACCGTTTTCCCGAGTCCCATTTCATCCGCCAGTAGTGCGGCTTCGCTATAGGCGAGGAAACTTACTCCTTCCCACTGATAAGGCCGCAATTGAGAAGGCAACTCCATTTCCTTGACTATTCCAGAATAGTCAAGCGTGGTGGGTTCTTCTAGTGGTGCAGGAAGAGATGGCTCGTATTCGTTGTTTGCAGCGACAATCTCTGCCGGAATCTCGGAGTTCAGATAATCATGAAAGTACCAATTCGTGACGTGGACCAGCGCAGTGAGGCATGGCTCGATGTAGGAGTGGTCGATGGATTCGCGACCCGGCTGAACATGGGCGGCATAGTTCCCATACTGCTGGATGACCCGGAGGGGGATCTTAATACGTTCGGGCAAGCAGTCTTTATTAGAGAGTAATTCTATGAGCTTATCTAGTCGGTTATTACCTGGATTTCCGATCTCCCGGGAAAAGACACGAGTACAGATCCCTTCCGCGGACTTCCGCGCATACATGAGTGAGGTCTCAGGATCGCTGTCCGTATACCCCATCGCTTTTACGATAATGCCTGTCAAGTAAGCTTTATCGATTGAGCATTCCCCCTGTTTCGACTCTGGGCTCTCTTGTTTCATTTCACATGATACCCCGCGGCAACAGAGTATTGCGTTGATTTGCTCCAAGCACTCTGCACAACATAGAGCAAAACATGAGGTTCAGGCAATTGTAATAAACTATCTTTTCATACCCTCCCTTGATTTAGTCTTCCTTCAACCTCTCGATCACATCCCTGAATAGCTGGTCTTTATGAAGTTAGTTTTCGACCCCGATTTTGAATTCTTTTGTTTCCATTTCGATCACCCCTCGGAAGTTAATCTATTTATATCAAAATTCTAATTTTATAGCAATTTCCAACCATCAGACTTGTTTATTGACACTTCGACCAGTCTTGCTATTTTGATTTTGCGGCGGGAAGCCTAAAGATAAAGCTTAAAGGGAGCTCTTACTATTTAGGAATCAGAAGCAGAATACATTTAGGTGGGATGAAGAAGATACCTCCATTAAAGACTATTCTATTGCGGATTGTAGATTGCGGAGTATCAAATTTCCAATTTTGGATTTCAGGTTGCAGATTTAATTCCGCAATCCGAATTCCGAATTCCGCAATTATTAGGGATTGGGATACTTGCCGTATTCGATGACCACCTGATCGATGCCTGTTAGCTCCTTCAGTTCCACATTGACAGAATCCTGCCGAGATGTTTCTAAGGTTCTTCCAATATAGTCGGCGCAAATGGGCAATTCTCTGTGGCCCCGATCGATGAGTACGGCTAATTCGACCCGGCGTGGTCTGCCTATGTCCAATAACGCATCGATGGCGGCTCGTATCGTCCTCCCGGTAAAAAGAACATCATCAATCAAAAGAATATTCTTGTCCTCAATGGGAAAATGGATTTCCGCTTTTTTGACTTCTGGTGTTTGGCTCAATCGAGTCCAATCATCACGATAGAGGGTGATATCGATGATCCCAGTGGGAAGGTCCACCCCTTTTTTTTGAAAAATCTTTTGTCGAAGCCGCTCCGCCAGAAAAACACCTCCTGTTCGAATCCCCACTAAAACCATCTCATTTAATTGAGGATGCTTCTCAAGCAATTGTTCGCATATTTGATTGATGGCAACCTCCATCTCCTTCTCTGTCTGCACAATCTGTTTTGAGACCATCTCTAAAATTCCTTCACCCTCCCCCTCCCCCTCGAGGGGGTGGGGGTGTAACCTCTACCTCAGTGGTCTGGGCTTGTGCGGCCTGCGCCTCCACCAAAACCAGATGAAACCTATGAAAACGATCCCGAGAATGATGGCTACCATTACCGGCCAAGAAGGGAGGATACTCTTAGGTACGTCTAATGGAGAAAGCAGGTTGACCTGCTTTAGCACTTTCCCTTCATTTTGGATGAGGACTTTAGCGATCACCTGATTTTTTTGGATCGGGGCCACTACAAACTTGGGCAATTCAGGAGTGACGGAAACTGAATTTTCCTTCCCCTTCGCCACAGTCACCCATCCCGCTTCGGCAGCCGTGAGGGTCACTTTATTCAATTTACCTCTTCTCACCTTCACCGGCCCAAAGGATGCCTCTTTTTTAACAGCCTCCACCGTCGAAAAGTTCTTAAAACCATATTCCAACATTTTTTGTGCTTCTGGAGCCCTTTTCTTTACTCTATCACAACTCATCACGACAGCGATCATCCTTTGACCGTCTCTCTTCGCTGTAGCCGCGAGATGATAACCTGCCTCCTCAACATGACCTGTCTTCAACCCATCCACTCCGATATTCTTTTGGAGAAGCGTGTTTCGGTTTTGCTGCCGAATTCGATTGTATTCAAATTCGGTGGTGGAATGGAGTGGCAATGCTTCAGGATGGTCTTCAATATAGCGCCGCGCCAAAATGGCCATATCCAAGGCTGTAATATATTGACCGTCAGCAGGCATGCCATGGGTGTTTTTAAATTGAGAATCCTTCAACCCCAGGAGGCTGGCCTTCTCATTCATTTTGGAAACAAAGACCTCTTCTGATCCCGACAGATGTTCTGCCAAGGCAATGCAGGCATCATTTCCTGAGGAGATGGCAATCCCTTTCAATAGCTCTTCCACCTTCACCCTCTCCCCGACTTTGATGAACATCTTCGAGCCTTTGACCCTCCAGGCCTTTTCGCTCACGGTCACCATGTCGTCCATCTTTAGTTGTCCGGCACGGAGTGCATCAAAGGCTAAATAAAGGGTCATGATTTTGACAAAACTGGCAGGTGCTATTTTCAATTGAGGATTCTGTTCATAAAGAACCTGGCCCGATAGGGCATCCATCAAGACAGCGGATGGAGCATTGCATTGGAGACCCCCTGAGGCCGTCTGGGTGGGCTGAGACGTTTCGGTCTTCTGGGGAGCCTTTGCCTTTTGAGAGGCTTTCGTTGTTTTAGAGATCTTGGTGGTCTTAGAAAAGATTTGATTGGGAAAGGTAATAAAAAAGATGATCAGAAATAGAACTGGAATCCATCCTTTTTTAAAGGCATGAATCATCATTTCCCTCCTCTGATTTTTTTGCAAAAAATGTTACGGGTTTTATTCATAACAGATTCTATTTCATTTTTCAATCCTGAATATCCCAAACTCGTTCAGAAATAAAAAGACTTGGGATGGGAGACCTCGGTCTCAATCGTTGGATT
>Ga0315280_10006373_pt1 | contig 16321 bp, 15 predicted proteins | sample YL17G06_40_MG_FD_203697 | JGI IMG/M metagenome (GOLD analysis project Ga0315280, IMG submission 203697) | Sediment microbial communities from Yellowstone Lake, YNP, Wyoming, USA - YL17G06_40 | ecosystem: Environmental > Aquatic > Freshwater > Lake > Sediment | place: USA: Wyoming | collected...
AACCCACAAGATTCCCTCCGGGTTGAGCGGCATGAACGTGACCTTCCAGTATGCCTGCTTCGGTTGCGCCGGAGTCGTGGGCAGAATCGTGGGTCTGGATGAGGAGAAAATGATCCATGCCATGGGCTTGGCCTACAGCCAGACCGCGGGCAATTCTCAAAATCTTCTTGAAGGAACTCTGGCAACCCGGTTCTCCCAGGGATTGGCCGCGCAGGCCGGGGTCTATGCAGCGGTTTTTGCCCGGAGAGGGATTACCGCCGCCCGGGAGGTTCTGGAAGGCAAGTTCGGCTACTATCCCGTTTATCAACGCGGAGAATACGATGTCCGCAATCTCCTGGATGGATTGGGAGAAAGATTCGAAGGGGTAAACGTAACTCTAAAAAAATACCCCTGTTGTATGCACAGCCACGCGGCCATTGATGGCATCCTGGATATTTCGGGTGAACAAGGCCTGGACTCAGACGACGTGGACCGGGTCACGGTCAGGATAAATCAGCAGGGCTTCAATTTTGTGTGCCTTCCTCTGGAAAAGACCCGCGTCCCCCGGAGCATTCCTGAGGCGCAGTTCAGCCTTCCGTATGCCGCAGCCACGGCCCTCGTGAAGAGGAAAGTGTTCCTGGATGATTTCACGGAGGAAGAAATCCGGAACCCGCACGTTCTCCAAGTCGCGCAACGAGTGGATTGCCTTGTAGACCCCGAGTTGGATAAGAGGTATCAGGCAAGTGTGACGCCGGCCATCCTGGAAGTTCGCACAAAGAAGGGGAAGGTTTTCTCCCGGCGGGTGGTGGAACGGCGTGGGGCTCCGGACAATCCCCTGACGATGGAAGAGGTCGTGGAAAAATTCCGCCAATGTGCTCGATTTGCCAGGAATCCCGTGCCTGAGGATAAGGTTCGAGAGATCCTCCTTCTTTTAAAAGGAATGGAAGATCAAGATGACGTGACTCGGATACTCCGGCTCTTCTCCTGAGAGTCGTCGGAGGCGGCCATGGTCAACCCTCAAAGGGTGGATTCAGGAGAGCGGAAAAAAATAATCTTCCGGTCATCTTCCTTAGGCTGGAATGATCGGGCTATCTGTCCTCATACTATAGTGAGAGGTTTAATAAAATAGTCGTTGCAAGGAGTCCCGCGCTTCGCGGGACGACGCGGCAATCCCGTAGGGGCAATTCATGAATTGCCCCTACTTCAGCGCGCTAAAGCGAGATTCGCAAAGACAATCTCTTCCAAGGTCAACTTATTTCTGCAATTCACTTTAGTGGGGTCGGCTCATTCCCCGCCGTCTTTTCGCTCCAGGTCGTAACACCAGCACAACAAACCACCGTCCACATTCTGGACTTTGTTGAAGCCCCGGTGCTTGAGTTTTAAGCAGGCCTTGTATGAACGGACGCCCGAATAGCAATGAACCGCCAATTCCTTATCCCGGTCGAGTTCTCCCAGGCGCTTTTCCAGTTCTTCCGAGGGGATCCAGATCGATCTGGGTATGCGCTTCTCCTGGACTTCCTTCAAGTCCCGCACGTCCAAAATGGCAAAGGCATCGTCGGCGGTTTCCATTTTCCCTTTTACCTCTGCGGGAGAGAGCCATTCCAATTTTCCCTCCAGCTTGTTCTGGAGCACGTTGGCGGCCGTGATCTGGCCGAACCAATAAAGGTCATCAACAATCGGAGTGAAAAAATCTATTGTTTGCACAAGGGCAAGATCTTCCGAGATCTTATATACTCCGGCATCGTCGGCGCGTTCCAGCCCAACAATGAGGTTGGAATCAGTAGGAATTTCCAATCCACATAGGGCTTTCTCCAGGTCCCCTGGAGGTATTTTGGACGCTCACCCGGCCCCCCGCACCGTTTCTGTCAAACGAAAAACCTTAGATCTATCCATGGTTGGTTTCCTTTTACGAGTTGGGATTCCTCTTTCATTTTTCTGGATTAACCGCTGCCGTTTCTTTAGGGGTCTCCGCAGTGGTTTCCGGAGAGTGTTGTTTCTCTTTGACGCCCCCCGCGGTGGCTTCCAGTTCATCCATAAGCATTTCCAGGTTCAGGCCGTATTTTTCAGCGGTATCTTGCAGGGATTCGAAAAGAGCTGAGCAGCATAGACACACCCCCGCTAATGAGTCGTATTTTTTGAACACCCCTTCGGTCTCGGAGTACCGGTCTACGACCTCCAAAATTTTCATTTCTGGTAAAATCCGCTTCCTTTCCGGCGGATTAGCGCCGCCCATTTTTTATCCTTTGCATTTCTTGGAGGATTTGCTCCAGTGCCCGCGGTATGTGCTTGATGACCTCCCTTACCGACGTGCCCGGAGTAGGATTCGCGTAAAACCCAGCCAATCGGTTCACCCGTGCAGCGATAATCGCTGCCTCCGATACCTGCCTGCCCGCTGCGATCAAAGCGGCCACAATACCGGTCAACGTATCCCCGGTTCCCCCTATGGCCTCCAAGGCTTCCACAGAGGGCTCCTGAATCGTAGCCTGGATTCCCTCCCGGCTTGCCAGGTAATCCGTCCTTCCTTTGACCAGAAGGTATCGAGCGGCATTTTCATGCGTATAGGCCCTTGCGATCAGGTCTGGAACTCGGTTCTCCTCGTGCAGAACGAATCCCCGGGTATAAAAAGGATGGGGAGCCATTTCATCGGCGAGAAAAGCCAGTTCGCCCACATCGGGGGTGGAAAGATCATATTCCGGTGCCTGCCCGCTCATCTTGGCCGCATACATGAACCCGGCATCAGCAATCAAAATTGGCCTTTTCGCCATCTCCTCTATGGAGAATAGAACACGGTTATGGCCATCAACGTCCGGCTGGACATAGTGGAAGGCTATGGTGCTGAATTCCGTCTTTCCCAGATGTCTGCTCAAATATTCGTAAAGCTTTCGGCTTCCCCCTCCCAGCCCGATATCTCCCGCCAAAAAACCATAAGTCTTCTTTTCTCCCAGGGCTTGACCCGCCTGAATGGCGGCAGCCAGCAGAGCGGGAGTACCTCGATTTATCTTGACCCTTCTTTCCCCGATGAAGAGTTCCTCCTTTTCCAGAGTCACCTCGCCGGCCTGCAGGGGAAAATCCTCTTCGGGAACGGTGCCTACGACGGCAAGCATCGGCGTTTCGTCTCCTCAAAGGCCAACTGGAGGGCATACCCGCACAAGGTATGCCCAATTTCCCGCGGGCTCGGGGCTTCGTTCAGAGGCTTGCCCACCATTTGTTCGGCCAGATACGGCACATCCGGGCAACCCCCTCCGGAAACATTAACGATGGTCAGGCCCTCTTTATCAACCGTCAGTTTCATATTGGCCGCCCGGACCATCAAATACCTGCCGAAATCTTTGATTTGGAATAGATTCACGGGTTGCAGCAGGGGGCTGGTGGCCGGAACGAGCATGAGGGGTGGAAGTCCGGCATCCTGGAGCGTTTTTTGGATCTTCAGCTCCGCCATTAGGGGGAACTCGACCACCAGGTCACAACCGCTTCGGATTTCGGGAGGGGGTCCCATCACCCGGATCCCCCATCCCTGGGCTCTCAGTAAATTTTCGGCTCGGATGACCTCGCTGGTATTGGCGAATACCAGAAAGCCTCGGTCTGATTTTGGCTTTAATGGAAACGAGCTTCGCTTACGTTTGAGCAATGCAAAAAGGGACATGACTATCCTTTGGCCAAAGTAATCCGGAACCCTGCACCTTCGGAATCAATGTTTTTTACCTGCCATCCTTGACTCTTTGCGGCCCGGCAGACGTTTTCCCTGGATGTATCCGTATCCACCAAAACAATAATTTCCCCCGGTTCCGGTTTCTTGATCTCCTTCAAGGTGACCAAAACCGGCTGGGGACATGAAAGGCCTCGGGCATCTACGATCCTGCTCATTTTCTCCCTCCTCAAGCCATTTTTTCTCTCATGGTGAACCCGATGAAAAGGCAGACCAAAAGCCCTATGATCACGGCTGGAATGCCGTAAAGTCCAACGCCCTCCGGAGAGCTGGCCAAGCCGAAATTATGGGAAAAACCGGCCCCCACGATCATCCCCAGGACAAAGACGGCTGCATCCCCATCCCCTTCCCCGACCAGAAAGAGCTGCCGGCCCGGGCACCCTCCTGCAAGGGCAAAGGCCAGGCCGGCTAAAACCATCCCCCCAAAATTCCAGAGGCCCATCGTATGAGCCACCGGCTGTTTGGCAAAGCCCGGGTGAAACTGCCCCAGGATCAAGTTGGTACCGAAGGCGGCGACCATCAGGGCCAGCACCCCCCAGAATAAATGTCCCTGTCGGAATAGGATTAAATCCCGAAAAGCCCCCATCGTGCAGAACCGTGTTTTCTGCGCCACGAACCCGACGGCAAGACCGACGCACAGGGAAAAAAGTAAGGGTGCATGCATGGACCCCGGACCTTTCAAGCTGTAGAATAAAACTCCGCTTTTTTCTTGGCCCGGGACTTGGGGAAAGACGAGCATAAGGAGAAGGAACCCCAGCATGGTTAGCGGCAAAATCCATCCCACCGAGGTGTAAGTCCTCTGCGAGCGCCCGAGGTTATACCCCCCCTTAAGAAGGCGTGTGCCTACCCAAATTCCACCCACCAAACCGAGTAAACCAAAAATGGCGTTTCCATCCCCTCCTGCCAGACGCAACATGGCCCGCCAGGGACAGCCAAGGAACACCAGGGCGCCGATCATGGCCCAGAAGCCCAGAACGAATCTCACAATGGGAGCAGACCCTACCCGGGCCCGAAATTCCTTGAAGAGATAGGCAGCGATCAACGAACCCAGGACAAATCCGATAATCTCCGGCCGCATGTACTGCACCACGGCCGCACGGTGGAGACCGAGGGACCCGGCGATGTCCCTTTCAAAGCAAGCCACGCAGATCCCCATGTTCCCTGGGTTTCCCTTTTTCTGCAACAGGGCAGCAAAGACTCCGATGAAGACGCCCGCAAGGACAATCCCCCAGCGGGAGGCGAAAAAAAATAGAAATTTGGACATTCCTATTCCTCCTTCTTAAGAAAACGGGTCGGAATTTTTGTGAATGATGATTGTTCCGGTCAAAATCGAAGGAGGGAGAATCGGGCAGGGTTACTCAGATATGAAGAGAAAAGGAAAAATAGATCGGGACCAGCCTCCTCCTCCTCTCCCTTCGAATTTGCTTGAGACCTAACCTAGGCCCCTTCAGGCCAAAACTTGGCCCTCAAACAAAAGAAAGGGGAGTCCGGGGCTTTCGCATCTTTTCACCTCCTTTGCGCATTTTTTTTATTATCATTTTTTCTCTTCCGACTGTCAATGTCTTTTTCAATTTTCACGCCTATTCCGAAGTCCATCTTTTCAAATGCTAGATATTTTTACCCCCTCGCATAGATAGCAGTTCGGCTGGTCCATTAGTCGCGTTAACTGAAATCCCGCTCTTTCCAAAAGATTTTTCATCTCCTGTTCATCGGGCAAAAAATCTTGGGAAACGGGGGCGCAACCTTTGTGACGATCTTTGAGCTCCGTGCTGCTTAAAGCATGGGCGATGATCAAAGTCCCATCAATCTTCAAAACCCTTCCCATCTCCTCTAAAGCTTTAGGCTTGCCTTCAAAATGAGGAAAGGCTCCAAAACACACGATATGATCGAAGAACTGATCTTTGAAGGGGAGCGATTCAACCGCCGCCAATTGGAATATGACCCGGCTTTCCTCCCAGAAATTTTTCTTCCCCACCATCACCATCTCTTCCGCAAAATCGATCGCCCAGATGGCGCCCTGCGGGCCGATGGCCTGGAGAAGATACGGGATAATCCCTCCCGTTCCGGCTCCCACATCGAGAACCTTGGAGCCAGCCTGCAGGTGAAAAAGGGAAACGAGCCCCGGCAGGCGCTCCCTCAGCTCGGGAGTATAGAAACGCTGGTCCCAGCCTGCGGCCATTTCGTTGAAAAATTTCCTTTTATCCATTCATCCCTCCTTAGCGGTTTTTGGTCTTTTTGGGGAAAAAAAGACGCAAAAGGCAAATTCTAAAGAAGAAAAGATCACGATGGAAGCTCCCGTCGGCAGGGACCATAGGTAAGAAAAAAGGAATCCCGCCAGCGAGGCCCCCACGCCCAGCAAAGCTGCGATGAGAATCATTCGTTTCAGGCTGTAAGAAATCTGGTAGGCTCCAGCAGCCGGAATCACCAGGAGGCTGTAAATCATCAGCCCCCCTAAACCTTGAAGATTGATCGATACGACCACCCCGCACAGAACCAAAAGAGAGTAAAAGAAAAATGGCTCCCAGATACCCAGGGATGCAGCGATGGTTCGGCTGAAGAGGAGGGCTTTGAATTCTTTGAACCCCATGCTCAACACTCCCAGGGCTGCGAGGGTCGCCACCCCAATAGACAGAACCTCTTTTCCAGTAACCAGAAGGATATTGCCCCAGAGGAGACCTAAAAGCTGGCTTCTGGGTTCGGGAATGAGACCGATGCCCAAAAAAGCCAATCCCATGAGCAACGAAAAGAGAATGCTTAAGGAAAGGTTTAAATCCATCTCGGTCCTGTCGGAAAGCGGCCCGACCAAGAAGACAGCCACCAAGGAAGTCCCCAGGGCTGCCGGAATTTCGGGAATACCAAGAAAGTGGGCCAATATCGCTCCCGCTAAAGCCGCATGGGAGATCAGAACACCGACAAAGGGAATGCGCAAGCAAAAGATGAAAACCCCGATGGCGGAACACCCTATGCCCGCAAGAATCGCAGCGGCCAGGGTTTCTCGAAAAAGCCAGAGGTCTTCAATCATTATTTCTCCAGGGGAGCAGGTATACCCTTTGGCTATGAGAGACGGGCTTGACCGGACACTCATAAACATGCGAGAGAACGCTCTCAGTCAAGACTTCCTCTTTTAGGCCTGCCGCGAATACTCTCCCCGCGCGCAAAAGAGCCACCTTCTGACAGGAGGGTGGAATCTGATGGGCTTCGTGGGTAACTATGACGATTCCTGTCTTTCTTTCCAGCGAGATTTCTTCAATTAAGGCTCCCAACACCTGCTGCCATTTCAAGTCCAGGCCGGAGGTGGGCTCGTCAAGAAGCAAAGTCTCCGGGTCTTGGGTCATCAGCCGGGCCAGATGGACCTTTTGTTGTTCTCCTCCCGACAGTTGCCCGAAAGGCCTGTGGCGTAGATCGTTGAGGCCAAAGGTTTGTATCCAGCTTTCGGCGATGGAACGATCCTTCTCCTTGAGAGGATGAGGGAACTCGGTATGGCCCACCCGGGCCAGATGAATAACTTCTTCTGCCGTGATGGGAAAAAGGGGATCGATGGACAATTGCTGCGGCAAGTACCCCACTCTCTTCCTGACCTCTGTCCATTCCCGGTTGGACAATTGAGAAATATCTCTGGAAAGAAATTCGGCCCTTCCCGAAGCAATCTTTCTGAAACCCATAAGGGCCATGAGAAGTGAACTCTTCCCTGCTCCGTTGGGACCGACGATCGCCAGAGATTCTCCGTATTCCAGGCGCAAGGAGATATTTCGAAGGAGTACCCTCCCCCGATGGGTAACGGAGACTTGGTCGAGGGAAAAGAGCACCTTACTCATTCCAGCATCCGCAACAACTTGAAGGCGTTGGTCCTTAAAAGGTCCAAATAGGAGGCCGTCCCTGGCTCGGCGCCGGGAAAATTGCTCAGCACAATGAGCGGAACCCCGATTTTCCCGGCAAGCAAGGTTGCTTGCCGGTCTCCACTTTGCAAATTGCCGATGATGGCTCGAGCCCTCGCTTTCCGCCCCTCCTGGATTAGCTGTCCTAATTTTTGAACCGCTGGTCCTTCGGGTTCATCGAATGCCCCCACTACGGGGAAGTTCCAGAATTCGACGAAGGATTTCTGACGAAAGGAGACGATCGTCGGAAAAGAACCCGCACCCTGAGCCTCAAACTTCATCCGCATTTCCTCTCGCAGGCGCCGAATCTCCTCCTCTCGCTCATTCCAAAGAAGATTCAGAATCGAAGCTCGCTCTGGAAATCTTTCCGCTAGGCGCAACAACAGGTATCGTCCCATCTTTATGTATTCCACAGGGAGGGTAAGTGGTTTTTCTTCCGGCAGGACTAACCAGCGGTGATCCGAGGCAACATGCTGCTTCAGAGCTTTTTGCAGAGCCTGCTGGTGAGGATGGTAAATCATCACTTCCGTTTGGCGCAGCAGCCGAACATCACTGGGTTTGAGGTCAAAGTGCCCGGGGCAAGAGGCCGGAGGCAGGATCGTCAGGATGGTAAATTCCTTTCCTCCAATGTCCTGAAGGAGAGAGGCAATCATCGTCGTTGAAGCGCCCAAGACGGGTTTTCCATTGGGTGGAGCTCCAAGGGCGATAGGGGCCCAAACCAAAAAAATCCCTGTAAGCCAGAAGTATTTAAAAGACCACATTCGCGCCCCCCATGATAGTGACTCCGGGTGCCGGGTACCCCTTGAGATATTCATAATGGGTATTGGTCAGGTTTTCCCCGGCCAGGAAAAGGTGACTTTGAACGGTTGCACCTCTGGGGGTCAAACGGAAGGTCAGCTTGGAATTGAGCAGATAATAGTCTCCGACTTTATCCGGAGTGGCGCTGGGGTAGCGGGGGTTGGAGACATAACGCTCGGCAACATATTGGCTATCCACATTGAGAAGAAAGCGTTCCCAGAAGGAATAGGCTAATCCAGCAGAGAGCGTTTTTTGGGGGGCATAGGGTAAATCGGAGGGCGTCGCCTCTAAATAGGTTCCCCCGATGAATATCTCCAGATCCTTGAAAAAGGTAAAGGTTAAGGTCGCCTCAAACCCTTGGGTATGGTATTCTATTAAATTTTCAAAGCGTGGGGGAGGGCTCTTAAAAATCAAACGATCCTTCCCGTAATCCCAGAAAAATGTTAGATCGCCTTTCAACCAGGAAGTGAACTTTTGGGAAAGCCCCGCTTCATAATGATCGATTTTTTCGGATTTCAAGTTCTTCCAGGTTTCGCCCCGATTCCAAACCAGGTATTGATAGACCACATAGACCCCAGGCAAGTTGAAGCCACGGGCATACTGGGCATGGAATTCCGTGTCCTGATACCGGAGAATCACTCCTGCCTGCCATCCCACATCATCACCAAAATAGCGGCTCATGTTGTAGCGCAGGCCTGCCGAGGGAATAAACTGAAGTTTTTCGCCAATTATCTGGCTCAAGGCTAAGTAGGGGGCAGAGTTGTAAAAAAAAGTATCCTCCAGGCGGGTGGTCCGGGTCGGCCACACCTCTTCGAATTTCCCCCCGTAATAGAGGTAGTCGTAGCCCACCACAATCTCCCCCCCTGGCCAGAGGTTAAGTTTTTCCAAAAATTTTAAACCCGAATCCGCCCAGTCAGTGTTGCTGTCGAAGCGCTCTCTTCTGGTGGTATCGTATTGCCGCCAGCGGACGGTTCCGTCATCATAAAAGAGTTTGATCTGCCCTTTCCCCCAAGAATGACCGTGGGAGAGCGTAAGGTCATAAATGGCATCCCGAGTGGTAAAGCGAGGAATGATCGGCGGCTTGGGAGCTCCCTCAATTCCAGGGTCCTGCGCCCAGTTATCCGTATAGCCGGCTGTGAAGGAAAGATCCCATTCTTTGGCTACTTCATATCCCAACCGACCGAAGTAATTCTGTAACTGGCCATCGGCATTGTCCCTATGGCCGTCCGAGGCTTTATAGCTTCCCACGAGGTAATAATCCACCCGGTCTATCTTGCCCCCGTGAGACAGGCCAGTATTCCACGTGTTGTAAGATCCATAACCCGCCCCAATCTTGGTCTCAAAACCAGGTGTGGCTTTCCTCTTGGTAATGATGTTTACAGCGCCGTAGGACATGTTCCCGAGGAAGACTGGCTGGGCGCCTTTGTAGATCTCGATCCGTTCGACGTTATCCGCGCTGAGAAGGTCCATGAGGGGGTGGGTAAAAATTCCCTGGAAAACCGGTTTTCCGTCGATTAAAGTTTGAATCTCCGCCCCGGGCCTTTCGGACCCCATCCCCCGGATGTAGACAGCACCCCCCTGAGCTCCTCCGTAGCTCCCGATCAGGTTATAGCGTGAGATATTCACTCCGGGAACCCTTCTCAACGCCGAAGGCAGGTCCTGGGCATTTAAAGATTCGATTTGTTTCTCTGTCACGGTGGTGACTTGGCTGGCATATTCTGTAACCTGGTTTCCTTCGATGATCGGAGAGGCGACCACTTCCACGGGCTCAAGTTTTAATGGCCCCTCAGACTTTTTCTCCTCGGAAAAGGCCGGGGGAATGATCACTATCCATGCCAAAAAAAGCACTATCCACATCTTATGGCGTTTAATCATTTTTTCCTCCTTCCTTATTTTTTCCAATCAAGCCTGAACACGATGGGGACTTCCAACTCCAAATTTTCTTTATCCATATACGGAGGTAGGGGCAAAGGGGAGGCTCGGCGGAGGGTAGCCTTTCCTTCTTCATCCAGAACCCGGTATCCGGAGGATTGAATGAGTTTTATATCATTTACTTCTCCCTGCCAGTTGATTTGAAAAGAGAGGATTACCCTGCCTTCCCATTTCTGGCGGAGGGCTTCTCCGGGGTATTTTTTGACCTTTTCGATCCTGCTCCGCGCAGCCCCTAAATAAGAAGAAAGATCCCCCGGGCCTTTTCCCTTCCCTTTGAGAGACCCCGAGGAAGCCTTTTTTTCGCCTATCGCTATGCTGGTTTTTTTCTCCTGGCCGTCCCCCGAGCTTCTTCCTTCACCCCCTCCCGGGCCCAAAACGTCTCCTCCAAGCCATGTTCTCCCTTGCCGCGCCGGTAACTTTCCGGATTGGGCCATTCTTTCCAGCGGTAGCGTGCCGACTTTCGTTCCGTGGCCAGAGGCAGAGGTGGTCAATTCCTCCTGCCTTTCAGCAATTCCCGCAGCCTTTTCTTCCCCTTCTTTAGGATTCATTTGCTCTTGGGCTCTTTGTTTTGAAGGGCTTAATTTCTCGCTTGGGGCGACAGGCTGTTCTTCTTTGGTCCAGGCGACGGGTAGTAGAGGCATTTCCTCCTCCCCCGGAGGTACAAGAAAAAGGGGATTCTTCTCTTCCATTTCCTGGGCAGGCAGAATTTTCTTCTTCATTTTCGGGGCAGGGGGTGGAGTGCTTTTTTCCTCCTGGACCCTCCTTTCCTCGATGATCTGAATTGTGATGATCCTCTCAACGGATGAAGGCTTGGGGAAAAAAACCGCCTCCATCAAGGCCAAACCCAAAAAGCCATGAAGGGCAAGGGAGGTAAGCAGGAAGGGCCAATGGCAGGAGACCCAACCTGGCAGGGCGGAATCATTTAATTCTTTTGGTAATATTTTTTTAAATTTCGTGCTACCCATAGACAAAAAAAATTGCTCTCCATCACTTCAAGTCTTTGCCGGTTGTGGTCAGAGAAAGTTTTCCATGCTTCACTCCCTTGGTCCCGATCAGTCGATCGCTGATCTTTTTGATTTCCTCGCCCTTTCCCCTGACGATCAGTACCTCCAGGCAATTGTGTTCATCCAGGTGAATGTGGGTGGTGGAAATAATGGACTGGTAATACCGGTGTTGCAGATGAGTCAAGACATCGGAAAGCTCCCGGGTGTGATGGCTGTAAACAATGGTGATCGTTCCCAATGTTTCTTCAGAACCTGCTTCCCATTCCGCCTGCACCAAGCTGTCGCGGATCAGGTCCCGGATGGCCTCCGAGCGATTGGTGTACCCCTTTCGGGAGATGAGCTGATCGAATTTCCCGAGAAGGTTGCTATCCATCGAAATGCCGAAGCGGGTAATCTCTGCCATAAGATTTCTCCGTTGAGTAACACAAGTATAAAAAATATAGCACCAAATGTCAAGACTTTTTTCGCGCCCTCGCTTCAAATTCCTATCTTCTTCAGCTTTTCGCCCAGAGACATGGCAGAGATGCCCAATTCCTTTCCAGGTTTTCGATTTATAAGGCGATAACGGATGGACAGGGTTAACAGAAAGAGGTATTTGAAACATAGAAGCATTTGGAGTATAATTTTATTGTTTCTATCTTCATGCTTACCTCCTAGCCTTCAGAGGCTAATGAGGCTCTGGACAGAAGAGACTTAAGAGCCAAGGGGAGGCCCAGTGGAATTTGTTTCCCATCCTTCCAGGAAACAGAAAAAGCATCCCAGAAAAGTCACTGTGGATGAATCGCAGCTTTCCACCATCCTGGAAAGTATTGCTGATGGGGTTTTCACTATCGACCGTGACTGGCGGATCACTTCCTTCAATCGTGCCGCGGAGCGAATCACCGGGATTCCCCGGCGGAAAGCCATCGGTCAGAAATGCTTCGATGTCTTCCATGCCAGTATTTGCCAGACCGCTTGTGCCCTGAAACATACCCTGGAAAAGGGAAAAGAGATCATCGATTTGCCTGTGGATATTCTAAATAGCCGGGGTGAAACCTTGCCCATCAGCATCAGCACTGCGGTCCTGCGGGACCAGAAAGGAAAAATCATCGGGGGGGTTGAAACCTTCCGGGACCTCTCGGCCATCGAAACTCTCCGGCGCGAGCTTTCCCGGCAATACACATTCGGCGACATCGTCAGTAAGAGTGAATATATCCTTAAAATTCTCACCTTGCTTCCCAGCATTGCCGAAAGCAACAGCACGGTGCTCATCCAGGGTCCGAGTGGTTCAGGCAAAGAGCTCCTGGCGCGGGCCATTCACTCTTTGAGCCCCCGCAAAAATGGCCCTTACGTGGTCGTAAGTTGCGCCGCCCTTCCCGATACCCTGCTGGAATCAGAGCTTTTCGGGTACATGAAGGGGGCTTTTACGGATGCTAAAAAAGATAAGCCAGGACGCTTTGCCTTAGCCGAAAAGGGCACATTATTCCTGGACGAGATCGGCGACATCTCTCCAGCCTTACAGGTCAAGCTCTTGCGATTCCTCCAGGAAAAAGAATACGAACCTCTTGGAGCCATCAAGCCGCTAAAGGCGGACGTGCGCATCGTGACCGCAACGAACAAAAATTTGTCTCAATTAGTAAAAGAAGGCCTGTTTCGCGAGGACCTCTATTACCGTTTGAACGTTGTCAAAATCGAGCTCCCTCCGCTACGCGAACGCCGAGAAGACATTCCCTTGCTAGTGGATCATTTTCTTAAGCGATTTAACCTGAAGATGAACAAGCGGATCGTATCCGTCTCCCCAGAGATCATGGACTTGTTCATGCACTACGATTTTCCCGGAAACATTCGCGAGCTGGAAAATGCTATCGAGCACGCCTTCGTCATCTGCCGGGGCGCCCAGATCAAGCTGGAGCATCTACCTGGAGAACTGATCAATAAGTCGAAAGAGGCAACAATACCAGCTCATGTTCCGAAGGATCCTTTGAAGATGGCAGAAATGCAGGCTCTACTGCGAATCCTGGAAAAGCATGAAGGAAGCCGAAAGAAAGCGGCTGAAGAACTGGGGATTTCCGTGGTAACGCTGTGGCGAAAGTTGAAAAAGCTAGGAATTTGATGGGGCGTGCGGATAAGCCCTTAGATTTGCTGCTATACTAATTATTTCAATTTTACTTGCAGGTAAAGATCGCCAACTCTTCCTGAGCTGCTTTTCCCTTTTCCCCCAAGGCGGAGCCCAGTTTCATCCCCGACGCCTGCGGGGATCTTCACCAGCAGCCTCTCGGTTTTCCCGTTGCGGAAGAAGGCCAGATCTTTCGTCGCCGTCGTGCTGGTCTCTTCTCGGTCGAGGGAAATTTGGAGAGCCCGGCCTCGGCCTTCAGGAGCAGGACTTCTCTATAGACACACTGAGGAAACTAATTTATATCTTATAATAAAAACAGAAAGAAAGGGTTCGTTTGCCCAAAAGAAAATTATCCTGGGCCTCGCTGCTTTTGGCTTTAGCCACCTCGCCGATTTTGCCGAGCCAGGCATCGAGCTCCCCGGCTGGCAATCTTTGGCAAGTTGTTGACGAAGGCTTTGAGGCTAGGTCCATACAGCTCGACGGGCAACCCTACCAGACTTCCATTAAGCTCCAGGTTCTGAGGCTGGACTTGGAGAGGTTTCAACTGAGATTGATCGACAGCCGGGCCTTTGGCTCGGACAGGATGGAGATCAAGACATTAGCCAAGAAAGCCCGGGCCTTGGCTGCGGTCAACGGCGGGTTCTTTCTCCCGGACTCCCGCCCCCTCGGCTTGCTGATCATAGACGGCAGGGAGGTCAATCCTTTGCGGAAAACAGATTGGGGAGTTTTTCTTGTCCAGGAGAAGCGCCCTAAAATTATCCACACCAGGGAATTTCAGAACGAGGGGGCCGTCTCCCAGGCTCTGCAGGTCGGCCCGAGGCTTGTCGTAGAAGGAAAGGAAATGCGTTTAAAAAAGCAGGCGGCCAGGCGCTCTGCCCTGGGCATCACGTTCAAGAATCAGGTAATCCTGCTGTGCTCGGAAGAAACCATTATTTATGCCCAGGACTTGGCCAGGATCTTTCGCCTTCCGGAATCCGAGGGCGGGTTGGAGTGCCGAGATGCTTTGAGCCTCGACGGCGGACCTTCGGCCCAGATGTTCGCAGAATATAAATCCCTGAAAATTGACATTCCGGGGGGATGGGCGATTCCCAACGGGATTGGCGTGTTCAAACGACAACCTTAGGTTCTCAGCTCTCCCCAAAGCCGACCTGTCCGCTCCAGATCTTTTCTCTGCCGGGGAGATTAAAAAGGTTGAAATATTGTATAATTTAACTATGGGCAATCCTCATTCGAGACATACGAAGAAAAAGAGGGGGGGCTGGGGCACCCTGATTTTGGTTTTTTCCCTGACCATCCTCCTTCTTGCAGGGGCAGCCACGGGCTTCTACTTTACTTTCGTCTTCGATCTCCCCAGACTAACCACGTTAAAAGATTACCAGCCCTATATTATCTCCGAGGTCTATTCCGACGATGAGGTCTTGATCGGCGAGTTCTTTATGGAACGGCGAGTCGTCGTTCCTCTATCCCAGATGCCCCGGTTTTTAATTAAAGCCTTCGTTGCCGCGGAGGATGCGCGTTTCTTCGAACACCGGGGCATTGATTATTGGCGGATCCTGGGCGCGGCCTTCCGAAACATCGAGGCCTTCGACGTAGTCCAGGGAGGGAGCACGATTACCCAACAGATTGCCAAATCCTTCTTCCTCACTCCCGAGCGGAGCTTTACCCGCAAGGTCAAGGAAGCCATTCTGGCCCAGCGCATTGAGCGCTACCTGACCAAGAACGAGATCCTTCACCTCTACCTGAATCAGATCTACCTGGGGGAAGGGGCGTACGGCGTGGCCGCCGCAGCCAAGACCTACTTCGGGAAGCACGTGCAGAACCTGACGCTGGCTGAGTGCGCAATGCTCGCCGGCCTGCCCCCAGCTCCGAACAGCTTCTCGCCGCTACGCCACCCCAAGAAAGCCAGGGAACGCCAACTCTATGTGCTCCACCGCATGGCCGAGCGCAAGCTGATCACCAAAGAACTGGCCAAAAAGGCGGCGACTGAGGAAGTCAGGGTGCGACCTAGGGTGGCCAAAGGATACAACGAAGCCCCCTACGTCGTGGAACAGGTGCGGATGTACGTTGAGGAGAAGTATGGCAAAGAGAAGCTTTATAAAGGCGGCCTGAAAATTTACACCACGATCAACACCAGGATGCAGCAGGCAGCCCAAAGGGCTGTGCTGAAAGGTCTGGAGGAGTTCGAGGCCCGGGAAGGGAAAGGGAAAGGGCGGTCTCAGGTGCAGGGAGCGCTTGTCGCCCTCGACCCGCGCTCGGGTTACATCCTGGCTCTGGTCGGCGGGCGGGATTTCTCGTCGAGCCAATTCAACCGGGCCATCCAGGCCCGAAGACAAGCCGGGTCGGCATTCAAGCCAATCGTCTATGCTGCGGCCCTGGATAAAGGGTTCACTCCGGCCACGGTCATCGTGGATGAGCCGATCTCCTACATCGACGTTCCCGGAAAGGAGCCCTGGGAGCCCCAGAATTTCGACCGGGAATTCTGGGGGCCGATTACCTTCCGCAAGGCCCTAACCTTCTCCCGGAACGTGGTCACGGTGAAGATCGCCCAGAACATCGGCGTGGACTACCTGATCGAGTACGCCAAGAACTTAGGAATCAAATCGAAACTCGAGCCCAACCTCTCTCTGGCCTTGGGGGCGGCGAACGTTTCGCTGCTGGAATTGACCAGTGCCTTTGGGGTCTTCGCCGCCCAAGGTTACCGGGCCGAGCCCTTTCTGATTACTAAAATTGTGGACAAGGACGGCACCATTTTGGAGGAAGCGGAAGCTTCTGCCGTCGAGGTGATCAGCCCGCAGACCGCCTACTTGATCACCAGCTTGATGCAGAGCGTCATTCAGGAAGGAACCGGCCAAAAAGCGAAAGCCTTGGGCCGGCCCGCGGCTGGGAAGACGGGCACGACCAACGATATCCGTGATGCCTGGTTCGTCGGCTT
>Ga0315280_10006374_pt1 | contig 16320 bp, 15 predicted proteins | sample YL17G06_40_MG_FD_203697 | JGI IMG/M metagenome (GOLD analysis project Ga0315280, IMG submission 203697) | Sediment microbial communities from Yellowstone Lake, YNP, Wyoming, USA - YL17G06_40 | ecosystem: Environmental > Aquatic > Freshwater > Lake > Sediment | place: USA: Wyoming | collected...
TCTCGGTCGATTGGGTCCTGATATCCATCACGGTTAGAAATTCACACTGGGACCGGTCGAGAAGTTCCTGCTCAAGAGGATCCACATCCCGAAGACCGCCAAAAACGATGTACTTTGTCGGGAGGGCAGGATCCAGGCCTGCTTTCAACCGGAGCCGGGTCAAACAGATTCCAGCGGAGATGGCAACAGACATGCCGCTCAGGGTTGTCTCGGGAGTGTTGAAGTCGGCATGAGCGTCGAGGTAGACAAGCCCCACGCGACGGCATCTTGTATAACTTATTAAGGGAATGGATATTGAGTCCATAGAATTCTTGCGTTAAGATCACTTGAAACTTTTCGGCGAGAAAAGCTGCCTTATTCTTTTTTATAGAGGCTCTTATAAAATTTATCAATTTGGGGATCCCAAATTTTGTCGTTATAAATTGACCAATCCCCTAATGTTACCATCTCCCTGATAGTAGAAATAATCTTCTGGCATTCACTCGAAGTTAGATTTATTTTCCTGCCTTTTTTCCTATCAAATACTAAAAAATTCTCTTTTTCAAGATTATACCGGAAGAGTAAAGATTCATTGGAAAAAAATATGACAGGGTCGTCTCGACCATGATAGGATAAATAAAACGGAGAAATTCTTTTTTGTAGCAAGCTTTGCCCTACAAAATGATTGGCAACCTGGATGCCCAATAGATCCAATACAGTAGGAGCTATATCCACCTGGCCAGCAATCTCCTCAACAACTCTTCCTTTTTCTTCAAAAGGATCATAGATCAGAAGGGGAATATGATATACATTATCGAAGTACTCGTCCTCCGATTTCCTTCCTCTTTTGGTTCGATTATTTCCGGTGTCAGCAAAAATAAAGAAAAGAGTATTCTTGAAATAATCTTTATTTTGAATAAGCTCAAAGAAACCCCCTAGGGCATAATCTGAATAATGAAAAGTGTTTAGATAACGGCCAAAAAGACCACTCTCCAGTCCGAGCTCAAATTTCTTGTTCGGCACCTGATAGGGGATATGGTTGGTTGAGGTCAAGATCATAGCAAAAAATGGCTTCTTAGCTTTATCCATGGTCTCAACAGCCATCCTCATTATTTCTTCATCAGAATAATGGCCTCCGGCTTTAGTTGCATTTTGGGGAAAGGCATATTTGTCAACAAACAGGAAATTCCCATGGAGCTTGAAAAATTTCCTCGAATTATCAAAATCGGCTGACCAGGAATTGATCCAGTAATTTGTGTAGCCGAAGAGACTCAAAATTTCAGGCAAGGAAAAAAGAGCAACCTGGTACTGACTCCTCATAGCATTAATTCCCATCAAGAGGTCATAGAAAGAACAAACCGTAGAGAACTCTGCGCCAGCCGTTAAATCAGAATGTCCATAAAAATTTCTGAACAAAATACTTTTAGAAGCCAAAGCGTCAAAATTGGGAGTCAAAGAATAAGGACTGCCAAACAAATCAATTTCTCTGGATCTCAAGCTCTCCATAAAAATAAAAACAATGTTGCGCAGTGGCCTAGATTTTATTATGGAGTCTGCGTAAGGACTCCTCTTACCTTCGGATAATATCCTCATGCAGTAAGCATCTCTTTTCGGAATCTTAATAAAAGGATAATTTTCATCATACCAAATATAACCATCTGGAAGTGGGATTGGACGCTCCTTAAGGCTAATACTTTTCCGTTTCAATTCTTTTTGAATTTGATTCAACGGCTCTCGATTCCGCGAACTGATTTCTTTCTCTTTAGCTTCTATCTTTTGCTCTTTAATCTCCCGGCTAGCCCTAATGAAACTTCGAAGATGAGGGATATCTTTTATCATCTCAACTAAATAATTGTTCTCGTAAAAACTAATCTTGTCCTCGTTTTTTGCTAGGACCTCTCCTCCGACAAATGTCAATACAGAAATGCCAAGCATTGCTGATGAGAAAATCAGTAATTTTAACACAGGAAATTTTATTACCTTTGTTTTTAATACTAAAAAAAAATAGGCAAAGACAAATAAAAGAGGTAGGATGAGAAATAGAATTTCTCCCTGTCTAATCCGTACATTTATTAGCGAGAATTTCCAGACGCTTCCGAGGTTTCTGATATATTCAAGATCGAATAGCCTGAGGTTTTCTCCAAAAAAATTGACATACTGGAGGTTTGCATAGCAGGTTATGATGATCATCAACTTCAGAGGAAAAACGAGCAGAAGATATAGAGTCTTGCTTAAAGAAAGAGTAAAAAGGGTTAATAGGGACAAGACAATCGCCAAAAAGGCATCCTCTGAGAAGCCGGCGAGGACCTCAGAAAATAAAAAATCTCCTTTAATATTTCCTGAATAAACAAGATAAACTCTTATGCTGAAAAAGAACAGGAGGGAAAAAAAGAGAGTGATGAGCACGAAAGATATAACCGGAGTAATACTAAAGTTCCAAATTCTTTTTCTTCGCATATTGCAAACTGTCCATTACTGCTACCATTGGGGTTTGACTTTAGCATCTCTTGCTTTGATGCGAGCGGCTACTAATATTGTAGACCAAGCCATTTATTAAGGTCTTGCGCGCTCAACAACAAGCAGCCAGGAGTACCCAGCCATATTGAAGGCAATAACTATAGATTTCCGCCTTTAGTGATTGAACTATAGGGCCAGATTATAGACATGTCCCCCTGTTCCACCTCGATGGGGATAATAGGAAATCCGGCCCCAATAAGTTTTTTTAATAAAAAACGGGCCCTTTTGAGTACCTGCCTTGTCTGAGACCTAGCCTATCATTTTATGACTTTGATAGACTTAGCCTCATTAACATTCTCTGGTGTCGTCGTATATTTTACGTTGACTTCGTTTCCTTTTTGGATCTTATCCAGAGTAATTGCACTCCCCTTAGCATCGTAAATAGTGGTTGTTGATGTAACCAAAAAAGTCATTTTTGTATTCTTTTTATCCACGACCACAATCTCTGATTTCGTTCCTGTTGTGGGATCCGCTAAAGTCACGGAATCAACCGTGCCCATGAAAATTTTAGTTGAAGTTACTTTTTGAGTCGCTTTTTGTAGTGCAAAATTATACATTACGATGCTAAACAAAAAGAGAATACTCAATAAAGCAATTATTGATTTTTTCATATTTTTTACCTCTCCTCCTTTAAACTTGTCAATGGTCTCAAATCCCCTGCTTCTTATCTCAATCTCTTCTCTCTTATTCTCACCTCCTTTCTGCGAATACAATAAACTATTGATGATTAAATGATCATTAAAATAAGATTAAAAAATTCTAATTTTTTTAGAGAGATTTCTAAGAAAGGATGTGAATTAAGGCCTGGAGGCAAGAGGGAGGAAGATTATAAAAGTGCTTCCTTTGTTCAGGTTGCTTTCAACTTCAATTCTTCCTTTGTGGGCCTCAACGATCGACTTGGCTATACTTAGCCCTAGCCCAAAACTGCGGTTACTGCGGGCTTTATCAACCCGGTAGAATCTATTAAAAATATGAGGTAACCCATTTCCCGCTATTCCTATTCCTGTATCAGCAAATGTCACCTTTGCCTCATTATGTTCTTGGCTAATATCAACATTAACCTTTCCTCCGGGCAGAGTATATTTTAGTGCATTATCCAAAATATTGAGGAAAAGATGTTTTATCTTGCTCTCATCTCCATTAACAATTATGTCGCCTTTTGTTGAGAAATTGATGTCAATATTTCTCTGCTCTGCCAATATTTTAATATCTTTGAGAGTGCTCTCCGCTAAAAGTCCTAAGTCTAAAGGTTTCATGTCAAGAGTAATAACGCTTCTATCTAATCGCGCAAGAACAAGCAAATCTTCTAAAATTTTTATGATTCTGTTGACCTCTTCCAAGCTGCTTCCTAATGTCGACTCGTATTCCTGAGTGGAACGCATCTTCTTCAGGGTCACCTCAAGCTCTCCTTTCATCACAGCCAAAGGCGTTTTGAGTTCATGGGCAAGATCTTCAATGAACTGCCGCTGGGAAGAAAAGCCATGTTCAAGTCTTCCCAGCATTTCGTTAAACGTGTCAGCCAATCTTGCTATTTCATCCTTGGTATTAGCAGTAGCTATTCTCAGATTCAAATTCTCTGCGGTAATCCTTTGTGCAGTGTCGATCATTCGATTGACCGGATCCAGCGTCAGCTTTGCTAAAAACGCCCCGATTGCGCCACTGAGCACGACAGTTAATGGAAGAAGCAAAAAGAGGGCCAATTTAAGACGCTTCAGTGTCGAGTATAATGAAGTTAAGGGACTTGAGACTTGAATAATATAGGCTACTCTGTTATTTTCAATGACAGGCATTGTGAGCGTCCTCAAAGTCGTCGGCATCCTAAGAACCTTTTCAGCATCAACATCTTCAAACCAACTTTTTCCTTGCAAAACAGAATTAAAAATTTCCCTGGAGAGAGGAGTTCTATCCGGCATATTTTTTGAAGAGGCAATCGGTTCCCCCTTTCTATCGAAAATACGGACAATAAGGTTCAGCAATATTGGGTCACCTGTTTTTTCCATAACCCACCGCTGAGTAATCTTATTAAAATTGATATTATTGTTCTTGTTGAAGTCTAGATCTCTTCTGCCCTTAGATACTTCGACTTTTTCTGTCTCCCAATATGTATCAACAGAATCGGTAATCCCTTCCGCCCTTAATCGTAATAGTTCATCGATATCGCCCCGCAATCTGAGACTCAAATTGTGATAAATGGCGACACCAAATAAGAACAGGGTTGCAGATAAAATCAACATATACCAAAAGATAATCTTAAACCGGATGGATTTTATAAACATTCTATTCTTTCAGGCAATAACCGCTTCCTCTCACTGTATGAATCAACTTCTTTTCATATCGACGGTCAATCTTGTCACGGATATAGTGCATGTAGACGTCGATGACATTCGTGAAGGCATCAAAATGGATATCCCAAACGTGTTCAGAAATCATTGTTCTTGTAACGACAATTCCTTCGTTACGCATGAGATACTCCAGCAAAGCATATTCTTTTGCAGTGAGCGAAATTTCTTTTCCTGCGCGTATGACTCTGTGGCTTAATAAATCAAGGATAAGATCTCCGACCTGAAGTTTGGTGGGAGTTTGGGATTCCCTTTTTCTTAAGAGCGCGCGAATTCTAGCCAATAATTCCTCAAAGGCAAACGGCTTAGTCAAATAATCATTGGCACCAGAATCTAAACCTATAACTTTATCTTTAACTGTATCTTTAACCGTGAGGATGAGGATGGGTGTTGTCATTTTCTCTTCTCTTAATTTTCGGCATAAACTTATCCCGTCGATCTTAGGAAGCATCAAATCCAAAACAATCAAATCATATTCCTGAGTTGTGGATAAAAAATGCCCTTCTTCCCCATCATTGGCGATGTCCACTATATACCTTTCTTCTCTGAGCCCCCGCCTCAGGAACTCAGCGATTTTTTTCTCATCTTCTATCACAAGAATGCGCATCTCATTCATCCCCGTCCTTCATTCTAAATTTGTGTCAGAATACTTTGATCCCTGAATCGCTCTGCAATTTTATTTTAATTAGAAAAATTCAGGGACGCAATACCTATTTTCCAATTTCCGAGCGATAGATTGCATAAACTGTTAAGGAATTCGATTATCTTTTCTTGATCCCGCGAACAGCGCCCTCGATCAGCAGATAAGCCGCCCTGAGTGAAATCCCGTCCTTATCCCTTTCGCCAAGATGAATTCTGGGGACATATCACTTAACTCTCACATATGATTTCGTCGGCTTAGAGGCTAAGTCAAATTAAGTGATGTGTCCCCAGAATTCTCTTCCGTATTTTTCATTACTTCGATAGAATTGTTGCGGAGTACGAATTGGCATCGCTCGCGGCTCGCCACATGGGGAGTTTCATTTTTGCTATTGGCTACCATCCTAGACGATATTCACTTCTAGCCAATTCTTAATAAATATTAAGGAAAGGTTCAGTAGTCAAATCATCTTCCGAATGCTATATTCATCTAGGGAACGCCCATGAAAATATTGGTCATCGAAGATGATAAAAAAGTCGCTCAAGCTCTTAAGAAAGGGCTGGAATCTGAGCACTACAACGTTGAAGTGACCTATGCAGGGGAGGAAGGCTTTTTCCTTATCAACACGCAGAAATTCGATCTGATCATCCTGGACCTCATGCTACCGGGCAGGGACGGGTTGCAAATCCTGACCGCTTTGCGCGACAAACAAGACAAAACACCGGTGCTTATTTTAACCGCAAAAGATGCCATAGAAGATAGGGTCGTCGGGCTGGATTCAGGTGCGGATGATTATTTAATTAAGCCGTTTGCCTTTCCCGAGCTATTGGCCAGGATCAGGGCATTGCTCCGGCGGGGGATCAACGGCCAGGTTTTAAAACTCAAGCTTGCCGACTTGGAAATGGATTTAGTCGGCCATGTCGTAACACGCAACGAGCGGCCAATTCCTCTCACCTTAAAGGAATTTGAACTGCTTGAATATCTCCTCCGCAATCAAGGGCAGACCGTGACGCGCGAAATGCTAGCCAAGGATGTATAGGAGGAAACGCAGAGGGCGACGCCCCTCGACAACGTCATTAATGTCCACATCGCTCACCTCCGTAAAAAAATCGACGAGCCATTTGCCAAGAAACTCCTGCATACCGTCCGCGGCGTCGGTTTTATACTCACAGAGAGGGTTATGTGAGAATTCGTGCATCGAGCGTGCGTCTGCGGCTGACCATCTGGTACACGCTTGTCTTGGCTTTCATCATCCTGGCTTTCTCCTTCTCCGTTTATCTTTTTGTCAAAGGCCGATTATTCCAACAGCTGAACCAGCAGTTGGACACAGACTTTTCTGCGATCGCCGGGGAGGTTTCCGAAGATCCCAGTGATGTGCGCGAGTTGGAGCCCGAAGATTCCACCAAACTTTTCCAACTCATCCAGGGAAAAAGTGTTTATTTCCAAAGCGATCTCTACCAAAGATCAGGGCTGCCTGAGATCGTAAGTATGCCGATCGTCAAATACCGGACCGTTCGATCGGAATCGGGAAAAAGGTTTCGTTTGATAACAGGTCCTACGAAAAATGGTTTTATTCTGACTATCGCGCAGGATGAAGAGACCATATGGAACATCCTCCACACGCTTTTCATGATCTTGGTCTTGGCCCTTCCGAGTGCGCTGATTCTTGCTGGATTGGGTGGCTATGTCATGGCGAGCCGGCTTCTTAAGCCTGTGGCGTCCATAGCTAATAAGGCCGAAAAAATTAGTGCGGAAAATCTTTCCGAGCGGCTTCCTGTAGAGAACCCTAAGGATGAATTTGGGAAATTGGCTTTAGTATTCAATCATACTCTTGCCCGCCTACAAAATGCTTTTGAACGGTTAAGGCGTTTCACGGCCGATGCCTCCCATGAACTACGCACTCCTTTAACGGCCATCCAGAGCGTAGGAGAAGTTGCCCTTCAGGAAGACCTTGACGCCAGAGCCTACCGCGACTGCATTGGCAGCATGCTTGAAGAAACATCGTGCCTATCACATTTAGTCGAGAGTCTGCTTCTTTTAACCCGAGCGGATAGCGGCCAGCTCCTTATGCACCGGAAAGAACACAATGTCACGAGACTCGTCGAGAAGGCCATCGAAGACATGCGAATCATGGCTGAAGAAAAAAGCCAGAGATTGATAGTAAACCTTCAGACTCAAGTTCAGGCCAACGTTGATGAAGACACCCTCCGACGGACCCTGATGAATATCCTTGATAATGCTATCAAATATACGCCCCAAGGTGGGACCATCTCCGTGAGATTAAAAGAAAACGAAGGCGAATTTGTTATCGAAGTGACCGATACAGGGCCGGGAATTGCAGCCGAGCATCGTGAGAAAATATTCGACCGCTTTTATCGAGTCGAAAAGGACCGATCCAGGGAAATCGGTGGAGCCGGACTGGGGCTTGCCATCGCCAAATGGGCGGTGGAAGCGGACGGCGGTCACATTGAATTGGATAGCAAGGAGAATCAAGGCAGTACGTTTCGAATCGTATTGCCGAAATGAACAATGGAATAGAGAAGGATGGCGCGAAGAAAAAAATAGCCTTCCCTTCAAAATACAATATGAAAAGCCAAGGAGGTCACAATGAAAAAGAGAATGGCAGGTAGCAGCAGGTGCATCAGCTAATATTAATCCCGGAAATTTTGTTAAGGTGATAAACAATCCCTATTTTCCCCTGAAGCCAGGCAACGTGTTCATTTATTCCGGGAACACAGATGAGGGTTCGGAAGTTCTGCAAATCATCGTTTCTCACCGAAAGAAGACGATCCTTAGTGTGGAGTGTATCATAGTCAATGAAACTGTCACGGTTGATGGCATTCTGGTCGAAGTGGCTATGAATTGGTATGCCCAGGATCAGGAAGGCAACGTCTGGTATTTTGGAGAGGATTCAAAGGAGTATAAAAACGGACAGGTCATCAGCACTAAAGGATCGTGGAAGGCTGGAGTGAATGGGGCGCAACAAGGGATTATCATGAAAGCCCATCCTGTTGTTGGCGATATTTATCAGCAAGAATTCGCCCCTAGCGTGGCCGAGGATATGGCCCAGGTGCTCAGTAAAGATAAAGAGGTCAAAGTCCCATACGGCAACTTTGATCATTGTCTATTCACCAAGGAGTGGTCGCCTCTTGAACATGGTATTACTGAATATAAGTATTATGCTAAGGGCGTCGGTTTTGTTCTTGGGTTGACTGATGGTGGCAAACGGTTGGTCCTGAGAAATGTTTTCCACATGTCCCTATAACTTAAAAACACAGAAAAACACTAAGGAATTTCCTATAATTTGAAAGGAGGAATAGGATGAAATGCTTAAACAGGATGTTGCTTGGTTTCGTCGTCGCGTTGGCCCTTGCGCTAACGGTGTCGACAGGGTGGGCCAAGCAGGAAAGCAAAGAGCAAGGGAAAAAGGCGAAGGTGGAACTCCCGGCCGCCGTTGCCAAGGCGATCAAGGACAACTTCCCGAACGCCGAGATAGATATTATGGAGGCGGAGGAGGAAGCCGGCATCACCCTCTACGACATCGAATTCAAGGCCAGTAAGGGCGAGATCGAGGTTGCGCAGGACGGCACTGTCATGGACGTCGCCACCATCGTGGCGATGAAAGACATTCCCAAGGCCGCTGGCGAAGCGATCCAGAAGGCTGCTGAGGGCGCCATAATCAAGCAGATCGAAAAATCCGAGGTTCGCGCTGAAATCAAGAAGGAAGGCGAAAAGGGCAAGGTCGTCAAACTCGACAGTCCCAGGTACGTCTACGAGGCGGAACTTGTGAAGGGCAATCAGAAAGGCGAAATCCAAGTCGCCGCCGACGGCAAGGTCATCGAGGCAGTCAAGTGGAACACCAAAGGCACTAAGGAGAAGGAAGAACAGGAAGAGAAGGAAGAAGCAGCAGAAGCCAAGGAAGGAATAGTGGACCTCAAGATTCTGCCCGAGGCGTCGTTTCCGCGTTTAAAGCGGCATATCCCAATGGCGTGATCAAGGGGACCAGCAAGGAAACAGAAAAAGGCACGACGTATTATGAAATTGAAAGTGTCGACGGAACCCTCAACCGCGATCTTCTTTATACTGCCGACGGCAAGGCTGCCGAAATCGAAGAAGCCATCGCCTCCTCGGATCTGCCCGCCGCTGTTCAACAGACTCTCGCCAAGGAATTTCCAGGCGCTATAGTTCTCAAGGCAGAAAAGATGGCCAAGGGAGACCAAAAACTATTTGAACTGCAGATCCAGATCAAAGACAAGAAGATTGGCGTGATGCTTGATCCAAAAGGAAAGATTATCGAAAAATCCGGGAGCGCCGAGAAGGCCGAAAAAAAGTAATTCCTGAATTCGAGCGAAATCCAGGGGCATAACGTTAATTGCCTGAGTTTTCATGGAAGGACAATTCTACAAACCGTCCGCTTCCAGCGTTTTTTAGTTATTTATGACACGCTGCCGGCATTCGACTGGAAAATGGGGAGAGGTTTGCATTTCGAATTTGTGATTCCGGAATTGAGCGCGCTTTACGGAAGAATACGAAAAGAATTTCGTCTAAATTAGTGAAAGAAAAGTAAAATGTTTCGTCTTTTCCGAGCCCATCCCGGACGAGAACTCCTACCGACTGCCCGCCACGACCAAATACTCCCTGAGTCTGCGCTTAGACCTGAGGAACAGAGAGAAAATAACAAATTACAGAAAATCCTATTTGAGGGGACCAGCCGGCTTACCCGCCGTTTCCCGCGGGCAGGGTCCCGTTTCCTCGACCTAACCTTCTGACCCATGGTGGGCAACCTTTTGTTGTCTGCCCTCTTCACTCGCCACAATCGGAGGGTCGTGCGGGGCGTAAAGCCCTTCCGCCGCTTCCTCGTCATCCCCGATATCCACATCGGCGATGCAGTCATGTCGCAATCCGCCCTCACCGCCCTGCGCGACTTCTTCCCGGAAGCAGAGGTGGATTACGTGGTGAATAAAACCGCATACCCCTTAATCGAGGGCAAGCCCGAGGCGACACGGGTGTTACCTTTCTTCTCGAATGGCTTTTCCCCCTCCTCGGCGAACCTCCTAGCCTTGCGGACCATGATTAAGAGCTGGCGGTACGACTTGATACTGAACTTCTGCCCCCTACATCAAGGACAAGGACATCATGTTTAATGGAAACGGAATACCCAATTTTTTAACTTATGCACCAACCATCGTAAGAAACGAAAGACAACCCTTCCCAATCAACCACTTCGCTTACCAAACATACCGGTTCACACGGGACCTGCTCTCCCTGGTCGCCAAGCCGGGGCGGGGGGAACAGTTTAAGGACCTGCGCCTGACCTTGGATGATTCGGCCGTGGAACAGGCATTGTGGTTTGCTTCCGATGCTGCTTTATCACCCGACGTGCCTGTAATCATGTTCAACCCGGATGCGGCTTCCCGGTTCACCCTGATGCCCTTCGATAAACAGGCTGACCTGCTGGGCCATCTCGCGCAATCAAAGGCCTCAGTCCTGCTGGGAGCGGGCCACAGCGAGACCGGCATCGGGGAGCGCCTGAACGCTTCTTTAGCCCTCAACTCGTGCGCTAGGGTAAAAATCATCCCCACGAAGTTGTCCTTAGAAGCTTACTCAGCTCTTATTGATTTCTGTGATGTGTTTATCTCTGGTGACACCGGTCCTCTGCACTTGGCCGCCGCCCGACGATATTCCCGCTCCGGCAGGTACGTATTCCGTAACCGCACCGCTGTGATGGGTTTGTTCGGTGCTACCCCCTCCCGAATGTCGGGTTACGACTCCTTGCAGCCGGGCTACTTGCCGGCCAACCAGGACGCGCCTTCCTGGTCCTATACAGCCGGGAGTCCATGCCGCAATATCACTTGCCTGAACAAAATGTATAAAACTTGCCTCACTGTCCGCTGTTTCGAGGAGGTGGACGTGGAGGGTCTGGCCGGGCGCATCATGACTTACCTGCAAGGCTTGGCTAATCGACTCCCCGAGCGAAGGGAGCCGGCGACCATCTGATGGACCGCCTCTATCTCTTCCTCCTGGCCATCGGCTTGGGTTTCCTTGCCGCAATCCCCGTTGGAGGCTCCCAAATCGAAGCGGCCAAAAGGGCCATGCACGGACATTTGTGGGCTGCGTGGATGGTCATCCTCGGGTCCGTATCCTCAGACATCATGTATGGCGTTATCGCTCTTTATGGCATCGCCCCCTTCCTTGAGGGACCCCGAGTCATGGCCATTTTTAGCGCTGTGGGAGGCGTCGTCCTATGGGTCCTGGCTTACTGGACGCTCAAGGAGAGCAAAAAGCCCCCCACCTTTGATTAGAACAGTCTTCGCTAAAAAGCAAGCGTTGGGCGTATCTAGCGGGATTCTCTTTGGCCGCCACCAATCCGCCCATGATTTTGACCTGGCTATATGGTGGGGCGCTGGCCAAGCACCTCAGGTTGGCCAATCCATTTACGGCTAGCCTTTGAGCGATTTTCATCGCAGGGGGCGCGCTGGGGCTTAGGAGTTATCTGGGCACATTGTCGGCAGTGATGTATCGGATTAAGCACTTCATTCCGATTAAAGCCTTGGGGAGAGTCTATTATTGGCTGGGGGTCGTCCTCTTTTTGCTGTCATTCTACTTTGTGTATAAGGTCCTCAAATATTTCCTTAGAGCGGCATAGGCCAAACGGAGGCTAAAGAGGCTAATAAAATTGAAAAATATTCCTCATCAGGCAAAATTCTTTGCCTTGGAAATTAATCCAAAATTCGTTATCGAAACGAAGAAGAGATGTCCTGATGCATCTGTCTATCAGGATGATGCGCTGAATATTAAAAAATATCTTAATGAGCTCAACCTCAAGGCACGTGACTGCATAATAAGCGGGCCTCCATTCACAGCGTTCAGCGAGGAAAATCAGAGGAAATTCCTGTCAATCATTAGTGAGTCTTTGTCACTTGGAGGAAGATTCGTAACATACACCTATGTTCACAGAATTAAATCTAAAGGAAATCTCAGATTACAAAAGCTATTACCTGAGAAATTTTCCCGGCTAGAAGCATTACGAATTGTTTGGAAGAACCCTCCTCCAGCTTATGTTTACTGTGCCATAAAGTAGTTACGATTCGAATGAAGCAAAAAAAATCCCAGATTTTCTAAATATAGCTCGAAGCAAGCGGAGGCCAAATCGCTAGCCTCCCGAATTGATGTGACGCCGGGCAAAAAGTTGAGCAGATAATCGTTTTATGGGAGATTCACTTTTGCTTATGGCGACCTTCCTAGAAGATGCTTGTTTCCTGCCAATTCTTAACAAATCTTAAGGGAAAGTTCATTAGTCAAATCCTTTTCCAAATACTATAATAAAAAGCCGATAAAAGCCCGGGTCATTTCCTGTCCCCAAAAATTTCGAGAATGGAAATGGAGAAAAGGATGCTGACATGGAATTGAAGAGACCGTTCCTATTGCCGCTTTTCGCTTTTCTTACGTTGTCCTTCGCCCTGTCTTTATTTGCCCAGCACAGCCAACCGGATTCCCTCAAGGCTCTCCAAATTAAATCGCCGATTAAATTGGACGGAATCCTGGACGAAACCGACTGGGCGAAGGCGCCCAAGATCTCCAACTTCACCCAGCGCGAGCTCAACGAAAACCAGCCGGCTACGGAAAAAACCGAGGTCGCCGTCCTGTACACGAAGACCGAGCTCTTTATTGGCGTCTGGTGCTTCGACTCCGAGCCGGACAAGATCATCGCCCAAAAGATGAAGTGGGACTTCGAGTACGGGAACGAGGACAATTTCCAAATCGTCCTGGACACATACGGTGATAAACGTAATGCTTATCTTTTTATCGTCAACCCCAACGGCGCGCAGTACGACGCCCTTGTCACGGACAACAGCCCAGAAATGAACTCCGACTGGAACGGGGTCTGGTACGTCGCCGCCAAGCGGACGGACCAGGGCTGGTTCGCGGAGATCAAAATCCCGTTTTCTACTCTGAAATTCAGCGCGGAGAACGAACAGACCTGGGGAATCAATTTCGAGCGGAACATCCGGCGCAAGCGCGAGCAGGTCCTCTGGCAGGGCTGGTCGCGGGATTCCTTGCTGGTGCAGGTCAACCGAGCGGGGACGCTGACTAGACTGCAGGACCTGACCCGGATGAGGGTTTTCGAATTCCGGCCCTATGCTCTCGCTGGAGCGGAAAAAGCGATACAAACGACAGCGACGAATGTCGCCGAGATAGGATTGGATTTCAACTATTTGATCAATCCGACCGTCAAGCTCGATTTCACGGTTCACCCGGACTTCGCCCAGGTTGAATCCGACCAGATGATCGTAAACCTGACCCGCTTTTCCATCTCCCTGCCGGAAAAGCGGCAGTTCTTCCTCGAAGCCCAGAACTTCTTCGACTTCCCGTTGGGTCGCGCCCGGCCGTTTTACAGCCGCCGGATCGGCATTTACCTAGGGGAGCAAATGCCCATTCTCGGAGGTGCCCGTTTTCTTAGTAAAATGGGCGGAACGACGCTCGGGATCATGGTCCTCCAGACCGAGAATACGGACTCGGCCAAGGCGACGAATTTTTCTCTCATCCGCTATAAGCAGGACCTGGGGGAGCAATCATCGATCGGCGTGCTCGCGATCGGGGCCGCCCAGTCGGGTCGGTTCAACGGTACGGGCGGCGTGGACGCGCTCTACTCGACATCCAAGCTGTTCGGAAACAAGAATTTCCAGATCGGCGGCGCGTTCGCCGCCACCTACACGTCCGACCGAAAGGCGGCGGCCGGCAGCGCCCACCGCTTGTTTTTTAACTACCCCAACGACCTAATCGAGCTCAGCGCCTCCTGGGAGCGGGTAGGCCAGGATTTCAATCCGGAGGTGGGTTTCCTGAGCCGGACGAGCTACCAGATATATACGGCGAAATGGCGCATCAATCCCCGGCCGGGCTTCTTGCCCTGGATTCAAAAGCTCCAATTCAAGCCGATCGATATCAATTATTACATTGACGACGTGACGCGCGAGATGCAGTCCGTCTACATGGAATTCCGTCCGCTGGCCGTGTTTTTCAAGAGCGGCGAGTCCCTGGAGATCAACATCCAGCGTAATGCCGAGAACCTGACCGAGGATTTCGAGATTCGAGCCGGACATGTCGTTCGCGCCGGGCGTTATTGGACAAACCGGGGCGAACTCCAGTTCTCCACGTTCGACGGCCGGCCGCTCGTCTTCGGCGCCGGTGTCAATTGGGGAAAATTCTACGACGACTCGAGCACGGAATGGGATGCCCAATTTTCATGGAAACCAAATAAATACTACGCGCTGAGCCTGGCCTATCAGCGCAACGATATCCTGCTCCCGGATGGCGGCTTCGCCATCGACCAGATCGTGACGCGGATGAATTTTTCTGTGACACCCAAGCTGTTCGGCGCGGTCTTCGCCCAGTGGAACAACGACGAAAACAAGATCCTCTTCAATTTCCGCGTTACCTGGATCCCCAAACCCGGCGCCTCGCTCTATTTCGTCCTCAACCAGTTCGGCGACACCCTCGATCCGCACCGGAACTGGCGGCTGAACAAGACCGTGGCCATGCTCAAGTTCGTCTGGTACTTCAGCCTTCCTTGAGAGACCAAGTCATAAAGTATTGACAAGCCGATGAATAATTTTTTCTTCATGGCTTTTAGACCAAGAGAGATATGCCTGATTCTGTTTAATTATCTGCGAGGTAGTTCACCTCATGAATTCGACTTCGCGCGAGCATGACGTCCTCTATCGGATTAAAAGATTCCTCGCCGCCGCGCGGAAGAGGATTGTGCTCGTCGCGGCAGTTTTCATCGGGCTTTTCCTTCTCATTCTCGGCGGCAAAGCAGTCGTTACCGCAGACATGGCGTTATTTAAAATCATTAATACGCATCATACAGCTTTTTTTGATAGGTTTTTTTTGTTTGTCAGCTATTTGGGCAACGGATGGGTCATGATTCCGCTTTTCTTCGTTTTTCTTCTCTGGAGATTGCCAAAAAGCAGGCGAATATATATTTTCGTCTGTGCGGCGGTTGCGTTATCAGTCAGCGGCCTATGCAACAGCGCCGCCAAACAGCTTGTCGGCCGTCCGCGACCGTCGGCATATTTCGTTTCCCCAAATATGAATACGGCAACTGAGGAGGGGCGTTTGTATGGAGTTCATGTGGTGGGAGAAAGGCTCTATAATCATTCGCTCCCTTCCGGTCATGCCAATACGGCCTTTACAGTTGCAACTCTGACTGTAATTATCTTCGGGATACGATTCTGGCCGGCTTTTCTTGTTGCGATGGCGGTCGCCTATTCGCGGGTGTATATGGGATTTCATTTCCCGCTAGATACACTCGCAGGGGCGTGTATAGGAAGCGTTATTGCGCTTGGCGTTTGGTACGGCGCTGCAATAATTGCACCGCAGAAGCACTGGTCTTAAAATCCCTCGCTTGGCAACAAGCGTGCCGGTTCGAGTCCGGCCCTCGGTACGCTTATTTGCCTGATTTTGCCCTGATTTTAGAGATTTTGTTTTATCTTTTTTATTAATCAACTTTATCCATAGTTAAGCGATTTAATAAAATTCTGGCACTAGGAGAGAGGGCTGCATTCATTGCCGAAAAACGTCTACCTTCCCATATCTTCTAACAGGTCTTGCTAAAAATTTGAGGACATAATTCTTATTTTTCCTTTAGAAATAGGGAAATGAGTATTGCGTCCCCAAAATTCACTATAAGTATTTAAGATTTGGTGTGAGAGAGCGAGGAATTCGATTATCTTTTCTTGATCCCGCGAACAGCGCCCTCGATCAGCAGATAAGCCGCCCTGAGTGAAATCCCGTCCTTATCCCTTTCGCCAAAGGGAAGAGAAGCGATACCGATGGCCGCGGCCT
>Ga0315280_10006375_pt1 | contig 16319 bp, 18 predicted proteins | sample YL17G06_40_MG_FD_203697 | JGI IMG/M metagenome (GOLD analysis project Ga0315280, IMG submission 203697) | Sediment microbial communities from Yellowstone Lake, YNP, Wyoming, USA - YL17G06_40 | ecosystem: Environmental > Aquatic > Freshwater > Lake > Sediment | place: USA: Wyoming | collected...
AATGTGTTCGACCTGCGGAATCTATGTTCTAGACTCCACAAAAGACTTTATTCGCCTCATTCCTTCCTTGACTTGCTCATAATCCGGCGAAAAAGAAATTCTCAGATGTCCCTCTCCAGCGTTCCCAAAGCCTGAGCCCGGCACGGTCACAACCTTCGCTTTCTGCAAGACCTCGATTGCCAGCATTTCGTCTGATTTTTCCAGTTTTGAAAAGTCTGGAAAAACGTAGAACGCTCCCCTAGGCAGCGTGAAAGACAAAGACTTCAAATTTCTGAGTTCATTGATTACTAGTTCTCTTCTCCTAGTGTATTCTGCAAGCATTTCCTGAACACATTTTTGCGGACCGGTTATCGCTGCAAGCGCTGCCTCTTGCGAGATACTGTTTGGACAGAGCGTTGCATAGTAATGAAGAGTTCGAAGCGTAGCCGATAATCTTTTCTCAGCCGCAACATAACCTATTCTCCACCCAGTCATAGCATATGCTTTCGAGAAACCATTCACCGTTATTGTCCTGTCTTCCATGCCAGGCAAGGAGGCCATACTGATGGGCTTTGCACCATCATAAACAAGTTTTTCATAGATTTCATCTGCAAAAACAACCAAATCATGCTTTTTAGCCACTTCGGCCAAGATCTCCAAGTCCCCCCCTGAATATACGTGGCCTGTTGGATTGGATGGGTTGCAAATCCAAATCATCTTCGTCTTACGTGTCACTCTTCTTTCTACACCTTCCAACGTTATCTTGTAACTGTTTTCCGCTTTAAGAGGAATTGTGACAGGTACAGCCTCTGCTAGCAGTGTATCTTCAAAATATGCTGGGTAATACGGATCAATTATCAATGCTTCATCACCAGGGTTCAGGAAACCCAACGCGGCATCGAACATGGCTTCCTGCGATCCAGAGGTTACCGTCACTTCTGTTTCCGGGTCAACATCAATACCATTCTCCTTCTCGAGTTTTTCAGCGATTGCCTGACGAAGTCCTAATGTCCCACTGGTATCTGTGTAATGCGTCAAACCTTTTTCCATAGCTTCAGTAGCTGCAGCCAAAATGTGTTCAGGTGTTCCAAAGTTCGGCTCGCCTTGCTCCAAGTGGACAACGTCTTCCATTCTTGCCGACAGCTCAAGCATTTTTCGAATGGCTGACGGTTTTATCAAACCCACCTTCTCAGAAGCTTTCATAAGCACTTTTACCTCGCTCTGCAAAGTCATCTCTAAAACCGTCATACCTAAGCTATATAGGTTTAGAAACGAGCCCGCGAATGCATTTCATCTGAAACGCGGATGCTGCATGCTATGGTCTGAAAATTCTGAATATCGGATGAGTGCTCGTCAAAGGTCTGGAATTGTATTCCTGCATCATGGTGTAGGCTACGTAAGCATCTGCAACTGCAACCGGCGTGTACATCTTTGATGCCCTCTCAATTGGACCGTACAGCATGAAGCTCGCTCCCATTACGATGGGCAAGACATTTGCAACAACGCTGCTTGTCAAGTATGTGTCAGGGTCAAGCTTCTTGCGTTTGTGCCACATATCGACTGCATTGTGAGCGCCACAACCGCACGGTAGACCGTACTTCTCCTTGACCAAGTATCCTGTTTTCCCAGCTGGCCCAGGGTCAGGCAGGTCGAGTACGGTTGTATCCACGAGCATTTTCTCTACGCCAGCTGCTTTAGCTTTCTCCACCAATTTTTCAATTACAGCTAACTTGCCCGAAATAGTGGGGTTTGTGCTGTTCAAAGCCAACAATAATGCTGACTTTATCTTTGCCTCTCTAATCGCTGCGACTTCATCTTCCCGAATCTCAGGAGTTATCGAATTGTAGACTACTCTGTCAGACAACCCTGCTTCCTGAACATATTTTGCTCCAGCCATTCTGACTTCAGTCGTTGTTCCATCAATTGTGAAGGGGCCCTTAATGGTATTTGCCACGAACTCGATCTGCTTCGGGAAAGCCTCAGGCCACGAAGCGCAAACGTCAACCAATCTGGGGTTCCCGGTCTTCGTTGACACTTCCTCTTCTGCCCTCAAGATTTCTTCTGCCTTGCATTTGTCAAACGTGCCTATTTTCGGGTCTACAACGATCTTATCTTTGTGGTAGAAGACGCTTCCAACCATCACCGTCGGCAGCTGCCCCGGTTGACCGCCGATCTTCAATCCAGCGATGTCAAAAATCTTCTGTTCTGTTTTGAACATGAACATGTCTTTAGCCTCCCAACCCTGTCATGGACTGGTGTTTATTTAGTTTTCCAACCTGCTTCCGAGCATTTCGATGCTTCTTGGGCATCTTCATTTCCGACGTGTTTTCCTATTGCTGTAGGACATTGGGAATATGTATGAAAGAAATGTCGAGTCAGTGAAAATACGATTAGGCGTGGGCTGGACATTCCTGCTTTTCACATGATTCCCAAGTCGATGAGTTTCAATCCCAAGGACATGCTTCCTTTGAATTCAATTTTTCCAGCCATGAATGCTCCTATGGCGTTCAGTTTGCCGTTGACCAAATCAACGAAGTCAGCGTCGGCGATTTTGACGGCAATTGCGGGAGAGGGATGTATTCCTTCTTTGATGTCCATCTTTTGGTCTCTGACTGTTATTGTCCAGTTTCCTCCTTTGGGTCCTGTTATGTTCATTTGAATCACAGCATCTAATCCTGCAGCTTTGGCTGGGTCGAACTTGCTTGGCAAGGATTTTTCGAAGAATTCCCTGGGGCTGCTGATGACCATGATTATGCACATCCACAAGACAATATATGAATTGTACTATTTTCAGGCGGTGAAAACAAGAGAAAGATTGTGTGATGGCTGTCTTAGGTTACTCTGAAATACTTTGACTTCGGGTTTCCGCAGACTGAACATTTTTCCGGCGGTTCGTTTTCAACGGTGTTTCCACATACGCTGCAAACGTAGTATTCAGCTTTTGGCGGTTCTTTGCCAGTTTTCAGTACATTGCTTGCCTTGGTAAAAAGGCCAGCATGTATTTGTTCAACTTGGTTGGCTACGTTGAAACTCCAACCTGCCTGTGTGTTTTTCTCATCTTTCGCCGTTTTAATGTATTCAGGATACATCTGCTTGAACTCGAAAGTTTCTCCGCCTATTGCAGTTTTCAGATTTTCAGTTGTTGTTTTCACTTCTCCCATTGTTCTCACGTGGTTCATAGCATGGACTGTTTCTGCCTCGGCAGTGGCCCTGAAAAGCTTGGCTATTTGTGGATGTCCTTCTTCTTCAGCCTTCTGGGCAAAAGCCAGGTAACGCCGGTTTGCCTGTGACTCGCCTCCAAAAGCGTTTTTCAGATTCTCAAATGTCTTGTCCATTTCACTTTTCACCTTCGCTTTCCATTGTTCGCCTAGGTTCATATAGGTTCTGTTGAGAAACTAGGGTTTGCAAGGAAGTTTAATATAGCATGAGAAACAAACTGAAGCTACAACTGAAAGCAAGGTGATAACAGATGGCATCAAAGAAATTGTTGGAAATGCTCAACGGTGCAATCGCAAGAGAGATGCAGGTTTCAGTGCAGTATATGTGGCAGCACGTTCAATGGATAGGCGTCAAAGGCTATGCAACAAAAGACGCGTTTGAAAGCATAGCTAGGCAGGAAATGAAGCACGCCGAAACCATTGCTGAACGACTCTTCTATCTGGGCGGCATACCTACAACGAAGCCTGATCCAATTAACGTTGGGAACGCCTTGAAAGAAATGGTCGCGCAAGACGTGAAAGATGAGGAAAAAGCCATTGCAATGTACAAGCAAATAATCGAAATGGCACGCAAAGAGGGCGATGAGACAACAGCTTTCATTTTCATGGAGATACTTAAGGACGAAGAAGACCATCACGACACTTTCACTACTCTGCTTGAGCAAGTATAGAACCAGTCTTTAGTGCGAGACACCCCAGACTAATCCTCTTTTTTCTCATTTTGGTTTGCCTTCTTTTTGCATTTTGCGAAAGTTTAATTCGTTAAGATACTCAATAGAACAGATTGGATGAGAAGGATGAAACCCAAAGCAAAGGTACCTACATGCGAAAGATGCGGTTTCCCGATTGATGACTGCAAATGTGTTTGTCCATATTGCGGTGAATCTTCTGGCTGCGAATGTTGCATAGGAAACGACAAAGTGACTGGCGGCTAGAATCCAATCTTACATTCTAACCCTGTTGGTTGAAAACTTTTTAAAGAGGGAATTTGATGAAAGAAATAAGCTGGATGGCAGGCGGAGCTCAAGGCGCAGGAGTTGATTCTGCAGCCAATATTTTCGGCAGGGCTTGCGGCTATGGTGGTCTCTACGTATATGGCAAAAGAGAATATCATTCCAACATAAAAGGACTCCATAGCTATTTCCATCTGCGTGTTTCAGATCGCGAAGTCCAAGCCAACGTGAACGATGTCGATTTGCTTGCCGCATTCGACGCGGAAACCGTTGTCAGACACATAAACGAAGTTGTTTCTGGGGGCGGCATAATTGTCGATAAGGAACAGGTCGGTACAAAGGTCTTTAACATCCCTACCTTGCCATATGAATACAAAGACGAACTTCAAAAGCAAGTGACTCAGAAAGGTATAGGTGACACAATAACTGATTTTCTTGATTTTGCGCAAAAGGCAGGTGTTCAAGTTTTCCTGATTCCCTACATGGATCTATTGAAACGAGTAGCGGCAAAACTGGGTATAGAAAAGATCAGCACCGTAACACGAATGATAAACGTTCTAACAATAGGCGTTTCTTTCGCGCTCCTGAAGTATGACATAGGTCTCGTCGAAAAAGCGATAAAAACGATATTTTCAGACAAACCGAAAGTAGCGGACATGAACATCATCGCGCTCAACGAAGCCTACGACTACACAAGCCAGACCTTCAAAAACGCTTTTCCGCACAACCTTGAAAAAGCTGAAACAACCGAAGAGAGGATTTTCCTTTCAGGAAACCACGCTGTCGCACTAGGCAAAGTCCTAGGCGGATGCAGAGTCCAAACGTACTATCCAATTACACCCGCCGCAGACGAAAGCGAATACCTGGAGGCACACGAGATTTTCAAGACCAAAACCGGCGAGGCATCAATAGTCGTAGTTCAAACCGAGGATGAAATCGCCGCCATAAACTCCGCTTCGGGAGCCGCGCTAGCAGGAGCAAGAGCAGCAACCTCAACGTCTGGTCCTGGTTTCTCTCTGATGGTCGAAGGATTAAGCTGGGCAGGAAACTGTGAAGTGCCAGTTGTAATAAGCTACTACCAGCGAGGCGCTCCAGCCACAGGATTGCCCACGCGTTTCGGACAATCTGACTTAAGATTTGCAGTTCACGCGGGTCACGGAGACTTTCCGCGCATGGTGCTTGCTTCAGGCGACATCAAAGAATGCTTCTATGATGCTGCTTTGGCATTTAATTATGCAGAAAGATATCAGATGCCCGTGATCCATCTCATTGACAAGGCATTAGCCAACAGTTCTCAAACATACAGGATCTTTGATATCGGCCAATTCAAGATCGAGCGCGGCGCGATTCTTAGCGAAGCTGACCTTCAGGGTCAAGAGTACCGACGATTCCGTTTCACCGAGAACGGCGTTTCTCCAAGAGTCTTCTTGGGCACGAGAAGAGGGGTTCACTGGTACACAGGCGATGAACACAACGAAATCGGCCACATAAGCGAAGAACCTGCTAACAGGATAATGATGATTGAGAAAAGAATGAAAAAGCTAGAAACAGCAGACAAGGAGATACCGGTTGAAGAAAAACTGAACTTCTTCGGAGACAAGACTTCAAAGAATATGGTCATAAGCTGGGGTTCTCCGAAAGGCGCCATTCTAGAAGCGATGAGCAAACTCGGCGAAGAAGGCTTCAGTGTAGGGTTCTTACAGATACGTATGATCCAGCCGTTTCCCAAGGAATATGTCGGCAAGGTTCTGGAAGGTTCACGGAAGATCATAACCGTTGAAAACAACTATTCTGGGCAGTTGGCGGAAGTTGTGAAGGAAAAGACGGGAATGCAAGCGAATTTTCACATTTTGAAATACAGTGGACGTCCTATGTCAACAACCGAAGTGTATGATGCATTGAAGAGAGTTCTTGTTGATCAAGCGGGTGAAAGGCAGGTGTTAACATATGGCTCTTAAACCTTCAGATTTCAAGACAGACGTTTTCGCAGACTGGTGTCCTGGTTGCGGAGATTTCGGCATAATGACCGCTCTGCAGATGGCGCTTGCTGAACTAGGGCTGGAGCCTCATCAGGTTGTTTTGGTTTCGGGGATAGGTTGCTCTGGGAAGGAGCCGCACAATGTCAAAGCATACGGTGTCCATACGTTGCATGGAAGGACCTTGCCTTTTGCCACGGGAATCAAGGTTGCGAATCCTGACTTGGAAGTCATAGCCATCGGAGGAGATGGTGACGGGCTTGGAATAGGTGCTGGGCACTTTGTCAACACGGGAAGGAGGAACCTAGATATCACTTACATAATACATGACAACGGGGTCTACGGATTAACAAAGGGTCAAGCATCTCCAACGCTGAAACTAGGTCTTAAGACAAAGGCCATTCCAAAACCAAACATCAATCAAGCAGTTAACCCGATCGCGCTTGCAGTCATCGTAGGTTACTCGTTTGTCGCAAGATCATATGCATATGATGTAAGGCACCTGAAAGAAACGATAATCCAGGCGGTCCAGCACAAAGGTTTGGCATTCATAGACGTTTTGCAGCCATGTCCAACTTACAACGACATTAACACAAAAGAATGGTACGCGGGCGAAGACAGAAAAGATCCAAAAACAGGCAAACCGGAACCTAGGCTTTACAAGCTGGAAGACGTGGGCTTTGACCCTGTTGTAAGCGATGAAGCCGATGATTTTGGCAAAAAGATGGACGCTTTGAACAAAGCTCAAGAATGGGGAGACAAAATTCCTATCGGAGTCTTCTACAGGAATGGTCTCGAGCCGACTTTCCTAGAACGCATCACTCACAGAATACCCTTCTACATGAGCAACCCGCCTGCAAAACAGGCAATCAGCGACAAAGCCGGCATCTCCAACGCAGATCTTTCAGAGTTCTTCGAAGAGCTAAAAACATCCTAGCTTGGAATGAAATCTCGAGGAGAAATTCTGAATTGAGCTTGAACGAGTACGAACGTAAGAGAAACTTGGAGAAAACGAAAGAGCGGAAAGGAGACGCTCATGACAAATCTGGAGACATTTATGTAGTTCAAAAACACGCTGCGACTCATCTTCACTACGATTTGCGCTTTGAAATGGATGGCGCCTTGAAAAGTTGGGCTGTCCCGAAAGAGCCTCCGATTGATGTAGGTGTCAAGAGATTGGCCGTGCAAGTTGAAGACCATCCAGTGGAATATGCGAACTTCGCGGGAACCATTCCTGAAGGCGAATACGGCGCAGGAACCGTGGAGATTTGGGACAAAGGAACTTACAACTTGGTGGACAAAAAAGAGGACAAATTGATTGTGGAAATAAATGGCGAAAAGCTCAAAGGCGCATATGTCCTTGTCAGATTAAGGGACAAGAAAAACTGGCTTTTCTTCAAGAAAAAGTGACTGCACAAAGGGTTGCCAAAGGCAGGTAACCAAGCGTGTCATGCCTTGCAGCTATTCTTCTTTCTCTGTTTCTTCGCTTTGCGTTTCCGTTCCGTCGACCACTTCGGCCTCTGCGAATTTCCTGCTTATTCTCGTCACTTTGACTTTGACGTGTTCGCCTTGTTTTGCGTTCGGCACGAATATGACCAGACCTTCTATTCTGGCTATGCCTTCTCCTCGACGGCTCAGCTCTTGAATATCTACCTCGTATTCTTTTCCAACTTCAACCGGTTTGGGTATGAAGCCGCCTCTTTCTTCTCTTCTGAATCCTCCTCTTCTAGGGCCGAATCTTCTTCTCTCTTCCATTTTTTCACCTCTCATGCAAGTTAACGAAAACTGGGGCTGTTGACCATTTCGTTTATTCTACTGTGAGTGTACCGAATTTTCCGACGTTGAGCTGGATTTCGCCTCTGAAGCTCGTGACGTAACCGTTTTCGATTCTTACTGTGTCGTTTACGTTTACCATTTCAATCTGGTCGTTCCAGAGAGTCAGCTTTACCGTCCCTGTTTCGTCGGTTACTATGGCTGTCGCAACACGGTATGTTTGGTCTTTGAACCTGGACATTACTTCGCGTGGATCAGATTTCTCAGTCACTGTGGCTTTTACGTTGACACGTTTCATTCCATCGCGCAATTCTTTTATTTTCACGCTCATCTTCTCAGCTCAGGTAACTCTTTCCGCTAGGGCGAATTTTTCGCTTACTGATCTGATTCTGACTTTGATGCGTTCTCCAATTTTGCAGCCGGGCACAAAAATGAGGTAGCCTTCTATTCTGGCTATTCCGTCGCCTCTGCTTCCTATGTCGTCTATGACAACTTCTATCTCTTGATTTTCTTTCACTGGTCTCGTCTGCAAGAACGGTCTGCTTGGACGATACCTGCTTTGACTTCCGAACCTTCTTGGCTTTCTCGGTGCGTTTTTGGTTTTATCTGGTAGCCTTCTTGGCATGTTGTGTTTTCGTCCTATTCGCCGAACCAGTCTTTCTCGCAAAAACCCATTGTGCCGAAGTTGACACTTGAGCCTCGGTTAAGACTGATTTACTTGCAGAAAAGCCCTTCAACAATATAAGTTTTGCCTACTATTCATAGCGTAACGCTTCGAAAGAGTTCAGTTTGGAAGCTTTTCTTGCTCGATGCAGGCCGAAGATTATTTAAGTGAAGGAGGGTTGATTTTCCGCTTCCTGAAGGTCCGAAGTTCGTCAAAAACTCGCCTTCCTTGACCTGGAAATTTGCTCCGGACAAAGCGGGGACAACAACTTTTCCCATGTGATAGCTCTTTTTTACATTTTGGGCTTCAAGGACCGCTGCCATCGCAAACGCTAGCTTTTAGAAACAAAAAGTGCATGTGTCCTTCTCTCACAAATTCGCTTGCCTCAGAATCATATCCCGAAAAGGAAGGACCCGATCATCAGGTCAATCACGTAAGCTGTCGCTCCTATGAGAAAGCTTTTCGTCCATGATACTCCTGCTAGCATGCGAACAGCAACTGAACAAAGCACAGCTGTCCAGATTTGTATGGCTATCCATCCATATCTTCCGATTATATCGACAAGTACGGTCTGATCGGCAATCTTGTTATATGCAGTGTCAGCAGCTGCTTCTCCCCTGAAACCTGTAATCAGCTCAAATGGATAGCTGACGTTGGATACGGTGGCCGTCGCAATAGCGTTCACAATGGCCAGCACGACCATTGTTATGAGAGTTGTTCCGATAACCACCAACATAATCTTCCAGACAAGTTTCCCCCCGAAGCTCTTGGACATAAAATAGATCAGACCGGCAAGAATGACCCATGTTATCGTAAATTGCATAACACCTGCAAAAGCAACGTTAAGCAGATAACCTGTGCCATAAATGTCTATCCCTGACAAGGATGGCCCATGGAAGAACAGACCGTCAACCAGCACTGTAAGGTTTGAGCTTTCCTCCCACGTAAATTCCAGTCTCAAACCCGTAATGCTGCCCCAATCGGCGCTAGGGCTCTTGGCAGACCAACCTTCAGAAGCAAGCGAGATCGTTTCATTGCTCCAAGCGTTATAGGCTGAGTCTGCAAAATCGTCCATCAAACTCTTGTAGAAGTTGTTTGAGGAGTTGGCAGAAAAAAGTTGAATAGTAACGTTGACGGGTTTCGCCGTCGGGCTTGTCCACTTGACGCGGAAAGACAGCTTGTCATAGCCATTCGGGTTTGAACAATTGACTGTGCCTATGCTCTCCAGATCCATCCATACTTGAGTACCGCCTGTAGCCGAGAACGCTACGCTTGCGTTTCCATAATATTGCGCGTTCAGGTAATTGCTTCCATTGATGACGTCGCTGCTTTCTGAGACTTGGGCATTCGAGGATCTCCACAACGTGCTGTTTTGCGTCCATTCGTCTTGTGTCACACCGTTGGGCACCATTTGTTCGACATACACTTTAGAAGCGCTCAGGTAAGCGTAACCTACGTTGGCGACAAGATAAAGAACTATTATGAGAATCGGCGCTATGATAGTCGGGTTTTCAGCCATTTTCTTGAACGCTTTATGGGGCGCATAAATGATTTCAAGTATGTTCGGTATACGCAACTTATTGAGCTCCGCACTTAAGTTGTATCAGGGTTATTAATGGTTTTCTACATTCCAGCTTTCAATCTTCTATACGTCGTATAATCCACAAATTCCAAGAAGGGATTGTCTGCTTGATACTTGACTGTAAGCTTCTGGTTCTGCCGCTTTTCAAGAATCTGACCTGTGACAATGAGCGAGTAAGCGTCGCTTCCCGCGCCTGAACCGTAGCTTGCAACCAAGATCCGCTCATTCGGTTTAGCAATGTCCAAAACGGCGGCCAAACCTACCGGTGAAGCACCAGAATAGGTGTTGCCGAACTTGGCCACCTGAAGCATAGGCAGATACTGTTCTTCCTTGAAACCCAGCTCTTTCGCAATGCGCACTGGAAACTGAACGTTAGGTTGATGAGCCACAAAATGGTTCACATCACCCACCTTCAGGCTTAATCTTTCCATCAGCTTCTTGGATGACTTTCTGACGTGCTTGAAGTATGCCGGGTCTCCAGTAAATCTGCCTCCATGCATCGGGTAAAGTTCACCATCTCTTCGCCAGAAGTCAGGTGTGTCAGAAGTGCAGGAGTACCATCCTTCAATCTCAGCGATCACATCGCATTTTCCAAAAATGAAGGAGGCTGCACCATATCCGACAAACAAGTCCAGTTCTCCGCCTGGACAGTCTCTCGGCGCGGCTTGCGAGTTGTCGGTGCCTGTGACCATGGCATATTTGATGTTCGACTTGGGATAGTTGACAAGAGAAGCCGCATCTTTGAACATGCTTGTGGCCGCTTTGCACGCGAACTCCGTATCTACTGCGTCGACTCCTTGCACATCCTCGTCTTCTTCTCCGAGTTTGAGCACCTGCGCAACCTTTGACGCTATGGGTTTGACGGCGTACGGGTTAGACTCTGAACCCACATAGATCTTGCCAATTTGAGCGCTGTCAATCCCAGAATGTATCAGCGCCAGCTTTCCAGCTTCAACCGCAGCCGTGACAGAGTCTTCATCTATGAATGGGACAGAACGTTCAATGTTTCCTTCCTTGATCCTGAATCTTGAAGCATAGACTCCATAGCCAACAATGCCCGGCGAATCATACTCCTTCTTTGGTTTCGCAAACTTGTACTCTTGGTGCGGATAGTATTCGTCGGCAAAAGTGAACGTGAGAGAGATTGTGGGAATGACATCGCTTTTGTCTACTGAATAGCGTCTTCGAAACCTCGGCACAACACTTCTTCCCTCAAGAGATGCAAAATCAACGTCTTCATTACATTTTGGCATCCGGTCTGTGACTCTTCCAGGAACCCGTATCTTCCCGTCATGGAATGAAACTATTCCGTATATGTAGTTTCCAAGTTTTATGAACTTGTTTGTAGGTTCATTGACGAGCGTGCATACTTCCAAAGTTCCCTTTTCGTAGAAAAGGTCGGTTTCTGCCATTTTCCCGTAGCTTTTTCTTCCACAGTTCCCGCAGTAGTCTCTAATTTCGAAGTATTCTTTCCCGCAAATGAGGCAACGGTTGCCTCTTAACCTGTCGCCAAGGTATGAAACTCTTCTTTCTATCGGTTCACTGCTCACTTCTAGTCTCTCCCTAAAATGTAGACGTAACCCTTGGTTCCGAAACCTTCCAGTTCCAATACACAGCCATACTTCAGTTCTTCGTCGCAGGCGACTTGGCGTTCACAGGCCTCGCCTCTCAATTGTTTTACAATTTCGAAAATTTGAGCGCCGCCTCTGGCTCCTAACGGGTTTCCATCAGCTTTCAGTCCGCCGCTCATGTTTACGAAAAGCTTGTGACCGTCAAACTCATAGTAGCCTTTGTAGTCTTTGCAGCTTTCATATATGCTTCTCCAAGCAGTTCCAGGTTGACAGAATCCTAGATCCTCAAGTGAAACCATTTCCATAAATGTGGACTGATCGTAAAGTTCGACAACCTGAATGTCCCACAGGTTTTTTCCAGCCATTTTGAGAGCATTTTTCATCGAGTTCTGGGTAACCAGGAAATGTGTCATGTCTTCTCTTGCTGGGTACGTCAGATAGTCTGTTGCTGACGACGAACTGATGATGTAGACCGGTTTGTCAGTGCACTTCTTAGCGACATCTTCATTGGTTAGAACGAGTATAGCTGCTCCGTCAGAGATCGGCGCGTAATCATAGAGTCCTAATGGCTTGTGTGCTTCTTTTCTGGCGTTCAAGACTTGTTCGACTGTTATCTTCCTCTGGTATTGTGCATATTCATTCTTTGAGCCATGGAAGTGGTTTTTCACGGAAATTTGAGCCAAAGCAGTGTATAGTTTCTGGAGGTCTTCTCCTTTCAAGCCGTATTTCTTTATGTATGCTCTCAGCATCAGTTCATGGTTTGCCTCAGGCGTGCATCCCGCGTAGTAGCTCCATGGATCTTCGAGAAGCATGAGATCGTCGCGGATCTTGTCCCAGCGGTCTGTCATCTTTTCTATTCCGCCTACCAGGACCATGTTGTACTTTCCGGCTTGAATCGCGTTACACGCGTTTGAGAGGGCAGAGCTAAAGGAACGAGTGACTTCCATTGGAGTGTGAAGCCCGGTTAGTTCTGAGAGAAAACCCTCCTCTAACCCGAGCTTGTTGGTTATGGGGAGAAAGTAGTCTGAAAGGTAGCAGGCTTGTAGGTCTTTGCGTTCTATGTCAGCCTCGGTTGAAGCCTTGAGCCACGCCTCTTCAATCAGCTTTTCAGGCTCTTTTTCATAGTGTTCTCCGAAGCGTGTTCTTCCAGCACCAACTATGGCTGGGCGGTTCTCCATCATGATGCTCCCTTATAGGTGATTAGCACGCAAATATCCTTTCCATGATGGCTTTTAAGTCTACCGTTTATCCGAGAATCCGCTACCGATGGGTGTGACACCCTGACCTGTTGTCTTTTCTTGCGTATGCCTGACATAGAGTTGGCTTATAGAGTTGTGATTTGAAAGTTTTATATACCCCAAGAGCAATTCTACGTCTGAGCGAAATGGCTGAAATTTGTTCCACATGCGGGCTGCCGAAGGACTTATGCGCTTGTGGTGAAATCGAGAAAGAGCAACAGCGAATCCGTATCCGCCTTGAAACACGCAAGTTTGGTAAACCAACGACAATAGTTGACGGCATGGATGAGAAGAACAACAACTTGGTGGGAATTGCCAAGGAATTGAAGGGCTATTGTGCGTGTGGCGGAACGGCGAAGAATCGTCAGATTATGCTTCAAGGTGACCATCGTGAAAGGGTTCGCCAGTTCTTGGTGAAGATGGGATATCCAGAAAAAAACATCGAGCTTCAGTAACCACAGCGTCAGGGGTGCAAGCGCCATATGGGATTGCTTCGTGATATACGTGAAGTATTAAAGACTATAGCGCGAAGACAACCGTCGAAGATATATTGCCCAGAATGTAGAAGCCCTGAAATCCACGTATCCCACAGCGCTGACGTCTTGGTGACCCCTAAGAGTTATGTTTGTGATGCTTGTGGATACCGTGGTCTGGTCGTTATGGAACTTGAAAAAGAGGAAGGATGACCAAACCGGAATTTTGTTTTCGGTCAGTCAGGTAGCTCAAGATTTAACTGTTTCTTCAATGTTTTGTAGCGGTTTCGCACCGTAACCTCGGTGACGCCTGCCGCTTCAGCTATGTCTTTCTGTGTTTTCTTCTCGTTATTCTTCAAGCATGCAATGTATAATGATGCAGCTGCCAAACCCATTGGGTCTTTTCCGGCGGCAGCTCTCCTTTTTCTGGCTTCTCGCAGTATTTGAATGGCAATTCCTTGGGTTTTGCCTGAGATTCCGGTTCTTTCTGCTATTTTCGAAACATATGTTAATGGGTCAGCTATAGGCATGTGGACATCAAGTTCTCTGAGTAACAGCCTGTAGCATCGGGCAACGTCTTTTTTGTCAACTAGACTTGCTTCGGCAATTTCGCGTAGGGTTCTTGGTGTTCCGGTTCCACGGCATGCTGCATAAAGTGCGGCTGCAGCGATGGCTGCGATTGATCTGCCGCGGACTAATCCTTTGTCTAATGCTTTTCTGTAGGTCACTGCTGCTTTCTCTTTTATTGGCGGTGGGATGTAGACTTTGTCTGAGAGTCTGTCGAGTTCGGCCATTGCTTGGGCCAGGTTTCTGTCGATTGATGAATGAACTCTTGATCTTATTTGCCATTTTCTTAGACGCCACATTTGCAGACGTGTTGATAAGGGAAGTTTTCTTCCGAAGGCGTCTCGGTCAACTTGGCTTATGGCTGTTGACAAGCCTTTGTCATGAACAGAATAGGATGTTGGGACTCCAACACGACTTCTTGATGCTTTTTCTTCTTGGGTGAAGGCACGCCATTCTGGTCCTTTATCCATCATTTGCTCGTATAAAACAAGGCCACAGTCACCACAAACGGTTTCTCCAGTGTCGTAATCGTGAACAAGGTTTGAACTGCCACACTCTGGACACTTGTCGACTAGGCGTTGGCGAACGCCGCTTTCTTTCTTGCTCAATCCATATCGCCTCAAACTTTTTTTCGTAGAACCGTCGTGATCTTCATCATTTTTCAGAAAGGAGTACGTTCGGTTCCGCGTAGCTATCCACGTGCCGCGTTTTAATATATAAACTTTGTGGTCTATTCAAGAATATTCTGTTAACAAATCCTGAATACTTACAAGCACTACTGATTCAACGAGGGCAACACGTTCATGGATAGGAAGGTTTTAAGAAATATCTTAGTATTCTGACGAAAGAAGGTTCCATCCAGAGGATACAGGAAAGCCAGAAGACTGTCTATTATAGACGATGCGAGGATGTGAGGCTTAGGCACTTGGTGGAAGAATTCACAAGAGAAGTGGAGACATCTCTTGGTCAACTTTCTACGAAAGAGCGAGAGATAAAGTTAAAGAGAAGAGGTTTATCTATGTCCGAGTTGAATGAACTTCTGAATGATGAAACTCAGTTGAAGTTCTGGGTAATTTGCACGGTTATTCGGAAAATTCATAATATGCTGAGAACCACTTTGTTTCCTACTCTTCCCAGCATAGAGTTCTACGTCGGAGTAATTGGTGAAACTGTTAAGATCGTTCCTATGCAACCAAACTATGATTGGAGCAAGATGTGGGAACGTAAGTTCTCCGCGATTTCTGCCAGATTTGCTCAGATCGGTAACATTAAATAGCTTAACCGATTAGAAGCCTATGTCGGGCATATTCTAGCCCGATAAAGGAAAAAGGAGAACACGGAAATGAAATTGGGGATTAAAACGAAACTTAGCAGAAAAGCGAAAATTACCTTTCTCGGCGTCGCTTTGCTCGCGGTCGTAGTAGCAGGCCTCGCTGTTGCTCAGAGCCAGATAGGAAAAGTTCTGCCGAACACCGGAACATTGAACCCATCAGGCCAAGCTGCGGGTTCGCCGTTGCTGGTCGTCCGTGGTGACAGCGTTCAAAATGCTTCGCAACACGGCAACGACACATCATTGCTCATCGAAATTACGGAAATTCAATGGGGGCAACTTTATGGTGGTCTTCCCGCCGGCGTCGTCACTGATACCTTGAAAATTCTGAAAACAGGAATTTCTTTATACAACAACGGTTCAACGACGATGTATCCTGCATGGACGACAAGTGGGCTTCCAACCGGTTGCACATTAAAGTGCTTTGTCTCTGGCTTCGATGTTGAATGGACACAGGGGGATTACAATGCTTTTCACCTACCGGCGAAAGACTTGTCATGGGCAAGTTACTACCAGATGTATTTCGTCTTGAGCGTGACGAACAAGGCAATACCCCAACCTTTGGCGTTCTCAATCAATTTTGACTACAGTGAGCAACCGACTACTTAGGTAAGGTGAGCGAAGTGAGCCATAAACCTCCTTTTTTCTCAGGAAAACTTGGCAAGTGTCCGAGATGTGGCGGTGTTACGGACATTCTCGCTGAACTAAGGAACCCGACAGGTTTGTTAGAAGGAATAATCTGGAAGTGCCGCAGCTACCGCAAGTCATTCTTGTAGCTTCCCTTTTTTTTGCATCTCCTATGTATTGGAAGTGTCAACCTTACTCAGCCAACTTGATCAAAAACAGCTTATTAGGGAGATAACCCAGAAAACACCATGAACGCTTAGCCCGGAGAAGCCCGGTGGAGGGAAGAACACCTTTCCGCCGAGTGTAGTGGACAAGCATAGCGGGCTTTGGACCCGCCGACGAGAGTTCGAATCTCTCCCGGGCTACCA
>Ga0315280_10006376_pt1 | contig 16318 bp, 11 predicted proteins | sample YL17G06_40_MG_FD_203697 | JGI IMG/M metagenome (GOLD analysis project Ga0315280, IMG submission 203697) | Sediment microbial communities from Yellowstone Lake, YNP, Wyoming, USA - YL17G06_40 | ecosystem: Environmental > Aquatic > Freshwater > Lake > Sediment | place: USA: Wyoming | collected...
TGGCGACGGGAATGTTCAGGGAATTCCAGGATGAGCTGGTGGTTCGGTCGTAGTAGTAAGTGATGTTGCACCCCTGGTACTTTCCCGTGGAGAGGAATTGCCCCGCCTGCGTGGGAAGCAAGCCCAAATAAGCAGGGTCGATAAGGAGACCCCACAGGCTGGTGGCGCAGGGGCAACACTCGCAATCGTAGTTGCTGGCCATGCCTTTGTGCCGCTGGAGCACCACCAGCCGCCCGCTCACCAGGACGTTATCCAAACGAATCCAGTGGACCGCGTCATCGCTGGCGTCGGTGGGGCATGGCCGTCGCGCTCAAGGTCGGGCTCTTGCGCGGGGGCTGCCTGCGAGCCAAGCTTCTAAAGTGGACCCGGTCACTGTGCCGACGGTTCTGCGCGAACTGGGACATTTCCTCTCGCCCCGGAGACCAGGCGGATGTCCAAGACGGTGGCTGCGACACACGGGTGCTCCCGGAAATGGAGGCGCAGAGCGTGGGCGTTTTCAGGGGGAATTCGGATGTCCGTAACGCTGATCAAGGTGCTCGGGTCCTTCGACCAAGCCTCGAAATCGGAAGGGGCCACCTTGCTTTTGCATGCGGGGAGATCGACCACCGCACCCGTGTCAATAGGGTAAGCGTGAACCTTTGGCCGCTGGATTCCGCCACTCACATCCGCCACAACCAGGCGATTGACTCCCTGCCAGCGGTCCACGAAGGCAACGGTGCTCGATTTGTCGAGCCAAAAGAACCACGAGGCGGACGAATGAACTGGCACGTCGTGGCCCTCGAACAAGTTGTCTCCAGATATGTTTTTTGCGCCCTCGGGGTAGAGAGGCCAACCCACATCGTAAGGGTCCAGTGGCCGGCCGCGGTTGGGTGGTGTTCGATTGCCTTCCGCTGATGTTGTGAGGTCGTAGATCAGGTATTCGGCGCTTGGCGACCATTCGTATCCCGGATGCGCCGGGACAAACTTGCCGTAAACGACGAACCTCCCGTCAGGAGAAGGGACAGGCCCCCCGCAGACAAAACGGTCGATTTCTTTCCGGGAGGCTAGATCGACGACGGTAACAACAGCCAAGATTGGCAACGCCCGCCCGAGGACGGCGACGCGGGACCCGCCCACGATACTCAGTGCGTCTACCTGGGCTGTCTGGTTGGCCAAGCGAAACGCGGCAACCGTGTGGTTGAGTTTGTCCTCAACCCGGAAGAAGTAGCACTCATTGCTCGAAGCCTCCGGGCATGCTTTCCAGCGTGTGAGCGACACCGCCCAACGGTCACACTGCGCGGACAGCTTCCTCTGTAAATCTGGTCGGAAGGGGCTGGGGGCAGCCTTCCAAGTGTCCTGCGGCGTTTCTTGGCCGCGGGTGGTTTGGGCGAAAGCATTGTCCGCGATGATTGCCCCAAGGCCTGCCATGAGGAGGAGTAAGCGAAGACACCTCTTGTCTCTGCCAAATGTGATGATCATTGTCTTTCGCTCCGTCTTGAGAGAGCTGGCGATCGTGGCCCGCCTAGCGGCCCAGTCGGATCGTGGTAAAGCTCCCTAGGTCGCCAACCGAACGTGGGGCGCAGCCGGAGATCGTTGTGTAATTGTCTAGTTGCGTATTGGTGCATCCGTTCGGGTTCTCCGAGATCGGCGCGCATCTATCGGTGACTGTCTTCACTGTTCCAGGCGAGGCTCCGTAACCAGCAATGAGCACCTGGTCACCGCAGTTTAGCGTGCTGGTGCTCGTGAACTTCCACGCGACCGTATTCGTTCCCAGTGAGTAGCTCGACCCGCAGTACGGAATGATTCTAGGCTCAAAGGCGAAGCTCTTTCCCGAGGCATCGCCCGGAAGGTAGCCATGGTTGATACAATACTGCGCGTTTTGCTCCGTCTCGTAACCATAGTACGAGTTGATCGTCTTCCCGCTGCCGTTCAGCCACGCTTGATTGATGAACTGCAGGGTCAGGGGGCCTGTCTGGTACGCGCACGTGGTGACGTTCACCTCGTTAGCTGATGACGAAGAGCCTGAACAGCTAGACTCGGTTGGCGTGTTGTATTGCGAGTGCCGCCATGTCCCGAGAACATTGAAGTTGTTTGTCTTACTCCCCGTCGCCGTGACGCCGTTCACGGTCCATTGGGCGGTCACGCCTGTATATTGCCCGGTTACCAGGTTGCCCAGTGGCGGGTTGAAGGTATAGGACCCAACACTCCGCGTATTGTTGTCGATCGCTGAGTTCCCGCCGGGGCCGTTCCAACTGACCACCAGTTGGCCACTCGCGCCCGAAGGACCACCCAGTGTTACCTTCACTTGGTCCGACGGCAAGTCAACCGAAGTCACTTGGGCGCTGAACACCTTGGCCGTGCCGAAGGCCGACATGACTCTAAGGCGCCAAACGCAATCCATCTCGTAGGTGTCATAAGTGAACCAGAGGTCGCCATAGATGGCCTTGATGGTCGCCGTGCCGCCAGTGTGGCCGGTTACAGTTCCCCACGCATCGATTGTGGCCACGCTCGGGCTTAGCGACGTCCACGAAGCATCGACGCCATACCACGGCCATTCGTAACTGTTGCAGTGCTCCCTGAACCACGCTACCGCGTCAAATGTCGCGCTCTCATCCGGCAGGAGAGTATAGCTTGCAGGGTCAACATCCAGGTCCACAAAGTCCGGATCACAATCGCAGATGTAACAATCGTAGCTGCTGGCCATGCTCTTATGCCGCTGGAGGACGACTAGCCTGCCCATCACCGGCACGTGGTCCAGCCGAATCCACACCACGCTGCCATCCGCGGCGCCGGCAGGGACCTTGCTACCGTTCAGGTCGGGTTTTTGTTCGTCGCGCACCTTGCGCAGGTCGATGGCGCGGGTCTCATGCGGCTTCAGCTTGAGCCTTGTCAGGTAGTAATGGACTCCGCCGGCCACCATATCGAAGCCGATCCGGGCACTCTTCTCGCTCATGTTGGTCAAGAAGAGAATGGACTCCGTCTCCTCATCCAGGTGCCAGGGGTGGGCGCCCGAGCCCACCCAGCCGTCCCGCTCGTTCGCCAGCCGGCTGTCCATGACCAGATCGCCCTTCTCTTCGATGCTTGAGACCTCGCCGATCACTGAGCCCGGCGCGCCGCTGGTATTGAATGCCAATCGAGCAGAAAGGTAAAGGAAGCGGTAGGACGCCGAAGGCTGAATTCAGCGCAATGTCTTCGGTTGCGTATGCCCCTAGCGGGGATGGCGGGAGGAGGGCCTGCGCCGGGCCGTCTGGGCCAGGATACTCAATCGTAACCACGACGCTCTGCGGCGAGCCCAGCAGGTTGCGGACAATGACGTGGGGAACAAACACGCCGGTGCCAGCGTAGGGTGAGTCCTCCGTAGGCTTCCCAATGGGCACTCCGCTGGCGTGGAGCGCGCTGGCCCGTTGCAGCTTCGGATCGGGGAAATTCAGCGTGGTGGAAAACCCTCTGTTGGGATCCGTGATCTTGCCTTGGGCAATCAGCGCCGGCCTTGCTCCGCGCCCGATGATAGAGATACCACCCTCGGGGGCCTGGGCTGGGCTCACCTTGAGTTCGCCGAGCAGATGGGTGACCGAGAGAATCTTCGTTTCATGGGGAGCGAAGGTCAGGGGGGCACTTTCGTGGCGCTGACCCTGGAAGTCGAGGTACACATCAGCGGTCACTCTATCGCCGGAGGTGTTCGAGACCATGATGCGCGCCTCGCGGCCGCCGCCTAAGCCCCACCACACAGCATTGAGCGCCCGCGGCAACAGGCCCAGCCCGGGCGAGTTATCGACCATCTCCGATTCCAGTACCAGACTCCGGGCGGGATTGCTCATAGTCAACTGTCCGGCGAGTGGCATGATCGTGCCATTAAAGTATATCGACACACTGCCCTCGGCGAAATCGTCGTTAACATCCGCGCCCAATTCGGTCAGAAGCACTCTCAGGTCCACAGGGAGTTTCTGCCCTGACGCGATGGTCATGGCAGGCGACAGCACTGTGCCACCTGACACGCTTCGAACGGCTATGACGAAATCAAGCGGCGCTGGCGAAGCCCCCACCAGCAGCAGGGTGGAATTGAACCCGTCGCGGAGAGAGTAATAGGGGAAGTCGATCTCGCGCGGCGCGGTCTGATTTGACTGGTCACAGCAGGGAGCCCCAGTTGCTTGCTCTGTCTAAGCGCGAGGAAGATTCGGTTTACGATCCAGAAGAGAGCATGTCGCTACTACAACGGCGACGAGGAGGAGGGAAAGACGCGTGAGTTTCATGGCGCCCTCCGGTGATGTTGTCCGATGAGTAAGATCGAGGTAGGGAGTAAACACTACGAGTCTTCCATATACTTGTCAAGCATTAATTCACATCTAAGACATAACGTCCCCACGCTATTTTGTCCGACATGCAGCGCTTCCCGGCCCACTGCGGAGCAGGTCAAGGCACTTGACAGGGGGGCGGGCTCGGTGGTAGGCTAGATATTTAGCTGGAGGGACTCTCCTCGCGTATTGCTCCGGCCATGGCCAGGTCACGCTTACGGGTGGGGAAGCGGCCGAAGGGAAGGAGGAATCGGATGGTGGCTGCCGGGCAAGTGGCGGGCGTGAAGACGAATCCAAAGGGACCGCCCACGGTGCACGCATGGCCGTCCCCAGCCCAAGACGCAAAGAATAAAGATGTTAAAAACAGCAAAGCGAAGACACTAAGTTCTTGAAAACACAGGGCGAGATCCAAAAAAACGAACCCAAAACGAACCCATTTCTTAGCCGAAACGCGGCCTACGGATCGAAACCCGCCATAGGGCTCACGGCAACACCAGAGGGTTTGTTGCCGCCTTCTCGCGGTCGTGATAGCATCGCTTCCGCATTCCTTGGAAGAGGTGAAGCGCAAACCTTATGGCTAACCCCATCGTTGCTTTTCAGGGCGAGCGAGGTTCGTTCAGCGAAGAGGCTGTCTACAAGCTGCTCGGCCATCGCACTCGCGTCTTGCCCTGCGAGACTTTCTCCGCCACGTTCCATAGGGTGACCAAGGGGGAAGCGAACGCTTGCCTGGTGCCGATCGAAAACACTCTGGCCGGCTCCGTGTATGAGAGCTTCGATCTCCTGCTCGAGAGCCACCTCCACATCGTTGGCGAAGTCAACCTACGCATCGTCCACAATCTGATCGCGCCGCCGGGAACGGCGCGCAAGGACATTCGTCAGGTCTACTCGCATCCAGTGGCACTGGCGCAGTGCAGCCGGTTCTTTAACCAGCACCCGCAGATTGAGAAGATCCCCTTCTATGACACCGCAGGCGCGGTGAAGATGCTGGCCGACCGGCGGCTGCGGGGAGCGGCGGCCATCGCCAGCCGCGTTGCCGCCGAGGTGTATCGCGCCCGCATGCTCGCCACGCACCTCGAAGACCACCACGAGAATTACACGCGCTTTCTCCTCCTCTCCCAGACCGCCAAGGTTTCTCGGCAGGCCAACAAGGTTTCGATTGTCTTCTCGACGCGGAATGTCCCTGGGGCGCTCTACAAATGCCTGAGCGTCTTCGCGCTGCGCGATATCGACCTAACCAAGATGGAGTCGCGCCCTTTGCGCGGCCGCCCCTGGGAGTATTTCTTCTATCTGGATTTTGTCGGGAACGTGAAAGAAGAGCGCTGCCGAAATGCCCTGGCGCACCTGGGTGAAGTGACGAACTTCCTGCGTGTGCTGGGTTGCTACGAAAGTGCGAAGCGGTAGGGGCAGACGGCGTCCGCCCCCAGCCGTATCCGTCGTCAGTTGTCCATTGCGCATTCTCCAGGAGTCCACCAGCAACCGCCATCAATATCCGCTTGAAGTCCCGCTGAATACTGACTACTGGCTTCTGACTCCTGACCACTACCACGCGACTGCGTAGCGATGCCCGCGAACGTCGGCTCCTCCCTTGATGACGCCTTTAGCCGCGTCGTACTCCACGATGGTTGGGTTGCAGGGATTGCCCCAGTCCTCCTGTACAACCAGCTTGTGTCCCCGCGCGCGGAGCTGCTCGCATACCGCTTCCGGAATGCGCTTTTCGATCTCGAGCACCAGCGGCTTGTCGCTGTGGTCGTCGAAGGAGCTATACATCGCCTGGGAATTGAACCGCGGCGCTTCCACCGCCTCCTGGGGATTCATGCCGAATTCTGCGACGTTCAGAAAGACCTGGAGCAACGTCTGGTCCTGCGCGTCGCCACAGGGTGTGGAGAAAGCCAGCCAGGGTTTCTTGTCCTTGAGCGCCAACGTGGGCGTCAGAGTGATGCGGGGACGTTTATGCGGCGCCAGTTGATTGGGATGGCCCGGCGTCAACACAAAGCTCTGGGCACGCTGGGTGAGCGGGATGCCGGTATCGCCGGCGATCACCGCCGGAATCCACGCGCCGCTGGGCGTGGCGGAAAACATGTTTCCGGCACTGTCGATGATGTTGACGCACGTTGTGTCCTGGTGTTCGGCGTTGCGTTGCGACAGTCGCGCGCGGACAAAATCCGCCGGCGCACGGGGCTGGAGGTGGAGCGGGTCACCGGGGATATGCTCGCCAGAAGCCTGCTTGAGATCGATGAGCGGCCGGCGCAGGTTGGCGTATTCCTTGGAGATGAGTTGCACCGGAATCTGGCTGAACTCGGGATCGCCATAATAGGTGTCGCGGTCAGCGTAACCGAGCTTCATGGCTTCTACGACGGTGTGGATATAGTCCGCCGAGTTTTGGCCCATCGACTTCAGATCAAACCCTTCGAGGAGATTGAGGTTCTCAAGAAAAACCGGGGATTGGCTCGAGAACCCGACTTTGTAAACATCGACGCCACGGTAATTCGTCGTGAGGGGGTCTTCCACCTTCGCGTGGTAAGCGGCGAAATCAGTTTCGCGCAGGAGGCAGCCGGCTTGCTGGCAGAATTCGCTGATCCGCTTCGCAATCGGCCCGCGGTACAAATAATCGCGGACAGCCTCGATGGCGGCCGCGCGGTCTCGGCCGGCATTCTCCCGCTCGACATCCGCCAGGCTCCGGAAAGTGCGCGCAAGGTCGGCTTGCACAAAGATCTCGTCCTCCTTGGGCACTCGACCACCTGGCAGGTAGACGTTCTTTGTGGTCGGCCATTTCTCGAGGACTGGCCGGGAGCGTGCGAGGCTACTCACAAATCGGGCGTCGATCGGGAACCCCTCCGCCAACTCAATCGCCGGCTGAATGACCTCTGCCAGACTCATCGTTCCGTGTTTCTCCAGAGCAAGCAGGAGCGCGTCGATGGCGCCGGGCACGACGGCGCTCAGGGGACCGTAAGCGGGAATGGTCCCCCCGGAGATCCCGGCGACGTCCGCCAGCCGAGGGTCGTCACGCCGCAGGCGCGTGTAGAACTCCACCGTGGCGAGTTCAGGAGCGATGCCAGCGCCGTTGATGGCCACCAGGGGCTTTCCCTGGAGCTTGATGAGGATGGGACATTCACCGCCCGCGCCAAAGCCGTTCATCTCCACCACCGAGGCGGCGAAGACTGTGACAACTCCTGCGTCCACGGCGTTTCCGCCTTTCTCCAGAATGCGAAGGCCGGCCTCCGCCACCAGCGGATGCCCCGCAGCAACCACGCCCCGCTTGCCGGTAACGAGCGGCTTGAGAGTCACCGCGCTATTAAGAACGCTTGGCAAGCAAAGGCCGCCGCCGAGCACGACAAGAGACATCACCTTAAGGATTCGTGGACTGGTCATGGCCGATCCTCCTGAGCTGGGCTTATCCCTGCCCTGAATGAGTGAGGCGAAATCGTGTCCAAAAAGCTTGAGGGTGTCAAGCGGGGCTAGGGATTTTGCAGGCTGGTTGACGAAGATGCGGACGGCTCGTGCCAATCCGGAGAAGTGGTAAGAGAACAAAATGAAAAACAATACGATTGACGAAGCAACGAAGGAAGTAGTACCAATAGGCCCTTGCCAGTACCATTGTGGCTTGCCAGCCTGCGCGCGAGCACTCCAGGCGCCCGTTGTCGGAGCCACAGGAGGGAAGACTATGGACGTGCATTTCAAAGGCCTTCAGGTTTTCCTGACCATTCCACTTCTGGTGACATATCCCGCTCTTCTCTCCGGCCAGACCACTTCCAAGGCGACTGAGGCTACAGAGCAGAAGAAGCCGTTGCTGCTGTGGGATTTCAAACCCCAGTCCATGCTCCACGCCCCGCTGCACAACGTTTATCGAGCGCGATTCCCGGTCATCGATGTCCATAACCATGTGAACGACGCCAGGAGCGGTGGACGCGAGCACTTCCCGCCTTCCCAGGTCCTCGAAATCATGGACCACTGCAACCTCCAGAAGATGGTGATTCTGACGGGAAGGTGGGGCGAGTCGCTCCAGAAGGTTGTGGATGAAATGGTGAAGCCCTATCCCGACCGTTTCCTGGTCTTCGTTCAAATCGACTGGAGCAAGATTGATGACCCGAACTTCAGCCAGTTGATGGTGAAGCAGATTGACGATGCGGTGGCGCGCGGCGCGCGCGGACTGAAGATCACCAAGGATCTGGGTCTCACCAATCGCGACAAAACGGGAAAGCTCATCCCGGTGGACGACCCGCGCCTTGACCCCATCTGGGAGGAATGCGGCCGCCTGGGGATCCCAGTGGCGATCCACGTGACAGATCCGGAGGCTTTCTTTCATCCCCTTGACCAGTACAACGAGCGCTATGAAGAACTGATTGGCAACCCCGATTGGAGCTTCTACGGTCCGAAGTTCCCCAGCAAAGAGTCCATCATGGACGCGCGGAACCGGATGTTTGCCAGACATCCGAACACCACGTTCATTTCTCTGCACGTGGGGAACTGGCCCGAGGACCTCGACTACGTCTCCGACGTTCTGAACCGGTATCCGAACGTGGTGGTGGAATTCGGCGCGCGCGAAGCGGAGTTGGGGCGCCAGCCGCGCCGGGCGAGGAAGTTCTTCCTCCAGTATCAGGACCGTATCCTCTTCGGCACTGATATGACTCCGAGCGAGGAGTTGTACCGGAACTATTTCCGCTGGCTCGAAACAGCGGATGAGTACTTTGATTACTTTAGCTATCCGGAACAGGGTCGGTGGAAGATCTATGGTCTGGATTTGCCGGACCCAGTGTTGGAGAAGGTCTATCACTTGAATGCGGAAAGGATTTTCAGCCAGTTTAAGGGATTGGCCGGAAAGACAGGAGGTGGCCAGTGAGAAGGAAAGATCGTTTTGCGCAGCTTTATTCCTCCACGCTTTTGACAGTTGTTCTCAGCTCGTCGTTGTTCCTCTTCGGATGCAGCAAGACCGCGCCGCCGGTTGAGCAGCCGGCCGCGTCGGCGGTAGCTGTGACGGTGAACCCCGGCGGGCCGGTGGTCCTGAAGACCGCCACGGCAGAGTTCAATGTTCTGCCTTCGGGCTACGTGCAGGCCTTTCTGCTTAAAGACGGGAAACGGCTGACGCTTGATGAACCGCTGGTTGGAAAGCCTGCCGCCAGTGACTACGTCATGGTTGCCGGGAAGGCCCTAAGCGATTTCACACTTGACTTCGAGAACGTGAAAGTCGCCGACGCCCGCGGCAAAGTGGGGGCACGGGGGAAACGAGTTGAGATTGTAGGGAAGGGCACGGCAGGTGGTGGAACAAGCGTCGAGAAAACGCTCGCGGTGGAAGTCTATGACGATTTCCCGAACCTCGCGCTGACCACCGTGGCGTATAAGAACACCGGCTCCGGGGACATCAAACTTGACCAAGTGGTGGCGCAACAACACCGCTTGAACGCGTCCCAGGTGGAAATTAAGTCGGCGCCCTATGCAGTCTGGTCGTTTCAGGGATCCAGTTACGATTGGGGCAAGGACGACGTTTTGCAGATCTCGAAGAACTTTTCCCAACCGAATGTCATGGGTGAGATCGGACGGCAAGGACACGGCGGCGGAGTCCCGGTGGTCGCGTTCTGGACCGCGGCGGTGGGCGAAGCCATCGGGCACGTGGAAACTCTGCCTTTGGTTCTCTCGATCCCTGTGAAAGTGGGGACCGATGGGCGGATCAATGCCGGGATAACTATCGATGCGAAGACCAGACTGAAGCCAAGTGAAATCTACTCCACTCCCCGGAGCTTTGTGGCCGTTTACTCCGGTGATTTCTACGAACCGCTCAGCCTCTATTCACGTGTGCTGCAGCGCGAAGGTTGGGCGATTCCGAAACCGAACAACGAGGATTACAACATCAGTTGGTGCGGCTGGGGATACGAGTTCGACGTGACCCCCGCCCAAATGTTGGGCACCATTCCAAAACTCAAGGAGCTCAACATCAAGTGGGCCACGCTGGACGACCGCTGGTTTGAGAACTACGGAGACTGGGAGCCGCGTCGCGACACTTTCCCCGGCGATGCCATTGAGAAAATGGTGGACGAGTTCCACAAGAATGGGATCCTGGCGCAAATCTGGTGGCTACCGATCGGAGTGGAGGATGGGCAGGAAAGATATGAATCCCACACTTACCGCGTGTCCAAAGTCGCGAAGGAACATCCGGATTGGCTGATTCTGGACAAGAACGGCAAGCACGCGCGCATGATCCGTCATCTGGCGGCGCTCTGCCCCGCGGTGCCGGAGGTGGTGGAATACTACAAGAAGTTGACCGAGAAGTTCATTCGCGATTGGGGATTCGACGGCCACAAGCTCGATAACATCTACACCGTTCCGGCCTGCTACAACCCTAAACACGGTCACAAAACTCCACAGGATTCCATCTATGCGATGGGTGAAGTCTACAGGGCGATCTTTGAGACCACTCGGGCGCTTAAGCCGGAGAGCGTGACGCAAAGCTGTCCTTGCGGGACCCCGCCGAGCCTCGCTTGGCTGCCTTACATGGATCAGGCGGTGACGGCTGACCCTGTGGGGGCAGCGCAGGTACGGCGCCGCATCAAGATGTACAAGGCGCTGCTGGGGCCGCAAGCCGCTGTCTACGGTGACCACGTCGAACTCTCCGAGATGCCGCGCACGGCGGCAGGCTACCAGGAAGTCGGAATGGACTTCGCTTCAACGATCGGCACCGGTGGCGTGGTGGGGACGAAGTTCACCTGGCCAGACTACGGGCCGAAATTCAAGAACGTGTTCCTGGACGCCGCAAAGGAAGCCTACTGGAAAAAATGGGTAGCTATTTACAACACGAAGATGCTCTCCCGCGGCACCTTCTTGAACCTCTACTCCATCGGGTACGACGTCCCGGAAGGTTACGCCATCGAGAAAGACGGGAAGATGTATTATGCCTTCTTCGCACCCGAGACTCCGGCCTCTTGGAAAGGGGAGGTCGAGTTGCGAGGTCTCGAACCGGGCAAATATCGCGTCTTGGACTACGAAAAAGAGAAGGACCTCGGCACGATTGACGGCCAGAGCCCGCGACTCTCGACGGAGTTCAAACACCACTTGCTGCTCGAAGTTAGCAAGCTCTAGTGAAGCGCATCGTAGGGGCGAAGCGCCGCCTCGCCTTTGCAGTGACTAGGTATTGGAACAAGGCGGCGGGAAGGGCCTTGACCCGGGGGGACGAGGCGTTTTCCTTTTGTGTGATGTTTGTACAGCCGACGTATGTGACTGCCTTTGCGCAGGGGGGGAGGCTCCTAATGAACCCGAGCTTTCGACCACGATCTTCTTCTTGCTTCCGGAGTAGGACGGCTTTGCTCGTTCTTTTGTGCGGCATCGCCCTCATGACTGTCGGGTGCCGCAAGGAGCCAACCTCACTGACCGAAGAGGTACCGGGTTCGAAAGCAGCGGTGACGGTCCAGGCGGGGGGCCCGATCATCATCAGGACGGCGACGGCCGAGTTTGAGGTTTCACCGTCGGGCTACGTGCGGGCTTCCTTGCTGCGGGACCAAGGGAAGCTGGCCTTGGATGAGCCGGAAGCGGGTGACCTGGCGGTCGGCGATTATCCTGTCATTGGGGGGAAGGAGGTTCGCGACTTTGCGCTGGACTTCGAGCGGGCCACCGTTTCCGGTTCGCAGGGGAAGATCGGGCCACAAGGCAAAGGGATTGAGATATACGGGAGGAGCAAGAGCTACCCAAGCTTGGAAAAGGACGTGGCCATAGAGGTCTACGATGATTTTCCGAACCTTCTCCTGACCACGGTGACTTACAAGAATAGAGGCTCATCGGAAGTGCGTCTTGACCAGGTGGTGGTCCAGCGTCACCGCCTGAACGCAGCTTTGGTGGACCGCCAAGTGCCTCCCCACCAGCTTTGGGCGTTTCAGGGAACGAGCTACGAGTGGGGGAAGGACAGCGTCGTGAGAATCTCCAGCGATTTCTCCCAGCCCAATGTCATGGCTGCGATCTCGCCTAGCGGAGCCGGCGGGGGAATTCCTGTTGTCGCCTTCTGGACCGCGACCGTTGGGGAAGCCATCGGGCACTTGGAGACTCAACCCTTGGTCCTTTCGTTGCCTGTCAAGGTGGAGAAGGATGGGCGCATCAACGCATCCCTCGTGCTGGATGCCCGGGCGACTCTGAAGCCTGGCGAGGTTTACAGGAGCCCGCGAAGCTTTGTGGCCGTTTACTCCGGTGACTTCTACGAACCCCTGAGTCTTTATTCGCGCGTCCTCCAACGGGAGGGTTGGGCAATTCCCAAACCTACGGACGGCGATTACCACGCGAACTGGTGCGGTTGGGGCTACCGCTCCGACGTGACTCCGGCCCAGATGTTAGGGACGATCCCCAAGCTTAAAGGACTCAATTTCACGCGGGCCACGCTTGACTACCGTTGGTTTGACAACTTTGGCGACTGGAACCCGCGCCCTGAGACTTTCCCGGGTGACTCTCTCAAGAGACTAGTGGACGAGTTTCACCAGCAGGGGATTAGACTCCAGCTTTGGTGGCTACCCCTGGCAGTGAGCGATGGGCAACTGTGGGAGCCGATCGGTCCCGAAGAGAAGACCCCAGCAGCGCGTTTACAGCAGAAACGAGCCTCCGGCGTGGTGAAGAGCCACCCGGATTGGCTCATCCTCGACAAGAGTGGCAAGCACGCGCGCCTATTCCTGAATCGCGCCGCACTCTGTCCTGCCTTGCCCGAGGTTCAGGATTACCACCAGAAACTCACCGAGAGATTCATCCGCGATTGGGGATTAGACGGCCACAAGCTTGACATGTGCTTCACCGTCCCGGCGTGCTATAACCCCAGACACCGCCACAAATCCCCGGAAGACTCCATCCGTGCCATGGGAGAGGTCTTCAAGGTGATTTTCGAGACCACGCGCCGGCTCAAACCTGACAGCGTCACGCAGATTTGCCCCTGTGGCACTGTGCCCAACTTTGTTTGGCTGCCCTACATGGACCAAGCAGTCACCGCCGACCCTGTTGGGGCGGTGCAAGTTCGCCAACGGATCAAGATGTACAAGGCGTTGCTAGGACCGCAGGCGGCCGTTTATGGCGATCACGTCGAGCTCAGCGAGATGCGGCGGGTGGGAGAAGAGCATCTGGAAACCGGTGCGGACTTCGCCTCTACCGTGGGCTTGGGCGGCGTGGTCGGGACGAAGTTCACCTGGCCTGATTATGGCCCAACTTTTAAGAACGTCTTCTTGACGCCCGAGAAGGAAGCCCACTGGAAGAAGTGGATCGGTATATACGATGGCCACATGCTTTCCCGCGGGACCTTCCGCAATCTCTACGTCCTCGGCTACGATGTCCCAGAGGGTTATGCCGTAGAGAAAGACGGGAAGATGTATTACGCGTTCTTCGCACCGGATTCCACCAAGCCTTGGGAGGGCGAGATCGAATTGCGGGGCCTTCAGGCAGGCGAGTATCGAGTCTTCGACTACGAGCGCGAAAAGGATCTGGGCACGGTGGATGGACAAAACCCCAAACTCACCACCGAGTTCACGCAGCACCTGCTGCTGGAAGTGAGCAAACCCTAAAGAAACATTTAGGGGCACAGTACGCTGTGCCCTTGTGGTACCTGAACCTTGGAATCAGCCCTTGAGCGAAGCGTTGACGTGAGAGTTCAACGGCGCTTCTGGTGGGCGGCGATTCTACTCGCCGAGAACTTGCACAAGGTAGGTTCTCTCCAGAGGCCCGTCGTATTCCATGAAGTAGATCGTTTGGCGCGAGCCCCGCACGATTTTCCCGTTTTCGATGGGGAACGTGCAGCTAATCCCACCGAGCACGCTCTTCAAGTGCGCCTCGGCGTTGAAGCCGAGCCGGCCGTCGTAGTCGAGGTACCGCCGGTGATGGTAGTCCGCATCTTCGGGGAAAAGGCGGGAAAAGTGCGTGAGGATGTCTTCCTCGAGGCAGGGGATACCTTCCGTAACGAGCAAGCCCGAGGAAGTGTGCGTGGTTAGCACGTTGACCACGCCGTTCTTGACGCCGCTCTTTTGCACGACCTCGTCGACTTTCGCCGTGATGTCGATGGCCTCTTCTGCCTTACGGGTCTGGACTCTGATTCTTTCCAGCTTGATGATCATTGTCTCGTCCGTGATTCGTTGTCCTTTGCTGCCAATCCTTTCGGGCGTTCATCATTCAGAGTTCATCATTCAGCCTTCTGCGTTCCCAGCAGCCTCTCGGCGTTTTCCTTGAGAATCTTCGTCAAGCAGCCTTCGGTCAACGCCAGACTCCTCAGTGCGTGAATCATGTTCTTGATTTCCACGCGCGGATAGTTGGAACCGAAGACTATCTGGTTCCGCAGGCTGCGTTCAATTACCGTGGTGGGAATCTGTCGGCTGAAGACGAACTGGAAAAACTCCTTGGGGCTGTCGTAGTACAGGCACGAGGTGTCCAGATAGACGTTCGGATACTTCAGCGCCAGCGCCGTCGCTTCCCACACCCAGGGCCAGCCGAAGTGCGCCAGCACGAAGTTAAGCTTTGGGAAGCGGCGAATCGGTTCTTCCAGCAGCAGAGGGTTGCCGACTTCGAGCAGCGTTTCAGGAGCCCAGCTCATGCCCGTATGAATGAGCACGGGAATCTTCAATGCGCCCGCCGCTTCGTAGATCGGAAGCACCTTGCGTGCATTCGGCCGGAAGTCCTGGAGTGCCGGGTCGAGCTTCAGCCCTTTCAGCCCCAGCTTCTTCACTGCGTCTTCCAGCCCGCGGGCGGCGCCCTTCTGAAGCGGGTCCACGCTCGCAAAGCCGAAAAACCGCTTGCTCAGGCTGCAGAGCTCCGCCACCTGCTCGTTGGAACTCACGGCTTCTTTGCGCGCCCGCTGGCACGCGATGGGTAACAACACCGCGCGTTCGATGCCCGCCGCGTCCATTTGCAGGAGGAAGATCTCCAATGGCTGAAAGTTGTTTCCAATCTTGAAAACTTCGCGAGCCACGCGCGCGTAATTGGGATACTTCTGGACGAATTCCTGGATCAGAACCGGATGGGTGTGAAAATCAATCATCGGTTTGTTTCCTGACGCCCGTGTCGGCTGAAAAATTCTTCGAAGTGCTTCCTATCGCGAAAAGCCTCGGTACCCCCAGGCTGAGTAGTGGAGAAAGCGCCGGCCAGATTGCCGTAAGCCACGCAGGTGGCGAGGTCCGCCCCACGCACGTATTGATGAAGGAACCCGGCGTCGAAGCTGTCCCCAGCTCCCACCGGATCGACGGGCTCTACGGCCACCGGAGGGGAGGTTACTTCTTTCTTCCCGCGCCGCGCCATCGCCCCCTGCGGGCCCAATTTTACGACCACTGCGGGGACGAGCTCGGCCAGCTTCTCGACAGCCACCTGTAAGTCGTCGCTTCCCACAATCTTCTTCGCTTCCCGTTCGTTGGGCAAGAACACGTCCACATACCGCAGAACCTCGAGCAAGTCCTCGCCCCACCGGTCCTCCGGATCGTCGTTGGTGTCGAGTGAAGTGGTCAGGCCAGCTTCCTTCATCCTCCGGAAGAGCTCGGGGATGCGGGGCCGGAGGGCTCGGTGCAGGAAAAATGAAGAGAGGTGGAAGTGCTTCGCCGACGCCAGGTAATCCAGCGCGAGATCCTCAAAGCACATCTCAAACATCGTTCCGGGGTAAGTGAGGATATTGCGGAAGCGCGTCCGCGGGAGGATCACTGATAGACCCGTGGTGGTGGGGCCGCTGACTCGCCGGACGTTCGAAACATCTACCCCGCCCTCCGCCAGCCGTTCCAAACTGATCCGGCCGAGCGCATCATCTCCGATGCGCGAGATAAATCCCACGCGGCTGCCCATTACGGCTAGGTTATGCGCGAAGATTGCCGAAGAACTTCCCAGCGTCAACGCCAGTCGGTCCGCCAGAAGTTCGCGCTCCGGGTCGAGTTGCTCCGGGAGACCGTAAAGAATCAGGTCGAGGTTCAGTTCCCCGACCACTGTTACGTCGAAAACCGGCACCTTGCTCGCTCCGGGCTAAGGGTTATTGAGGATGACGGCGCGGGAGAGGTGGCGGGGGCGGTCGGGGTCGTAGCCTTTTTTCAGGCCCGTGTACAGCCCCAGCAATTGTCCCGGCCAAGCGTAGG
>Ga0315280_10006377_pt1 | contig 16317 bp, 22 predicted proteins | sample YL17G06_40_MG_FD_203697 | JGI IMG/M metagenome (GOLD analysis project Ga0315280, IMG submission 203697) | Sediment microbial communities from Yellowstone Lake, YNP, Wyoming, USA - YL17G06_40 | ecosystem: Environmental > Aquatic > Freshwater > Lake > Sediment | place: USA: Wyoming | collected...
GTTCAGCGTCGCATAAGGCCCCTTCTGTTCACCTCGGCGCGACCCAGAGGACGGCGTGTCGGGCCCGGCGCGGCGACCACCGACGCCGTCGGACGCGGCGACATGGCCCTAATACGGCCTATCGCCCAACACGAGCTATGCCATCCGCGCCGATGGCACCGTCATGGCGTGGGGCGGCCTGCTCGCCCCGCCGGGCAGCAAGACGGAGTTCATTCTCACACCGAGCCCGGCGTTCACCGTCAAGTTGAACGAATGATCATGAAGAAGGGACGATAGGCAACATGAGCGGGGGGTTCGGCGCGTGGCGGCACGCCACGGAGCACACCGCTGCACGCCGGCGGGCGGGCCGTCGCTCAGGAACACGGGTTGAACACTCAGCGCCTCCTCCACGTCCAGGGTCGTGAGGCAACGGCTGCGGTGAAAACGCAGGGCTTTCGCACGGTCCCTCGCGAAGACGCCGTCCAGTATGAGCGCATGGACGTGCACGTTCAAGTTGAGCGCCCCGCCGAACCGCTGGATCACGGCCACCCCGCCGCCACGGCCTTCCTCGACGCCGTCGTCGCGCGCGCGGGCGCGAAGCACGCGGAACACCGCACGAAGCAGATCGCGCACGATTTGGCAGAGCGCGCTCTGCGCGGGACACCGCGGTTCGTAGCTCGTGGAGGGGCGGATCACCAGGTGCCGTCAGGCAGGCGGCATGAGGCCTGAAGGCTTACCTCGCCCACCCCGCGCACGTCGAGCTCGGCCGCCTGTTCCGCGAGACGGGCGAGGCGACGCTCGTCTGCGACTACGAGATCGCCGACTGAGGGCGCAGCGGATCCGTAGCGCACGTCTTTGGACGTGGGCTCCATGAGGGGTGGCGACCGCCGCCTAAGGCGGGTCGCCGGCCGTCAGTACGCCTCGACCACGACGCCCGGCACGCGTCGATAGTGCTCCACGTTGCGGGTGACCACTGGCATTCGGTAGGCGAGCGCGGTGGCGGCAATCCAGAGGTCGTTCCCTCCGATCAGGCGCCCGTTCTCCCGAAGGTAGCGATAGGCGCAGCCGTACTCCCAGCTCACGTCCGGGCTGGGCGAGAGGACGTAGAACGGGGCCAGGAACGCCTCCCACCGGTCACGATCGGCGAGTGATGTGCCGGCCGCCAGTTCGCCCGCGACGATGAACGGCAGGTATAGCCGCGCGTCTCCGTTTGCCTCGAGGAAGGCGATGGCTGGGCCCGGTGCGCCTCGAAGGTGTTCCCGCTCGAGGTCGATCAGAAACGAGGTCTCGAGGATCAGCGACCGGCCCACTTGTCCTCCGGCGGGGCGTCGCGACGATTGAGGACCTCGACACGATCGAGTTCATCCGGGGAGAAGTGGGGCCGCCCGGCCCGGTACGACTCGAGCAACGCTCGTGCGGTCGTGGTGTCTTCGGGCCACGTGGCCCGCAGCACCACTTCGCTGAAGGACTCTCCAGGATAGCGGCGTGCCGCGCGGAGGCGGTCATACGCCTCCTGCTTGAGGGAAATCGTCTTGGTGCTCACCTGTGTAATATGCACATTGCACAGGCCTGCTGTCAAGCCTCTCTGGACAGCGGCGGTGAGCGAGCTCGAACTCGAAGGTGCTGATAGACAACATGAGCGCGTCAAACCCGCCCTGGGCTGACACGGTCAGCCGGGCAGCACGGCGAACCGCCGTCGGCGTCCGGGGCGGTACACGGAGAAGTGGCGGCGATCGAGCGTGAAGATCCGCGTGATCTCCTCGCGCTCGGCCACGCGCACGAGCGCCGCGTCGGCCAGGTCCATCGGCTGGTCCCGGTACTTCTCCATCAGCTCCCGGATGCGCGGCGCATCGTGCTCGTCGACGGCGGCGAGGGTGAGCGCCCCGGCTTCCAGTCGGCTCAGGAGGGCTTTCTGGGCGATCCACGATCCGCCCAGCAGGGACATCGCTTCGGTGAAGGCCGGCCAGACGGTGATCAGGGGTTCCCGCAGGCCGCGCAAGACGTCGACGCAGGCCTCATGCGCCGCATCGCCGCGATCGAGCAGGGCGACGAGCGGCCCGGCGTCAACGAGGACGCCGCGCACGGGCCTTCTCGCGCACGAGGTCGGTGAACTGCTCGCCCGTGGTGCGCTCCGGGTCGCGGAGGCCGCGGCGGACGATGCCGATCACGTCCGCCCACGCCGCGAACGGGCGGCCGCCGCCGGCGTCCGCCTCGTGCGAGGCGGCGTAGTACTCCAGCGCCTCGCGGACGACGTCGGACCGCGACTGCCGCTGGCGCGAGGCCAGCGCCGCAAGCGCACGCTCCGCCTTCGCGTTGAGCCGCACGTTCAGGGGCACGGGACACCTCCGTAATACAAATAAGTATTACACACGCTGGGCCGTGGCCACAAGCGCGCACATCCATGGGCCGGCGGCCAGCCGATGGAAGCTCTGGATGGTCGGCGTGTGTGACCAGACCTGCGCCGGCTCGCGCTCGAAGAAGAACTTGCGGATGACGTCGCGGAGCTGAGGGATCGACGCGGCGGAATCCGTTACCGAAGGAGGACACTTTACGCTCGGATCGCAAATCCCAAGACCTGACCCCATGGGATAATGGGCGGCGGCATGGGCACGGCGCGCTACGTCATCGGGGTGCTGATGCTCGTCTCGGTGCCGATCAGCATCGGCCTCTGGTATGCCATTCATCCGTTTGCGAGGGCGTGGCGGCGGGTGGGTCCGGTCTGGACCTACGCGATCCTCATGGTGCCCTCCGCGGCCATCGGCGCGCTGCTCTGGGCGATGCGGAACGTCCTGCTCGGCCGGGATCTCGGCACGCAGCCGCTGCTCATCGCGCTGGCGCTGCCGGCCGCGGTCGCGGGCGCCTTCGTGGCCAGGGCCCGTCGCAAGCACCTCACGCAGCGGATTCTCACCGGCGTGCCGGAACTCTCGTCGCGGGACAAGGGACGGCTGCTGACCGACGGCATCTACGCGCGCGTCCGCAATCCGCGGTACCTCGAGTTCTTCCTGTTCGTCTTCGCGTACGTCGCGTTCGCCAACTACTTCGGCGCCTGGGTCCTGTTCCTGCTGTGCTTCCCGGCCATCCACCTCGTGGTGCTGCTGGAGGAGCGTGAGTTGCGCGACCGGTTCGGCTCCGAGTACGAGGAGTACTGCCGGCGCGTGCCCCGGTACGTCCCGGGACCCCGCGCGTCCTGACGATCCGGAGACGATAGCAAGCATTAGCAGGGTGTGCCGAGTCGACAGAAGATCCGCTATCCGAAACGCGGCTCGCCCGCCCGGCCACAGACGCGTCGCTGTCGCACGACCGGCCGACGCAGCCGCCCTCCGCGGCGGCGCGCTCCCGTTGCATCGTCGTGTTGCTCGATGCCGAACCGATCGTGGAGCACCCGGGCGGCTTCCGCGATGACACGGTCGTCGTCGTGCGCCTCCTGCCTGACGAGGTGCGCGGTCAGCGCCGTCTCCGTCGTGCTCATGGCCCAGATGTGCAGATCGTGAACGGCGGTCGGCAGGGTCTTGAGATAGGCGTCGACGGCCTGCGGGTCAATCGCTTCGGGCACCGCGCGCAGGGCCAGGTTGATCGATTCTTGCAGCAGGCCCCACGTGCTGGCCAGAATGACGACGGTAATGAGCAGCGTCACCAGCGGATCGATCCACGACCGGCGCGTCCAGAGGATGGCGACCCCGGCCACGACGACCCCGGCCGAGACCGCCGCGTCGGCGGCCATGTGCAGAAACGCCCCTCGAATGTTGAGGTCGCTGCTTCGTCCTCTCATGAACAGCAGGGCGGTGGCCGTGTTGATGCCCACGCCAGCGAGCGCCACCCACGCCACGGTCCCGCCAACCACGTGCGCCGGCGCGCTGAACCGCTGGACCGCCTCCCAGGCGATGCCGCCTGTCACGACGAGCAGCACGACGGCATTCACCAGTGCCGCCAGAATGGAGGAGCTCCGCCATCCGTACGTGCGACGCTCCGAGCGTGCCCGCCGCGACAGATAGCTGGCGCCCCATGCCAGCAACAGGCTGATCACATCGCTGAAGGTGTGCGCCGCATCCGCCATCAGCGCCAGAGATCCGGCGAGGACGCCGAACACCGTCTCCGTCACCACGAAAGCGGTGTTGAGCGCCACGCCCGCGGCGAAGGCGCGATCGTGGGTCGCTGGACCGTGCTGATGTTCAGCGGTCATGTGCCAGCACGCGCCCTTCCCCCGCCTCTTCGACCGTCCGCCCGTCGCGGATGTGGTAGATGCGCTCGAAAGTGGGAATGATGTTCTCGTCGTGCGTCACGACGATGATGGCGGTCTCGTACTGAGTGGCCATCTCGTGCAGGATGCGGATGACCGCCAGGCCACGCTCGCTGTCGAGCGGCGCGGTCGGTTCGTCGGCCAGGACCACCGGCGGCCGGTTGGCCAGTGCGCGGGCGATCGACACGCGCTGTTGCTCGCCGCCGGACAGTTCCGACGGCAGGGCATGGGCCCGGTGCGCGACATCGAGCGCCTGCAGCAGCTCGAGCGCGCGGGCGCGGGCCTCCGCGTTCGGCCGCCCCGCCAGCATCGGCAACAGCGCCACGTTGTCGGTCACGTCGAGAAACGGGATGAGATACGGCGCCTGGAAGATGAAGCCGATGCGATCCCGGCGCAGCACTCGCAGGTCGGAAATCTTCCAGCGATTGTCGTAAATCACGTCACCGCCGAGGGTCATGCGACCCTTCGTCGGCTCGATGACCGCGCCCAGGCACTTGAGGAGGGTGGTCTTGCCCGCGCCGCTCGGCCCGACGAGGCCGACCACCTCGCCCGGGGCGACACTCATGTTCACGTCTTTCAGCGCATCGACGGCGGTCTCGCCGGCGCCGTAGCGCTTGCTCAGGCCTTCGATCTGGATGCCAACTCCCACGTCAGCCTCCGATCGCCGTTGCCGGATCGACTTTGAGCGCCGCGCGAATCGCCAGCGTGCTGGCGAGCACGCAGACGAGCATCACGATCACGAAGCCGCGCACGGCATCGTCCGGTTCGAGCAGCACGTATCTCGGGAACGCCGGCCCCCAGATCGTCGCGGCGATCTTGCCGACGGCGAAGCCGATCAGCCCCAGCCCGAGCGCCTGTTGCAGGATCATGCTGGCAATGGTCCGATTGTGCGTCCCAATCAGCTTCAACACCGCGATCTCCCGAATTTTGCCGAGCGTCATCGTGTAGATGATGAACGCGACGATGGCCGCGCTCACGATGGTCAGAATCACCAGGAACATGCCGATCTGCCTGGACGCGGTGGCGATGAGCTTGGCGATCAAGATTTCCTCCATCTGCTCGCGAGTAAACACCTGGAGATGCTTCCAGCGACGGATGTCCTGTGCCACCGCCTCAGGCGCATGCCCCTCGGCCACGCGCACCAGCACGGCGTTGACGTTGTGGTTGCTGGTCTGCGACGCCTGGATCGCGTCCAGCAATCCCGGCACGCCGGGGCGGTTGAGCGCGGGGTTGGCGCTGGTGCGGGCGCGCTCGTTGACGATGGCGTCGTTGTCCTTGAGGAACTGCGCCTCTTGCGCGTCCTTGAGCGGGATGAACACCATCGGGTCGCCGCCGGAGGAGACCATCCGCCGCGTCAGGCCGACCACGGTGTACTCGTGACGGCGGATACGGATGCGGTCGTCCAGCGCGAATCCGGCGTTCACGTCGGCCACCGCCTCGTAGTGACTGCGCGTCACGCGCCGGCCCGCGACCAGGTAGCCCGGCTCGCCCGGCTCCCCTGAGACGAAGCCGACGACCATCGCGCGGACGTCCGTACTGCCCTTGCGGACCTGCATCGTCAGATAGGTGACGTTGGCGGCTTGCACCACGCCGGGCATGCCGAGGATGCCGCGATAGACATCGTCGTGAATGCTGGACGACTCGGCATACGGGCCCAGCGTGTCTTTCTGCACCACCCACAAATCGGCGCCGCTGTTGTTGAGCAGCACCTTGGCATCGTCCACCATGCCGCGATAGACGCCTGCCATGGTGAAGGTGACGCCAATCAGCAGCCCCAGACCGAGGCCGGTCAGGACGAATCTGGTCGGCGCGTGCAGGATGTCGCGGCCGGCGAGGCTGATCATGGCTTCTTCCCGTTCAGCGACGGCACCACCGAGATGCGGCTGCTGTCCTCGAGGTCACGCTCGCTGTAGACGATGACCTGGTCGCCGGCGCGCAGGCCTTCGAGAATCTGCACGCGGCCGTCGAGACCCTCCGCTCCCGTCTTCACCGGTGCGAAGCGCAAATGCCCATCGGCGCGCACCCAGACGCCGGACTGGGCGCCGCGGTGGCGGAGGCTCGCATTGGAAATGAGCAGCGCGTCGCCGATCACCGGCAGGTGCAGCGTGACTTCGGCCATCTCGCCGGTGGAGACGCCTGGCGGCAGGCGATCGAACGCCACCCTGGCGATACGCTCCTCGGTGACGCTGTCGCTCGTCGGCTCGACGCGGACGACCCTGCCCCCAAGCGGCTGCCGGGGGTTGGAGCGGAGCGTGATGTCGGCCGGCAGTCCCACCCTGAGGCCGGCAGACCGTCCCTGATCGAGTCTCACCGTCACCCACACGCTTTGCGGATCAATCAGCGTGAGGACGGGCTGCCCGGCCACGACCGTGGAGCCAGGCTCGGCGTCGCGCGATGTCACCACGCCGTCCCTGGGAGCCGCGAGACGGATATTCGCGCGCTGCTGCTGCGCGCCTCCGAGATCGGCGTCGAGCCTGACGAGGTCCTTCCGGGCTCCGGCTGACGCGGCTTCAGCGGCAGCGAGCTGCGCGTCCGCCGACTGCTGTGCCTGTCGCGCGTTGTCCACGACGCTCTGGCCGACAATGCCTTTGCGACCCAGCTCCACGTAACGGCGCGCCTCAGCGGTGGCCAGCGCCCGCCGACTCCTGGCGTCATGCACCTGGGCTTCAGCCGTCGCCTCGGTGCTGCGTCCGCGGGCCGCCGCCGCGGCGGTGGAAGCCACTCGTGTGTCGAGATCCACCGGGTCCATCTCCGCGAGCAGCTGGCCCGCCTTGACCGTGTCTCCGACATCAACGAGGACGCGCTTCACGCGGCCGGCGGCCGTCGGTCCAATGAGGTACGCGCGCTGCGCCTCGAGCGTGCCGATGCCGAACAGGGCAGGAGCGACCTCTCCGCGGACGACCGGAGCGAGGGTCACCCGCGTTGGCGCGAGCGGGCCGCTCTTGGTGGCCACCCAGCCGAAGGCCAGCAGCAGAGCCACGCCGAACGCGGCGAACCACAGCTTCGGTGTCATCAGATTGGTGCGAAGTGTCATGGGGGACTCTTGGGAGGGTGATGGACTGGGTCGTGCGTCGTCGTGCCACGCTCGACCGGCAACTCGCTGCGTAAGAGCCGTTCCTCACCGGCGGTCGGACCCCGAAACATCACTCGTTCAGGCTATGTCCGATCGCCAGGGTTGCCTGTATCCAATTGAACAGCGCCGCTCGGCGAATCGTGAAGATGATTACTGGCGATAGAATCCGCGGTTTTGAAAAGGCTGACCCTCTGTCGAGCGGCCGGCACAGCCGAGCGCGCGCTGATGAGAAAGAGGTCAAGAACGACGAGTTTCGCCGCGTGCTGTACACGGCGAAACACTGCCAGCTCGTCGTCATGGCGCTCAAGCCCAAGGATGCCGTCGTCCACCAGACCCGCCAAAATGCAGAGGCTGACAATGAGCACTTCGACGGCAAAACGACGGAATAGGCCCAGCGTTCTGTGGTTCGCGTTGGCCGTCGGTCTGGTGCTGGTGAGCCTTGTCGTCCGCGGCGCGTCACGGCAATCCGCGTCTGGCAATGCGCCGTCCGCGCAGGCCGGCGCCGGACAGATGTCCCTCCAGAAAAGTCTGACATCGACGTACACGGCGAGCGAGCTCAAGAAAGGCGTCTATGTCGGTTCGGAAACCTGCCTCGGTTGCCACGAGGCATTCTCGACGTGGAGGGACACCAAGCACGCCCTCTCCATTCGTAAACCGATGGTGCGGTATTCCCTCGTGCCCGGCAAGGGCGTCGTCGCGGACTACGATCGCAACAGTGTGGATGACTTTATTCAGGGTCTCGATTTCAACACGATTTCTTCCGTATTCGATCCGTACAAGCCCGACGCGCCCGTTCTCAGCGTCGACAGCGGCCAGTATTTCATTACCCTTGGCGACGTGAAGATGCCCGTGGTGTTCGTCCTCGGCGGGACGGGTGACTGGCGCGAGCGCTACGGTGTACGGATTCCATCGACGGACAGCCCCACGGGCTACAGCGACGACGTGTACACCTCGCCGGTGCAGTTCAACGAGGACTCCAAGACCTATTTCGCCTACAAGATCGGCAACTGGTACGGCGAAACCAAACGGCCCCTGGTCACACCGGGAACGACCCGCGCCACCATTTCCGAATCAGTCAAGCTCGCGTCATTCAGCAAGAACTGCGTGGGGTGCCATCTCACCGGTATCCGCAGCGTTGGCAAGACGCCGCAGGGTGAATGGCTGCTGCAGCCCTACCCAGCGCTTCGCGTCAACCCCGATAACCCTGGATATTTCGACTACGACGGTGACGGCACGCCGGACCTCATGAACATCGGTTGTGAGATGTGTCACGGCCCTGGGTCGGCGCACGTTCTTTCCGGCGGCGATCCCGGCAAGATCGTGAACCCCGCCAATCTTGCCACGGGCCAGGCCAACGAGGTGTGCGGCCGCTGCCATAACCGCGTCCGCTCCGTCCCGGGCAAAACCTTTGCCTTCGCCTACCATGACGATACCGATACCGAGTGGAGGCCCGGCAAGGAGCCGCTGGCGGCCTATACCGCCGACAACAACTCGAACTGGCCAGACGGTGAGACGTCCTACGAACACAACCAGCATTTCAGTGAGATGAATCGATCGGCGCACGCAACCCTGCGCTGCTCGGATTGCCACGATCCCCATGCCCAGGTGAATGCCCCCCAGATCATCACGAGGCGCATCGAGAGTGGCGTCACCATCGCCACCCGCAATGAAGACAACACGTTGTGTCTCTCCTGCCACGCCAGCAAGGGCGCGTTCCAGAAGATCAGCAAGCAGATGGTGGCGAAGTATGAGGACAACGTGGCGGCTATTGGCGTGGCGGTGAGCGCCCACTCCCACCATCCTTACGCACCGGAGCGCGCCATGGGCCTCTCCCGGTGCACGTCCTGCCATATGCCGGCGGTTGCCGCCGCGGAGCATGAGTCCCCGCTGCATACGCACCAGGTTCTGGTTGTGCCGCCCGAGAAGACGCTGCGCTATCAGACCAAAGGCGGCATGCCCAACGCGTGTGCCGCGTCCTGCCACGGTGGGAAGGTCGACCTGTGGGGCTACGGATTGAAGACGAATCCCATCATCTGGAACCAACCGACTGACATCAGGACCGCCACCAAACTCATGGAGTATTACGATCCCACCGGCAAGTGGTGGCGCAGGTCCATCGAGCCGCCAACGGCGGTGCCGCGGTGACGGACAGGTTCATTCCACCCACACCAGATGGTTATCAGCCGGATGCTTGGCCTGATCCGATTTCGTGGACAGTTGACTGACGGTCGATCCGGGCTTTGTGCTGTCGCGATAGGTGCCCAGCCCCCGCCGCGCCGGTCGTGTCACGTTCGAGGAGTTCGACGCCGGACACGAGGTTCAGCGTCGCATAAGGCCCCTTCTGTTCACCTCGGCGCGCCCCAGAGGACGGCGTGTCGGGCCCGGCGCGGCGACCACCGACGCCGTCGGACGCGGCGACATGGCCCTAATACGGCCTATCGCCTCATGTGCCTGCACGCACTCAGCCTGGCCTCCACAGCGCGAACGCCGCTTCGACCTCACGGAATTCCGCCCGACGTGCCGGGTGCCTCAAGTCGCAGGAGACGTGCGCCGACCGCCTGTTTCACGTCTTCAGATGCCGTCAGCATCATCACGCGCTGACGCAGCAGATCCGGATCCAGCATGCGCTCCCGTACGAGCACGCGCACGAAGTCCAGGTCTCGTTCCCTCCCGGCGACGAGCTTGGAGACCGCCAGGTCGTGGACCTCGAGGCACCAGCCGGTGGCGCCACCCGTGTTGTCGTTGGCGATCGGCACAAGCCGATCGGCCCAGCCCGCTGGCAACGTGGCGGTGGTGTCGTCGACGCCATGCGCGTAGTAGCCGAACGTCTGGTGAAACGTGGACAGTTCGCCAATCGCGCCGTCGATGAGGTCCGACTTGTCGGGCGCGTGGCGCGGATAGAGGTCCGCCTCGATCGAGGCGAGCAGCGCGTCGGGCGCGTCGGGGAACTGCCCCAGCACTGCCTGACTGCCGATCACGACGAACTCGCGCTCGTTCGCGATCGCGGCGGCCGCCCGCAGAATGTGTTCAAGAGCGGCGCGGTTCATGGCGGCTCATGATGGCGCGGCGCTCCTCGGGTGTGAGGAGGCCGGCAAATGGGCTCGACTGGCGCAGTCGTGCAGCCTCCTCGCTCGACGATCGCAGGAGCGCGAGCAGGTCGGGCAGCGACGCGGACTCGAGGATCTGTCGCCACTCCCGAAGGACAGCCGCGGGGTTCGTGGTCAGCCACCGCTGCAAGTTGGCGCGCGCGATGTTCACCAGATGGGGCTCAGCCTCCAATTTGGTTGCCACCGCTTCGTGTAGCGCCAGACTGCGCCGATCGATCCATTCATGGGATCGCACGTGGTCAGTATAACCGGATCTGGTATCCAGCTGCCCGAGGATGACCGGCACACCCGTGGATGCACTCGCACACTACGAGACCACGAAGACCAAGGACATCACGGGCTGTCAGGAGGTCTACCGGCTGCAGGGCGTCAACATCAACGACAAGCACATCGAGACCATCACGCGGCAGATGATGCGATGGGTGAAGGTCAAGGACGTGGGCGACACGGAGTTCCTGATCGAAGAGGTCGTGGACGAGGTCCGGTTCATGGAAGAGAACGAGCGGGTACTGCAGGACGGCGGCCGGCCGGCGACGGGCCGCCCGGTGCTGCTGGGCATGACGAAGGCGTCGCTCTCGACCGAGTCGTTCATCTCCGCGGCCTCGTTCCAGGAGACTACCAGGGTGCTGACCGAGGCGTCGATCAGCGGGAAGGTGGACTACCTGCGCGGGCTGAAGGAGAACGTGACGATGGGCCGATTGGCACCCCACGGCGGGGCGTGGAACCGGCGGAATAGAGGACCTTGTAGGGCGGACCTTCAGGTCCGCCGTGGCGCGGGGCTTCAGCCCTGCCGCCCGGCAAGGCTGAAGCCTTGCCCTACCGGCGCCGTTGGACACTCGTGGGTTCCGCCCTTCAGGGCGGGACGATATCAAGGGCGGCGGGATCAGCGATGGTCCTGCCGCCCTTTTTCTGTTCGGCAGATGGACGACTCGGGAAAGCGACGTCGACCCGCTGCGCCGAGTGAGGGCAGCCATTTCCGGAGCCGGATCGCCTGGTGCGGATCTTTGAGTCGAGCCGGGCGCAGGGCACGCGGGCGGCCGATGTCTCCGCAGGCACGTTCGTGGACTGGCGCAGTCGCGCACGGACGCTCGACGGCCTCGCGATGTACAACGTCATCCTCGCAGGGGAGACGCTCTGGACGATTGACGGCCAGCCGCAGGTCGTGCGCGCAGCGTCCGTGCGGTCATGATCGAAGGACGGTCGTCGCGCGGCTGGCGCCGGGTGTGACGCTCGACGCCGCGCGCCGTGAGCTCCAGGGGATCTCCGCGCAGCTGGCGGCCGAACAGCCCGCGAGCAACGCCGGCTGGACCGCGGGCGTCGAGCCGCTCGCGGGGGCCGACGCGCGCGCGGCGCGGTTCGGGCTGCTGGCTCTCATGGGCGCCGTGACGGGCGTGCTGCTCATCGCGGCCGCGTCGGGCATCCTCGCTGCGCGGCAAGGACGGGAAGGTGGGGCGGAAGCGCGGAGGATCGGCTCGACGGACCTGGCCTTAATGCGGCCTATCGTCCTATTGTGATCGTTCGTCCAGCGTCACGGGCACGCCCTCCCGACGGGCGATCTCGATCAACGCACTGGTCCGGTCCTCCACCCACTGATGCTCGCCGCAGGCAATAGGCTCGATTCGGCTGTCCGTGCGTGCAGCGACTCGCCAGAGTTGGTTGACGAGGGCTTCGCGGTCCGCGTCGCCGTCGAAGGCCGATGACAAGACGATCAGATCGATATCACTCCACTCCTCGGCGTGCCCCCTTGCCCACGAGCCGAACAGCACTCCCGTTTTGGCGGGAATCCCTCGCTCGTTGAGCGCGCGCAGGTAGCGCCGTACGCTCGCTACGATTGCGTCATCAGCCACTGGAGCACCTCCCGGGCACGAGCGAGGTAACCGGTCACGTCGGCCGGCAGCCCGGGTCGGTCGCCGATGTCCGGATAGCGACCGACCATGCTGAACCGGTTGAGGTCGGCAAGGACGTCGAGCCGACCAGGGGTGAGTTCCAGTTGCGCGAACTCGGCCAGTCTGACCAGGTTGTGGGTGCGGGGTGGCACGTCTTGCGTGCGCCGACAGACGAGGGCTTTCAGGGCCTCCTCAATCGATAGGTGTGCGAAGAACAGGCCCTGCCGGATGTGTGCCCGATCGATGAGGAGACTCGCGGCGGCCCAATCCTCCTCTGCGCCCTGGCGCCAGTGCGCGACCTGCGCTGGAATGTCGACCATCGTCACCGTCCCCGGACGCCCCCCATTCTCTCACACTGAGACGCAAGATGGACGGCAACAGCCCGTGTCCCGCCAGACGTCGAAGACGCCAACCCGGTCTACGTCATGGCCGACTTCGGCGCCCGCGGATCGAAGCAGCAGATCCGGCAGCTGGCCGGCATGCGCGGCCTGATGGCCAAGCCGCCGGGCGAGATCATCGAGACGCCCATCACGTCGAACTTCCGTGAAGGGCTCACGGTGCTGCAGTACTTCATCTCGACGCACGGCGCCAGAAAGGGCCTGGCCGCACGACCTCGCCTTCGGGAAAGCCGACCTCCGCGCCGCAGCGCCTTTCGTTGGGATCATTTGCGTCCGCCCGGGACATATCTCCGCGGCGTTCGTGCTCGCCCTCATCGACGCTCTGCGCGAGTTGCGCGATCGACGTTCAAGCGGGCGGCGCGACGGAATGGAAGATCACGGCACCGTTGGGACGCTCGACGAAGCGCGCGAATTGCGGTATACAAGCGGGTAGCGGGGTGTGCGCAGACAGTCGCGCACAAACCTGCCTGACACCGCGGAAGACCCGCATGCGCGCGACGACGATCCTCACCACGATCCTGGTTCTGCTAGCGATGGTTCCCACAGGTGCGCGCCAGCCAGCGGGTTCTGTCTTCGGCACCATCACCGACACCACCGGCGAGGGACTGCCGGGCGCGCGAATCCTGCTGACCGCCGAGGACGGCCGCGTGCGCGAGGCGACCACCAGTCCGCTTGGCCGCTACAAGATCGACGCGCCGCCGCCGGGGAAGTACCGCATCGAAGCACACATGAGCGGGTTCGAGACCAAAGTGAGTGCGATCACCGTAGTCGCGGGGGAGGTCGCCGACTGGAGCGGAGCCCTGCTCCTCGCGGGCCGCGTCATCGGCGGGGCGTCGATCGAACGTCGCGTGATGCGGGAAACCGGGTGGGAAGCCGTGGACTGCGGCCGCCACGGTGCGCCGGCCTTGGCGCCGCCGCTCGACAGGTCCCTCGCCTGCGCCCTCGAGTCGCCGAAGCTGCGCCGACCGTTCTCCGTCATCGTTCAGTTCACGGCGCACGACGGCACCCGCGGCGGCCACGGACTGCTCGCGGGATCCGATGGCGTGATTTACCGCTTCGAGTACGAGCGCGGCGGCGTCACGTTCCACATGCAGCCGTGCCCGTTCCCGCGTGTGACACCCGACGAGAAGCACTCCGGGTTCGGCTTTACCTGCCGGCCGGCGCGCTGGCAGACGAGTGTCCGGAAATCAATCCCGTCGTGAGATCGACAGCGCGAGAGGCACGCCGTCGCGTCCGAATCCCCGCCTTGAGGCGCGTCACGAAGAAGGCGCCTTCGTCGACGAACCGGTGCAGCCGTCTGAAGTCCACGTAGCCTCGATCCATCTCGCGCCGGACCGGGTCCTCGGCCAACTCCCCGGGCAGGAACTTGAGCGCCACCGGTTGTCCGAGCTTCAGGTCGTCGGCGCGGTACACCTCGCCCATACCGCCGCGTCCGAGCAGACCGATGATGCGGTAGCGCCCCGCGAGCACATCCCGGCGCGAATCCGCAGAGGGGCACCGAGCCGGAGGAGATCAGTCGGCCGACGGCCGTGGCGCCGGCCGGCGGCGCGCCACGCATGTCACCCGCCCCGGCGATGCCCGTCGCCAGTTCGGATGGCGAACCGAGCGGCGTTCCACACGATCGGCAGAAACGATCGGACGGCGACGGGTCTGCCGAACAGGATGGACATTTCAGGGACAGACTTCCCGCGCGGCTTCAGAGGTGGCCGGCCCGTGCATCGACTCGAATTCGACGGAGTGCGGGAAACCTTATCACGGTTTGACGCTGCCGAGGTACGCGGCCATCTCGTGGCCCTCGGCTCCCGAGTCTGGGCCGCACCGCCTCGACGATCGTCGCCACCGCGCGTTGCAGTGCCACCCACGCGGACGCCCGGCCGCGACCTTCGTTTCCGCGCGCGCCCGCGCCGTCGCCGTTGAGGCGAACAGACCCTTGCGTGCCGCCACCACATGGCTGTAACATGTATGGCTATGACAGATATAGACGAGCGCATGCTGGATCGCGAACTGAAGAAGGGGTCGGCGGAACTGATCATCCTCTCGATCGTCGAGCAGCGTGCGCGCCACGGCTACGAGATCAGCAAGCTGATCGAGGCGCGTTCGGCCGGGCGCCTGAAGTTCCACATCGCGTCGTTGTACCCGCTCCTGTACCGACTGGAAGAACGCGGGTGGGTGCACGGCAGGTGGGTGGAGAAGCCCGGCGAGCGGCGGCGGCGCTTCTACAGTCTGACGGCCGAAGGCCGCCGCGTGCTCACCCGGCAGCGCGAGACATGGAAAGCCTTCGTCCACGCCATGGGTCTCCTGACCGGGGTCGATCATGCCTGACTGGACGGGGGATTTGCGCGGTCGTCTCGCTCCGTTGCGGTTGACGCCCGTTCGTGAAGCGGAGATCGTCGAGGAACTGTCGCAGCACCTCGACCAGCGGTACGAGGAACTTCGCGGCGAAGGCAAGGACCACGGAGAGGCCCGCCGGCTGGCGATGGAGGAACTGCTCGAGCCTGACGCGCTTGCCTCGCGCATGGCGGCGCTTCGCCAGGCCAACGTCAGACCGTCGATTGCGCCGGGAGCACCGCCGCGCTTCCTGTTGGTGGATCTCTGGCAGGATCTGCGCTATGCCGGTCGCGTCCTGAGGAGGCAGCCCGGCTTCGCGGCGGTGGCCGTGCTGACGCTGGCGCTCGGCATCGGCGCCAACAGCGCCATGTTCGCGCTCGTGGACGCGACCCTGCTCCGCCCGCTTCCGCTGCACGAGCCCGGGCGCCTGGTGATGGTCTGGGAACGCACACAGGCATCGAACCACGAGGGCGTGTCACCCCTGAACCTCCTCGACTGGAACGAGCGCAACCGCAGTTTCGATCTGATCGCGGGGTTCGTTCCGAGCGTTGGAGGCATGGTGATGGCCGGCGCGAACGGGTCAACCGAAGAAGTGCCCCGTCAGTGGGTCACCGTTGGATTCTTCCGGGTGCTCGGCGTACGGCCCATTGCCGGCCGGGGGTTCGTTGCCTCGGACGATCGCGAGCGCGCCAGAGTCGTCGTCCTGAGCGAGGCCTTCTGGCGCACTCATTTCAACGCCGACGCGTCGATCGTCGGACGCGACATCCGGCTGGATGGTGCGCCGTACAAGGTGGTCGGTGTCGTTCCGAACCAGGTGCAGTTGCTGGGCCGGACCAGCGTCTGGGCACTGAGGCCAATCCAGGGCGCGCCGCCCGCGGCTCGAGCCGCGTACTTCCTGCAGGCAGTCGGCCGCCTGAAGCGCGGTGTCACGCTCGAGGCCGCCGATGCCGACATGGCGGCGGTTGCCAAAGGGCTCGCGCAGGACTTTCCGAAGACCAACAAGGGGCGCGGCGTCTCGCTCGAGCCGCTCCGTGTTGCGGTCATCGGCAACGAACTCCGGCAGACCTCGATCCTTTTTCTGGGCGTCGTCGCCTTCGTGCTCCTCATCTGCTGCGCCAACGTCGCCAACCTCCTCCTTGCGCGCGCGACCGTGCGGACGCGTGAGCTGGCGATACGTTCGGCGCTGGGCGCCGATCGCCGTCGTGTCATCCGGCAACTCCTGACCGAGAGTCTCGTGCTCTCGACAATCGGCGGCGCGCTGGGAATGGGGGTCGGCGCGGCGATTCTGGCGGTCGCCCCGCTGGTGATT
>Ga0315280_10006378_pt1 | contig 16314 bp, 13 predicted proteins | sample YL17G06_40_MG_FD_203697 | JGI IMG/M metagenome (GOLD analysis project Ga0315280, IMG submission 203697) | Sediment microbial communities from Yellowstone Lake, YNP, Wyoming, USA - YL17G06_40 | ecosystem: Environmental > Aquatic > Freshwater > Lake > Sediment | place: USA: Wyoming | collected...
ACGACGGGCCTCCAACAACGCTTGGTCCTGTCGGCTCTTCCTGGTCTGCTGTTCCATGCCAGTCTCTACTGGACAACCGCATGACTCTCCTTTTTGGAGGATCCACTATTTGTGAACTGCTCATTAGGTAGCACAGAAGCGCCTTGTCGGTCCTGGCGGTCCATCCGGCCACCGTATCAGCCCAGAGGTAGTCCCCGGGGTACGCGACGCCCAACATCGCCCCCCCGATCACGGGCGCGCCTACCGGCCCCAACGGCTTGTGGGCGCCGTCGGCCACGATCTCGATGACGCTGTCCTGCTGAAGGGCCGTCTCTAGGTTCGCCAGGGACGAGCTAGAGCACGGTACGACGCCTCCGCGGACTCCGACCTCGGGTACGCCGCTGTAGAAGCAGTGGCGAGTGGGCGTACCAGGCTGCAGGACCTCCCCCAAGGCCTCGTATGCGCGGCTGCACATGCCCTCTCCATCGAAGAAGACTGGTCCGACGAAGTGCGCGCTGGCCCGCACCTTGAACTCCAATGTGCCGGGGACGCACCACTTGGGAGCACCGGAGTGGGGGCTGCCTCCCGCATCTTGGTAGCTCACCGCCAGTGTGAAGTCCCCCGCCAAGCTGTACCTGTGATCCTCCGTCTCGACGTAGCCAACCGGCGTCGTCGGCACGGCTATCGAGGCGCCGACCGGTACCTCCATTCCGATCGGCCCCCATACGGTGTACGTGCCGGCAGTGGGTCGTTCCCACGGATCACCCGCGCTCGTCCAGACGTCCAAGGTCCAGAACCCGGTTCGGGGCGCCGTCGCGACAAAGCCCCTACTGGAGAACTGGTCGATCGAGAGCGTGGACGACAACGAGCATGCATGATCCGGGCCACCGGACGGCGCCGAGAGCATGCGCTCCTGGGCGTTTGCGTGGAGGTAATACAGGCCCCGCACTACGCCTTGCACGAGCTGCGCCATCGACGCGCGGCCATCGACGTCCGACGACAACTGGACGCTCACAGAGTCGCCGTCGGCTATGGGCACCATGCCGACCGTGGCGTCAATCACCCAGACCTGGGGATCTGCACCCGGTGGCAACACTTCGTACCCGTCGTCTATCACCGTCCCTAGCATGGCGGACGTGAGAGTCGTGACGACGCCGGCGAAGGGCATCGACACAGTCGCGTACCCGGCCGGCTCCACCTCGGACAGAAACTGCTCGACCAACGTCAGATTCTGCACATCGAAGGTTGTAGGCCCGAACGTAAGGTCCCCGCACTGGCCGCAGTGGACAACACATTTCACCTCCCACTCGGCGTCCAGGCAGCAGCCTGTGAACTGGAGCCCGGTCATGAACGCTCTCTGGCTGCCGAACATGCAGGACGTTCCCGCAGGGTGCTCCACAGTCCCATCCGGGTGCGTGACCGTGAACTCCGCGGACTCCGCGTTCTGAGGAACATCGACACGGAAGTGGACGTGGTCGCTGAGCGGGTACTCGGTGACCGGGTTCCAGCTCAGAGGCGCGCCGCCCTTACGCCCGAGCATCACGTCGCCGCTGGCTACGGCGGGGGAGGGTACAGCGAAAAGGACAAGGAAGAGAACAGTGGGCTTAAGCCCACTGCTTCGCGTGCCACAATGGGCTGAAGCCCGCTGTCTGCAGTGGCTCAACACATCAACACCCCCGTCCGGTCAGACAAGACCTGCTGCTGTGCGGTTGGTCGCGAACGGTAGCTTAGGTGCCCCCTCTCTCCCGCGGCGCCAACGCATGTGTTGCACAACCTTGGACTCCTGGTTCGCGCGGATGTTACGGAGGACCTTTGCGACGCCCCTCACCCCAGCCCTCTCCCATAGGGAGAGGGGGTAGCCAATCCTCCCCCAGCACCAGCACCTCAGTCTCGAGCGTGACTCCGCTATGCTCGCGAACCCTGTCGCGTACGTGCTCCACAAGGGCGATCACGTCGGCTGCGGTAGCGTTGCCGGTGTTGACGATGAAGCCGGCGTGCTTGTCGCTGACCATCGCCCCGCCCACCCGCGCGGTGCCCTTCAGCCCCGCCGCCTCTATGAGCCGGCCCGCGTAGTCGCCATGCGGCCGCTTGAACACCGAGCCCGCGCTCGGCAGATCGAGGGGCTGCGAGTCCCGCCGCAGGGCCAGGATCTCCTCATGCCTTGCCCGGATGGACGCCTCGTGGCCCATCGCCAGCGTGAGCTTGACCTCCAGCACGACGTGCCCTGTCCCCTGAAGGGCGGTCGTGCGGTACCCGAAGCCGATCTCATCGTGCGCCCACGTGCGAAGGCCTGCGTCGGGGCCGATGGTCAGGGCCTCTATCACAACGTCGGCCATACAGCCCCCGTGCGCGCCGGCGTTCATGCACACGGCCCCGCCGACGGTGCCGGGTATCCCGATGGCCCACTCGATGCCGGACAGGCTCGCGTCTGCCGCCTCCAGGCAGACCCGACGCACCAGCGCGCCTCCCTGCACGGTCAGCTCCAGATCGCGCCGGTTGACGGTCACCCGCGACATCGCGGGGCCGATTCGGCACACTACCCCGCGGATCCCGCCGTCGCGCACGATGATGTTGGTTCCCGCACCGATGACCGTGAAGGCCGCGTCCACGCGGAGCGCGAACGAGCGTAGCGCCCTGACGTGCTCGGGTTCGGACGGATCGGCCAGCACGTCGGCGGGTCCGCCGACCTTGAAGGACGTGTGCCGCGACATCGGCTCGTGGGCTTTCACCGAGAAGCCCAGGCTGCGTCCCAGGTCTGCGGCCTGGCGGATCCAAAGAGGTTCAGCCACTGACCCCCTCCTGCGTCGCGGGGTGAGATCGTCGATGAGTTTACCACTAGCGCCCGTCCCGCTGGCCGAGGCATTGCGCGCGGCGGCCCGGCTGGGCGCGCCGCTCGCCCACTTTGGACAGACCGTCCTCTGGGACGAGCCGACCAAGGCCCTTCTCTTCCCGGCCATGCGTGCCGCGGGCGTGCGCATCCCGGTGATCGCGGGCGTTCACGATACCGACTACTTCAGCAAGCTGCCGGCGACAAGCGAGTTCACAGGGACCTGCGCGATCCTGCCGGCCAACGACGGCAGCACGCGCGACCTGTGGGCCTCCGCGGGCGAGTGTGCCGTGCCCTTTGGCTGCGAGCACCGGGTCACGCTCAAGACGCTCACGCGCCACGGGGTCCCCGCGCGACGACTCGCCAGGCTGCACCCGTCAGGCCCGGCGGCGTTCATCGACCTCCTGACCGAGGCCTACGGATGGCGCGGACTCGCCCTCATCGGCGACGCCGACGTGACTTGTCGCGACGTTCGCACGGGCGAGATCGGCCCGCGCCTCAGAGGGCTGGTGGAGTGGGCTCTGCAGCAGAGCTTGCAGATGATCGCGGACGACGCCACTCGCGTCACAGCCGAGCGCTACGCCTCGCGGATGCTCAAGCGCATAGACGTGGCGATCTCCATGCACCAGAACGAGAGCTTATCGGAGTGCTTCCGGACCATTCTGAGACACCTCATCGGTCAGCTCGCCGGTGAGGACCCCGAGGGCCTGTCTGTGACCAGCAGCTCCGCTCACATGCGTTTTGACCGGCACACGGCGGGGCTTCGGCGCTTCGCCCCGGTGGACATCTTCCTTGACCCAGAGACCCGAGCAGCCGCATGCGGGGCGTACGACGCAGCGGTGAGTCACACCGGCACTTACACTCTTGAGGCGTTCGGGGAGGGCGCACTGCCCTTCGACCTGGTCGTGCCCGGTAGGGGTAGGGGAACGCTGCGGTGCACGGCGACCGAGGCGCTCCTCGACCTCCCCGCGGGCACGGTGACCCTCGGTTCGGCCCGCGGTCTGCGGGACAGGCAGGGGCTTGCGGCGCTGGTTGAGCGTCGGCTCGGGCCCGACTGCGCCCTTGTCGGCAAGGCGCTCGTGTTCCCGATGATGCTGCTCTCCGAGGCCGTGATGGTCCTGGCCGAGACCGGCTCAGCGTATATCACAACCGGCACTCGGACCCTCGTGGAGGGGCTGGCTCGCAGCGGCATCCATCTGCCGCTCTACCCGCTGCTCCGCCTCAGATACCACGCGTTGGACTCGCTCTCCGCGTTGGGCACGGAGTTCTGCCTCCCGGAGCATCTCGCGGCCGCGTTTGGCAGGCAGCGTCTGGCTGCGGCCGAGATGGCGGAGCGCTGGCGCAGCGTCGTCGACCGACAGAGAGCGCTGCTTCAGGACCTGGCCGCGTCGCAGGGCGCGGGAGTGGTGCTGCGCATCCTAGCGGAGGAGAGCCCGGAGCACCGCGAGCGACTCGAGCGTTACGACTGCCTGCACTGCCGCATGAGGCAGCACGGGCGCCAGATAGCTGACATGACCAGGACGCTCAAGGCCGTAGCGGGAGAGGCGGCAGAGGTGGGAGAGCGGGCGAGGGAGTTGGAGCGCAAGTCGGGCAGGCTCAGGCGCGAGCGGCTGAAGCCCCTCTGGGCCGAGCTCGACAGCGCCCTGCCCGAAGATCGGCGGGAGAGCATTGAGCGCGAGATAGACGAGCTGCAGGCACGGCGATCAGCGATCCAGCAGGAGATCGTTGAGCTACGCGCGCAGGGCTCGCGGCTTGCGTACGAGTGGCGCGAGCTTCGCGCCCGATTGCGCGCGCAACAGCGCAGCGGCGTGGCCGCGGTGGTTCACGAGGAGCTGCACAGCATTGAGGACCAGACGGCCTGGGACAGGCTGCGGCTGGTGCGCCGAGCGCGCCTCACTCTCGACCTGGAGGCCGTTGACAAGCGTCCTACAGCCTGGTGGTTCCCCTTTCTGGGAGGCGGCTCCGGCGGAGGGGCCTGGTATGCCGAGGTGCTACGCCGGTGCGAAGCGCATTTCGAGGTGCTCGGCGACGGATTCACCCCGTCATCGAGCGCCGGCGGAGGGCACTCGGAGTGATGCTCCCGTTCATCAAGGTAGAGGGCCTGGGGAACCACTTCGTGCTCGTCGATGAGCGGGCCGTCGGGCCCAGGGACTGGCCCGCGGTCGCCCGGGAAGTCTGTCCACGGGGCACCGCTGTCGGCGCGGATGGCCTGCTGGCCACGGCCGAACCGTCCGACCCGTCCGCCACCGTGCGCATGCGGATGTTCAACCCCGACGGCTCCGAGGACATGTGCGGCAACGGCCTTCGGTGCGTCGCGCTGGTCGAGGCGGAGCGGCGCGGGATCCGGTCGGGACGGGAGTTCATCGTGGAGACCCTCGCGGGGCTCCGCTCGGCCTCGGTGACCGATGCCGGCGAGGGCACCACCACTGTTCGCACATCCCTCGGCTTGCCCGTACTTCGTCCGTCCGAGTTCCCGGCGCTGGTCGAGGGCGAATCCGCTCTCGAACGCCTCCTCGCGGTCGCCGGCGAGGAGTTGGTCGTCAGTCTCGTGTCGATGGGAACGCCGCATTGCGTCATCTTCGGAGACCCGCCCGATGAGCGGCGATTCGCCGATCTCAGCCCGAAGATCGAGGTTAGCCACCTGTTTCCCGCGGGTATCTCAATCATGTGGGCTACGGTGGAGGGCTGCTGTGGCCTGCGTATGCGCATCTGGGAGCGGGCGGTCGGTGAGACGGAGGCCTGCGGCACGGGTGCTTGCGCGGCCGCGGTAGCCGGCGTGCTCACAGGCCGGGTGCGAGTGCCTGTCGCGGTGTCGATGCCCGGCGGAACGCTGGCGGTGGACTGGGCGGGACCTGGCACCGAAGTGATGCAGTCAGGTCCGGCGCGCAAGGTCTTCTCCGCGGAATGGATTGTGTGTCACTAGGCATCCGGATGCCGACGGAACGATGGCAGCGGGCGGACGTCCTAGACTCCTGCGACCCATAGCCACAAGGCGGAAGCACGTGGGAGATGAGAGTGCGGGGGCAGCGCGGGCACAAGCGGTACTGGGGAGGGTCCAGGAAGGGCCGCCGGGATCGCGGCCTGGCTGCTGTCCTATGCGTGAGCCTGCTGGGCGCCTGGCTCCTGTGCGCCCCCGCCGTGGCGCAGGCCGCGGCAGACGCTGACCAGAGCGTGGATGGGCGTCCCGTCACCATCTTCGACCAGGAGTGGCTCTCCGCCGCGGCGATGTACGTCGGCGTTACCGTGGTGTGTGTTGGTGTCTTCACACTGATCTTCATCAAGTGCTGGCTCGATGTGGGTAGGTCGGTCCTCGCGCTCGATGACGGACTGGTCGATCCGGAAGGCGAGCCCGCCTCCCCGCAGCCCGGCGGCGAACCGAACGCGGTTCCGGCCGCGGCAGACGAGGCCTAGACCGGTGCGCGCCGGGCACCCACGCGAACGGGATCACACCGGCCACCCCGCGCGCAAGCTCCTGTTCGGTGCGGGGGTCACGCTCGTGGTCCTCGGTCTGCTAGGGTTCCTCGCACCCAGCGCATCCGACCTTTTCAGCGTGGCGTTTCAGGCCGACCTGGAGAGGGAGCTCCAGAGGGGAGCCGACCTCGGCCGGTGGTCAGGCATGCGCGCAGGGGCTTCGGGCCGCTGCCTTGGGGTCGTGACCGCGTGGCAGGTGAGCGATGCCGCACCCAGACTGACGGTGGGCCCCGGAGGGGGGAGGCGCAAGCTGGGCTCCGGCAGGGCTCTGTGCAGGATCGAGATACCGTCCATCGATCTGACCGCCGTCGTTGTGGATGGCGTCGAGCCCGAGCATCTCGCTCGTGGCCCCGGGCGCTATCCGGGGACCGCGGACCCGGGCGGCGCGGGCAATTGCTGCATCGCGGGCCACCGGGTGACCTTTGGCCACCCCTTCCGCAGGCTCGAGGAGGTCGAGAGCGGCGACGAGATCGACCTTGTCGCGGACGCCGTTACATACCGCTACCAGGTCATCGCCCGCTTCGCCGTGCCTGTCTCTGACAACAGTCCCTTGCTGGACTCCGGACTGCCCGAGCTCACCCTCACAACCTGCCATCCTCCCCACGGGAGCAAGCAGCGGTTGGTCGTGCAAGCCGTCCTGACGTCGCCCAGCGGACCTCGGGCATGAGGCCGGCGTGTTGCATTCGGAGCGCGGGTCTGGTACCACTTGCGGGGCGGCGGTGGTGAGGGTCCAACGCTGAACGGAGGTACCGGACGCGATGCCGGACTGTGATGTTCGCGATCTGAACCTGGCGGGGCAGGGCAAGCTCCGGATCGAGTGGGCCGATCGACAGATGCCGGTCCTCGGCCTGATACGAGAGCGGTTCGGGAGGGAGAAGCCGCTCGCCGGACAACGGATTGCGGCGTGTCTCCATGTAACCACCGAAACGGCCAATCTGATGCGCACCCTTGTCGATGGAGGCGCCGAGGTGGCGTTGTGCGCATCGAACCCGCTGTCCACGCAGGACGATGTGGCCGCCAGCCTGGTCAGAGACTACGGGATTCCGGTGTACGCCATAACGGGGATCGACACCGCCGGCTACCATGAGCACGTTCGCAAGGCGGCCGGGATCGCGCCAACGCTGACGATGGATGACGGCGCCGACCTTGTCACCCACGTGCTCAAGGACCGGCGCGACTTGGCGGATGGGGTCATCGCCGGCACCGAGGAGACGACCACGGGCGTCATCCGCTTGCGCGCGATGGAGCAGCATGGGGTCCTGGCCTATCCCATCATCGCCGTCAACGACGCGCGGACCAAGCACTTCTTCGACAACCGGTACGGGACGGGCCAGTCCACGATCGACGGCCTCCTGCGGGCCACGAATCTGCTGATCGCGGGTTCGAGGTTCGTCGTCTGCGGCTATGGTTGGTGCGGCCGCGGGGTCACGACCAGGGCACGCGGGATGGGCGCTCGCGTGATCGTTGTCGAGGTGTCGCCTGTGCGGGCGATCGAGGCTGTCATGGACGGGTTCGACGTGATGCCGATCGCGGAAGCGGCTCAGGTTGGCGACGTGTTCGTGACGGTGACCGGCAGTAAGCACGTTATCCGCCGCGAGCACTTCGAGCTCATGAAGGACGGCGCCATACTCTGCAACTCGGGCCATTTCGATGTCGAGCTGGCGCTGACACACCTTCGCGAGATGGCGGTGGGTCAGCGTGACATCCGCGAGCATGTCAAGGAGTACACGCTGGCCTCAGGGAAGCGCTTGTTCGTGCTGGGCGAGGGCCGGCTCGTGAACCTCGCGGCCGCGGAGGGGCATCCCGCCAGCGTCATGGATATGAGCTTCGCGAACCAGGCGCTCTGCTCGGAGTGGGCCGTCGCGAACGCGGACAAGCTCGAGCACAGGGTGTATTCGGTACCGGAGGACGTGGATGACGGGATCGCGGCCCTCAAGCTGCAAGCAATGGGCATCAAGATCGACACACTGACCGACGAGCAGGTCAAGTACCTGGCTTCGTGGGAGGAGGGGACCTAGGGCACTGCCCTATCCCGCCCCTTCTCCGTGTCCCTCTCCTCTTGATGAGGGGAGAGGGGGGACATACCGTGGACACCTCGCTTATCTACACTATCCTGCTTTCGTCCGTCCTGGCGGCTACGGTGTGCGTCGTCTCAACCTGGCTCAGGCCCGCGAGGCGCTTCGACGCGGATGAGTCGCCCATGGGCTTCCCGACGGGCGGCCTCGCGTTCGTTATCGCCCTCGTGGCTGCTCTCGCCGGTCTGTCCGAGGGCAGGTGGCGTGAGGGCGCGCTCGCGGTGTGTGTGTGCGCGGTGTTCCTGTTCACGGTGGGGACGATGTCCGAGATCCTTCCTGTGGTCGTCGGGCGACTAGTGCGGCTCGCGTCGCTGGTCGTGACATCCGCCTTCGCGGTTTTCGTGGGGGGCCTCTCGATCTCGGAGGTGAAGCTCCCGTTCGGCCCGGTCGTTCCGCTCGGCGTGGCGGCGGACTGGCTCGCAGTACTCTGGGTCTTCGCGGTAGCGATGCTGGTATCGCTCTCGAACCGCGGAGAGGCGCTTGTGCCGGGGATAGCGGTTCTGTCCGGGCTCACGCTCAGCGCGGTTGCCGCGATCGCGGGGACAGCGGCTGTGTCGGTGCCGGGGACGCACCAGCTCGGAATGGCCGTCACCGGCGCGGCTCTTCCGGTCTTGTGGTGGTGCAACCCGCCGCCGCGGGTGCGCTTTGGGCTCGGAGCCGGGATGTCCGCCGGCATCGCCCTCGCCTGCCTAAGCGTATTGGGGGCCGTCAAGAACGCCGCATTCCTTGTTCTCGTAGTGCCGGCGCTGTGTCTGGGTGCGCCGCTATACGCCTCGATGATCACGCTGGCCATCAACCGGGACCGCCCGCTGCGCACCGTCTTCACGGAGGCGGAGCGGGTGACGTTCGTCGGGGCGCTGGTTCGACGCGGGATGAACGCCCGCGAGGCGGTCGCCTTCCTGCTCGCGTGGCACGTCTACCTCTGCCTGATGGCCTTGCTCCTGACGGTCGCGATCCGGCAGAGCTGGGTCTTGAAGCTTCTCATCCTGCTGGTGCTCGGGGGCCTCGGCGCCGCTGGTTTCGCGATCACGTTCCAGATCGTCTACGGGTGGAGGGCGAAGCTCAGACAGCCGGGGGCTGTGGTGGACAGCATCACCATCCTGGGCACAAGGATCGACCGCACGACAATGCGGGACGCGATGGAGCGCGTGCTGCTGTGGTCAACGCGGGACCACATTCACCACGTCGTGACGGCCGACGCGACTCTCGTGGACCGGGCGAGCCGTGAGCCCGAGTTCGATGCGATTGTCAGGAAGGCGACGCTGGTCACGCCGGACGGAGCGGGCGCTCTGTTCGCCGCTCGCTTATTGGGTGCGCCCTTCCCGGAGCGGGTCGCCGGAGCCGATCTCACCGTGGAGGTTTGCGGCGAGGCCGCCAGGCGCGGCGTGCCGGTGTACTTCCTAGGCGCTAAGCCGGGGGTCGCCAAGCGTGCGGTGGAGCGCTTGCTCGAGCGATTCCCCGGCCTCAAGGTGGCCGGTGTCAGGCATGGCTACTTCGACAGTGAGGAAGAGGAGCGCATCGTCGGCGAGATCGCCGGGTCGGGCGCGCGGATCCTGTTAGCCGGCCTGGGCGTGCCGCACCAGGAGCGTTTCGTCGAGAGGAACCGCGACCGGCTCGGCGTAGGTGTAGTGATTGGGGTAGGCGGCACCTTCGACGTACTCTCGGGCGAGGTGACCCGTGCGCCCGAGTGGATGCAGCGGGCCGGGCTCGAGTGGCTGTGGCGCGTCATGCAGGACCCGCGGCGCCTGCCCAGGCTCGCGGCGCTTCCGCGGTTCTTCGTGCGGGTCCTTGCTTACGCTGTCGGTTGGCGGGGCCGCAACCACGCGCCGGTGGACGGCGCGACCCTAGGCCCGCTTGGTCGTTCTTAGCTAGAGGCGTCGAGCCCTAGCACCAGTACTATGGGAGGTGCCCGAAGATGCTGCGCAAGCTCGCCACGGCAACCCTCTGCGTTGTGGCACTGTCACTACCGGCCGCTTTCTGCGAGCCTGTCAAGCCGGTTCCGGTCAGCGAACTCTACGCTCCGCTGCCGCCCGCGAATCGCGTGCTGAAGAAGCGTGTGGCCGTCGTGCCGCCGTCGGTGAGCGGATTCCGCATCATCAGGGGAAACGTAGCCTGGGACGGCCGCGCGGTAGCCGCGACGATGGCGGACCTCATGACCACCGCGCTGGTGGCCACCGACCGGTTCGTGGTGCTGAACCGCACGGAGCTTGACAAGGTGGTGGCCGAGCAACAGCTTGGCCAGGCGGGGCTGACGAGCCCGGGAACGGCCCCCAAGCTCGGCAAGCTGATCGGCGTGGAGTACCTGATCGTGCCGAGCGTCACCGAGGCGACGGTCAACGTCGAATCCAAAGGCGCTTCCATCGCCGGCATCAGGCTCGGCAAGTCCAAGATCACGGTTACCATCGGTGCTGACATCCACGTCATCAACACGACCACGTCCGAGGTCGTGGCGGCGAAGCATGTCCAGCACCAGGCCTCCGACTCCCGCACGGACTTCGCCGCGAGCTATCAGGACATCGCCATCGGCTCCGGCGGCACTGCTGACACGCCTATCGGCAAGGCCGTCGGCCCGTGTGTCGACGAGTGGATCGCGTACGCGGTGCGAGAGCTTGGCAGCGACCCGTGGCGCTCGAGGGTCGCCGCGGTCGACGCGGACGGCATCCTCATCACGGGAGGCACGGACAAGGGCCTGCGGGCCGGCGACCGTTTTGAGGTGCTCCACCAGGGCGACGAGATCCGCGACCCGGACACCGGGCAGCTCCTCGGGGTCAAGAGCAGCCTTGTCGGCCTTGCGGAAGTCATGTCCGTAGCCGACAAGTTCGCGACTTGCCGGGCCCTTGCTTCCTGCCAGCCGATCGATCGCGGCGACATATTGCGCGAGTTCGCGGGCTCGTGGGACGGCAAGGCGGCAGACCCGAAGCAGGCCGAGGCCGCGCAGGCCACCTACAACGCGGCGCTGGCGTGGGATCCCAACAACCCCGAGATCTACGCCGTGCGTGGCGCGGGGCTCGCATCGGAAGGCAAGACCGAGCAGGCGATGGCAGACCTCGCCAAGGCACTTGAGCTCGACCCCAACTGCGCCGCCGCACGCGACAAGCAGGGCGCGGTCTATCTGTCACAGGGCAAGTTCGATGCCGCGATCACCGACTTCTCGAAGGCTCTCGACCTTGGCAGGCGCACCGCTGACGTCTACGCCGGGCGTGGGATGGCCCTTCTCCAGGGAGGTCAGGCCGACAGCGCGGTACAGGACATGAAGGCTGCGCTCCAGCTTGATCCCGCGGCCGTTGGCGCCCTGTTCGGGTTGGGCACCGCGCTCTACGCGAAAGGTGACTACGCCGGGGCTATCGACGAGTTCGGACAGGCCGCGAAGGTCGCACCACAGTGGCCTGACCCGCTCGTCGGCATCGCCCTTGCCAGGTTGGCGTCCGGTGACACGAAGCGCGCGGGCCAGGACATCGATGCGGCCGTCAAGGCCTTCCCGGATGCCCTGCGTCCCCTGTACGGGCGCGCGCTGTTGCTGGAGGCTCAAGGCCGCCCGAGGGACGCGCTCGAGCAGCACAGGCGGATCGCGGACCTTGCGGGCCGCATCCACACCCCGGGCGACCGTGACACGGCCCAGCGGTCCCAAGCCGCCATAGGACGCCTCGAGGGCTCCATCCACACGGGTGGAAGGTGACGTGAGCGCGGCCACGCTGCTTCCAGTCTGGCTGTGCGCGTGCATCGCGTCAGCCGCGTCATGCGGGGACCTGGAGCGCTCGTTCTGGATCAGCCTGACGCTCACGCCCGCGGCCAAGGGCTACTGGACCATGGATCCGGGCGCCGCGGACGTCCCGGCACCCAAGTCCGATGAGATCGCTCGCGCCTGCGACCTGCTGACTCGGACCTACCACGCGAACCGGCTGTACCTCGTGTACCACAAACAGTGCCCTGAGGCGACGGCCCGCGATCTCATGCTCTGCTGGCGTCGAGCCGCGGCCGGCACGGCTGAGCTGGTGCCTACCTTCGTTCCGATGGATTACTCCGCAGGTCCGGCCTCAGGTGCGCCGGTCTTCACCGAGGCGGAGCTGGCGGCCTGGTCCTCGTGGTGTGAAGAGGTCATGGCGGCTCCGGCCATCGCGCTGTACGATGTTTACCCGCGCAGGCCGTGGGACTGGGCGGTCGAGGCGTTGCGGTCGGGCTCGTCCCTGCCGGTCGGCTGGGTGGGCACCCAGCCCGAGGAACCGTGTAGGGAAGGCCTATCCTTCGTGGTCGTAGACACCTGGGGAGGCATCAGCGCCTACCGGAGCAACGCGGACTGGGAGAGCCGGGGGAGAGGCCTGGTCGAGCGCTGGGCGCGGGCCCCGAGGCCCGGAGTGCGTGCTGTCTTCGACCTGATCGCTGTCGCGTGGGACTACGACTACTCCGGGGACGGAGGCGCGGCCCCACCGTATGATGACGAGCGTGACGACCCTCTGCCAGCGGGTCGGAATCAGCTCGCGGCCAGGACGGTCCGGGCCGTCTGCCCCGCCGAAGCGTTCGGCGGGTTCTCGTCCGACCTTCTGGTACTGGACGCACACACCAGGCTGCACGGCGAGGACTTGTACGGCGACCTGCGAACCGGAACGCGGTATCGAGGCATGTTCGCCGAGCCGCTCGACGAGATCGGACGGATCTACGAGGCCCTGGGGGATGAGAGGCAGAGCACTTGACGTCTTTGGCACCCTTGCCCGCTGAGCCCGAGCGAAGCGCGCCGAGGCGCGGTTGCTGCTCGAACCGTATTGTGCGGCCGATCGTGGCCGGCGTCGCCCTGGTCCTGTGCATCCTCGCGCTCGCGTACATGCGTGCGTACGAAGTGCCCTCGGCATCGATGGAGCCGACCCTGATGGAGGCCGACCGCATCGTGACCGTCCTGTTCCAGGGCAGGGTTGCCGGACCGCGGCGTGGGGATGTAGTTGTTCTGAGGCACCCGAACGAAGCCGGGCAGTCCGAGTTGCTGGTGAAGCGGGTTGTCGGTTTGGTGGGGGATCGGATCAAGATCCAGGGGGGGAGCCTCTACCGGAACGGTGAGCGTGTCGATGAGCCTTACACCCCCGAGCCGATGGTCGACTCTTGGCCGATGCCGACCAGGTACCGCGATGCACGCCGGAGCCGCGACGTTCCCCTGCGGCTCGATGTATGGGGCTTCGTTGTCCCGGAGGGGTACGTGTTTCTGCTCGGCGACAACCGGAACTTCTCCGAGGACAGCCGCGACTGGGGCCCGGTGTCCGTCTCGGACCTTGTGGGCAGGGTGATCGGCATCTACTGGCCGGCCGACCGGATGCGCCGGGTACGGTAGATTCGGGTCGTGCCAAAAACACTTGACGAGATTCTCGTGTGCGTTGTAGGTGCGCGCCGAAACCTGTAGAATGATGTTTCAACGGTGCTTCGTGTCACACGGCAGGGCGTATCGCGAAAAGCCCAGGCAGAGGGGAATCGCAGCCGCCGATTCTGACTACCACGTGAGCAGGGGTATCGTTGCCGATGTCGGGGCACCCGACTCAATCTAATGCGCTAGGAGTGTTCACAGCAGTGCGTGGTACAGTGAAGTGGTTCAATGCAGACAAGGGTTACGGCTTCATCCAGCCGGAAGAGGGCGGCAAGGACGTCTTCGTGCACTATTCGGCTATCGCTGGCCAGGGCTTCAGATCCCTCAACGAGGGCGACGAGGTCGAGTTCGAGGTGGAGCAGAGCGGGAAGGGCCCGCAGGCAGTCAACGTCCAGCGCGTGTAGGCGCGGACCCAGCCGCTGTGTGTGCGGATCTCTGCCGCAGGGATGCTGTGGCCATCAGGCGAGCTTAGGCTCTTCGACAGTTCATAGATAGCACGTGCGTCGGGCGTCCGGCTCTGCCGGGCGCCCGAATTGCTTGTTGGAGGAGGTGCCGCTCGTGTCCGACGCTCTCGCCCTCATCCTGGACTGCGGCGCAACCAATGCCACGGCCAGTGTCGCAAGTGCGGCGGGCGCGCTGATCGCGTCGGCCTCGCGGCCGAACGCCCCCGATTTCGATCCGGGCTCCCCGGGGAACCTTGTCTGGGACGTCGACGCGATCCTCGACAGGCTGTTTGCCGCCGCGTGCGACGCTCTCGCGGGCGTCGACCGGTCACGCGTGAAGGCCTTGGCGGTGACGACGTTCGGGGCCGACGGAGCGCCGGTCGCAGCGGATGGGAGCCTCCTGTACCCCGTGATCTCCTGGCAGTGCGGCCGTACCGAGCCCCTCGCGGACAGCTTCGCGGAGCTGTGCGATCCGTTCGAGGCGTTCACCATCACGGGGTACCAGGTCTTCAGCTTCAACACGATTCTGAAGCTCCTTTGGCTGCGGAGACACGCGCCCCAGACGCTCGACAACGCTGCCGCTTGGCTGATGATGCCGGGGCTCTTGTCGCATAGGCTCTGCGGGGAGATGTCTGTCGACGCGACGGCCGCGTGCACCACGATGGCTATCGATCTTGGGGCCAGGGGTTGGTCGGACGCCATGCTCGCTCTGGCCGGCGTCGCGCAGAGCCTGTTCCCCCGGTGGGTGGAGCCGGGCGAAGTCATAGGCGCCCTTGCGCCGTCGGTCGCGGCGGACCTGGGACTTGCCCTGGGGATCCCGGTGGTCGCGGCGGGTCATGACACGCAGTTCGCGATCGTGGGCTCCGGAGCGCGAGAGGGCGAGGCGGTGCTCAGCTCGGGTACGTGGGAGATCCTGGCGACCCGCGCCCGTGCCCCCGAGCTCACGCGTGAGGTTTACGAGTCGGGCCTGATGGTTGAGCTCGACGCCGAGCCGGGGCTCACCAACCCACAGTTCCTGATGATGGCCTCAGGCGGACTTGAGTGGGTCAGGCGTCGCTTCTACGGTGACCTCGGCGACGGGGGCGCTGCCTATGAGACCATGATCGCCGAGGCGGCAGGCGTTCCCCCAGGCTCGGACGGGCTTGTGTTTCTCCCGCAGTTCGTGCGCGGCGCGGGCCCATCGAAGCGCTACGGCACCGGCGGGGGGATGCTCGGCCTAGAGCTGCACACTCCTCGCGGCCAGGTCTACCGCGCGGCCCTTGAGGGGCTGGCGTTCCAGCTCCGCAACGCGATGGACATCCTCGGTAGGCTGCAGGGCGCCCCGGTAACCTCTGTCCGCGCGGTCGGCGGCGGCTCGCGCAACGCCCTCTGGAACCAGATCCGGGCCGACGTGTGTGGCGTCCCGTTGGTGACCATCGAGCAGAAGGAGGCCACCGTGCTCGGCGCCGCGATGTTCGCCTTCGTCGGCGCGGGTGTCTACAGTAGCCTCGACGAGGCTCGGTCCGCGGCTACCGTAGAGCGAGTGTACGAGCCTGGGATAGACAGCCCTGCTTACGCTCCGCTATACGAGCGGTACGCCCTGCTCCCGCCGGCGCTGGAGGGGTTCTTCAGGTAGGCGGGGCGCGGCCGGCTCGCCTGCCGTCCGTGCTACAATGCTGTCAGCACCGTGTTCGCGGAGGTGTCCACAATGACCCTGACCTTGCGCCTTCCGCCGGAGCTGGCGGCCAGGCTGGAGGCGAAAGCCAAGGAACTCGGCGTGAGCAAGTCGGCATTGGCTCGGTCTGCGATCGAGCAGGCTGTGGCTGGCCGTGACTCCCGGCTATCGTTCACACAGGCCGCGTGGGAGCTGTGCGGGTGTGTAGAGGGGCTGCCCGACCTGGCCACAAACCCGGCGCACATGGAAGGCTTCGGTGAGGACTGACGTCCCGTACGGGGATCATCGACACCGGTGTGCTAGTGGCGTTCGTCTGCCGCGTCGAGCAACACGACGCTTGGGCCGTCGACACACTTGACACGTACGACGTTCCGCTCCTCACATGTGAGCCGGTTCTGACCGAGACCGGCTTCCTGCTACGGCGTGCGCGGGGCGGCGTCGAGCAGGTGATCCGGCACGTCGCTGCGGGGTGGTTGGAGCTCGCATTCTCGATCACTCCCAACGTCCGGGCCATCGAGAGC
>Ga0315280_10006379_pt1 | contig 16308 bp, 17 predicted proteins | sample YL17G06_40_MG_FD_203697 | JGI IMG/M metagenome (GOLD analysis project Ga0315280, IMG submission 203697) | Sediment microbial communities from Yellowstone Lake, YNP, Wyoming, USA - YL17G06_40 | ecosystem: Environmental > Aquatic > Freshwater > Lake > Sediment | place: USA: Wyoming | collected...
TTTTGACCCTTAGATTACTCTTCGACGCAACTTTCGCCACGTCGCTTTTTATTCTTAGGGTCTTTTTCCCCCGGTTCGTGCCTTCGCGTCCACTACCAGACGCGTTAGCCGCGCCCTTCCCAAGTTCACTTGGTTCCTGCACGGCTCCCCGCCGTCCTTAGACGTTGGTTTGGCCCTCAGCGCGGGCTTCAATCCCCGTCGACTATCTATATGGAATCAAGGCCTTTTGCCAATTGTGAAACTATCATCCATTCTTCTTCATCTAGTAATATTCATCGCGGCTATCACGGCCATCATGAAACCGCTCAATGCTGCCAGCACCAACCCGATGCGATATGTTAAAGTTGGGTCGGAGATAACTATCAGACCCACATCGGAGCCGCTGAGCATGGAGCTGACGCTGATGTATACGAGCCCAAGGCTTGCGACAAACGCAAAAATTAGGAAAATTATCGCGACACCTGATTTTGCGCTCGAAGATTCTGCCATTGGCTGGTCCGAAAAAGAGGGTTCTTTAAAAACTCTAGACCTGATCGGCTCCATTTTACTGCTCTCGATTGAAGCCGAAAGCAAAACTCCCTTATGTTTCCTGGTCCTCACTTTTTGCCTCCTACTCATTAAACAATTAGTAACAACGGCAATAAAATTCTTCCAAACTGTGAATGCGTTTAACACTAAATCAGATGAAAAAATCATTTGCGCGCAGCGAGTGGAGAGTTATTTTTCAATTTCCACGCCACAGTTTGGACAGTAATTCACCTTTGCGCCAAGCTTGGTGCCGCAATTGGGACAATAATTGTATTTGACCTTTCCTCTGCCTACAATCACCACAGGTTTAGGCGCTTCGATGAAAGCCTGCTTCTGCCTCATAATTCCTGCCTTTATCCTGTCTGGCTCCGATACACCCGAGAAGGAAAAGACTTCACCTGACGCCGTTTGAACCGTGACTGTTCCAATGCCGAGGATGCGTGCCGCAAGCGTCTGTTGGAACGTAACATTTGTCACTAAGTCGTATGTCATTTCTCTGACTTGACGACCAAGGAAAGTTATCTCACTGATAAGGCGCTGGTTTGTGATGTAGTACCTGTGCCCTTTACGATACAGCTCCGTTAATAGGATAAGACCAAGTCCTAGAAGAACGAAAACCGCCCCTGCGCCAGCTAGGATTGCCCCAATAGCAATTCCCATGAAAATCAATAATACGCCTAATCCATATTGTACAAAAAACCGCCAACGAGAGGGAATAAAAAATTCCTTGACTGATTCCCCCTTTTGGAGGCCTCCTGGAACCTGCCCCATTACATCATTTGAGCGCTGATTCTTCAATTACAGCCCCCCTTCCATCCCAATTCTGCAGGGTATCATAAAGCCCTATGCGCGCCGCCCGTGGAGGCCGAGGGAAATGCGCGCTCAAAATGTAGTGAGTCGATTACGGCTGAATTTACGGCCTAAAAAGAAACGCTTCCTCATTTCTTGGATCGAAATGCAAGGTCAATCCTTCTGTAGTTAAGAAATCATCCCCTAAAACGCTTGGAATTCCTCTAAATTCTTCAGGAGAAATCTTTTTTGTTGGGCTTAAGACGGTAATCGGTGGCGGGATAAAAGTCACTGTTTTCCCTGTTTCGTCTCTAATGTTTAAACTAGTGTCTCCTAATAACAATCTCCGAAATTTATCACCAGCAAACAGAATGATAGGATATGTAGTATCCGGTTTTAGAGCATGAGTCGGGATATCCAACTTCATTGCATCATCTGGAGTTATCGCTGTCCAGGGACTGCCAGTATCAACCAAAACCCAGATTGGCATTGGACGGATACGGTATTTGGAGGATCTTAAGCCTATAAATGCAAACGGCATGAGTTGACCAAAGCGTTGGCGTACGCTGAGGGGGATTTTCATAGTCCCCCCCCCTACAGGATCGCGGCTAGTCCTTTGGGTGGTATTGAAGCAATAAAGACCTTATTGATATCCTCGCCTTTTTCCTCGATGATTTTTATAAGTTTCTCTAGCTTCTCATCGGTGGCTAAGACCTCTTGATTTTTGATGGCGAAAAATTTACTTCCGTATTTGTGCTCAAATTCTACCATGTGATCGTTAAACCATTTCTCGCTTTTCTCATGAATTTCGAAAAGTTCCTCAGTATTTCCGTCCATACTCCACCACCGTTTTATTCTATGCAAGATTGTTTTAAATAGTTTTCATGTGGGTTAGATGAAATAGGATTAAAATACGGAATAAATTGCCGAAAATATGCGCTTAGAAGCCATTTGCCCACCGCCCGTGGAGGCCGAGGGAAAATGCGCGCTCAAAGCCTATGCGCGCCGTCTCCAGGAGGCTAAAAGTGAGATAGAAATCCCACAGCTAGGGGCGGCGGCGCGCAGCATCGGTGGCGGGGACTTCGATCCTTCCGCTAGTCTTCCGGCGAACTTCGAAATCTCGACCAATCTCCGTCGCCCGCCGTTTTTCACGTTGGGATCTTTCTTCCTCAATCATTGCCTCGCACCCTGCTCCCGGATGGTTTTCCACGGCCTCCCCTGGTTTTTCGCCCAGGTTTTTCCATGGCTCCCCGTTGCCCTTAGGCTCCGGTTTGGCCTTTCCTGAGGACTTTCATCCCCGCCACTTAACACTACAAAGCTAATACTGTATAAAGTATGTGTGTTTAACACATCTACATATCATTAAATGAGCCTTTTGCGCGCCGCGAGTGGAAGCATGACGACGAACCTTATTGTACGATGACGCTTGAGCTGCTGAACAAATTCTCTTTGCTCGGGTTGTAAATTACGTATACCGTGATCGCTTTTCCGGTGGGGTTGGCGCCGTAAGTGTATGTCGCGGTGCATGTTGAACCCACAGAGAGTTGTCCCGATGAAGGGCTTAATGTTGCGGTTATCATCGTGTTAGTGCTGTCACTTGCTATTACACTAAGATCATCGATGTACAAGAGATTTCCGCTAGCGAGCGAAATTGTTAGTGTAATTGTATTATCCGGGTTTGCCCCTGCCGATACCGTAAACCGTCGAGCCACATTCATCTCAAGATAAAAATAATAGCAACCAATGACAAGGGCGGCGATAGCACCAAGGATCACTATCGCGGCGACTACTCCAATCCCCCTCTTCTCCACGCGACTGCCTCCACTTGATTACTCGACTTCCCATACTAAAAAAAGCACATTGCGCGCCTCCTTGAGCACTGAAGGCTGGAGGCTAAAAAGTAAATGTCTAGTCGACTAGCAGTCTTTTAAAATTAAAGGGGGAGAGGAGGTATCCTGACCTCCTCATGCCTTCATACGTTTTTAGCGAACTGCGTGCACAGCTATCTCAAGCTCGCTCAAGAGATTATTCAAACCGTTAAAACTTACCTCTTTGCCCGAGCCTTCTCCGTGAGGGGGGATGCTCCCGCCCACCTGTACTTTATCCCCCGAGTCTTCTCCGTGGGGGATGCTTCCCTCCACATGTAATTTATCCCCAAGTTGGCCCACATCGTGCCGAGTATCGCAACCACGACGAGTAGCGGTGCTAGAACAATCGCTAAATTCTGTGTTCCGAAACCTGGTACGTAAAACGCCAAGAAAACCACCAGAAACAGCAGCCATCCGGCGACTAATGCTATGCTCGCCACGACTCTAGAACCAACGCCAAGCGACTTTTTTTCAGCCATACGTCTCACACTCCACGCGAAAATAATTTTTAAGGCTTAAATAGTTTTGGATTATGGATTATAAGCTTAATTTCTTGTTTTTTATGATTTCTGGCAACACACAACCCAGAAAAGCCCATCCATGGGCTCTTTTCCGCTATTTCGCGAAAGACTTTGGTATTCATCTAATAGTGGGAGCGGTCAATCAACGGAGTAACAGGTCATCGTAAAGTCCTTTGCGCGCCTCCGAGATATTGAAAAACGCAGATCGCTAAGACTAATTTTGAATTGTAACAGGCTTGTATTCCTCTTTATCTCCTCTCAGATATTGCGCCAGCTTTATCGGTTCCTCCCTGATCGCCGTTCTTATCTTTGAGTGTTCTCCGTGTCGCTTGATCCCTTGGTGTTCGATTCGCCTATCGACAAACTGGGCAGTGACCGCGTTATAACCTCGCACCCCTGCTCGGTCACGATAACCGTGTGCTCCGCCTGCGCCACAAATCCATCGCCCCGCTCCTTCAGCACGTGGTACGGGTGGAGCGCCCCGACGCCGACGAGCTCCCTCAGCGTCAGCTCCAGCCTGAGCTTCGACATCCTCTTCGCGAACCACCTCTCGGCGAACGGTAGAGTGTTGTAGTTCCGCTTGACGTCCCGGAGCAGCTCGCGGGTCATCCTCATCCGTACCGGGCGGTCGAAGAGGTACCTGAAGATGTAGACCTGCTTCTGGTCCTCGACGAACCCCGCGCCATCTGTTATGAACGGCTCGAGCGCCACGACGTCCCCGGCGTTCAGCACCTGGTCCGTCTTCTCCCTCACGTTGGGAATCGTCAGCCCGGCGTGCAGGTCCCACCTGGTCAGGCTGTGGCCCGTGAGATTTCTTATGGGCTTAAACCCCGCCGCCTTCGCCGTCTCCTCGACGACCCCGCCTATCTCGCCCACGTCGATGCCCGGCCTGACCGCCTTGATCTCCTCCTCGAGCACGCGTTCGACGGCCTGGACCATCCCGCCCTTAGTACCTGTTGCCACTGTGAAGGCGGTGTCCGCGATGTATCCGTCGATGTGGGCACCGATGTCAACCTTGACCAGATCGTCCTCCCCGACGCGAGTGTCGTCGTTCGCGGGCGGGCTGTAGTGGGCGGCTATCTGGTTTACCGACACGTTGCATGGGAATGCGGGCTTGGCCCCCTTCTGAGCTATCAGCCCCTCCGCGGCCTCGGCTATGGCCAGGAGCGTCTCGCCCGGCTTCACCATCGGCCTTATCTCCTCTCGTACCTCCGCCACGAGCTTGCCGGCCCGACGGTAAGTTTGAAGTTCCTCTTCAGTCAGCATCACATCACCAAGGGAGAATGTTTGGCGCGCCCACTAAATTAAACATGATGTTTTGGCTGGCAAGGACCTTTTGGCAGAGGTGGAGGTGATTTAACTTTTATTAGGCTGGATCGAGGAGTAATCAAGCGGAGGCAAGCGCGTGGAGTCGAGGGGAATCGGAGTCGCCGCTGCGATAGTGATTGGTTTTATCATCGTTGCAGTTGGCGTCTGTGGCTTTTATTTTGGAATCCTTGGGAAAGGTGGTGTAGGCGGCGGTGGACTGGGAGGGCGAGGAGCTCCTCCGACCGCAATGCTTTCAGTATCGGCAATTAGATCCGGCGACAACATAACTCTTACGATTCGGCACGATGGCGGGGATGATCTGTCCCTTGCAGACATCACGGTGATGGCAAGCGACAGTACCGGCACGATGGCAACCGCAGCACTAAGCTCTTCAACTGGAAAGTTTTCAGTGGGAGGGACAATCACCGCGACATACACTTATGGCACTAGCGCAAGCGATGTGATTACAGTATACATAATTCATAACCCGAGCAAAAATAAGATATTCATCAACTCAAGGATTCTCGTCCAGTAATTACGCATATCCAATCTGGCGCGCATTTTCCGTTTGGGTTTTGGGGTTTTGGGGGTTAAATTTTAGAATCGTCCACGAATTCAGCCAGCTTCACCTGCTTCGCCTTCTCGTACCTAAGGTCCTCATCCTTGTACCCCAGCACCTCCATGATGCGCATGACGGCCGGCAGAACCTGATTTTCGACGTAATAATCGGGATCGTACTCCACCCCCTTGAAATCCTCGACTGGCACAGCTCGTTCGCTTATGCTGCCTGTTCCCTTCGCCTCGATGTATGCGATAATCATTCCTGGCTCGATCTCCACCCCCTTCGCCCGGAGCTTCTTGGCTGCGACGACATGGGGACCTATGGCTCGATAGTTCTCGATCGCCATCGTTAGCTGGGTGTAGATTATGAGGTCCTCCAAGCTGACGCGCCCACCGACGATGTCCTTCGTTGTCTTACGAACGATTTCAGCCGCTTCCTTCGGGGAACCGTCGCGCAGAACCGCCTTGAGAACAGCTTCCTGAGTTTTCTTTGCGATCGCTGCCCAGTCCCGCCTGACGAACTCCAAGCCCTTCACGACGATCCTGTCCTCATCGTCTATCATCGCGTATCTCTTCTTCGTGATGAACACGCCCCTCTGGTAGAAACCCTCCAGCTCGAGCTCTATGATTCCAGGGAGGCTGTCGTTCACCTGCTTCAGAAATCGCATGGCAGAATCGCGCCCCTTGCCGTTGAGCTTGGTGAAGAGGGAATCTGTATCACTGTAAACTACGTCAAATCCAAAGTCCTTCGCCATGTTGATTGTGTTTTTGATGTAATGTCTTCCGAAGCTGGTCACGCTCTCGGCGCACTGCTTGAAGTACCAGCGGGCGCGGGGGTAACCAAGCATCCCGTAAAATGAGTTTGCAGTGATCTTCAGGGCCCACTGCTGTGCATCCAGTTGGCGATATTCCCTGCTGCCGGGCTTGTACTTCTTCATCTCGCCCTTGAGCCTCACGCGCTCCTGGATGATCTTCTCGAGGGTGCTAGGGATGAGTCCCCTCCTGTTTGTGCAGAACTTGTAGCCGAACTCGGGCACCGTGACGACCTGGCTGGGCTTGCAGCAATCGCAGTTTAAAGTGGATGGGTCGATGTTGTGAGTGACTATTATCGATGGGTATAGCGAGCGGTAGTCGAACACGACCAAATCCTCATGCAGTCCTTTGACCGGCTCCATGACGTACGCGCCAACGTACGTCTCATCAAGCCTCTCCTCGAATTCCTCGCCGACAGGTCTGGCCGGCACAAGCTCACCGACGTTGTGCGCTTCAGAGATGAGGAGCCATTCGACGAGCTGTCCTGGCGTCATCCTGCTGACATCGAAGGGTGACTGACGAACGATGTGGGTGAGTTCGAAGAACAAGGGGAGCAGCTCGAGCCCGATCTCCAGCGTCGCCTGAGCATCCGACAGAGAGTACTCCAGCAGGTCCCTCGCCCTTTCCCCGCCCCGCTCCCATGCGTCAACGAACTCGGTGAACTCGAAATCGGGCTTGTCCTTCCCCAGCATGTATTTGTAGACTTCCTCGAGGTTGTAGTGGATCAGCCTGATGTGGCCTATGGTTGCCAAGAAGTTGACCATGGTATAGACATCGATGTGCACCCGCCCACGTATCCTTGAGGCGGTCGCGAAGCGCTTTTTCCTTGCCAAGACCTCTGAGCCGTCCCGCCCCAGCTTCAATTTCACCTTGAGCCGCCTCGCCCTCTCTCGGATGTACGGGAAATCGAAGAGGTCGGTGTTGTAGCCCATCAGGATGTCGGCGTCGCGCTCCTTGACCATCTCCACGAATCGCTCGAGCAACTCTTTTTCATCCTTCACGACCTCAACGAAGTCTTGCCCAGTCTTGAAGTCCTTCCAAGTGATGACCTTCTTGAGCCCGCGGTTGTCCGCCAGACTAACCATGATGATCGGGTCCTTGTCCGGGCGAGGGGAGCCCGCGGGGTTGTACACCTCAATGTCGAAGCTCATGATTTTTAGTTCCTGTTCCGGCACCTTCGCAGGGACAGGCGGCTCATCGAGAACCACGATCTTCATGCCGTCCTGATCGATTGTCTTGCCCTTTATACTAATGCCGCTCATCGGCGTCAGGCAGCGGTCGATAAGGTAGCGCCTTGCTGGCGGAATGTCGAACTCGTACATTTCTTTGACCCCGGGCAAGTCGCGTATCGCATGCCGGAGGTCTGGCATGTCGCTCGGACGATTGAAGGCGACCTTGATTGCCTCCACTTTTTTTCCTAAAAAGGTTCGATTCACCAGCTCAACGGACTTCGGCCTTAGCCCATGAACTTCAACCTTGCCGACCATCTTCAAAACTCGGTTCGGGTGATCCGCGACGACGTAAAGGTACGTCTCAAAGTTTGGATCCAAGGCCGCGATTGTCTCCCCATCTCGCTTGAGGAAAAGCCTGACGTACGGTTTGTCCTCCTCCTCAGCAAAATCGTTATCGAGCAGCAGACCTTCCATCCAAATCAGTTAAATATCGTGCTTCTAAAATAAAAGTGGTTGGGACTGGCCCTTCAGTTACATTCCGGCGCGCAAATGATAATATATTTTACCGATATAATCCGGCCGTGCAAACGATAACATATGTTACTGTTAAAAAAGAGCTCAACCTTTGGGATCAAAAGATGATGGAAAAATAACGATAACATATATTACCATTATAAAAAACTCCCACATTTGAATCTCAGCCCAAAAGATTTCGGCAATAAAGATAACATATGTTACTGATAGACATGAGTCATTCAAATGATAACATATATTACCATTAAACCGAGCTCCCTCCATCTGAAGCGAATCATGAAAAAGTATAACGATAACATATGTTACCATCTGGATTTGAAAACATCGTGAGTGTACCCCTCTCGAAGAATTTCCCCTTCGTTCGCCAAACCTTAATTATCCGTCAATGGATGTAGCTTCGGTGTTGACGTGTTCGTCAAGGGGCTTAGGTGCCTGAAATGTGGCAAAGAGTACGCGCTGACGAAGGGATTGTACGTCTGCAAAAAATGCGGCGGTAAACTCGATATTTTTTATGATTACGATGCGATCGGGGAAAAAGTAAGTAAGGAGGTGCTTAAAAGCCGCCCACCGGGCGTCTGGAAATATGCGGAATTCTTACCAATTTCCGATCGAAAGTACATCGTCACCCTGGGCGAGGGCGGCACACCTTTGCTCGAGGCAAAACACCTCGCGAGCGAGCTTGGGATGAAGCACCTTTGGCTCAAGGACGAAACGAGGAACCCAACCTCTTCGTTTAAGGACCGCCCCATGAGCGTGGGGGTTTCAAAGGCGGTGGAGTTTGGGGGAAAGGTTGTGGTGACCGCCTCGAGCGGGAACGCCGCGATCGCCCTCTCCGCATATTCAGCCAAGGCTGGAATCGAATGCTACGCATTTGTTCCATCCGATGTGCCATCGCCAAAACTGGTACAGCTCTCGATCTACGGAGCTCACGTGATAAAGGCCAAGCCAAAGGGAATTGGCGACCCGTCGTACAAGCTTATGCAAATGGCGCACGAGCGCTACGGCTGGCATCCGGTACCGAGCTCCGGCGCCTTCAATCCGTACCACCCCGAGGGATCGAAGACCATATCGTATGAGATTTGTGAGCAGCTCAACTGGCAAGCGCCTGACTGGGTGTTGGTGCCTGCGGGAGCGGGAACCCTGCTATCAGGAAGCGCCAAGGGATATTTCGAGTTCGAGCGCCTTGACTTCGTGAAAACGATACCACGCTTGGCCGCGATTCAAGCACAGGGGTGCGCGCCGCTCGTGAAGGCCTTTAAGGATGGTACGCCTCCCTATGAGATTCCGACCTGGAAAAATCCGCGTACGGTTGCGGGCGGCCTCATCGACCCTTACCCATGGGATGCGGACACGGCAATACCAGCGATCAAAAAATCTCAAGGTGTCGCTGAATCTGTGACGGATGATGAGATACTCTCGGCAGAAAAATTGCTCGCGCAGGCCGAGGGAATATTCGCCGAACCATCCGGCGCGGCTGGTATAGCTGGGTTGCGAAAGCTTTTTGAAATGGGTTTGGTCGACCGCTCGGACGTGGTAGTCGTGGAGATTACCGGAGGTGGACTAAAGGATCAAAAAATCGCGATGCAACTCGTCAGGGAGCCGCCCTCGATAGAGCCAGAACTCGAGCAGCTCGAAAGGCTCATCAAAAAATTTTAAAGATTGAAGTTTGGGTGGTTTGACGAAAATCCTTTACACGGGAAAGACAAAACGCCTATTAACAGACGGTAAACGAGTTGTGCTTCAATTCAAGGACGATTTGACCGGGGATGCAGATGGCAAGGTCGACCCGGGTGGAAATTTTATAGTCGGCAATATCGAGGGCAAGGGTGCTGCATCCGCGAAAGTCACCGCCTTTCTCTTCAATCAATTAGCCAAGGCGGGAATTGAAACCCATTTTCGTGGGCTGCTCTCAGACACAGAGATCGAGGTCATCCAGGCGAAGAGGATCCCCTTGGAGGTTATTTATCGGGCAAAGGCTTACGGTAGCTTTCTCGCAAGATACCGCGGTCACGCTAAACAAATGTCCCAGCTTGACCTTGTCGAATTCAATCTGAAGGATGACGCCTTGGGTGACCCAGTGATAACTCACCAAGCCATAGTTAAGCTTGGGATCGCGAGCGCTTCGGAACTTCAACAGATAGAAACGACTACCCTAAAAGTTTCATCAATTGTGTCCAAGGCGCTTGCAGCCCGCGGGCTGGAGGTGATAGACATAAAACTCGAGTTTGGACTGATTGATGGGAAACTATCGGTGGTGGACGAAATCAGCGGTGATACCATGCGCGTCTACGACTTGAAAGAGAAAAGGTTTTTAAATCAAGTGGAGCTGGCCGACAAGCTCGGGCTCATTTAGTAAGGTTTGCGACATCCTTTTCAGATAGTTCTCTGTACCCACGCTCGTCTATCGCGGCAACGACTATCCTATCACCAGTCGCCGCGTCTCGCTCGATTGCGATTTTTATGGACTGCGCGGCCAATTTCAGGCCATCGTTGAGCTTCATATCGTCACGGTAATTCTGCTCTAGCACACCGTACGCGATGGTTGCTCCTGTACCCGCGCTGGCGAACTTTTCCTCCTCGAGTTTTCCACCTATCGGGTCAATGAAAAACAGATGGGGGCCATCATCATCAACGCCTGAGAGTATGCCGTCGACGAAATACGGATAACCTCGGCGCCCATGCAAAATGTTTGCCGCCACCTGTGCCATGCTCTTAGCAGATATCGGCCGGTCGTGGTTGAGCCGGTAAAGATTTGCATCTGTTTTAAGGAGATTCACCAGAGCCTGTGCATCCCCCGGGCTACCAGAGATCGCCGCACCGATGCGATCCTCCAGCTGAAATATCTTACGCACACGTTTGCTCAGCACTAAGTAGTAGGCTGCGCCCCTACTGTCCGATGCCAAGGCGATACCATCTTTGCACCTGATGCCGACCACGGTACCGGTAAAGCCGTACATGTTATCAAACCTAATTTGAACATCACCTATAAAACCTCATCGCTAAAATTGCCATCCCAGCATCTATTGATAAAAGAATGGTTGGTAATCAAACACCTTCCACGATGTTTTTGCAAAAAATATTTAAATTCGTCAAGCCTTTGAGCGCCGCTTGGAAGCCCAAGAAAATGCGCGCTTAAACGGGGTTATGAACACTTATCCCGAAGAATGTTAATTAATTATGTAAGGGCTCGAAAATGGCAAAACGAAAATCGAAAATCTTGGTTAAAATCGCATTAATAGCGGGATCGGTGGTTTTAGTCTGCGCTATGATGGCCGCTTTTATTCTAACCAGAGGTACTGGTGAAAATGAAAAATTCGAAAAAAGAATAAAACCTTTAATAGAAGCTGGTAAGCCGCGCGAAAATGCAATAAAATTTGACGAGTTATATCACGAATTTGCACCTTATGATAACGATGCAATTAAATTTTTTGATATGTGGAAAGTAGACAAAAAATCTGCAGACAACTTGTTTGGCTCGGCAGGTTCATTTTATGGAGCTGTTTATGGAGATCCTGACAATGATAAAATAAACAGCTATTTTGAAATCATGGCTGGGGAGTTGTACAATGCGCTTGTACCAAATTTTAGATATGGAATGATTGTTGATGCAGAAAATCAGGATGCACCCGCGTTTAAAGACTTTCATAGGATGCTGGATTCCTTTCTTAACAGCCAAAAATTCTCCCCGCAGAATGTAATTAGATTATACGGTGAAAACGCAACTCCATTCAAACTTCGAGATGCTACAGTAAACATATCAGAAAAAGCGACTGAAAACGACCTTTTACTTCTTTGTATATATTCTCATGGCAATGTTGGGTATCTGAACTTGAACTGGGAAGGGGAATACATACCTGATCTTCATTCTAAATACTTTACCTATGAATACTTCAGCCAGTTTTTAGAAAATGTAAAAGCAACTGGGGTAATTATAAATGAAGCATGTTATGGGGGCTCAGCAATACCATATTTTAAACTTGGTCAATATCCAAGAGTTGTTATAACGCAATCAGAAGACAACACGCCAGCTTTTGGCCATCTTCTAAGTGAAAAGTTTTTCCTACCGACGGTTGTTATGGATAATAACCATGATGGATTAATCTCGGTGGCGGAGAGATTTGATTATGCTAAAAATCATATAGAAGGAGAATATCCTGGACTTGACAACAAATCTTTCTATCTTCATCCGCAGATAAGCGATGACTGGAATATTGCTGATGATCTCTATTTAGGCGAATAATGGGTGAAGAATTAGTATTTTTCTGAAATAGTTGTGGAAGTTGACCGTCAGAAGGTGAGGGGTGGAATAAAGCCCTTTGCGCGCCGCCTGAAGTCGCTACACCCCCACGTCGCAATCTCAATGCCGAAAATTTTTGCCTTATAAACTGCCTCCTGCCAATTGCGCGATGGGTAGATGTCTGAAAGGACTATCGCGAAACTGAGTTTGCTCTGCTCTCTTACAGGTTTAGCCGCACTCTATTTCGCGGCTGTTAATACTCGCCCAGCTGTCACGGCCATCGCAAAATTGAACGATGATTTCACTGGTACCAAGGTAACGATCTCCGGTCGTATCATCGACCTTCGCAATCACGTCGACGGCCACCTGTTCTTAAAGCTGAAGGACGATTCCGGGGGCGCAATCTCGGTGCCAGTATTTGCCAGCGTGCGATCTCAGCTGAAGGAGCCCATCGAACTGCTGGATGTGATACAGGTAACTGGCCTGGTCAAGGAATACCAGGACGAGCTTGAGGTCATCCCTGATAAAGCGAGCGACATACACATCGTGCACACCTCTGCAACTCGAATCTCAAGCCTGGGCGAGAATCAGATCGGGGAGCTAGTTAAAGTTGAGGGCGTGATCTCGGATCGGGCAATAGTCGGCAGTGGAAGCCTGATCTTGACGCTAAGCGATGATGGCCGCCAGTTACCGGTGTACATCCCTGCTTCTGTGATCAAAAACGGGTTTCCGGAGGTCCACGTGGGCTACACTGTTATGGTTGATGGCTGGCTTCAGCTGTACAACGACGGCATGGAGCTCCAGCTAAAGGACGCGAGCAACATCCGCATCATCGAGGCGGCGTGATGCTCGATGTGCTCGCCTACACACTGCTGGGTATAGGCCTAGGGGTCTTCACAGGTTTGGTGCCGGGGATTCACGTAAATAACTTGATGCCGATGTTCGCCGCGCTCGCGCTGAGTTCATCATTTTCCTCTGTCTGCTTAGCGGCTGCGATCGTGTCAATGTCGCTCGTCAACACCTTCATCAGCTATATCCCCTCGACATTTCTTGGAGCTCCTGAGGAGGGCACAGAACTCTCCGTGTTGCCCGCGCACCGTCTCTTGCTGGAGGGGCACGGTTACGACGCGGTCAGGCTCACCACGTTCGGATGCTTGACCTCGCTTATGCTCAGCGCAATTCTATTATGGCCGCTCTTGCTGTTCATCATCCCAGCTTACAGTCTCATCCAACCCCAAATGCATTGGTTGCTCATCGGCATCTTGGTAATAATGATAGCGCTAGAGCGTTCCAAGATTGGCATCCTCTGGGCTGCCATGATTTTCTTACTTTCCGGTTTTCTCGGCCTGCTTGCGCTTGATACAAGCTTATGCATGGGCGACGTCGCGCTCATGCCTCTGCTCTCAGGGCTTTTCGGCATCAGTGTACTTCTGCCGAGCGTCTTCAGCAAAAGCGGCTTGCCAAAACAGAAAATCAAGGACGAACCTCTTGAGCTTCGCCCCAATGTTCGTCCACTCTGTGCTGGAACGGCGGCTGGCATCTTAACGGGCGTTATCCCAGGTATAGGGCCATCGCAGGGCACGGTGCTTGCTCAGCTGGCTGCTCGATCGAAAGGCGCTCGAGAGTTCCTCGTGTCGGTGAGCGGGGTGAACACATCCAAGGCCCTTATCTCTTTCGTAGCGCTTTACGCGATAGGTAGAGCTAGGAGCGGGGCAGCAGTCGCGGTTGGGCAGATCATGGAAGTCGGGCTAAGAGAACTTATATTTTTGATCGGGGTTGCCCTCTTCGCTGGCGGGATTGCTGCCATGATTCAGCTGCATCTCGGCAAGCTAGCCGCGAAACACATGGGCAGGATGCCCTACCGCGCCATTTGCATCGCAGTCATCGTTACCATAATTGGGCTGACAATTTGGTATGCAGGATTGATAGGCTTGCCCATACTCGGAACGGCTACCGCGATCGGTTTGTTGCCCGCGGTTACCCGGGTCAAACGCACCTTTTGCATGGGCGTGATAATGCTTCCCTGCATCCTTTACTTCGCAGGGCTGGAGGACGCCGTGATATCAGCTTTCAGGCTATAGTTTTTGTTGGTTATACTCACCACTTTTTCTCAACAATCCGCTTTAGGCGCTCAGGAGAGATACGGACGTACTCATCCGCCGTCTTAACCGATTTCCACCCCATGAAACCTTGGATACTTAAAGCATCAAAATCCTTGCCCGCAAGCAAGGAGGCGAGAGACCCCCTGAAAACATGAGGAAAAATGCGCTTCTGAATTCCGGACTTGGCGGTTACGGCTTTAACCATCCCCCAAACCTCCTCTCTACCCTTAACCACTTCGCCAATGGATTCATGCCGTGAAAAGAAGTCCTCCAACACCGGCCTGAGTTCCGGCAAGACAGGTACACCTCTAGCTGCCTCGGGAACCTTGACACGCCAGACGCCACCCCGCTTTATTATTCTCCCCCTCCTCTTCACCTCACGCCTACATTCAAAGTGGCTATCGCATGGCTGGCTCTCCGGTATCCGGATCAACCCCGCTTCCCAATCCACCCAATCCTTGCGCATGTGGATGAGCTCTGAAACTCGCATCCCAGTGAAAGCTAGGGTGTGGATGACCGGCTTTTGATCCCCCTTGCAGCCATCTAAAATCCGCCTAATTTCTTCCTCATTGAGCAGATTAAGCTTAGTCTTCGCGCCCAGCTTATTCCCTATTTTGCCATTTAGAGCCATTATATACCTCCGTAACATTTTGTGATAAAATGTTAAAAACGTTACTCATATCAGTTCCACCATCCTATTTGCGAGCTTATCAAGGATCCGCTGCAGCAGTTCCGCCCTTAGAGATCTCCTCAATTCTCTTCATTAGCTTTTTAGACAGTTCTTTTAGTTTAGGGCTCTTGTTCACAAGACGTTCTAATTCCCGCTTATGTGGCGCCAGACGCTTGGTTACAGCTGCTTGGTCCACCTTGGAGTGTGGACGGCCCAGCACCAGTTTTTCATAGACACGCTCGATTCTTGCGCTGAGTTCCGATAGATGCACCATATCGATGAAATCCTCTAAAAGATCAGCAACCTTATTGCCAAGTTCTGTAATTTTAACGTGTTTAATGCGCCCCTTTTTCTCAAAAATGACTAATCCTCGCTCTTTTAGGCTAAAGAGGACGTTTAATGTGTGTGCGTATGTACTATCGATTTCTTTAGCTATTATTGTTGCATAAATCGGTTTATCTGCCTTTTTAACCAATAAAAGGCTTCTAACAGGCTTCTCTTGGAAAAATAAGATTTCTGGTTGCTCTATTGCCATCAACTATCACCAACACCTTTGTAAGAACTTTCTCCTATTTATAGATATCGATTTATTGTATACAATAAACAATATAAATATTAAATTATATACTTTAAAATAAATATATACTTTGGTGTATCTATTAAAGTGAATAAAATAAAAAATCCCAATTGGTTGAATCGATAAAAAAAATAAATTTGAAGTTTTTTGAAAAGTTAAAACAGGAAAAATTAGTCGTAGGCTAATGATTAAATTACCCAAATAACGCGAAAAATAATGTAAGTGTAAGATATCTTGTCGACTAAATGATTTGTTAGACCAATTACAAGGGCAACCACCGTTGGGGTATCCGCTGGTGATCGAAATGCGAGACCGCTGAACGAATATTCTTATGATATCATCTTTTGAGCAGTTGGAGATATAAGTTTATTAACAGTGTTATACAATATTGGTGTAGAGCAATTGGTATGTATTTAGCTCGTGTGCTGGCCATGTCACAGGTGTGACGTGTGCCTGGGTCGCGGGGGCACAAGTTCCAATTTTGCTTCCTCTGTCACAGCTGTGACAAGTGGATGACGCGTTTCTTCAGCACCAACGCCTTCCCGCCGGTCATGCCGATTGAATCGGCTAGGCTCTTCAGCTCAGCCAGCTTGCCGGATTCCCAGACTGATTGTTGAAGTTTCACCGC
>Ga0315280_10006381_pt1 | contig 16305 bp, 14 predicted proteins | sample YL17G06_40_MG_FD_203697 | JGI IMG/M metagenome (GOLD analysis project Ga0315280, IMG submission 203697) | Sediment microbial communities from Yellowstone Lake, YNP, Wyoming, USA - YL17G06_40 | ecosystem: Environmental > Aquatic > Freshwater > Lake > Sediment | place: USA: Wyoming | collected...
CGGAAGGTGCATCACGGTAAGTTTTTGCGGAAGAGAGATCACTCTTCCTTCCGATCATGCTGCCGGGAGCCTTTCTGTCGGAGAGGATGTGGTTCTTTATCTCCGTCCCGAGGAGGTGATGATTCTTCGGGAGGGAAAGCCGATTAAAGAATCCCTGCGCCAGAATATTCTGGAGGGAGAAGTGGTCAGGATTCTGGACCGGGGAACGCATCGCCGCGTCTTTTTTCAGCCCCTGGGGATGGACATTCACCTGGAGATCAACCTGCCGAACTATGTTTTCAGAAATTTATCAGTTCGGGAAGAGCAAGAAATCCGCGTAGCCATGAGGCGGGAGTCCTTCTGGGTTATCCCGGCTCCTCCTCTTTCTTATGGTCTTCCAGACTAAAATAGGTTAGGTAAACGCCCTGGACCCCTTCGATCCTTTGCAGGCTATCCATGCGGGCTTTCAGCTCCATGGCATTCTCCCCTTCGGCCAGGAAAACCACCTTCTCATCTTTCACACCATGGAGCTCTACTCCCCGCGCCTCCAATTCTTTCAGGATTTGCTCTCTGAAGGAAACATCGATGACCAAAAATCCACTCCCCACGATCATCTGCCGAACCCCATTTTCAGAATTTTGCCATGAGCATTACAGGCCTCCACACATCGCCCGCATAGGATGCAGGACGAATCGCGGATTTTTTTCCGATCGATTTGCGATAAAATTTCCACCCCCATATAACAGACCTCTTCACAGCCTCGGCAATTCAAGCATTCTCTTTCTATGAATTTTAGCCGCAAAAGGCTTACGCCATTGAACAGGCCGTAAGTTTTTCCCACCGGGCATAGAGCCCTGCACCACAACCGCGGCCAAAAAAATTCCAGCAGCAAAAACCCCAAAAGAATGAGAGCAGAAACTGCCAAGATCACAGCCTCACCGGGGAAGCCACTGGCCCAAAAAAATCCGGCGTAAAGGGTGCGATAGAAATTCGTGATCGGAGAGAGATGGGAGGAAAAAATGGGAACCTCGGCAAAAAAAGCCAGGATCAAGAACCCCAAAGGGGCAAGATATCCCTTACGCGCCAACCCCCCCTCCCAACCCTCCCACCTCGAGGGGGAGGGAGAGAGTTGGGGGGGCCTTTTAACTTTATCGATTAACCTGAAAATCAGGTCTAGAGGGCAAACCCAGCCGCAGAAAACCCTACCCAGAAGGAGGTAGAGAATCAGGATCGGGACAGCTGCATAAAAGGCCGCCAGGCTGAAAGACCTGGAAGAAAGAGCGCTTTCCATAAGGGCAAAGATGTCCAGAAAGTTTATCCAGCGAAATATCAGCGAACCTGTGAGACCCCCCATGAGAATTTTCACCCGAAAGAGCTGAAGAAAAAAAAGGCCCATGATGGTGAGGAGGACCACCCTTCGGGCCAAGGTGTATTTACCGAAACTCACGCTCCAAAACCTTTCCAGCTTCCAGAATCTTCGGTATATTTCGGTCATAGACCCAGGCGTACCTCTCCTCCGGGCTCATTTTCAGGACGCTCTGGACTTCTGATCGGTATTTATTTTTCAGCCAATCATAGGCCTGCCAGGTCACCACCTTTACCGCGGAAATGCCCACCGGACAATGCTTCACGCAGAGGCCACAACCTTTGCAATGCTCGTTGATCATCGGCTGGTTTCCCCAATCGCTGGGATAGAAATCGAAAATGATGGCTCCCAGGGGGCAGGCCTTGCTGCAGGAGAGGCAGACATCCCCATTCCAGCCGAGGCAAAGGCTCAGATCAATCAGGGCCATCCCCATCCGGGCCTCTTCGATAGGGATGGGCCGGAGGGCCCATGTTGGGCAAAACTTGGGGCATTCCATGCAAAGCGTGCAGGGATAATCCCGCATGTCTTTTATGTGTGGGGTTCCAAAGTTTCGCCAGTCCCCCGCCAAGGCAATGGAATTGTACTTCAAGCTGTGGCAGAGGTTCAGGCAAACGTTGCAGCCGATGCACGTCGCTCGGAACTGGCGTTCGGGAAGGGCCCCCGGAGGGCGGATTAATTCCTCTCCCTCAGCGGAGCGCGGACGACATCCTCCGGTAAGCAAAAACCCCGTCAGAAATGCCGCCTTGAGAATGTCTCTTCGTCGGTATTCCAAAACCTTTGTCCAGATAATCTGAAGAAATTAGCGAACCAACCGGCATAAGTTTGCCGTGGCCCAGGCGGCAGGGAGCTGAACGAAGTCAAAATCGGCCAAGGACAACCTTTTTCTATGCTTCCTGTTTTCTTTCTCAGAGATTATAGGCGGGACGGAAAGTCTGCCAAGATCAATGACTATAGAAAATTCAGACAGGAAAATTAGGAATTTCTCCCGCCGTACTCAATGGAAAGACCAGTGCCTCATTTTGACGAGCGAAGCTCCCTGCCGCCTGGGCCTGATGAGGGTTTGACTCCCATAAAAAACATTCACTTTTTCTGTTGGTAACCTAACATAAAAAAGACCCCCGGGCAATGCCCTGTGGAGGGCTTTCTTCATTTCTTCCAACTCCGATTAGGCAACAACCGGTTTAGGCTCGGCCTGATGGGTTTTCGTCTTGCCTTTATAAATTTTGACCGCAAACATCTTGTAATCCGCCTGGAAGCTGAAGGGGTCGAAGTTATCCCGCATGATCATGTTGATCAGCTTGGATTCGTCAAACCAGGGGATGAAAACATAATCTTCTCTCGGGCCACCCGTGGCCTTCCGCACATCCAGGATCTTGGCTGGGAGCTCGATTCTCCCCCGGGGGGATTCTACCACCAAGGAATCTCCTTCCTTCAACCCTAACTTTTCGCCGAGCCTGGCGTTAATCTCCACGTAGGCCCTGGCCACTGCCCGTTTCAGTTCTGCAACGCGGTTGGTCATGCTGCCTGAATGCCAGTGTTCGATGAGCCGGCCCGTGCAGGCCCCGTATTTATAATCCCGGGCATCGACAATCACGATCTCTTTCCCTTCAGCCAGGTAAGACATCTTGTGGCCGGGAAACTCAGGAGGACTCAGGCAGATGGACAGAAGAGCGGATTCCTCCTGGTCGGGGTTGCCGATCACTCTGGCTTTGACCGTGCGCATCCCCTCGTAGGGAGCCATTGATTCCCCTTCATAAGCCTTCTTGGCGCTGAATTTTCTTTCGCTAATTTTGACCTCGCTGGCCTTCTGGAATCCCTGTCCGTCGAAGGTGCACGCCCACCAGGGATTCGCCCAGACCAGCGCCCGCCCGTCAATGCGCGGAATTTTCTTAACGACCTTCCCATCGGGCCCGGGAATCTCGGCGAACCCGTGGATGGCTGGGTTGGCCCCATAAAAACTCACGTAATAACCTGCCGGCAGCTTCTCCTGCCGATGGTATTCTTGATCGGCTTTCATCTCTTCGATCTTCTTAGCCACCCATCCCCCGTAAACCGGATTCCACTCTTTCATCGCCGCCAGGAACTTTTTCGTTCGGTCTGCGATGATCGGGTCATACGGGTAGGCGTATTGAATTCGAGAGTGGTACTTATCGTACCGGGCTTTCACGTCCGGATCATGATCGTAATCCTCCGGGAAGGGAATCCGCCAGCCGTGGTTTACCGCCCGCAGGCGCGATCGGTTCATTCCCGAGAAATCGTACCCCGTGCCCTTGGATAAGAGCAAGATTTCCTCCCAGATGTTTTCGGTGAACTTAGCAATCCAGGATTTCTGATTGGCTCTCTCCACGGTGAGTTTCAGCCAGTCTCCATCGTAATCCTCAGGCCAGAACTGGGAGATGAACCCTTTGGGCAAGATCTCCTTATCTTCCATTTGTCTCCAGATCATGGCAAAGATTACGGAGTCGGGAAGCATCTGGGCGCTCGGGGGGTCCACTACTTTTTTGATCAACTGGTAACGCCTGTCCAAATTTCCGAAGGTAAATTCTTTTTCATACCAACTGGCCGCCGGCAAAACCACGTCGGCCACCTGGGTCGTTGCGCTGGGAAACGCTTCCAGGACAACGGTAAGCGGCCAGGGTGATCCTTTCTCCGCGGCCGCGCAGGCCTGCCGGTAGGGCCAGGAGTAAGGTAAGCTCTGGCCTGGATTCACCGTGGAGATTAACATCACCTTGATTTGACCTGAGCCAAACCTGCGGAACATCTCCACTGTATGGGGCCCGGGCTTGGGGTGGATTTTTATCTTATTGAGCTCTCTTTCGATCTCTTCGCCGGAGACACCCTTTTTCTGCAGGTAGGCCCGATTCCGATCTTTCCAGATCTTCTCCACAGCGGAACGATGGAGGTCCACAGCCACCAGCCTGCCATAAGGGAGGGCATGGCAGAGGGCCCCCGGGGCCCGGATCCCCCCGCAGGCGTTGGGCTGGCCGGTCAGGCTGAAGGAATGCCTTCCAGGCTTCACCGCGCTCCCCGTGATCAGATGGAGCATGTGTAGAGTCGCGTTGACCCAGGTCCCCTGGAGTTTTTGGTTGACGCCCATGCACCACATGGTTGTGGTCATGCCCTCGGCGATCCACCGGGCGGCCATTCTCAGGGCTTCTTCGGGTTTGATCTCCTTCCAGGCACGCGTTTTCCGGTCGTAACTCAGGGGGGCCTCTCCGTCAAAGATAACCTTAGCCACCTTTTCTGGCTTGTAGTCTTCGAGGAACTTGAGGAAGATGGCAAACCCCTTCCACCAGTCCTTCTCGATCTCTTCTTCGGAGGCATATTTCTTCTTGGCATCCGGGTAAAACTTGGCCACCCGGTCGTAGGTCAAATCCCATGCTTTGCCCCGGGTTCCCCCGTAATCCGTGAGGATCCAGTGCTTCTCAGTTTTTTCATTAATGGCGAAATTGCAATGCCGGATGAGGAATTTTTTATCCAAGAATTTCCATTTCGCCTCTACAGTGCCCTTCTCGACATCCACTTTGGCGCCATCCAGCTCGAAAGCGATTACGTAAGCCAGAGAGTTCAACAGGGCCAAGTCGCGTCCGCTGGCAAATGGAAGCCAGAGGTCAGCGATGGTTCCCGAGCGGGTCTTCCGGGGGTCGGCCAGGATGATCTTGATCTTCTCGGGCTGCTTCCCTTTCACCGCAGCCATGCGGTTGAAGAGAATGGGATGTGCCTCTGCCGTGTTGGTCCCGATGAGGAAAAAGGTATCGGCGTGCACGCCGAAGTCCGGGTCAGGCACGTCCAAGTCATCCAGAGATCCGTAGGGTTCGTCTTTTCCGAAAGTATGCAAATAGCCCACGACGGCGCTGGCCATGCACATTCTGGGCTGGCCCTCGATGTGGTTATTGGGATAGCCGCCCTTCAGAACCTTATTTATGATATGGGTTTCTTCCGTTCCGGCCTGCCCACTGCCGTAATAGCCGATGGCAAACCTGCCAAATTCCTTATCACATTTCTCCATCCCCGAGGTGACAAACTTGACCGCATCATCCCAATTCACCGGCACAAAGTTTTCCTTAAGATCCTTTTCAGAAGCGACGATCCCGGAGGGGTCTTTGGTGGTCTTTCCTTCTAACACTCTCGGGGATTGGGAAAGGTCAGGCTTACCCGTGGCTGGGTTGATCCACTCCTTACGGATCAGGGGCACTTTTGGCCTCTCCGGGTAGAGCAGAGCTTTATGGAGATAGAAGGCCTTGGTGCAAAGCACGCCCCGGTTCACCGGGCTCTTCAGGTCCCCTTTGATGGCCAGAATTTTAACCACTTTGCCGGAGGCATCGACCTCTGCATCTGCTACTGTTGTGCACCCAATGGCGCAGTACCGGCACTGGCCTATGGGAATGGTTTTCGTGTTGCCAGCGGCTTCGAGAAAAGGCGGGTCGGCAATTCCGGCCGCGGCCATGGCCGCAGAGATGGCGCTTAATCTTAAAAAATCCCTTCTGCTTAAATCCATCTTCAAACCTCCATTTTTTTGCAGGTCAAGGAATCTGAGTTAAAAAATCACTGGGGCAGGAGGACGAATTCCCTCCGGGCAAACCCATCGTTGGCCGGGGCGAAATCTCCGTTCGCGGCCACGACAGACACTCTTAGAATGATCTTCTGCTTCTCCATCGGAGCTTTCCACTTGAATTTCCAGGAACGGAGGAGAGCCCCTTCGGGAGTATGGGTAAGATACCCGTTAGACTTTTGTGTATTCCTGGCATCTGTGACGATCAGTTCTCCGGCAGAGGTGCTGACGGCGAATCCCCCCTGGATCTCCCCTTCACTCTTTACAGCGCTGGCGAGCGTCAGGGTGACTTCATAGGTCGCCCCGGGTTGGAAGGCTTTGGGAAGTTTGCTGATTTTGATCTCCGCTCCCTTCGGAAGTACATGACAATCCATGCACATGATCGTCGGCGCGCCGCTCGTGCTGTTGGCGCCAGACTGAGACCCAAACACCCAGAGTAGGAAACAGACCATCATTGCCCCGATCATAAATAAAAACAGTCTTCGTCTCATCGAATGGATCCTCCCATCATAAAGCATTCAGCCGTCAGCGATCACTTGACAAAAATTTTTCTTTCCAATTTTAGCTGAAAGCTGACGGCTAAATGCTAACTGCTTTCTACTTTTGGGCCGCCTTCTGGCCGATGGCCTTGTTCAGAATCTCGATTCCTTTCAGGGAAGCGTTGATGGATTGAGTTAGAGATTGCCGGGCCTGGTCGGGGTTATGGAACCCGTCGCTGTTCTCCGCGGTCCACCATTCCCACAGGATGTGGGCTTTATCATGTTCTTTGCGCGCTTCTTTCAGAACGTCCTCGCTGACTCCGACATCTTTGGCCCGGGTGAAGGCCGTAATCAGTTCACCCAGCCAGAACTCGGCCTTGCGCATTTTTCCCCGAATATAGTTCTGGATGGTGTCCACCTGGTATTCGGCCTGTTCTTCAGTCCAATCGGGGTGGCAGCGCCCGCAGGTATTTTTCAGCATGTATCGGGCGCTGCGCTGCCCGTGGAAAGTGAATTCCTTCCCTTTTTTCTTCACTTTGGGCATATGGCAGTCCTTACACTCCACTCCCGCCTTTTCATGCTTGCTTCCCCAGAAGGTTTCCACTTCCGGGTGCTGAATCTTGGTCAGGGCGGCGCCAGTGGTGGCATGCCTAAAGTCCTTGAAGCCGACACTCTCGTATTTTTTCTGCAGGTCGAAGACATTCACCCACGTGTAGTAATTGGCGAGACGGCTGTCCATACCCACCGCGGCCCCCGTTTGGGGATTGAAGCCGGGGTTGCAGTTGTATTCCACGTGGCACTGGGCGCAGAGCAGGTTGGAGTCGGGCTTGTTGAGAATCCCGATGGCCCGGAACTCCTGCCCTCCCCGTTTGAACATAATTTTCTCCATGGTGATTTCTTGACTTTTCTTTTTGTCGTAGGGGTAAGTCCCTTCGCCCCGGTCCACGACCACTTCGATGAGAGCGTCGCGGATGACCCGCGGTTTGGCGGCATGGGGATCATGGCAGTGGATGCAGCCCATGGGGTTCTGCAGATGATTCTTGGCCATCTCGACGGCGGCCGGGTTTAAACCCCGCTTCAAGGGGGCCGCGGGATGGGCATCACCCATGTAAGGCCACTTGAGTACATGGTCTGAAGTTTTACAGGTCAAACATACAGTGTTAGCCGCCTTGGCCGTCTGAGGAAGCTCTTTCCCCGTGTCCACGATGATGTCCCACAACTTGCCGGTTTTGTTAGCGTAGGTCCAGTCTTTCAACTGGAACCGTCCTCCATACCCCCGGTCCACGATCATGTGATCGCTGAGCATGAAGGCATGGGAGCGCGGCTCGGCGTGCTCCTTGGTGAACCCGTGGGGCATCATCAATTTATCAAACGTCGGAGACCGGCTGGTAGTGGTCGCTTTTTCCAGCTTGGCCTTGGATTTTAGATTGGTCTCCAAGAGCGTTCGATATTGTTCTTTATGACACCCTCCGCAACTCTCCAGGTCCAGCCGGGTGAACGGCTTTTTAGCGCTGTCTTCTACGTGGCCCGAGGTCTCTGAATGGCAAAGTACGCAATTGATATCTTTGGCATGCTTCCCTCTCCCCTTCAGGTCTTGGACCTCCGGGTGGCACCCGAAACAAACCGCTTCATCCACTTTCTTGACGATGGCGGCCTTCGGTTTTTTGGCTGGCTTCTTCTCTACCTCCGCTTGGCCCACAGAGAAAGCCCAGGTTAAAACGATGAAAACGCAGACCAAAACAATCCAGGCTTTCTTCATAATTTTAAGACCTCCTCTCAAGAAAATTCACTCTCCTCAAAACTTTAAACCTGAACGCTTTACTTTTGATCCGAATAGTTCTTAGCACACCCGGGAGTAAATTCTCCGTCAAAGATGTAACGGCGAGGTAAATTTTTAGGGGAGATCCCGAAATCTATAACCCACTCCGGGAACCGTCAGGATGTAGCGGGGATTTTCCGGGTCTTTTTCCAATTTTTGCCGCAGACGCTGAATATGCATATCGATTGTCCGGCTCCAATCGTAAAGCGAGGCATCCTTCCAAGCCTGCTGACGAATGAAATCCCGACTCAGGGCTTCTCCTGAGTGAGAAATCAGCGTCCGCAAAAGCTCGAATTCTTTAAAGGTTAGATGGATGGGCTTGTTCTTCAACCGCACTTCTCTTTTTCTCAGGTTTACACGCAGATCATCCAACTGGATCCGTTCCCGGATCAAGCCTTTACTTCTCCGCAAGCAGGCCTTCACCCGGGCTATCAGCTCCATCGTATCGAAAGGCTTGACAACGTAATCATCCGCTCCCATTTCCAAACCCAAGATCCGGTCCGAGACTCGATCCCGAGCGGTGAGCATGATGATGGGGATAACGGACTCCTTCCTTAACCTGCGGCAGACCTGGAGGCCATCCAGGTCTGGAAGCATGAGGTCAAGAATAATCAGGTCGGGGGAGTGATGTTCAGTCGCCCTTAACGCTTCTTCCCCGGTGGCAGCTGTAAAGACCTCATAATCTTCCAAGCGTAAGTTCTCTTGAAGAACTTTTAGAATGTCAGGGTCGTCATCGATGACTAAAATCTTCTCCCGGCCCATGGTCCTCGTCCCGCCTGGGAATGGAAAAAATGAAGGTGCTCCCTTTCCCCAGTTGACTATCCACCCAAATCCTTCCCCCATGGGCCTCGACAATCCCCTTGCTGATTGCCAGCCCCAGGCCTACGCCTTCCGCCTTCTCCCAGGGATGCTTCCCGATCCGCTGGAATTTGGTGAAAATCCTCTCCTGGTCTTCGGGGGCAATTCCGATGCCCTGATCTTTCACGTAAACGCGAACCTCTTTTGCTTCTTCCTCAGAGTACAGATCTACCCGCCCCCCGGGAAGGGAAAACTTAATGGCATTCGATAGAAGGTTGATGAGAACTTGCTTGATGCGGTCTTCGTCAGCCATGATCCAGAGGGGCTCAGGGATTCGCCTTTCAACCCGAATCTTTTTCTCCTCAGCCACATTTTGGACAATGGCCCCAACCTCTTCTGCTAAAAAGGAGAGGTTGGTGAGGCTGAATTGCATCTCCATCTTTCCGGCTTCAATCCTGGAAAAATCCAGCAAGTCTGTAACCATGCGGATCAACCTCTCCGCGTTTTTCTTTATGATCTCCAGGAAGGTAGTAATATCCCCACCCTTCTGCCGTATAAGATAATCAACGGCCCCCCGGATGGCTGTCAGCGGGGTACGCAGCTCGTGGGAGACGTTGGAGACAAAATCGGATTTCAACCGGTCAAGCTCTTTCAGCTTCAGGTTGGCATCCTCCAGGTCTTTCGTGGCTGCCTGGACCTTTTCCTCCAGGTGATCCCTTGATTCCCGGAGGCGCATATCCATTTCATAGAAAGCCATCCTCAAAGATTCGATTTCATCGCCGGTTTTTGGGTGGCCAATGGCCTGGTCATACCCTCCGCCAATACGCACTGCGGCTTCCTTCAGTTGGTGAACGGGCCGGATCACCAATCTGCGAATCAGCAGGTATAAAGTAAAGATGACTGCTACCATGATTCCCAGCCCGGAAAGGAAGAGAGTCCAGTTGTTCGAGCGGATCGCCCCATCGGCTTCATCCATGGGGATGATGATGCTGATTCCCCCTTTTATGTCGCCCACTTTGTAACCCTGAACGTCATGGCATTGAAGGCAGGACTCATTGATCCATAAGGGGGCCATGTATCGGTAAACCCTTCCTTCGGGGTTTTGTTCAATGCGGTAAGCCTCCAGCATGTCTTTCCGCTCAAACGCCTGTAGCGCCCAGCGCTCAAATTCATCTGGGGCATTTTTGGGGTTAATGAGACGTAGGCTGGTGACCCGAAATTTATAGAGCCCCCCTTTTTCAGCGAACTCCGACAGCTCCCGGGTGACCAAGGCCGGATTGCGCTTCGTGTATATCTTCCCTTTTTGATCTCGGATCTCCGGGTCTTTCAAATAGGGGTTGGTTTTTATTCCCGGCAGCTTTTCCACGAATACCCCACCGTGGTTAGCAATCCATTGCCGGGTCAGGAGGATTTGACGGAAAAGGATCCGCGACTGTTTTTCCACCTGTTGGAGAATATATTCTTCTTGCTTGTGTGAGGTCCAATAGAAGATCGCCCCCATGGACAGCCCGATGACCAGCCCGATGGCCAGTAGAAACTTCGTCCCCAGGGTCCAATTCATCTTCGGCCTCTTTTTAGCTAAACGGAAGGTATTCGGCAGAATTCAGGGAAAGAGGAAAAAGGGTGAAAAATTCGCCGCCAACCTTAAACCAGGCAAATGCGATGTCCGTGGAATACAATAACATGTTTTCTGAATATAATTTTTAGAGTATAATCCTATCTGGATTCTTAATCCCCTTAAATGGGAAAATTTTCATCCCCAAACAATATATCAAAGAAAGCAAAAAAAGTCATGGGCAATGCAAGATTTAAACCCTGGGAACATCGGCTTCTTTCAGCGTTTTCTTTCCCATGAAGTTTTTGCCCGCTGATTTTATTCCAGCCGATGGCAAATACGGAGGCGGAATTTTAACTGCGAAAGCGGCAGGTGCCTTTTCCGGGAAGGATGGTGAGCGAGATGGATCTGGACAAAATTGAGGAAGCAATGAAAAAGATGGTTGCCTCTCTGGATAAAGGGGCCCGATTGGAAGCCGTCGTAGAGGACCAGGATGAATTTCGAGTTATTCTATCGAAAGGAAGTCATTCTGACCGGGCCACCCTCTCGAGGGAACTGTTAGAGGATTTCCTGGAAAGTGGAAGAGGTGGGCACGAGGTGAAAAAGGTCATCGGGAAAGTCGTTAGTAAGCTCAACCTCATGATCCAAAAAAGACCATGAAGAGGAAAGAAGTTTTAGAACAATTACCAATATCCAAGGGGGGAAAAGGATGGACTTGCTGGGGAAAGTAGCGATTGTCACCGGCGCCGGGAGGGGGCTCGGCTGGGCCATCGCCCAACGGTTGGCCCAGGATGGGGCCAGTTTGGTCATTGCCGAAATTGACGGGCAAAGCGCGCAAGAGAAAACCGCAGCCATCCGGAAAATGAACCGGGAAGCCCTTCCCGTTCAAACGGATGTCAGCAGGTGGGCGGATGTTGAGGGCATGGTCCGGCAGGTTCTGGCCAAATTTAATCGTATTGACATCCTGGTGAACAATGCCGGAATCTTGGGCCCCTATTTTTTGCTGATGGAATATCCGGAGGATGTTTGGGATCGAGTGATTGCCGTGCATTTGAAGGGAACGTTCCTTTGCTGCAAGGCGGTCCTACCTATCATGAAGGCCCAGGGGAGTGGCAAGATCGTAAATCTGGCTTCGGTGGCCGGGAAAGAAGGGAATGCTCAGATGGCTCCTTATTCTGCGGCCAAAGCCGGGATTATTGCCTTGACCAAGACTCTGGCCAAAGAGATGGCCCCGTTTAACGTCTATGTAAACTGTGTTTCCCCGGCCTTGATTGAGACCGATATGGCCAAGGAGATGACCCCGGAGCAGCGGTCCCTTTTAACCTCCAAGATTCCCTTGGGGCGACTGGGCAAGCCAGAGGAAGTGGCTGCAGTGGTCAAATTTTTGGTCTCCGACGAAGCCTCTTTCGTGACCGGGCAGTGCTATGATATAAGTGGAGGAAGGTCGGTTTATTGAGATTCTTTTGCCACAGAGAACACAGAGTCCACAGAGAATCACAAGTAATGAGTTAAATTTTTTATTTTTCACGGTGTTCTCTATGACCTCTGTGGTAAATTATTAAGGCGACCAATTTTGAAAGGAGGGTTTTAAGCCATGACATCGTTTCATCAGTGGTACCAGGAGCTCCAGGTGGAGAGGACGATCAAAGCGCTGAAGAAGAACAACTTCGAAGCCCGGTTTGTCCCCAAGGCCTCCGAGGCCCTGGAAGAGATCTGGAAGATGATCCCCGAGGGGTCGAAGGTGGGGATTGGCGGGTCGGTCACCTTGAACCAGATCGGTTTCTTCGATGAGGTGCAGAAGCGCCCCCTGAAACTTCTGAATCCCTTTGCCAAAGGGCTCTCGTTAGAAGAGGCGGACAAGATTCGCCGGGAGATTTTCTCTGCCGATTTTTTCCTTTGCAGCAGTAACGCCGTAACCGAGGATGGCAAGCTTTACAATATCGATGCCACCGGCAATCGAGTGGGGGCCATGATCTTCGGGCCCAAGAAAGTGGTCTTGGTCTGTGGGGCAAATAAGATTGTCAAAGACATTGCCGAGGCCCAGAGGAAAGTTCAAGAGTGGGTGGCCCCGATGAACGTCAAGCGTTTGGGATATAAAAACCCCTGTTTGCAGACCGGAGAGTGCTCGGATTGTGCCTCGCCTGAAAGGATCTGCAATGTGTACACGATTTTAGCGAAAAAGCCGCGCCGGACGGATTTTACGATCCTCTTGATCGGGGAGCCATTGGGGTTCTAAGTTCACACCGAGGGAGATGCATCAAGCTGCCCGGGAACGGATTCTCATGTCCGGGCGGCTTACGAGCGAGCGATAGGCAACAGCTGAAGCGGTGCTGTAGTGCCTGCCAACTGGAACTCACTATCCGATCTAGCAAGGAACTCTCGATGAAGTTATTGGAATACCTAAGTAAACGGTCCAGGTTGTTCCTTTTAGTATTAAGTTTTGTCCTCATCGTATTAGTGGGAACATTTGATTACCTGACAGGCCCGGAACTTGCTTTCTCGATATTCTACTTGATCCCTATATCTTTAGTTGCTTGGCTCGCGGGAGGAGGAGCTGGAGTTGTGATGTCTATCGCAGGTGCCACAGTGTGGCTTATAGCTGATTTGCTGGCAGAGCATTCTTATTCGCATCCTGCTATCCCTTATTGGAACGCGATTGTGAGATTGGGATTCTTCTTGATCGTTACCTATGCTCTGTCGACTTTGCGGGCTTCCAAAAAGCGACAGGAGGAACTTGGACAATTCATCGTTCACGACTTGCGCTCACCCCTGGCCAACGTGATGATAGGGCTTCAGACTTTACAGGACATTGCGGGCGAAGCAATGGACGCCACCCAAAAAGAGATGGTGAATATGTGTATGATCTCGGGTGATCGGATGTTGACGCTCATCAAATCATTGCTTGATTTGGCACGTCTGGAAAGCGGGCAAATGCCACTGCAGTTAGGCGAGATCAATGTGAGGGAACTAATAGAGTCGTCACTAAAGCAAGTATCAGTATGGGCGGGAAGAAACCGGGTGGTCTTGATGCCCCAACTGGACACGGACATCGAGAAGGCTTACGCGGACCCTGTAGTGACGGCGCGTGTTCTGGTCAATCTGCTAAGCAACGCCATCAAGTTCAGTCAACCCGAATCAACCGTCATCGTCCGCGTCGCGCCATTTGGTCCCAACGCGGTTGCCTTCAGCGTAGCCGACCAAGGACGGGGTATCTCGAAAGAGTGGGCGGATAAGGTGTTTGACAAATTCTCTCAAGCCGAAGTCGGTAAGACGAGAGGCGAAGTTGGCAGCGGATTGGGGCTGACCTTTTGCCGTCTGGCAGTAGAAGCGCAAGGGGGGCACATCTGGTTGGAAAGTGAGATCAACAAAGGCACGACTGTCACATTCACACTGCCCGTGAGTGGACGGTAACCATTCCACAAAACAAGATTGGGACAACACTGATATACAGTGATGCTGTCAGTCAGTACGCGCGGGTCAATGACAGCGCCGCCTCACCCCTGGCTGCGGCTGATAGCGAGCAATACTACAATAGAAAGAAAAGAGAAGGAAACTGCGAATATGACCCAAACGGATGCAGCCCCCTCATCTGACTTTATTCGGGCGATCATCGAGGAAGACTTAAGAACCAGCAAAAATAACGGTCGGGTCGCCACCCGATTTCCACCGGAACCGAACGGATATCTCCATATCGGACATGCTAAATCCATCTGCCTCAATTTTGGCATCGCCGCCCAATATGGGGGCAGCTGCAATTTGCGATTGGATGATACCGATCCCAGTGGTGAAGACATTGAATATGTAGAATCGATCAAATCAGACGTTCGCTGGCTGGGATTTGATTGGGGGCATCGGCTGTTCTACGCCTCTGATTACTTTGATCAACTTTATCATTATGCTGTCCAACTGATCAAAGATGGCCGAGCCTATGTTTGCAGCTTGAGTGCGGACGAAATCAGAGACTACCGTGGCACCTTGACTGAACCAGGCAAGGACAGCCCATATCGTACCCGTTCGGTGGAAGAGAACTTAGACTTGTTCGGGCGCATGCGAGCAGGAGAATTTGAGGAGGGAACCCACGTCCTTCGAGGAAAAATTGATATGGCCTCCCCCAATCTCAATATGCGAGATCCGGTCCTCTACCGCATTAAACACGTAGCCCACTATAGAACCGGCAACAGATGGGGCATCTATCCTATGTACGACTTTGCCCATTGCCTTTCGGATTCCATCGAAGGGATCACCCATTCCATTTGTACGTTGGAATTTGAAAATAACCGCCCATTGTATGATTGGATACTTGATGAATTAAAAGTGGATTGTCATCCACAGCAAATCGAGTTCGCCCGCCTCAACCTCAGCTACACCATTTTAAGTAAGCGAAAGCTTGTGGAATTAGTGGAACGAGGGTATGTCACCGGATGGGATGACCCACGGATGCCTACCCTGGCCGGTATGCGGAGACGTGGCTACCCCCCCGAGGCCATCCGAAACTTTTGCGAGCGCATCGGGGTGGCCAAGAAGGATAATATCGTCGATATGGCCCTACTTGAGCATTGCCTCCGCGAAGATTTGAATCAACGAGCCCCGCGCGTTATGGGTGTGCTGCGTCCACTTCGCCTGGTCATTGAAAACTATTCGCCAGACCGGGTGGAAGAGTTGGATGCCCCGTATCATCCGCAAGACCCCAGCATGGGGTCACGGAAGATTCCTTTCTCACGCGTACTGTATATCGAGCGAGAAGATTTTCGTGAGGATCCACCAAAAAAGTTCTTCCGTCTGGCTCCCGGTCGTGAAGTGCGACTTCGATACGCCTATTATATCAAATGTGTGAACGTGGTTAAGGACGAAAGAACAGGGGAAGTGGTCGAGGTGCACTGTACCTATGATCCGGAGACAAGAGGTGGTTTACCTGCAGACGGGCGCAAGGTCGAGGGAACAATCCATTGGGTTTCAGCCGCTCATTCGCTCCCCGCTGAAGTACGCCTTTACGATCGTCTCTTCCTGGCGGCAAACCCAAGCAGTGAAAAGGATTTTACGAAATATTTAAATCCAAAATCGTTGGAAACCCTTACGTCGAGCCGTGTTGAGCCAAGTCTGGGAGGTGCGGCACCGGGAAGCCGGTACCAGTTCGAAAGGCTCGGCTATTTCTGCGTCGATTCAGTTGATTCTTCCGGGGGAGCTCTGGTGTTTAATCGGACGGTAACGCTGCGAGATTCATGGGCTAAGTTCGAGAGCAAAGGAAAAAAGGCTTAACTCGATTAAGGCTAAAAAAATTTGGAGAGGTAAAGAATTATGAGGGCACGGAAAAGACCGCCTGTCCACCCTGGGCGGATCTTGAGAAACCACCATCTGATCCCCCTGGCCATTTCCATCACGGATTTGGCCGGTATTTTAGGGGTGTCCCGGAAGACTGCTTCCAAGATTATCAATGAGAGGGGCTCGATCACGCCCGACATGGCTTTGAGGCTTTCACGCGCCTTCAATACTACCCCCAACCTCTGGCTGGGCCTCCAGCAGGAATATGACCTTTGGCACGCTACTCATGAATCCAAGGAATGGCAGCAGGTGAAGGCAGTGAAGGAATTGGCAGAAGCCACCATTTAGGAGAACGACCTTACAAAAGGCCCGATAGGGTCATTCCCGACAAGGCCGGAAATCCTCACCGGCCTGGGCCTTCCGATCGCCCCAGCGCGCCCTTAGCCCAAAAATTGCTTGATCCTCTTAGTTCTACCTTCTTTTCATCTCCGCCAGCCA
>Ga0315280_10006383_pt1 | contig 16300 bp, 23 predicted proteins | sample YL17G06_40_MG_FD_203697 | JGI IMG/M metagenome (GOLD analysis project Ga0315280, IMG submission 203697) | Sediment microbial communities from Yellowstone Lake, YNP, Wyoming, USA - YL17G06_40 | ecosystem: Environmental > Aquatic > Freshwater > Lake > Sediment | place: USA: Wyoming | collected...
CCCCCCCACGCGGAGATTAATGATTCCTGGTATTGTCCTAGCGTCCATGCCGTCAAAAAAGAAGACGACGTCGTCCTCTTCTCTGGAGGCTTCAAGGCGGCTGTGTGAGAACTCCATCTGCCACATTGGCTCGGGCGGATCGCCGGGGCGGAAGATCACGTTGTACGTTTGGGTCGTGTAGTACAGGTACGCGCGCACTTGGTCGGTGATAGTGAACGTCCCCCTCGTCGCCTCGTGCATGGCGTGCCGCGCCTTCTCCTTGGCGCAGAGGTAGATCGTATAGAGGCGATGCGTCGCGTAATCGTCAGCGAGCGTGACGCGGACCGACTCTATTGGCAGAGGGATCGTCACTGCCGCCTGACGCAGCCGCAGGTTCATGAGCGGGCTATGATGGCTGATGAGCTTGGTAAGATCTGGATAACTATGCACAAAGTGTCCGTGCGCGTGAATCTCATCACCGATGATACATAACTTCTGTAATCGGGGAACGGAGAGTTGATGTCCGAGGAGGGCGCGACTCGCGTGCTGCATAGCCCATACGCCGGCGGCCTGCTCGACTGTTTCGGTGGGCCACAGTCTCTCGGGGCGCCCCCTGCCCTTATCTATCCGCCCGCCGGGCGGCCTCCCCGGTGGGCGGCTCTCCAGTGGAGAAGAGAGTATCCCTTTGTGGGACCAACGCCCAACTTTGTCAACGGGGAGGTCATCGATCCCTAGCACTTTTAAGCTATCTATTAATTTTTTTGTAGTAATGTATGATTTTTTGACCTCTTTTTTATTAATAGAATTCATTTTAATCTTAGATAGTTTAAATTATCGCAACTAATTTGGAAAATCTCACTAAAAATTAATGTAATTCATGCTACTTAACGCTATGTAACGGTGCGTGTTGCGCACAGGAAACAGAAAATGTCCGAAACGACCCCCCAAAATGAACTCGATGCCGTAATCGTCTCATATCTTGCTGGCACAGAGCCGGAAACCATCGCGCGCATAGCGCGTGAGATCAAACGACCGTACACCTCAGTACTGGTACATTGCCTTGCCCTTGCGGCCGCCGGAATACTCAAGATTACATGGCACGACCATACGCGGGTCGTTGGCCTCACAAGCAAAATTGAGCACGGTCATCATGTCTAGTACGAACACCACCCTGCAAAGCAAGGACAGTGAAGAAGAAATGGGGTCGTGGGAGAAACACGACCGCGAAACCAGAACCAGAGACACCAGTGATAGAGATGCCTTCCTTAGAACAATTTTTGCGACCCAAACACTATAAGGCTTCCGTCTGCCCAACACAGACGGCGGCGTCGAATCGGATTGAGCCAAAGTCGAACCGCGCAGCCAAACGACGCATGTGGCTCGAAGCACGCCGGAAAGACCTGGAACTTGGCGTTTGGATCGGGATTCTTCTTTTTTCAGGTAGCGTAGCAAGTCGAACGGGGAGGAGGAAAACATGATGACCCAACATGAAACGCTCCCCAGCGAAGTACGCCGCAGTGAAATACTACGACCGACGTCTTTTTATGCCGACTGTGCGTTTGACGTGATCGATTTTTGCGACTCTATCGGCATTGAGATGCACATTAAGAGGAGGACGGTATGACCTCCTCCGGCGCCGATATGCTTCAAGCTGCGCTCGAATACGTCCATCGTGGCTGGTCGGTGCTGCCGCTGATCCCCGGGACCAAGCGACCGCTGACTGAAAAAGGATTCTATGACGCCACGACCGACGAAGCACAGATACAAGGGTGGTGGACACAACACCCACTTGCAAATATCGGGATACGGGTAGGGCTTGAGTCTAATCTGTTTGTCCTTGACGTCGACAACAAGGGCGGTAAGAATGGGAGCGCCGAACTTGAGAGGCTCGAAAAGCAATATGGCGCCTTGCCTCCTACGCGAATTGTGAGAACTCCGACCGGAGGCTTTCACTATTATTTTAAATTCCCTACCGAGTTTAGGGACAAGCCGCTCAAAAAGGAGTTGGCCCCAGGCATTGATTTGAAGGTCAACGGCTACGTCGTGGCCCCTCCGTCGATAATTCTAGAACTTGATGATTGTTATGCGATCGTGACGGAGGACCCACAATGACTGAGGGGATCGCTGAGGTTCCCGACTCCTGGAAAAATGCGTGCATCAAAGAGCAGCCAAGCCGCGAAGATTGGGAGCGGATGCGGCCGCGTGGGTCAGGGCCGTCTATCTGCGAAGAGTACGGCATCAGCATGAGCGACGTGCTCACCTTGCCGAGGGATGCCCGAAAAGTCGGCGACGGCTACCTGATCAAGCAACCGGTGCACGGAGCAACCGGCGCCGGCAATATGTTTGTCAACACAACGCGCAACTTGTGGTGCTGTTACCGGCACGACACCGGCGGGGATCCCCTCACATGGGTTGCTGTGCGTGAACTCTTCGTATCCTGCGAGAACGCTGGGCCGCTCGACAAAGAGACGCTTTTGCGTGTCTACAACGTGCTTCGCAGAGAGGGGCTGATTTCGGATAACAAGCCGACAGTTGTCGAACCCGATGGAAGCGCAATAACGATCGAGGTGCGTGGGTGTGACGACATTGCGAACGCGGAGCGATTTTGCTCCAAATATGGCGATACTCTCCGCTATTGCACTGAGACGCGAAAATGGCTCGAATTTAATGGCAGATATTGGGAAGAGGTTTCAGCTACCACAATCAAGCATCGGGCAAGAGACGTCGCCACGATCATTCGATACGAGGCGGCCGAAGCAGGCCGGTTGACGGGCAAAGAGACTGACGAGCAGGTAAACAAGAAGAAGAAGATAGCCGACGAACTGAGCAGGTGGGCCAGGACGTCCAGCTTCAAGGTGCGTCTTGATGCACTAATAGACCGCGCAACGGGCTATCTTGAGATCAGTGCCACAAAGTTTGACACCAATCTCCTGATCGTCAACTGTGAAAACGGGATGTATGACATCCCAACAGGGACGTTCACCCCGTATCACGATCCCGAGGACTATTGCACGCTCATTACGGGGGAATACTGCGAAGGTGCGAAAGACTCGAAATGGGAAGCCTTCTTAGAGAAGATTATACCAAATCCTGACGTGCAAGCGTTCCTGAAACGGGCAGCCGGATATAGTATGACCGGCTTGACGAATGAGGAAGCCTTATTCTATCCTTTCGGAGATCCTGCGACGGGCAAGAGTACGTTTTTAGAAGCTATCCGCTCGGCTATGGGTTCCTATGGGAAAGCGGAATCGTTCAACACGTTCCTGATGAAGAGCTCTCAGAGTCACGCACGTCCCGAGCTATTGAGGCTTAGAGGGAGCCGTTTCGTTCGCTGTATCGAAGTGAGCGAAAATATGCTATGGGACTTGGCGCTTATCAACACGCTCGTTTCTGGAGAACCGTACACGGCCCGGGCCTTGTTTAGCAATGACCCGATAGAATTTAGTCCGACGTTTAAGCTATGGGTTGCCGCGAATCACCGGGCAAAGGTGCGTTATAATCCCGAGGAGGAGGACGGAGTATGGCGGCGGCTTTACGTGATTCCATTTGAGGTAGTGATCCCCGAAGATGAACAAGATAAGAGCCTGAAGAACTACTTCATGGCTGACGCGAACGCTCAAAGAGCGATACGCGCCTGGATACTCGAAGGCGCTACGGAGTGGTATCAACTCAGCGACGGAGGGCGGGTCAATGGACTGCAAGCACCTGACGAGATAATCGCAGCGAGGTTCGACTACAAGGCGGCACAGAGTCCTATCTATGAATTTTTGAAAAATGAGTGCAAGATAGGTGATGACCCTGGGACGGGAAAACCATACATCGCTGAGATAGGCAACTTATGGGCAGTGTTCAGCGATGCCCGAAAAGGCTACGATACGAAGAAGGTCAAGAGTGCGGCCTCTCTCGGCCGGTATTTAAAAGGGCTTGGTTTTAGGAAGGAAAAGATAAAAAACGTCCGCTATTGGTTCGGACTGCGCTTACTGCAGGCCGATGAGGAACCCGACGATAACTTCTCACTCAGTACACTTGTACACTTAGACCCCCGAAAAAAATCTTATTTGCATGAATCTACCTATCATGAAGGAGAAGAAAAAAAAGACCCCCTTAAGTGTACAAGTGTACTGGACCAGGCCGAGTTAGTACGAACGATTCGCGACACGATGACGGCGTGGCGTAACGCTTCTAAAGGCACCAGTGACCGTACGACTAAGGTCAACCGTGCGAACTTCGTCAACGAAGTAGCGACAGTGATACGTGCCCGTAATCCGCAATGGTCGGAACGTCCGATTGAGGATGATATAGCACATCTTGACGAGTCTGATTCTGAAATACAATTGCTTCTTGCGGAGTTGACAGAGGTGGAGCCACCATGACGTGGACACCTGCAACCGCAACATATCGCAATCAATCAAACAACGAGACGAAGCTCCGATTCAAAATCATCGTTGCCTGTTCCCAGGGCACGTGTTCACGAGTCCAGGTCCGGGAACAACCCAGTCCGGGCAACGTGACAGTCATAGAAACAGGAGGTGAGAAACACCAATGGGCAGATATCTAAACCGAGAACCACACGAACCGCAACTCGAAGACGGCGAGACGTATGACGCCGCTATCAGCAAGGTCGAAGACGAGGACGGCGTAGAGACGCAGTGGGGTGAGAAGGACCGATACGTCATAACCTTCGACGTCAGAGACGGAACCCGACTTGTCGAACTCAGGGCCCGCTACAATAAGAGCATGTGGCCAAAGAGCAACTATTTCAAGCTGCTCACGACGCTCGACCCCGACAACTTCGACGGCATCGGATACGACGCAGACGACTTAGTCGACAAACCATGCCGCGTCTTGATAGAGCATACGAAGGACGACATCGGCGGCGTGTGGGACAACATAGCGAACGTGCTTAAGCCAAAGAAGCAAAGCACGTTCCCGAAAGACGAGGCAGTAGTATAGAACGGTAGAACATCAAGGTGACATGTACAGCCCCGCCACGGCGCACAACCAGCGGCGGGGCAGTGCTCCACCTGTGTGATATGTGGAAGCATGGAAGCAACTGCAGACACTTGCTCAAATAATTTTTGACTTGCGTCAAAAAATGGAATTAGGGTAGTGAAATCAGCGGGCTGCGGGATCTCAGCACACCGCTTTCGTTTATCGCCTTAATGAGCTTCAATCACTTATTTATCGACTCCGAGTGAAAATGGCCGGCCGATATTACACAATTGATGGCGAGAAATACCCGAGCGTCACAACTATTCTAGACGTTCTCAACAAGCCTCAATTGGTAAACTGGGCCGCACGTCTCACTCGAGACTACATCAAAGATGAACTCTTTGCTTTTCGACGCGCCGATTCGCTTAAAGACTTGAATATCGACGATCTCCTGACTAAAAGCGCCTCAGAACACAATCGTGTCAAAACTGCCGCTGCGGATCGTGGCACAGATATTCACCGCCGCATCGCTTCATACGTAGGCAACAAATACCAGTACATAGCTCACGACGAGGACCCCGTCGTGACTGCCTTTCGCGCCTGGCAGGACTCAGCCCAGTTCGTGCCCATCGCCAGTGAGAAGCTTGTGTACAGTCTAGAGCATGGATATGCGGGCACCACGGATCTCATTGGCGTGGTCCGAAACGGCAGACTAGCTTTGCTCGATATCAAGACAGGTCGAGGAGTTTATCCAGAATATAAGCTTCAGCTGGCTGCCTATGCAGTCGCCTACGGCGAAATGACCGAACGATTCCCAGAAGTGTGCTTGAACTTACACATCAGTAGCGAGGAAACCCCCACTATCACAGAGGCGAACACCGTTACAGCCGCCGAGCTCTTCCCGCTCTTTCAAACTTTCTTGGCGGCGAAACGGCTGTTTGAATGGCTTTCGGCGGTGCAACTGAGTTCAAAACAGAGACAAGAGCGCAACATCGAGGCCATTTCGATATAAATTGAAAAAAGAGGACTAAACTTAAAAAAGAAAGATAAAACCACCGTCTAGGCAGTTCACTTTCTGGTTCGCGAGCGGTGGCCTTTGAAAAAATAGACGAAAAAAGACGAAGTGAGAATCATGCCATACAAGCACAGAGAGCAAAACAAAGCATATCAAAGACCGTGGAAAAAAAACAAGCGCGCAGAGCGAAGCGAGGATCCCAGGCTCCAAGATCAGGAAGTCGAACCGCTCGAACCGAATGACGCAAAAGAAGCGCTCTTAGACACGTTGCGCGCGCAGCTGCGCACCTTGGAGACAGAGGCGCATCCGTATGGGGAGAAGATCCGTGACCTATCTGAACAGGTGCGAACTTTGCACCAAGACCTTGGACTTGCAGGAATCCAACAGCAACACTTGAAAAAGGACATGGATCCTGAAGAGACGGTATTCCGACGACGCGAACTACGAGAGAAAGAGGAAACCCTAGCGCTCTATGAACAACAGTTTGCCGCCAAAAGAGATGAGATCCGCAGGAAGAGCGAGGAGATAACCAAAGCTGAGCAACGCGCACACCACTTACAACGCGCGATATCGAACCTTGAGGGTTCACGGCTCCGAACAGAGGCCAACGCGCGGGACCTGCGCTCTCAGGGGCAGCGGCTTATCGACGCGGCCAATCGCGTACTCGCAGAACACCAAGCAGCGCTGGTTAATTCTAAAGCCGAGTTGCGGCGTCTGACGGGTTCGCTTAATCTAATCTGAACGGAGGCGGCAAATGACCTACGGCGTTGCAGCTAGACGTCCCGTTGTTACTGTTAACAGTAACGGGAAGATCCACATATGACACGCTGCAGTTTTTGCAACCACCCGCAACGAGAGGATTTTGAGCGAAAGATCACCTCCAAGGAGCTTACAATGTCTAAAGCCGCACAGCAAATGAACAGTAACAAGGCCACTGTTTCACGACACATGCGCAACTGCTTCCCCAAGAAGGTCACCGAGTGGGTCAAACCCGAGGCCACCAAGGAGGAGACGATCAACGTCATAAATGAGCTTGTCCGCTCGCACAAAGACCTTCTCGAACTGTATGAGGAAGCCAAGGCAAGTGGGAACATAGCCGCGGCTATCCGGGCGTTAGGAGAAGAACGGCGGCATCTTGAATTTGTTAGCAAGCTGACTGGCCAGTCAAGCGAGGTGCCACACGTCAGCCTCATTGCGAATCCCGAATTCGTGAAGCTCCAGCAGATCATAGTAACGGAACTCGCCCCGTTCCCAGCAGCCCGCGAGGCGCTGGCTGAAGGCCTAAGGGCCTTCTTAGAAGACGCCGGCGTGATGAGCCCTAATAACCCAATTAAACGGAGTAAACAAACATGAGTTGCATTTTAGCGCCCTATACAGCTGAGATCCTTGATATGGAACTATATATCGCGTTGTTTCACTTCGTGACGGAGTCCCAGTATATGGCGATTGATGATTACCTAAAAAATCGAAAAATAAAGAGAGACAACAATCGATGATCACTATGACGACCTGGTGACTGCGCTCGGGTTGGCGTCTTATTATCTCGAGACCTATCCACCCGTTCGATTTTGGAGGTGAGGCATCAATGGCGAGAATAGAAATTAATATGGCGGCGTTAGGTGGTGCGATGGCGGCTGGTGCGTTTGCGCGCACGCCTATAGAAAGGGAGGCGGACCGCATCTTTAACAGATCTATCAAACAACTCACTCGGCGCCTCGCTGTGGAGTTCTACGAGCCCTCGGCGGAGTTCCAAGAGAGCGATCCAACGCGAAAACAAATGGGACTCCGTGAACTGAGGTGGCAAATCAGACAAGAACTGGAACCATATCGTGATCAAACGAGTGTTATACAATCGACGAAATCCAACTACAGCAAAGCGCGAACAAAAGCTGCGTTATCTGCCTTGGTGGAGCTCGGACAAGAACTGGAACCATATCGTGACGATATCGTTCTAATTGGTGGGTTGGCCACGTACCTTTTGACGAAAGGATTTTTCGACCATTGTGGCAGCAACGACATCGATTTCGCGGTAAAGACGCCAACACGACCCAAGGATAAAACCATTCGCGAAATCATTACGAGTTTAGGTTATGAAATAGTGACAACCCCGCCCAGAGGGAAGGGTTTAACCGCCGGCCCGAAGAACCCGTGGCGGTTTTCGAAAACGGACGACAAGGGATACTCTATAATACTAAACTTCGTGGGTGAGTGGCCAGGGATACTCCCGGCTTCGGAAACTTACCTTTCCGTTCAGGACGGACTTAATGCGGAACCCTTCCGCGACATCGATATCGCATTTATTTTCAATCATGAAAAAGACATAGGCTTATCCAACAACCGCACGGAAAGAACCACTTTTCGAGTCGTTGATTTGGCTGGTTTGCTTGCATTGAAAATCACGGAAGGCAGGATCAAAGATTACTATAACATTTTTGCGCTCACGCATTGCAATGGCGGACCACTGCAAGCAGCAGAGTCGTTTAAGCAGCAGGTTTCTGGGAAAAGAGTGCCTAAACAACACCTAGAACGGCTTAAAACAACTACCAGATTGATATCGTGTGAATTCAAAAGTGAGTGGTCCGACGGGGCGCGTTCCGTAGAAGAATTCGACAAGAAACAAAAAGCGGATGTCGTCGCCAGACAAGTGACCCAATTCATTGAGTCTGCGAGTCAGGTGCGAGACTACGAGACTAATTGTCAAACTTGTCATCTTTTTGATCATTCCACTGCAGAGTGTTTGGTTCCTTGATGCGCAGGCAACGTATCGATGAGCTGATGTACTACGGCGAACGCTACCGGCCGGTCCGCTTCTGGCGAAAATGAAGAAGGGTTGCAGTGCTTGTTGTGCTGCATGTTGCTCTGAAACGATTCTTGGAGCACGTAACGAAGATAATGGAACAGTTGCAGTGCTTGTTGTGCTGCATGTTGCTCTGAAACATTAGTTAAGTTGGCTAAAAGCAACTACGTAGTTACGTTGCAGAGCCAACAGGGGCCTGCATAATGTGTTCCTTCTGACCTCTCCTTGGCTCCCTGCTCGTTATTTCTTTTTTCGATTTCCGATCAACTATACCACTATTTTTCAAATCGTGCATTAACCTATGGATTTACGGGCTTCGTAGCGTTCAAAAAAAGGAGAAGATACCGGCTAAAATCGGAATAGTTAAACCACTGTTCGCTTCTCTTATAAGCGATCTAGTATGCAACTGAAAATAGCAGGTGCGATAGCTGTGCTTTTTCTCGTGGTTGCCTCTTTGGCAGTGGTAGGCTGCACGACAACGGTAACTAATACGACAACTTCACCCTCGTCAACATCAGCCGACATGACTTCTAAGCTCAATAACGCATTCACTGCGCAGAATTTCACTATCGTCATTCCATGATGCGGGCTACCAATCAGTACGGAAACGTCGTATACGCCGGGGTGGTAAGAGACGGGGAAAAGACGCTTGTTCCATACACTCACAACTTTACTATTGAAGAAACAAAAAGTCGTAACGATAGTTTAACGCGGTTTAGTGCTTACGTCGCCCAAGCGCTGAGACAGGGATACCCACAGTCAACTAATACTACGGGAATTTTCTACGGCGCGATTGGCAATGATGTAAACCCCGGGAAGTCAGTCGGAATGAGTATTAACGAACCGGATCGCGGGCTTACATGGCCTTATCACTTAGGCGGAATGGGTGTTAGTGGCGCATCCAACCCTAATTACACGGTCGTTGTTGATTATATGACAAAGGCATAGACCTCTCAAAACTATGATAAAAAAGGTCGTAGCTATCATCGTGTTTGTTATGGTTGTATCTTCATCGATCGTGGGGTGTACAAGTCAACAGCAAACCACGCAAACGATAGGAAATGCAACAGCGGCAACTAATGCCGATATGGCAGTCGCCGTGAAACCGGTTACCTTGTCACAGCAAATCGGCACAGAGACGCCGAGGCCCGGTTACAAATTCGTCGCCTATGATTGCACAGTGAAGAATATCAACGCGCAGGGAAGGGCGGTTGCTATTAATTATTTCACGCTTGAAGATACGCAAGGCAAAGTGTACAATTTTAGCGGTTTGTCGAGTGACCCGTCGATAAACAACTTCAAGTGGTCGTCGCATTCACAGCCCGGAGATACGCTCGGCGGAGTTGTTGTCTTCGAAGTGCCTCGTAATGCTACCCTCGCGTCTCTAACCTATTTCGACGGAAGCACAAAGGTCTTAACGACTTTATAAGCACGTAATGAAGGCAAATAGAATGACGGAGAGATTGGCAGCGATTGGAATTGTAGGTTTGGTTATGTTGCTAGTCATGTCCGTTTGTGGTTGCACGACCTCTCAGAACACACAGCAGAACCAGACCGCCCAGCTTAACAACGCGATAAGCATTGCCGCGAAATCAGTCGAATCTCCACAGCAATTTAACGTATCGACACCAAGTCCGGGCAATAAGTACGTGCTGTATAACGTGACGCTTACTAATATGAACGCACGAGATCGGCAGGTCAGTCCGCTCTTTTTCGCTTTGCACGATGCGAACAACAACGTCTACAATATCCACCAGCTTATTCAGAGTCGGTACCTTAGCCAAGCGTTCCCTTACGGCTACACGATCACACAGCCCGGCGATAAAATGTCGGGGCGTATTGTCTTTGAGGTGCCACAAAACGCGAAGCTTGTCACGCTCACATATGACGACCACTTAGTGGAGCTTGACAAATATACTAGCGTGACGGTAAAGCTCTCGGAGCTGTGAGAATGAAAACGAAGCTAGCGGTGGTCATGGTGCTTTTCATGGTTGCCTCTTTGTTAGTAGCGGGTTGCACTACAAGCACAAATACGAAAGACACAAACGCATTAAATATAACTTATAAAGCGGTTCAAGTGCCTCAAAAATACGGCTCTGGAACCTACGCAGGCGAGACTCCAAAGTCTGGATACAAATTTATCGGCTATAATGTAACGGTGAAGAACGTTAACGCAAAGGATGGAGGCTTCGCCTACAATGACTGGGAACTTCGAGATGCACAGGGCGGCGTCTATCAGGCAGATGGCAGGAGCGGAATGGTGGGCTTCCAAACAATAAGCTACATCCGCACCGAGCCGGGTGATGTCGTCAACGGCACTCTCGTTTTTGAAGTGCCGCAAAACGCGCAGCAAAAGTCACTGACCTATAACGACGGAGTAACCAAGATCGTCACGACATTATAAAAAGACCTAACGAACCATATTAACGGCCTCTGATCAGATCCATCATGACTTCTTAGGCTTTCTTTGCCGGGCCGCCGGCGTTTCCACTTCTTCTTAGTTCTAGAAACTAAAAAGGCACTTTTGCATACACATCCTACAGGTTCTTATCATTGAACTGTAGGTACACTGCGGTCGTGCTCATCGATGCGTGTCCGAGGACTTGCTGTAGTCTCCGGATATCGACACCGTGTCGGACCGTGTTGATGGCGTAGGAATGCCTAAAGCTGTGGGGGTGCACGTGCTTGCCGATGAGTTCCCCGTATCGCTTGACAAGTTGCCGGGCCCACTGCTGGGATATGGGAAAGAGGGGCACATCGCTCGCGATGTCGTAACGAGTCACATAGTCGCGCAAGCGGCTAATTGGGCGTCCATTTGTGCTAAAAATAGCGACGTTACGTCGCAGCTAAACGATAACATTTAAGCTATGTTAACGTCCCTTTATGTGTTTAATTTGTTTTTTCCACGAATTGAACGAGGCGAATCAGTCTATGACACAAAAAGCAGGTATGATTTGCGTCGTACTGATACTCGTAAGCGTTCTCATAGCTACCAGCGGTTGCATTACCGCCAACGTTACCAGCAACAAAACCGCATCAGAGTCAAATAACGACGTATCGAAGGGGCTTGTAATCTCCGCAAAGCCGGTGAGCAGCCCACCACAAACCATGGGAGGCGTGGCGCCACATGCGGGCAACGTGTATGTCGTGTATAATTGTACGGTGAAAAACGTCGGTGCGGAAGGCGTCGATCTTATCGCGTACTATTGGCACCTCAGAGGGCCAAATGGGTACTATGATGCAATAAACAAGCTGCCCGTGCAGCCTCCTGAAATGAGCCACATTGACAACAGCCACGTCGGCGATGTCGCAAGCGGATATGTCTTCTTTGAAGTGCCCGCCAACGCCGCGAAGGGGCCATGGACGTCGCTGAGATTCACCAACGAAGGCCTTGGCTCTCTGCTCGGCAACAGCACGTTTGACCTTTCAGTTAATATATAGAGGTGTTTTTCGACCTAACGAATGACATAACAAGGGCGAGAAGCATGACAATGAAACTGACAGTGATCGTGATGCTTATTATAGTCGCTTTGTTGTCAGTGGCCGGTTGCACAGTGAACACTACATCAACTTCGAGTTCATCGCCATCGCCCGTCTCGAAAGATTACAGCAGTCATTTTACAACGGCATTTGCGACATCGACGATTGTATCAACCCCATTTACTAAGACGACGACTGATAACCACGACGTATATGTTGGCACGGTGCAGGACTTCGCCAAGACAAAGATATACACGACAACGATTGAAGTCGTTCCATCAGAAAACGACGCACAGATGTTGTACTCAAATCACATCCTCGAAAAGACGAACGACGGCTACATGCCCACTTCGACTCCTAAAGAAGCGGTAACAAGTAACGGCGTCATTGGCTACGCAGTGGCGACGTGGGGGGGATATAAACCCATCTCATCAGTAAGCGTGCCGGTGTATTTGATTTCGTATAGCCACGATTCCGATGCTGGATGTATAGTTGCGTCAATGACCACGAATGCGATGATGTCGCCGTGAGTGCTTAAGAGGTTGACTATGATGAAGAAAGTAATAGCGATCATCGCGTTTGTTATAGTTGCTTCGCTATCCGTAGCTGGCTGCATAACAACCACCACTGAGAGCCCTAACACACCATCGCCCACAAACAGCCCGTCATACATGACCCCCACTTACACCCCAATCAAAAGTTCACCAACACCAATCCCTACAAGCAGCGGAGATCTGAGCAGTTACATAACAGCAAAGTTTTCTGAGGATTATCTAATTGTTAAGCAGTTTAAGAAATCGACTAATAGTTACGGAAATGTTGTTTATACGGGAGTCGTCAAAGATAACGAAAAGAAGCTGTATCCTTACTCGCATAACGTCACGATAGAGTTGACCAAGAACAGGGATGCCACAAAGACTCGATATGCCCAATGGAAGACTTACCTTCTGAGTTCAGGCCTGATCAAGGAATTCGACTATGGTGACTATATGACGTTCTACGATGGGTCTCAATACACACATCCGAATCGAGAGGCATATCTTGATATGAACGAGCCAAGCTTAATAAATCACATTTATAACACAGGCGTTTTTCTCAGTCTTGGCGACACGTTCATGGTCACGGCAGATATCACTACGAAGCTTTGAAGCGTTCGACGGAGCCAATGAACCTTCAAAAGCTCCAACTTTGGACGTATCAACTTCACGACGATCCGCGCAAGCAGTGGAAAACACTTATATCACTTCGCGCTTCCTTACGCGCGCAACACCACGGCGTGATTACCTCAAAAACAAGAATAGTGGTGCAGCAATTGCCGGGGTCATAAAACCCGACCCCGGCCCTCTAGTTTTGGCCGCATCGTAGTCGATTACCCCTGTCAGTTATCGCGATCTGCAATGCTCTTCATAGCAATCTAGGACCTCATTGAGCATGTCGTCCACCGTTATCCGCTTGCCCTCAGAGGAGGACTTATCGAGCACATATTTCGTGATGCGATCTCGCGTCTCGCGCTTAAGGCGCAGTGCGACATATTCAACAGTCATGTCATTTTCCTCATTTGTTACCATAGAATCACCTATCTTTCTTATCAATTATGTAACAAATGTCGCAATTGTTATATAGTTAGTGATAGCTCTTCTATGCAACCTCCTATGAATGGTTTGGTTTCTTGAAAGTCGAAAAAAGAAGTTGGTGAAAAACAAAAATGGCCCGAAGCATCGAAGACGGACTCCCAAAGCTTTGTTTGAAAGACCGCGAGAATTTGGATAATGAGGTTGACTAATGACCGCACCGCATTTCGATTTTGAAGAAGACGGCGAGAGAGCCAACGCGGAGATTATAGAAGGGTTGTCGCATCTAGGTCCCACTCATCGGAAGTTGTGTCGCGAACTCACGCGTCTCATCGCAGTGCATCTTACTGACATTAAAGGGGGGCCTGTCGATGACTTAGTTCTGGTAGGTGCACTTCTGGACGACATGGCACGACTCGACAGCCAGGACCCAAACGCATGCTACCTTGGCAGGGGGAGCGTGAATGTTCTTCTCGCCGTGATTGATGCACTCAGCAAGGACAAAGTCCCTGCCGATTTCCCGTCTTTTTTCTGCCTGTACCTCTATGCACGGTTGGATAGAGCCGTGAACGATCCAACGATATGGGACGAGTTCCGCAATGGAACGGCCAAAAACATCCCGTGGCGACTAGCCGAAGCCTTGGAACCGTACGTTGGAAAACTGGGCAGTTTTGAAGCCCTGCAGCTCTATCATGATCTTAACGAAGGGCTAATAGCTGAAGAAGAAGCTGCTGAATCTGAAGAGTCGCAAACAACTGTGGAAAAAACAATAATACCAAGGGCAACGCGCGGAGGCGAGCCACGAGCTTTGGACATCTACAACGTCTGCATCGAAGTCTTCGACCGGGTCGCTACCCTGTCGTTCGCGCGAGCGAAACGCTTGCCGACTCCTGATGAGCTCCTTGAAGAGAGAGCGCTCGGCTACGAGAACTTCATTGCACCAGAAAAGGAGATCGTGCGCTATATCCAAAGCGCTCAGCTAGACGCGCTCGCACTGACCTATAACGATCTTTTAAACTGTGTGGAAACCCAGGGAGCAATAAACAAAAATGGATGGTGTTGGGTGAATGCTAAGATTGCAAGAGCAGTCGAGCAGCACCCCGACGTCGTACACGCGTTATTCGCCGGCGCCTAAAAGCTGAAGCCACCTAGTGAAGAGTTACAGTGAGTTTCTCAGAAGGATCAAAAATTTGAGAAGGACGGTCAACATGCTTGCTGCGATGATGAACTAGGGATAAAAATGCATAATACTGGATAGTTCACTAACTGGCGAATATGCGCTCATGGACGGAGCATGCTGCGCGTGCGATGTCGAAAAGAGATGAATCGCACTCTACAGAGAAGGCAAACAGAAGGAGCTATGGGGGTATTAGGGGTATAACATCTTCGCCAAAATGCTCGAGTTTGGTTTGTTTGTTTAGTGGCGGCTGTAGCATTGATAAAGTAGACCCCTCTAAATTTGAGGGTGATTCGAGCCCAAAATTTGAAACGATTTGGTCTATTCTGCTGGTGATCGTCTCGTCAATAATTGGAATCTCGTGTATCACTCTCATTAGACGTTCATCCACTATGTCGCGTTTAATGAGGCTAGTATAATCCCTCATTACGTCGAAACTGAAAACCCCATAACGATAAATTATGAAATTGTTTTTAAGCAGCCCTTTTTTGACTAGCCTGCCTTTTTGTGGATCATAATGTTCGACTAAGAACATCAGCTTCATTAGCTTCTTGCGACCCTCGGTTCGCGTGCCAAGTTTCTGCATGAGATATGCTATTGCCTTTTGCTTCTGTGTTAGCCGCAGTATACGTTGTTGCTTAGCCATTTTTATCCCGGGGGTCGTAAATTAGTGTTCTCGATTTTTTGTTTAATTTCGTTACAGATTGATACCAAGGTATTAGAGTTTTCCCCTTTCTTGCGTTCCTTCCTGACTATATGATCTATTACTAGGACTATATCTCGCTTCTTTTTCATCTGCGGAAGCAGCCTTTCGATGATGTAGTGGCTTTTTATTATCTCTGTTATATAGTCATCAAACGCTTCCAGATATGCTGTGTCTTTAGATATCCAATCTGTAATGAATGAATGGGCGCCGGCGACCACGAACAAAAACCTTGAGCTTTGGCCGCTCTCCAAATATTCGTCCGCTTTTTCTAAGAACTGCATGAAATAGTCAGCATATCCAGACCAGGTGCAGATTCTTTTGAGCTCTATAACGGTCCCATCTTCTATTTGTAAGTCGAAGCTTTTTGGTTGTGTTTGGCTGGGTATCGTGACCTTCAGTCCTAGAGAGACGAGTTGTCGTCGTAATAAGACCTTGGACATCATATCATTGCCTATAAAACCTCCTTCAAACTTTTCAAATGAATTCGTGCTTAATCGATCTAGGTTATAATCGTGTCTTCTCAGAAATCCAAGCAGATACTTCTTTGCATCTTTTTTACGTGCATCTAACATAGTTGAGATCGCGTCATCTTCTTCAAAACTGCTTGAATCAATGAGAGAGTAGTAAAATAGTTTGTTTAGAT
>Ga0315280_10006384_pt1 | contig 16296 bp, 13 predicted proteins | sample YL17G06_40_MG_FD_203697 | JGI IMG/M metagenome (GOLD analysis project Ga0315280, IMG submission 203697) | Sediment microbial communities from Yellowstone Lake, YNP, Wyoming, USA - YL17G06_40 | ecosystem: Environmental > Aquatic > Freshwater > Lake > Sediment | place: USA: Wyoming | collected...
TATTGAAGGGAAAGACCCGAAACTTTCGCACGAATTTATTGTGATAGGTGCGCACTACGACCATATTGGAAAGCACGGAGGAAACGTCTTCCCCGGGGCGGATGATAACGCATCGGGGACATCCTCGCTCCTGGAGATTGCAGAAGCGTTTGCTCTATCACAGAAGAAGCCGTCCAGAAGTATTATTTTTATCGCTTTTGCCGGAGAAGAGAAGGGGCTCTTAGGTTCCGGATACTATGTTGAACACCCCTTAGTCCCTCTTTCCGAGACTATTCTTATGATAAACCTTGATATGGTTGGCAGGCTGGAAGGCGATTCAGTCGCTATAGGCGGAGGCAGCATGAGCCCGGTCCTGGAGAAGATTTGCCGGGACTGCGCAAGCGAGGAAGGGCTTCAACCGAGGATGAGCCAGACGCCTGGAGGCGGAAGCGACCACGTGCCTTTTTTCGCGAGTAAAATACCCTCTCTGTTTGTGATAACTGGTGGTCACCCCGATATGCACACTCCGAGGGACACGCCGGATAAGATAAATTTCGCCGGGATGACGAAGATTGCGAAAATGGTTTACCTTATCGCCAACGCTGTTGCCACTCTTCCTGAGCGTCCGAAAGTGGACTTCTCTGAACTGGGCAAGGGGGAGAGGCTGCGAGGAGGAAGAAGACCGTATATAGGCGCAAATCTGGATGAGACTCAGGAAGGAGTGAAAATAGAGAGTGTGACCAAAAACAGTCCCGCAGAGGAGGCGGGACTGAAGCCTGACGATATTATTTTGAAAGTGAAAGGGCAAGAGACAAAGAGCATAGATTCAGTGCGCAGGATATTGCGTTCGCTTCAAATCGGAGAGGAGATAGAGATTGAAGTTCTGCGCTCGGGGGAGAGCAAGGTTTTGAAACTGAAGGTTGGTTCTTACACGGGGCGCCGCTGATTATTTCTTCAGAGATAGGTGGCGCCTTCCGTTTCACTTTTCTTGCTTATTGCCTGGCTGGCTGAGAGACTCAGAAAGTTTGCTCTTGGACTCCTCAAGGCGCTTCAGCGCTTCCTCCATTATTTTTTGTGCCTCTTTTACTTCCTCTTCTGCTCTCTTCACTTCCCGGGCGAGTTGCTTCTGAATCTCTTCTTTTGATGCCGCTTCCCCTTCCATTTGCGCAGCCCTGGCGGCGAGTTCTGTTGCCCGTTCCTTCAGATTGGGATTCAGTTCCTGCGCCTTATCAAGGCTGACGAGAGCCCGGGAATACTCTCCGACGCCCAGTTCTATCTCAGCCAGATTGAGAAAGGCCTCACCGAGGTTGGGCGCGAGTTCGCAAGCCTTTCTCGCGCTCTCCAGCGCTTCGTCTGTCAAATCCAGCGAGCGATAAATTCTGCTTATGAGGAGATAACTCTGGACATCTTTGGGGTCAAGTTCCAGCGCCTTTTTCACTTCAATCAGACCTTTGATAGGCTGCCCATTTTTCTGAAGCGCGCCGCCAAGCAGTCTGTGAGGCCTCACACTATCTGGTTCAAGCCGCGCGTATTCCGTGTAATAAACGACGGCATCTTCAAAATTGCCCATCTGTTCCATAACATACCCGAGTGATGCGAGGTATCTGCCTGTTGTCGGAGAGATAGCGCAGGCTTTCTCGTATTCAGACTTAGCCTCCGTCAGTCTGTTTGAGAGAAGATAAGCAAACCCGAGATTAGCGTGGCAGTCGGCGGAGTCCTGCTGGAGAGTGATGGCGCGGCGAAGGAGCGAAATCGCTTCTTCAAACTGCTCCTTTGCGATATATATAAAAGCGCGCGAGGTAAGCCCTGCCACATCTTCCGGCTCAACAGTGATTGACTCAATCTCTTCCTTCTTGAAGGAGAGCACGCCAGTACTTTTGCCAGACGTTACCTCAAGTTTGACAGTCTTTTCATCCTGAGAAATCACCTTCCCTTCGTGCTTGGTTCCGTCCCTCAGATGGACTGTGTCAGAAAAACAGAGTTGCGCTGAAAAGAAAAGAACCGAAAACGCCAATAAGAGTCTCATAGCGAGCCTCCGTTTACCGCCGACCTCTGACTCCAGATGTGCCTCGTCTAATAAAATCGCCGGAACGAGTAACTCTCTCCGCACGCCGCGGCTGAACTCCGTAATGCCAGTAAGGGTAGCCCAGTCCACGTCCGAAGAGCAGATAGTCGCGATACTGCCAGTATCCTCCTCCGTAGTAGTAGGGTTCAGCAGACGATGTATAGGGGACGCCGAAATTGCCCAGACTCTCCCTCTCCAGTGCCTGCCGCTCGCGCTCCTCTGCCAGATACTCTGCGACGCGTCTCCTGCGCTCTTCCCTTCTCTTCTCTTCCTGTGCTGCTCTTTCCCGGGCTATTTGCTCTGCCTGCGCTTTCTCTTCAAGAAGCGTTTGATTATACTCTTGCGGGGTCACCCACCTACTCCTGAACTTGACAAAGCCTCTCTGAGACATATCTTCGCCTTTTGTGATGTAGCGTTCCCTGTGCTTTACATAGCCCAGTCTGGACCTGATGGAGAGGTTTTCCGGTTCCAGCGCGAGCGCGAGCGCGAGGTGATACTTCTCGTAATCCGCAAGATAGTTCTTCTTGCACCAGTCGGCAAGAGCGACCTGGTCGCGAAGGCTTGTGGGACTGGCCTGGGCAGCCATCTGCCTGTACTCAGCAAGAGGCGTGCTGCTTCTAATAATTTCCTTTACCAGGTCTGCTGAAATGGTTGTGGAGCCGTAAACACTTTCAACGATAACCTTGTTGCCTTCTTGTCTTGCCACGCCTTCAATCTTCGCGCCGCTGTGAAGGACGACGATGTCGGCGAGAGCGACGGCAGATAGTAAGACCAGCAGAACGACCCAAAAAACCAGAATGCGCGACTTCATTGTAACCCCCTCCGCGCTTCCTGTTTGACCAAAAAACACTCCTTATATTATATAGACACTGAATCTTGAATAAAATTCAAATCTTCTACCTAAAACTATTTGACGGCAGAAGTGGATGCAAGGATACTATTCATTTTGTGGTTAAGAGGTAGGGCACACTGGGGCGCTGCTGCCCCCGGATTCGGCGAATTAGGGATGACTGCATACATCGCGTGCCCCTATAAGAGACTCACGATAAGAAGAGAAAGAGAGTGCGCGCTTGATAGAGAGTGTTCGAAGAATAGTTCTACATATTGCTTCTGCGTATCCATACAAAGAGATTTTGAGGCGTGTTTTGGAACGCATACGCAACGTGGTCTCTCCGGCGCCGACGTGAGTGAGAAGCAGTTCGGCGTTGCTCATCCCCGCGGATGATTACCCCCGCCATAAATGGCGGGGCTTGTCATCCGCGGCGGTGGACTTTATTCCGCGCTGCAGGCAGCGCGGCTAAACTTCCCTCGCTATTGAATCACGGCTGATATTCGTATGCGCCCATATCAACTGTGCCGTTTTGTATCCGCGGATTGCCGTCTAAATCAGTAGTCACCTCAGCAGGCACGTAAGAATTGTTCCCTCTGTCAATGCACGGCGAAGTCCCCTGCAAATGATAATCGCCACCTCCCACGAACAGAGGGTTAGTGTTGATGCAGTTGTCAGGAGTTACAGTGCCACTGCCCGCTACATCATTTGCGTCGTTCGCGTAACAGGAGTATGAGAGGGTAACGGAGGAACTGGAGTCCCAAGTATATATCTGATGTCCTGCTATCACGGCAGTGTTGCCCCAGATAATGCTGTTTCGGAATGTGGGGCCGTTGTCGGAGTAACAGCAAGCGCCGCCGCCGTAAGTTGTTGCCGTATTGCCCGAGATGGTGCAGTTGGTGAATGTCGGGTTGCTCAAGGAGCAGGAAACGCCGCCGCCGTAGGAGGTTGCCGTATTGCCCGAGATTGCGCAGTTGGTGAATGTCGGGCTGGAGGAGCAGTAGCAGAAAATGCCGCCGCCGTAGCCCGCCGAGTTGTCCGAGATGGTGCAGTTGGTGAATGTCGGGCTGGGGGAGGAGTAGCAGCCAACGCCGCCGCCAGGGCCAGGGTTCGCCGTATTGCCCGAGATTGTGCAGTTAGTGAATGTCGGGCTGGAGTTATTGCAGTAAATGGCGCCGCCATCGCCAACGCCTCCCGAATTGCCACCCTGGATGGTGAACCCGTCAACAATCGCCGCATTTGTCTCGCCGCTGTGGAAATAAAATCCTCTCCCGGAATTCTCGCAATCAATAATACAGTTCGCCGCGCCGCCAACTGACTTCAGATGTATCGCCTTGCCGCTGAAATCAAGGTTCTTGTTGCCGGTTCCAGTATAAGTTCCGTTCGCGACCAGAACTGTCCAGCCAGTAGCAGGGGTGAGGTCAAGCCCTTTTTGAATCGTCTTTACCGCTGTCTGCCAACTCAAGCCGTCGTTTGTATCTTGACCGCTTCCTCCAGCCACATAAATGACGGGAAAGACAAAGTTCGCGGTTACGCTCTTGGGTCCATCCATAATGAGCGTCCCGGGGTTATCGGTTCCGCTCAAGTCGCCGCTCCAGTAGGCAAATGCATAGGCGGGCTCCGGATTCGCGGTCAATGTGACGACTTCGCCGTCATCGTAATAACCGTCCTCGCTAGGGGGTGAAAGTTCCACAGTTCCGCTTCCTTCAGGCACGATTTCTATGGTCAACTCATACTGCGTTGTCCACGTAATTGTTATAGTCTTCGGCGAATCCATTAGAATATCGCCTGAAGTGGTATCAGTAACATAGCGGACTCCCGGGTCCCCGGGCCATGGAGTAGTTACACTCCAGGTCGCTGTCGCGCCTTCATCATACCAGCCTTCTCCTAACGGCTCGCCGTAAGACGAAAGCAGCGTGAGATAATACTGCGTCTGCCAGTGCCAGATGATTGTAGAATTCTGTATGATTGTGAATTGAAGCGAACTTGTAGAACCTGAAGCGGGCGCGGAGCCAGTTCCTGTCCAGCCTGCGCAGACATAACGGGTGCCTTCTCCCGCTGGCACTGATGAATCCACTGAAGCGGTTATGGTCATTCCATAGTTGCGGTAGTTACTTCCGACAGGCGGGTCAGGGTCGCCGTATTCGGATTCCACAGTAAGATAAACATCTATTGGTCTGTGTTTGCTTGGTCCGCAGCCGAACAATAAGAGAGAAATAAAAGCCAGTAATAGAATAACAGATAAACTTCGCATATTTACTCTCCTTCTCAAGTAATCCTGACACAACAATATACGGCGAAGGAACCGCGAAGTCAAAGAGAATTCAGGAATTCTGGCTCTGGAACCCCCGCATTGAAACCTGTCATCCGCGGCAATGAATGCCACGGCTTTGGTATGCAGTAGAGTTTCTCTCACTGCATGCCTTTGGAATTTTCACCACGCGATGGCGGCGTGGTGCTTCCAGAACCGTTATTTTTCTTCTCCGCGCCTCTGTGCCTCTGTGGCAAATAGGTTTTGGTCTTTCGCGCGAGGATAACTTTGACGCAGATTCACGCAGATTGAAGATGATAATCCCGGGGATTTGAATCAGCGTCTAAAAGAGATTCAATAGTCGCGCGAGGGAGGTGATTTTTGCGCATTTTTGGGGGAGGGGTATATTATAGAAATCCTGTAAATTCGGAAAGGGTAAAATTCCGCAACTGCGTCTGCGTGCAAAAGTTACTAAAAACAGCAATTTACAGGAAAATTTCTTCAGGAAAGCGTGGTATTGCTTCCGGGAAATCTCTTTTTGGAGCACATTTTTTGGTTGAGAATGGTGCGGTTGTATGATAAACTAATTATTTTGGGGAGATGTCTCTGGAGTGGCGGGTAGTAGCACTATGGGTCAGGATAAGGTTGTAAAGATAGTTGGCGCGCGGGAACATAACCTCAAAAACATATCTCTTGAGATTCCGCGGGACAAGTTCATCGTCGTAACTGGGATAAGCGGGTCAGGCAAATCATCTCTCGCTTTTGATACGATTTACGCGGAGGGGAATCGCAGATATGTTGAGAGTCTGTCGCCTTACGCGAGGCAGTTTCTTGAGCAGGTTGGGAAGCCTGATGTTGAATCAATAGAGGGGCTGCCGCCGACAATATCAATTGAGAAGTCTTTAGGGCGCACAAATCCGCGCTCCACAGTCGCCACAACAACAGAGATTCACGACTACATGCGCGTTCTATTTGCGCGGATTGGGAAAGTGCACTGCTACAAATGCGGGCGCGAAGTGCGCAGCCAGTCAGCGCAGGAGATTGTGGACAGGATTCTTGATTTCCCGGAAGGCGCACCGATAGTTCTGCTTGCTCCGCTTGTGAGAGGGAAAAAGGGGGAGCACAGAGATATTCTGGTAAGGGTGAGGCGTGAAGGATTTGTGCGAGTCCGCGTGAACGGCGAAATGCACGATGTCCGCAATGTTCCGCCTCTGAAGAAGACGAAGAAGTACACAATAGAGGCTGTTGTTGACAGGCTGACAGTTTCGCGCGAGGTCAGGAGCAGGATTCAGGATTCTGTGGAACTTGCGCTGCGGTTCGGCGAGGGGCTGGCAGTTGTGAGCACGAGGGGAGAAAAAGGCTGGGCGGACACGATATTCAGCGAACTTTACGCCTGTCCCGAGTGCGGAGTCAGTTTTGAGGAACTCTCACCGCGGATGTTCAGTTTCAACAGTCCATACGGCGCCTGCCCGAAGTGCAGCGGTATGGGCACAACTATGAAATTAGACGAGGATATGGTCATTCCGGACCAGAATATTTCCATACGCGAGGGCGCTATTCACCCGTGGCATCACGTCGGCAGAAGGTTCAGTTACAGATACTACGACCAAATGGAGTTTCTGAAAGAAGACCTCGGAGTAGATATTGATGTTCCTTTCAAGTTTATTCCGCCTGAGAAGCGGCAGACTCTTCTCTACGGTGATGAGAACGGATTTTTTGAGGGTGTTATTCCGGGGCTGAAACGCAGATTTGAGACGACAACAAGCGAACACATAAAGAGAAAGATTCTTGAGTATATGAGCGAACTTCCCTGTCCCGCCTGCAAGGGTGCGCGCCTTCGGCCTGAATCGCTCGCTGTGACTGTCGGAGGCAAAAACATCTATGAGGTCTCTCTTCTCTCCACTCGGGAGGCGCTGAAGTTTTTCAGTAATCTCACTCTCACAAGCGAGGAGGCGCAAATCGCGAGTCTGGTTCTTCGCGAGTTGAAAGCGCGGCTCGGTTTTATGATAGATGTCGGTCTTTACTACATCACTCTGGACAGGCAGACCAGCACTCTCTCAAGTGGAGAGGCGCAGAGAATACACTTAGCGACGCAGATAGGCTCGGGTCTTGTCGGCGTCTGCTACTGTCTGGATGAGCCGACTGTGGGACTGCATCAGCGCGACAACGCGAGGCTACTTTCAAGTCTGCTTCACCTGCGAGATATGGGCAATACTGTGATTGTGGTGGAACACGATGAGGAGACGATAAGGTGCGCCGACCACATAGTTGATATGGGGCCTGGCGCAGGACACTTAGGCGGAGAAGTTGTCGTAAGCGGGAAAATAGGCGAAGTGGTTGCGCAGTCCAAGTCAGTCACAGGGCAGTATCTTTCAGGAAAACTCTCTATCCCGATTCCGCTTTCGCGAAGGGACCTCAAAGATGCGTCGGTGATAGAGATTCGCGGTGCAGCAGAGAATAACCTCAAAAGAATAAACGTCAAGTTTCCGCTCGGTGGATTTTCTTGTGTCACAGGCGTTTCAGGTTCGGGAAAATCAACTCTGGTCAATCAGATTCTGTTTCGGGCGCTTCAGAGGAAACTCTACGGCAGCGGAGAGAAGCCGGGTAAGCATGAAAGAATATACGGAGACGAAAATATTGAGAGAGTCGTTGAGGTTAGCCAGTTGCCGATAGGCAGAACACCGAGGTCAAATCCCGCCACCTATTCAGGTGTGTTTACCCATATAAGGCAGTTGTTCGCTATGACAAAGGATGCGAAGGTGCGCGGATATACGCTGAGCAGATTCTCCTTCAACGTCAAAGGCGGAAGGTGCGAAGACTGCGAAGGGCAGGGCACAAAAAAGATAGAGATGCACTTCCTGCCTGACGTCTATGTCAGGTGCGAAACCTGTAAGGGGAAAAGGTATGACAGAGAGACTCTTGAGGTGAAGTTCAAGGGGCTCAATATCGCCGAGGTGCTTGCACTGCGCGTAAGTGAGGCGTTGGAACTTTTCAAGAATTATCCTTCACTTTATAAGATTCTGAAGACGCTCTACGATGTCGGACTCGGATACATTGAGTTGGGGCAGCCGTCAACCACTCTATCAGGTGGCGAGGCGCAGCGAATCAAACTCGCTTACGAACTGGCAAAGGGGAGCGCAAAAAGCACGCTCTACATTATGGATGAGCCGACAATAGGGCTTCACTTTGCAGATATAAGCAGGCTTCTTGACGTAATAAACCGCCTGATAGAAAGTGGCGGCTCATTCGTGGTGATTGAGCACAACCTGGATGTGATAAAGACGGCGGATTACATAATAGACCTCGGTCCGGGCGGTGGAGATGAGGGAGGCAGAGTTGTCGCCTGCGGCACGCCTGAAGAGGTGGCTGCAAACACGAACTCAGTAACAGGCTCTTATCTGGCACGCCTTATGAGGCTTTCACCACAGAGAGTGGGGGCGGAAATCGCTTGACAGTCCGCGCTTTTGGGTTATTATTTCTTGAGTAATTTGGACATTTCCATATGAAGATTGCGTCATACGGCGTCAAAGAAGTTGTAAGGCAGACCGCGCTAAGTTGCGCCATTATAGCGCTGGTCGTCTGCGCCTCTTTTATTCTGGCAGCGAAAATTCTTCTCGTGTTTGCGCTGATTCCCTTAGTGTGGCTGGTTTTTATCTTATATTTCTTCCGCGACCCGCAGAGGTCTGTTCCGGCAGGTGACGATAATATTGTCGCGCCCGCCGACGGCACAGTTGTTGAAATAGGAGAGGGGGAGGACGTAGAGTTTGTCGGAAGTCCGACAAGAAAGATAGGGATATTCCTCTCTCTTTTCAGCGTTCACGTCAACAGGTCGCCGTGTGGCGGTAAGGTGGTGTATCTGAAATATACGCCAGGGCGGTTTCTGAGCGCTGCGAAGAGCGAGAGTTCGCACCAGAACGAAAGCAACTCAATCGGACTGGTCACGCAGAAAGGCAAGATTCTCTTGAAGCAAATCGCGGGCGTAATCGCAAGAAGAATTATTTGCGAGGCGAAAGAGGGCGACTCTCTTGAAAAAGGCGAAAAGTTTGGGATGATAAAGTTCGGCTCAAGAACAGAAATCTATATCCCGGCTGACCTGGAGTTCCAGTTGCAGGTCTGTCTCGGAGAGAAGGTGAAGGCAGGCGAGACTGTCTTGGGAGTTTTCAGGTGAGAAAAGTACAGATGATTCCGAGCCTTTTTACGCTCGGGAACGCAGCCTGCGGGTTCGCCGCTGTGGTGAAGGTCGGCAGTTTCGCGATGAATCCGGGAAATCCCGAATACCTCGTCACCGCAGCCTGGTTCATCCTTCTTGCTATGGTCTTTGACTCGTTTGATGGCAAGGTAGCGCGAATGACGCGCGCGACAAGCGACCTCGGCGGACAACTTGATTCACTGGCAGACGCATTATCTTTTGGAATCGCGCCCGCAGTTCTGGTCACAATCTGGAACTCAAAGTTTTTCGCTCAGAACTCTGTTGAAACCTTCTGGGCGAAGATGACCTGGTTTTTCTGCCTGACCTACGCACTTGCGGCTATGCTCAGGCTTGCCCGTTTCAATGTTGAGAATAGACACGATAAAGAGCACCATATGTCTTTTGTCGGACTGCCAACTCCGGGCGCGGGAGGCCTTGTGGCTTCCCTCGTTATTGTTTATAACTACTTCATGAGCGGAAAGCCCAGCAGCAGTGAACTCATTCAAACTCTATCGTCAAACGATACGCTGGTCCAGTTCTCAAGAGAGATTCCAAGTTTCTTGCCTCTCATTATGATAATTCTCGCGTTCCTTATGGTTTCCAGCCGCATCAGATACGTGCATGTTCTGAACAGGCTTCTGCGCGGCAGAAGGACATTTGATTACTTCACCTACCTTCTGTTTGCGGGTATTCTCCTGATTCTCATCAAAGAGATAGCGCTTGTGGGCGCTTTTCTGGTCTATGTCCTGAGCGGACCTGTGGCTTATGTTGTGCTCCATCTTCGCAGCATCAAGCAGGAGAGGCGCTCAGCCATCTCCTTGGATAACAGAGATACAAGGGGGGTGAGTGGTGAAAAGGAGTAGGCGCGGTGGCTCAAACAGGGAGCGCTTATCTGTCGCCTATCTTTCGCTTGGCTCAAACGTAGGCGACAGAAGAAAGAATGTAAAGGATGCTATTGACCTCATATCTCGCCTTGACACAGTCAAGGTAAAAGCGCAATCTTCATTCCACCGCACAGTTCACATAAGTGACCCGTCTCAGCCCTACTTCCTCAACGCGGTGATAAAGATAGAAACGGCGATTCCGCCTGAGAAACTTCTTGAAAAGCTTCTTGAGATAGAGAATAAACTTGGTCGCGTCCGTACCACTCGCTGGGGTCCAAGAACAATAGACATAGATATACTGACCTATGATGACATCATTTACGACAGTGATACGCTAACTATTCCGCATCCTCTCTTCCACGAGAGGAGATTTGTTCTTGAACTTCTCTGTGAGATAGATTCGCAACTGCGCCACCCCGTTCTTGACGCGACAGTCTGGGAACTTCTCCAGTCCTGCGGAGAGATATAATTTGCGTTGGCTTTGAGGCTCTCGCTATCCGGCTTCTGAGTAACTCCGGGAAATACATTGAGGTTGTGGCGCGGGAGAATGCAAAATGAAAAATGCAAAATGAAAAATTGAATTCAAAACTCAAAATTTCCGGGAGAGTCCGCGCAATGCATTTGCGAATCAATTTTGAATTTTGAATTGTAACTTTGCATTTTTACTTTTGAATTCTCAATTTCTGCTCACGGCTGAAATATTCTGCTTGGAATCACTTAGTTATGACCACAAGACTCGTAACCAGAATCGCTGATGTAAAGAGAGAGGTCGCGCGCGCACGCGCCCGAGGTGATAAAATAGGTTTTGTCCCAACTATGGGCGCGCTGCACAGTGGGCATCTCTCTCTAATGAAGTGCGCGCTAAAAGAGTGCAGGTACGTGGTCGTCTCAATCTTTGTAAATCCGACCCAGTTCGGACCGAAAGAAGATTACAGGAAGTATCCGCGAACTCTTGGGGAAGACAGACGACTCTGCAGTGAGGCAGGAGTTCACCTTATCTTTGCGCCGAAGGTGAATGAGATGTATCCTTCTGGGTTTGCGACCTATGTAACTCCGGAGAAGTTTCTTGCTGGTCGCCTCTGCGGGGAAAGTCGTCCAGAGCATTTCCGGGGTGTTGACACAGTGGTTCTGAAACTGTTCAATATTGCGATGCCCGATGCCGCTTACTTCGGACAGAAAGATTATCAGCAATCTGTCATAATAAGACGGATGGTTTGCGACCTCAATCTGAATGTAAGAATCAGAGTTTTGCCCACTGTGAGAGAGAAAGACGGTCTGGCTGTGAGTTCGCGTAACAGGTATCTCTCGTCTGGAGAGAGTAAGCAGGCTGTCTGCCTCTACCTGGCGCTTCAGAGAGCGAGAGAACTTGCGCAAAAAGAAGGCGTGACAGATGCTGCAAAACTGAAAGACGCGATGCGGCGCGTTATCGCAAAATACGACCTCGCCAAGATAAACTACGCTGATATAGTTCATCCGCAGACGCTTGAAAGTGTGAAAACTGTTTCGGGGGAGGCGGTCGCCACACTGGCGGTTTTTGTTGGCGGAACCCGCCTCATAGATAATATAGTCCTTAGTCCGCGCAAGGAGAAAGGCAAGAGATGCTAAGACAGATACTTAGAGCGAAGATTCACAACGCGACTGTAACAGGCGCTCGCCTCCATTATTCAGGCAGCATAACTCTTGACCCATCGCTTATTGAGGCAGCGGGTCTTCTGGAAAACGAGTGTGTTCAGGTTCTCAATCTGAACAGCGGCGCCCGGTTTGATACGTTCGTCATAAGGGCGAAACGGAACACGGGGAAGGTCTGCCTGAACGGTCCTGCTGCGCGATTAGGACAGCCGGGGGATAAGATTCATATCCTCTCGTGGGCGTTCGTGGATGATTCCGAGATTGGGAGTTTCAAAACGAAGTTCATCGTTATGAACGAGAAGAACTCTGTCGCAAAGGTGAAGGAAGTCAGGATAAGATGAACTCGGACGCGCTGTGGGGTAAAGTGTGTGAAAGAGCCAGCGCAGCCGGGGTAAAGATTATCTCAGCGACTCCAGTAGCCAGCCTTCTTGCCGCAAACAGGGAACTCCTCGCTCAGATTCCAGGTGAGTTTGCGACGGCAGTGGTTATTGGAATACCTGTTCCGAGCGCTTCACTGGCTGGAATCACAGACTCTCCCACACCGCTATATTTCCATCATTACAGGCAGGTCAATTACGCATTAGATAGAGTTGCGTTGGAAATAGCGCTTTTTCTTGAAGAGGCGGGATTTGAAAGCGCCGCTATCCCTGCGTCTCAGATAATCTCCTGGAAGCCTGCTATGCGGGGTCATATTTCGCATAAGGTTCTTGCCCAGTCAGCCGGAGTTGGCTGGCGTGGAAGAAATAACCTTCTCGTCCACCCACGCTACGGTTCGCGGCTGCGATTTGCCAGTGTTTTGACAGAGGCGCAGATTGGTCCACAGCCATCTGAGATTCCGTTCTCCTGCGGTTCCTGCCGCGCCTGCATCAGTGTCTGTCCAGCAGGCGCGATAAAAGAGAGACCGGAAGATTTTGACCTCAACTCCTGCGCAGATAAACTTTCCCAGTTTGCCAGACTGCCCTTTCTCGGTCAGAGAATCTGCGGAATCTGCGTCAAAGCCTGCTGCGGTTCTGTTACGAGAGAAGCCTGAGATGGCAGAGACGCGAGAACCGGAAAAAGCGAAACTGTTTGTCGGAATGATTTCCGGATTTCCCGAAACCTTCGTAGAAGCGACCGGGATTTTACAGGAGAGATTCAGTGCAGTAGATACTGAAAGCGAAATTTTTCCGTTTGACTGCACAGACTATTATGAAAGTGAGATGGGAAAGAATCTGAAGCGCAAATTTGTCGCCTTTGAGCCGCTAATCTCCCAGGAAGAACTCGCCCAGATAAAAATCTTCACCAACTCGGTGGAGAAGAAATTTGCCGGAAAATATTCTCTCTCGCGACCCGTAAATCTTGACCCCGGTCTCGTTCTCTCGTCAAAGATAATTCTCGCTTCCTGCAAAGACTTCTCACACAGAATATATCTGAGAAAAGGCGTCTGGGCGGAAGTGACTCTCCAGTTCCACAAAGGTTCTTATAAGACGCTTCCGTGGACATACCCGGACTTCATAAAAGAGGATTATCACAGTTTCTTCCTGGAAGTGCGCAAGAAGTTCCTTGAGCAGTTGCGTCAAAGTATGAAGTGAGCGCTTCGCTCTACTTCATACCAAAGTGCTACTTGAAAGGTCCCAATCCTAAAAGCGACCACTCCTTCGCTGTCTCCTCGCCCTTGCCCTGATACGAGAGAAGAAGCCCCATCTGCTTCCCTTTCGCATCGTATGCGTAGAGGGTCACAGACGCTGTCGCCTTGTATGTTATATAGTAGAAAAGCGGCAAATAAATGTGGGGGAAAGACCTCACGCCGACATCTGTTCCAAGCGTATCCACAACCGCTTTCAGAACCGCCTCTTCGCTGCCAGTTTCTACAACTGTAACCTTCTCTTCCAGGAGTTTCTCAACAATTAGCGACTTCACGAATCGCGAATCCTCAGAGTCATTGCTTTGTGAGATGCAGGAGACCTCAACCGCAACCTTCATACCCTCCAGAATTGAGAACGGGAGTTTCTGATTAGGCGCTTCTCCTAAAGACTTGCGCAAAGCAGTGGAAATCAACTCCTGCTCAAGTGCGCTTCTTGAGGCGCTTTTCGGCGCGATAACCTGAGGCGCAACGCACCCGCCGCATAAAACGAGTCCTGACAGCACAGCAAATACCAGAAAAGCAAAAGACCATCTCTTATCCATCATCTCTTCTCCTCCAATTCCAATACCTTACCTCATTTTTGCCTCGCCATTTTGGCTCTCTTAGCCAAGCGCTACATCCAGTACCATCATAATCACAAAGCCGAGCATTGTTCCAAGCGTCGCTATGTGAGCGTGTTTGCCGCACTGGGACTCGGGTATGAGTTCCTCCACGACGACAAATATCATCGCGCCGGCTGCAAATCCCAGTCCGTACGGAAGCAACTGCTGCATAAGGAGGACAAGCGCTGCGCCTATCACTCCCCCCAACGGCTCAACCAAGCCGGAAGCCTGACCATAGAGGAATGCCTTAAGTTGCCCCATACCCTCCCGGCGCAGCGGCATCGCTACCGCCAATCCTTCCGGCAGGTTTTGAAGTCCCAAACCTAATGTGAGCGCAATGGCTGCGCCAAGCGTCGCCTTTTCAGAGCCCAGGGCGGCTGCCCCGAATGTAACGCCTATAGCAAGACCCTCAGGGATATTATGAAGCGTGATCGCCAGAACAACCAGTACTGACCTGCGCCAGGCAGTTCTTATCCCTTCGGTCTCTTCAGCACACGCGAACAGGTGAAGATGCGGCAGGATTCTGTCTATAATGTAAATAAACGCGCCACCTGTGAGGAAACCAATCGCTGCAGGAAGTAAGCCGCCGCCGGGGAGTTCTATCGCCGGCGCAAGGAGCGACCAGTAACTTGCCGCAATCATCACGCCTGCGGCAAACCCGAGAAGCCCATCCATAACTTTGCGGCTGAAGCGCTCCGTCAGAAAGACCGGCGCTGCTCCAAGCGCTGTCATAAACCACGTAAATGTGGTGGCAAGAAGCGCCTGAATCACTGGATTGAGACCGCTCAATGCGTTTGCCATATCTGCGCCTTCTATTTCTCATACCTAATTACTCCAGGTGAAACTTCCCCGCGCCTTATTCTGCTCTTTGTTACCCGCGGCTTCTTCTTTCATCCTTCTGCCTTATAAAAAGCCACCCCCTTTCCCAAGTCCCACGTGGGAACTAACACGGGCTTAGGGGGTGATTCAAATAGCCTGCTGCCTTCCTATTTTTCGTTCTTGTGAACCCTCTGCGGAATAAACATTCTTGTGAAATAGTCCTCGCCTGTCCACTTACTGCACTTTCCAAGCGCTTTTGCGGCTGCCCTTTGGATGTCAAGTTCGGGGTCGCTCAAACCCTCTGACAGAGAAGTGAGAACCATAGGTGTTCCTTCCTCTGTGGGGCGGCATATCTCCCCAATCGCGTCTGCAGCTGCACATCTTATCTCTTTCTTGTTGGTCTTGTTGGAGAATATGGAGCAGAGTGTATCAAGAGTTCCCCTCGCGTCCTCGCCGAGTCTGCCGAGCGCTGCAAGCGCGGGCAGCCGAACAACATCATAGTCCAACCGCTTCGGCTGGTCTGTCGTGCCCTTCATCAGAACTTCCTCAAGAGGTCTTATAGCCTGTTTCGCATCAAAGTTCGGGTTAGAGAGGTCAACGACTCCCAGAGCCTCAGCGCCCATCTTGGCTATCTGAATCGCGCGCGCGGGCGCGTCTTTACGTGCTCTCTCTGTCTGGAACGCAGCATCAATCCTGTTGCGCAGGGTCTCCTTCTCTATCTTCTTCACGATGACGTCATCCGCTCTGCCGGTGTAGAGAGCGCTTGTCTGGCGCAGTTCTGTCTCGGGGCACATTACGAATACTGGCGTATCCTTTGTTCTGTAATCTTCCTTTAGAGCATCTATGATCTCAAACGCCTTGTAGTGAGGCAAATCTGTAGCGATAATCACGAGGTCTTGAGTAGGAAACCTCTTCACGCGAGAAAGTCCTGCCAGGTCATCGCGCTCCCAGATTGGCATATAGCCGATATCCCGGATAAAGCCTACCATCCGGTTTGCAATCTGTTCATCAGGCTCTATTATGAGAATCACTCTTACCGCTGATTCGCCGAGCGCTTCTATCAGTGTCGGGATGGCTTTTTCGTGGTCCAGGAATATCTCCTTGGGGTTCATTCTGACGAGCGCTTCTGCAGCGGCATATCTGACCCGCTTGTCAGGGTAGTTGAGCGCTGCAATCAGAGGTGCAGCGGAAACGTCTGTGGGCTGAGCACTGGCAGACTTCGCCTTGGCTGCCGTGGCGGGTGTCGCTTTGAGACTGATTGGTGCGGGCGCTGTAGCCGGAGGCGACGAGGACTCTGACCCGGGAAGCAAAGAACCATCATCTTTCAGGTCGCGAATCGCCTGGATGCAGGAGACAGCGTTGAGCGAGTTTCTGTCATCAAGACTGCGTCTGAGCGCTTTGTAGAGTTGCCTGCGTCCGCGAGTG
>Ga0315280_10006385_pt1 | contig 16294 bp, 13 predicted proteins | sample YL17G06_40_MG_FD_203697 | JGI IMG/M metagenome (GOLD analysis project Ga0315280, IMG submission 203697) | Sediment microbial communities from Yellowstone Lake, YNP, Wyoming, USA - YL17G06_40 | ecosystem: Environmental > Aquatic > Freshwater > Lake > Sediment | place: USA: Wyoming | collected...
TCAATTGCTGCAGGCCCACTTTGAGCTTGTCGATGAATGTATAAAGCCCGATAGCTCCAAGCGGCATTTTCTTGACGGTATCTTTGCCGTATTTGGCAACGAGGTCCTCATAGCAGACGAAAATCTCTTCGAGGGTCGTGCCGAACTCGCTAACGGTCTTGGGTAGAGCATTTGCACCTTCTTGCAGCCACAAGCCGATATTCTTGCCTACCATTGCCGGTATCATAAGGGCGCGTCCCATACAAACCGCTTTTGTAAACGGAGCACCCATAGCCAGAGCTTTGAAGATATGGTCTTCGGTGCTAAAGCCGCCTGCTATAGCGATGTCCGGCACGAAAGCACCCTTTGCAGCCAATCTCTGGCACAATTGATACGCCATCGACTGCAGATAGAATGTCGGGACGCCCCATTCTTCCATCATTCGCCAGGGGCTCATACCTGTGCCGCCTGGTGCGCCGTCAATAGTGAGCAGGTCAAGTTTTGCGTCCGATGACCATTTAATCGCCATCGCCAGTTCGCGCATTGGATAGGCACCGGTTTTGAGGGTTACGCGCTTGGCACCAAGCTTGCGCACACGCTCAACTTCCTTCATAAAACCTGCCTGGTCGATGAATCCCAGGCGTGAGTGTCTTTCAAAATGCTTCAGCGCACCATCTCTGAAAGCTGCCTGGTTTGTCTCGACGGAAGGGTCAGGAGTAATCAGGTAACCTCTTTTCTGCAGTTCGAGCGCCCGCTCGAGCGAATCGACCTGAATCTCACCGCCGATACACTTTGCACCCTGACCCCACTTGAGCTCGATACTCTCGATGCCAAGTTTTTCAATGACGTATTCGGCCACGCCCAGGCGTGTGTCCTCTACGTTCATTTGGACTAACAGATCACCATAATCTTCATACCATTTGCGATATTGCTCAACACGTTGGGCCATATTTGGAGCTTTTTTGATTTTGCCTTTTGCATCCAGCTCCAATTCGGGGTCAATACCGCAGACGTTCTCGCCGCAAACCATTGTAATACCTGAAATCGCGGCTCCGGCTGCAAAATGCTCCCAGTTTTTGCGGGCAATATCTGTTGAGCCCAATGCACCGGTAAAAACAGGCATACGCATCTGAACCTTGTGCTTGTGACCATATTCAGTTTCGGTGTTAACCATTGGAAACAGGGTGTTGTCAGGATTACCGACCTGGCCATCGGGTAAGCCCTTCGCGCCAAGAGCATAACCCTGGATATTAAGGTGTGAGTAATCGATGGGGTAGTTTTTGTCGCCACCTGCGGTGAGGGTGCCGAATGGGCCGGGATAAATCACTTCGCGGCCACGGAATGAAGACTTGAAAATCTCGCAATTCCCTCGGCAGCCATCAATGCAGCGTGTGCAAATGCCCGAAACAGGCGAAACACTTCTTGAACGGTTCGCAGTTTGTGTAACCTCGTTGGAGTTAGGTTGTTGTAAATTCATATCATTACTCCTTAAAAATAAAATTTTTAGCTTGTCTTTACATTAGGCAAATTTATAGTATAAGGATGTTCGACTAATGGAGCAAGTATATTATCCTGATAGAAAGTATTAGAAGGGGTAATAATGTATATAGAAACCCTAAAGGTGTTCTGCGATATAGCTGATCTGCGAAGCCTTTCGAAGACGGCGGAAAAACACTTTCTAAGTCAATCAGCGATTTCACAACAGCTTGCACAATTGGAACTTGCGCACAATTGCCAACTGTTAGATAGAAAAAAGAGGCCGCTGGAACTAACCACAGCAGGACAACTATTTTACGAGGCGGCCAAGGACATTCTCGACAGATACGAGCAACTTAAGACCGAGCTAAACGCCCTGAAATCCTCCGCCGGCGGCAGAATAAATGTAGGTGCGATTTTCAGTATCGGGATGCACACCCTGCCGGATTACGTTAAAAAGTTTTTAGCCAGCTATCCAGATGTGAACGTTCACCTCGAATACATGAGCAACGATAAGATTTACGAATTGGTTTTAACCGGCGAGATCGATATTGGTCTTGTGGCGGTCCCGAAGCGAGACAAACGGCTGGATGTATATGACTTTGAGAGCGAGCCGCTGGTCCTGGCCTGCAGCCCGAGACATCCTTTATCGCACGAATCACAGATTGATATTCATAGATTGCAATTTGAAAAATTCATTGCCTTTGAGAAGAATACCCCTACGCGTGCGTGGATAGACGGCATTTTAGGCCGTTATAATGTTGTCGTGCGACCGGTAATGGAATTCGACAACATCGAAACCATCAAACGAGCGGTGGAAATAAATTCGGGTGTAAGCATACTGCCTCAGACGGCGATACTTCAAGAGGTCAACAGCGGGACAATAAAGGCGATACCCTTCTTGAATGAAAATTTTGTCAGGCCGACCGGAATAATCATTCGCAAGGGGAAACTTTTAAGCCAGGCAGGTCGATACCTTATTGAGCTGCTGCGCAAACAAGGCAAATAGCGATATTTTTGAATGTAGAATGTCGAATGACGAATGACGAATGTCGAAGTTGGTTCTGTAGGTCGGAGGTGAGCCAATACGCAAACTATTGTTATGGTAATTAAAGCGGTGATATTTGATTTAGATGGCACAATAACCCAGCCATATTTTGATTTTGATGCGATGCGGGAGGAGATAGGATTGGCCAGAGATTCCGGGCCGATTCTCGAATCGATGGAAAAGATGACGCACGAGCAGCGAGAACGGGCCGAGCAAATCATACACCTGCACGAAGAAAGAGCTGTTGCGGAATCGAAACTCAATGCCGGCGCAAAACGAACGCTCTCATCGCTTCGGGCCGCGGGAATACGGATAGGTGTCCTCACACGCAACAGACGAGACAATGCCTTCGCCATCGCCCAAAAACACAAACTGAAATTCGACGCCGTCGTCGGCAGAGAGGACGGCCCCGTCAAACCCGATGCTTTTGGCGTGCTGCGGCTGTGTGAGCAATTCGGCGTAAAGCCAAATGAAACACTGGTGGTGGGCGACTATCTATTCGACCTGCTGTGCGCAAAGGCGGCTGGAGCAATTGCGGTGCTGCTGACGAATCACGAGCACGCGGACCGGTTCGCCGAGCACGCAGACTTTTGTATTGAAAACATAAGCCGGATACTTCAAATTATAGAGCAGAAAAAGTAGGACACGGAAGATAGCTATGGACAAAAACCTAATCAAAAAAGCAGCCATCCTGCTGTTATTGACGGGGATTATCTGCCGGGCGGGCGAATGCAGCAAAAGCTGCGCCGACCCGAACAGCCCAAAGCTGCAACAGCCCCCAAAAGTCGACGCCAACCTCGCGGATGCCAATTCCGTCAATGCGGTTCTGGAACAACTAAACAAAAAGGCCTCAGGCCTCAAATCTTATGAGGCACAGGTCGAATATAAATACATCCAGCCGCTGCTTGAATCCCAGGCGCTTCGCAAGGGAGTTTTGTATTATGCAAAGTTCGACGGCAAATCGCTGCTGAGAATAAACTTCGAGACGCTCAGGCAGGAGGACGAAGAAGAGCAAAAATATATCGAGCACTATATCTTCGACGGCAGATGGCTGACGCAGATTAACTACCAGATTAAGGCGGTCAAGCGATATGAGCTGGCCGAGCCGAATAAGCCAGTTGACGCCTTCGATGTGGCGAGCCAGAATCTGCCGATAATCGGCTTCACCAAGATAGAAAATTTGAAAAAGCAATTTAATATCAGACTGCTCGAGCAGCGAAAGAATGAGCCAAACGATTTTGTCGGACTGCATCTGGAGGCCAGGCCTGATTCGGTTTATAAAGACGACTATATTTGGCTTGATTTCTGGATTGATAAAAAATCGGGACTGCCGGCGAAGGTAATTGCGCTGTCGGCAGAAGAAGATATTTACGAGATAAAATTACTTAAACCGAAGGTCAATAAAGCAATAGACAAAAAAATCTTTGAGCTTAAAATACCGGCGGGCTTCGGCGAGCCGGAGATAGTGCCGTTAAAGAAAAAGGCAAATAAAGAATAAGAGACCGCCTGGCGTCCCAAAGGTCGGCTACGGGCGGTTAAAGGAGCAGCCTTGACGGAACTGGTGACGATTGCCGACAGGGATTTTCAAGGGCTAATCGCAAAGCGCGCGGAGAGACTGTTTGCGCTTGCCGACTATCTATCGCGGCGGCAATCGGTCAAAGAAGTGATGACCCGACCGTTTCTGGGGGAGCTTCTGTCTCAGGCTATGCAGATTGAGGAGCTTCTTGACGCCTATGGCGCCAGAAGCAATTGCCAGTGGTGCCTGTTCAGGGCGCTGACGGCGGCCATCAAGCTTTTCTCCGATGTAAGCTATGAATTACTTCACATCCAGCACGTGCTGCCTGTTTACAGGCTTTTGCCGATTCAGAACGATTTCGTCAAGGCCACTCAAGAGGCCCTTGACTTCACAGGCGGCGTCCTTGTCCAGGCAGCAGGACAAATGGCGGCAAGAGCCGGACAGCTCGGCCTTTCAATCCCGCCGGACCTGCCGGGCGAGAAACCCTTCGGCGAGCATCTTTCGCCGGGGCAATTATCGCACGACTGCGCCGCACGCCGGGCGGAAACGGTCGCCGAGGTCGTAACACTATTGGCAACAGCATTTCTGAACCTGGCTGCGGACAGCGAAGATGTCTGTTCCGCCGGCCGGGCCAAACCTGAAGAATACGCTGCTTATGCGGCTGAGAAGGTCAGCGAGGAAAAACTGCGGAGTCTCGAATTCAGCTTCCACAATTTACAATCGCTATACGACACGCATGTCTCGGGAACGGAATCTGAAAAACTGGATTCAGACCTGCCTGTTCTTAGAGGGCACATAAGCGTAGTGTTTCACTTGCTAAAGACCGGGACGCTATTTGCACACTATTACGAGCGGCACCTCATCAAGCAGCCGTGTGGACTGGCGGGCTGGAAAGAGCCGCTATTGAGCGCCGAAGGGCTGCTTGCAATACTGATGAATTATTCCGTTACTTACGCGAGTCTATACATAGCCTGCGGTAAGCGCCTTTGTCGAGATATGTTGAAGCGATATGCGGAGGTGGGAGAAATCGAGGTGCCGGTGCCGCGATATCGCGGCTTCCACGTCCGCCCGTGCACGCTGATTGCCAGGCTGGTGCTGCATTACGGTAGCGACGTCCGAATGAAGCTCGATGATGAAACCTATGATGCAAGCGCACCGCTGCAGCTATTCCGTGCAAACGAGAAGATAAACGCCGGGAAACGGCGATGGCTGGCCGCGGAAATCGTCCGACTTAAGCTCCTCGGCGAAGAAACAAAAAAATGCGGCCTAAGCGACATCATCCACAACGTCGTGATGAAACTGGCCGAGCAGAGCAAACTAATCCTTTACGAACAACCGCTTCAGATGTCCGAAGAGCCTGCGCAAAAGGAAGGAACACTTCTGGAAAAAGTCACCGAAGAGATGGGACAGATGCTGGCCCTCGGCAAAATTGATGTGGACACCGATATGATGGTGACATTTATCGGCGATAAGCGGGTGCTGGCGGATATCAAGCTCCTGGCAGAATCCGGCTACGGCGAAGACAAATTCGGCAATAATACCCCTCTGCCGGACAAACTTGCATACATGAGGCGGTGAACCGGAAATAGTCTCAAAAAAAACGATATTGATGTACGAAGGGTATAAGGACACAAGAACATAAGGACACAGGAGCAAAACTAAAAAAATGGTAAGCATATAATTACACCGATTGCAGCAGGAAATTTAGATTCCCGCTTGCGGGAATAACACACGGTGCGGACACAAACTACATTAGTGCTTTGTTGCATATTATTTGAAGGGTTGTCATGCTGAACGAAGTAAAGTCCGCCAAAGCGGCGTGGTGGAGCTTCCGCACGCCGGATTTTTCGTCCGCCATTACGTCTGGCGGGCTCAAAATGACACCCATTATTTGACATGTGACAGACCATTAGGAGGTTCAAAAAATGGCAAAGGGAATAGTTGTTTATTATTCGAGAAGCGGCAATACCAGGGCGATGGCGGAGATTATTGCGGAGGCGATGAATAAGGCGGATTTGCCGACCGAATGCAAGAGCGTGGATAAGGTAAAGCCGGAGCAATTGTTAGAGTACGATGCCATAGTTGTCGGCTCGCCGACCTACTACGGCCTTATGGCGGGTCCTATAAAAATGCTGTTTGACGACATAGTAAGCTGGCACGGCCAGCTCGATGGCAAGGTCGGGGCCGCATTTACCAGCTCCGCAAACATCGGCGGAGGCAACGAAACCACCATTATGGGGATAATAGAAGCAATGCTTATCAGCGGTATGGCGGTCCAGGGCGACCCTCAGGGCGACCACTACGGGCCGGTTTCCATCGGCAAACCTGATAAGAGGGTACAGGACCAATGTCGGCGTAGAGGCCAGAGAATAGCGGAACTTACGAAAAAACTCAGGGGTTAACGGCAAAGCCCTGGTGGGAAAATATTGATTTTTTGCAAAAAAAATCGATTTTCTTTGACAACAAGGCCGGATGACATTAAGTTTTGGCAAATTTAATCTGCATTATGGAGGAATATTTAATGCAAGAGTATGAAAATCTGAAAGCATTAGTCGCCGAAATAGAGGCCGATATAAGCAAGGCCGAAGGCGGAAACAAAGCCGCAGGGACGCGGGTTCGCAAGCAGATGCAGAAAATCAAACAGTCTGCTCAAAACGTCCGCAGCCGCATTCTTGAAATCCGGTCAACGGAATAAATCCTGAGAAATACTTACACTGTAGAGCGCTCTGACACCGGTGCTTTGAAGGGTCGTTACTCGGGCTGACTTTACCCAGCCAGGGGTAAACGCAATTTTGCCCCCTGACCCGGGCAGACTGACCCGCATTGTCCCAACCGGCATCGTGGCAGGTCCTTGCAGCAGTAACCATCCGTTAACCGACCCGTGACCAGCAGTACACGCCGCCTGGCTTGCGCCTCAGGTGGAGTTTGCCTTCCTTTGAGCGTTTCCGCGCAGCAAGGCCCGCGTAAAACGTGCTGTCTGGCCACAGATATCCTCTTTTTTGAGGTGAAGGATGCCTCCGCCCTTATTGTTTGATTTATCGCAGATAGTCCTCGCTGCCAAACCCATCTTCGACAAAGAAGCAATCTGCAAGATCAATCCCCAGCGATTCGAGATGCAGCAACTGGACGGCATCCTGTGGTACGACAAAGAAAAGGCCCTTATACTCGGCTACAAGGACGTAACACTGAATGAATTTTGGGTCCGCGGGCACATTCCTGGACGGCCTTTGATGCCCGGCGTAATAATGATAGAAACAGCAGCTCAGCTTGCGAGCTTCTTTATGAAAGAAATCTACAAAGAGGAGGGATTCATCGGCTTTGCCGGGATTGAATCCGCCAAGTTCCGCTCCGTGGTGGAGCCGGGGCAGAGACTTTATCTGCTCGGCCACATCACAAAATACAGAAAGCAGGCGCACTCCAGCCGAGTCGAAACAGAGGTGCAGGGTGTGGTCAACGGCAACATCGTATTTGAAACGGTCGTGGCAGGGATGCGATTTTAGGGGCTTGGGCGGGCCCAAAACGCACATTTATCCGCCGCTGTTTTCAAAATAGCCCCAAGGGGATTCGAACCCCTGTCGCCGGGTTGAAAACCCGGTGTCCTGGGCCTGCCTAGACGATGGGGCCAGCCAAATTTACTCTATACTGATTGCCTCCACAGGACAGGCATCAACGCAAACCCCGCAGTCGATACAGGTGTCGAGGTCAACTACTGCCTTGTCATTAACCATGCTTATGGCCTCGCTTGGGCACTCTCCTACACAGGCTTCGCAACCGGTGCACTTTTGTTCATCTACCTTAGCCGGCATTTATGCAACCCTTTCAATAAGAACCAGAATCTGTAGATAGAAAACGGAATGTTACAAAATCAGGGTGATATTACAACCAATTTTCGAAGAAATTTTCCATAAACCGCAAGCCCCATTCTACATCAGGATAACGAAGACCTGCATCCGGAAATCTGAGAACCCCAGGCCCCTACAACTCCATATAAGCCCGAAAAACAAACCGCCTATTTGACCGGTTTAATAGGGCGCTCTACCGGCGGAGGAGGTTGCAGCGCGGGCTGCTCCGGCAGGACCGGCTGCCCCCCGGTGGTCCCGCCGAGGGCAATCGCCATATTCCGAACGAGTGCATTGGTGTCATAACTTGCCGCCCAATCCAGCACCTTGTCGAATTTACCCTCCGAGCTTTTAGCCAATAGATAAATGGCCAGGAACCGGACGGGCCATTGCGAGCTATTTAAGTTCTCTGAAACTGCGCTCACCAGGTCATGGTCCAACGACAAGTAAAGCATATCAGCCATCGTATTGACCTTAACCACCCATTCGCCGTCTGCGGGATTACGCAGCAGCCCCGATTGGTGTATCAGCGCAGATTTCAACATCGGCGGCATCCAGTCGGCATACATCATCTTGTAAGGAGGTCTGCGGCCGGCCATAAGCTGCTGCTCCATCAACAGCCCGACAAATAGCTGCGCGGTCTTGATTTTCTGCCCAACCTGGCCGGTTGAGATGGAATTGAACCGCGTTCGAAGATACTTGCCGGTAAGCTCGATGCCCGGACGCTTCACGGAGAATTTCACCGGCGGTATATCGGCAAGACCGTTAGTAACCGTGCCGTCATCGGCAGCGACAGGGTCTATATACAAAGTGAACTCTGTATCCAAAGACGCCTGCGGATGGGCGAGTAACAGGTGGCCAAGCTCGCCTGTAACAAGCTGCACAGGAACAAGCATGCTGCGGCCGGGCTCAATCAGCAGGGCATTGCGCATCTTTAGAGACACAAGGTTCGGTATGCTCTTGGTAATGTCACCGGTGACATCGGCGTCAATTCTGATGTTGCCCTTGAATAAACCATTGTCGCTGACTACAAGAGGCTCCGAGGAATTGTTCATTATCGCGACAGTCGTATCGAAACTGCTGCCGTAAGAGAATTTATTGCCGCGAGCATTAAATTGGACCGAAATCAGTCTATCCGGAGCAATAAATGCCGGGACAATTGACCGGCCGAATCCTTTCTCCAGCGCAGCCACAAGAACGGCGGCATCGACCGGCGGAGCATACTCCACGCCCTGCTGCGTCAGAATTTCTTTCGCCTCTTCCGCTGTCAATGACCCGGGGTCCCTGGCCACCAGGGACTTCAATGTCTCGACCGCCACATCATTTTGGCCTTCCTTCAGTTGAATCTTGGCAAGGGTCAAATCGGTGATCTGGTTACGTTCGTAACTGCTGATAAGAGGCTTGGCCCACTCGGTCTGGTCATTCATTACCAGAGAATACGCCAAAATGGCGGCGGTCACAGGAGAATTCGGGTCGGTTGAGTAGGCCCTGTTCGCCCAGTCGAGGGCCTTTGCCGCATCAGGCAGGGCAAAACAATAAAACCACGCAAACTCCTTTGGGCCAACCCTCAAAATGGTCTTGGCGCCCACGTTTTGCGAACGCTCTTTGATAACTTCAGGTCCCTTCATAAGGAGCTGCTGCGCCTTACTCTCCGCCGCCTGGAATATGTGCTCCGCCTGAGCGGTGTCGCCGAGTTTGATTGCCGCTCTGCCTGCAACGGCCTCCAAAAGCAGGTCGAACCTGCCGGTCTTCCGGACGGTCTCGGCTATCTGGAGACACTTCATTTGACTGAGCGGCGTATTGTAACAGCTAATGGCCCAGGGCAGATAAATATCAGGCGGCAGCGGCTGCGAAGGATAAAAGTAAGTGAACAAATTCGCACAGTATTCATAAGCCTGTGCAGCTACATCATAAAGCTCAAGCCGCTCCGCATACTGCGCAAAAACCAGGGCCGCCTGGATGTCCAAAGGATTTTCCCTCAGCAAAATCCTCATATGCCTGATATACACCGCAGGCGTCAGCTTATCAGGGATAAGTTCGACAAGTTTTGCAAACGCCACTTTGTTATATTCATTATTATTATACGCCTGCACCAGATAGAATTGAGCGCCTTCCAAATCGGGTCTCTCAGCCATAAGCAGACCAAGCTGAGTGGCCAATTCCGAGCCTATAGTGAAATTCTTGTTGCCGACGCTCCTCAGAAGCCGCTCAAGCATCGTCTCCCTCTGCTCGCGGGAATTTAGCTTGTCGAGCAAATAATGCACCGCCTCGTTTACCACCTCGCGGTCGGCGGATGGACCCACGTAACCGGAAAGTAGATGCAAAACAAGATCAGAATAGTCGCCCTGCGCATGCCGACAGATAAGCTTAATCAACAGCGGCATAGCATAGTCGGCGTTGCTATCTATGCTGATAGCGGCAGACAGGAACACAATCGCCTGGTCGGCATCCCTGGTGGTGACATTCTTGGAGTTGGTAATCTCATAAGCTATCTGATAGAACCTTTGAGCGATAGAGGGTGAAAATAGCTGAGCAGGCCGTTGCCCCGGTGTCGGCGAGGTGGTTAGCTCGGCCGGCTCGTTAGGCTCGGGTGCCGTCGGCTCCACAGACTCCTGCGGAGCCGTGGGCTTGTCAGGCGGCACAGCTTTGTCCGCAGCGAACGTTTGGACCGAAAGCAAAAAACAGCAGAAAAAAAGGGTCAAAAACAACCTACCGGCGTGCATAGCTTTCTCCCGTAAAAATCGCGAAAAAGTTTGCCTTAAAACTTCGCATACCCGACTTCGAACCATGATGCGGATTCCCACCTTGCAAATAGGCCGATTACGAAACAATTAAATAGCTCATCGTTCGTAATTCATCGACATTTTTGCACGGTTTTAATAAGGCCAACCCCAGATTTTATAGCACCTAAGTCAATCTATGTCAAACACTTTCGGACACAAACGCCTGCTTAACAATCACTGTAAATCCACCCCCGCTGCGGCCGGCTTTGTGCCCGTAAGCAGAGAGAGCATTTCGATACGCAGGTATTTTGCCGTCAGCAGATACGCTATCGTTCCTGATGGAACGGCCAGAAGCAATTTGATAATATTCGGAAGACCTCTGGAGAACCCCAGGGCAACCAGGACCGCCGCCGACATAAGCAGCGTGGCCGCAGTCGTTTTCCATAATGCCGGCACAAAACCCTCCGCTACCGCCCCACCCAGCCGGCGGCGAAGTACCACAATAAGAATCACAACCTGTAAATATGAGCACAATGCCGTTGAGGCAGCCAGCCCTCCCGTCCCAAGAAACCACATAAGCGTCAGGTTCAGAACGATATTTACAGCAACCGATATCGAGGCGCTTGTCGCAGGCAATTTGGAATCCTGCAAGGAATAAAACGCATACACGATGACGTGCTGGGCGCAATAGCCGCACAGCCCCAACGCATAAAACGACAGCGTCCACGCCGTCAAACCCGTATCGTAATTCGTGAATCGACCTCGCTCAAAAAGCACAGAAACCAACGGCCTTGCCACCAATAACAGTCCGACCGTGGCAGGCAAAGCGATAAACACCATGCAGCGAAGGCCCCTCGCAACCGTCGCACAGAACGCCTTAATGTCTTTGGCCGCCGCCTCGGCGCTCATCACAGGAAAAATCGCTGTGGCCAGCGAGATGCCGAATACCCCAAGTGGAAATTGATACAACCGCTGCGAATAGAAAAGCTGCGACACGGCCCCCTCCCAGAGCGGGTACTTTATCCGGGCGCCAAAGAGCGAAAAGAACTCGCCCTTCTCAAGCGAACCGGAAAACCACAATGCGATAAAGTCATCGGCGAGCGTGTTGATTTGCGTCGCGGTAAAACCGAGAATCATCGGGGCCATAAGAATGATGACCTTTTTGAACGCCTCGGAGTGCACATGCCACGCCGGGCGAATATAAATCCTCCTTGCCCAAAGCGGCGGCAGCTGCATAAACACCTGGACTATACCAGCCAGAATCACAGTTACAGCAACAACAAAGACCTGAGTGCTCGCCTCCATCCCGAACACCCACGCGCTCAGGCAAAGCGAGCCGATAAGAAACAGGTTAAGCACAATCGGCGAGGCGGCAGGAGCGGCAAAGTGCCGATGGACATTGAGAATCCCGGACAAAACGGCCACAACACAAACCAGGGCCATATCCGGCAGCATTATGGCGCTCAACTTCAGTTTAATCTGCGTGCCTTCCAGGCCGGCAAAGAACTTGTAATACACGAGGATAAAACCCTCGCCCAGCAGCACGATGGCGGAGAGCAGGACAAATATGACCGTAACGACCGTGTAAGCCAATCTCTTCGCTTCTTCGGGGTCTTTGTGCAGTTGTTCACTGTAAACGGGAATAATGGATGAGGAGGCAGCGCCCTCGCCGAAAAGCCGCCTGGCAAGGTTTGGAATCTTGAATCCGATTGTCCAGCCATCCATCAGGCCGCTGGCGCCGAGGAAGTATGCAAACGCTATATCACGGAGCATCCCCACGACGCGGCTCAATGCGGTCAGCGAAGCGATTTGTCTAAAGCCTTTTATCATTATCTGATATCCGGCAGCTCGTGCGGTAACGGATGATTTATTTTTTTGGTGCAACGGTAAAGGGTCTGAATCGCCCTACATTATTCAATACTCCCACGGAAGCCATACTTACCAGCAGACTCGACCCGCCATAGCTTACAAACGGCAAAGTCAGGCCCGTGATGGGCATCAGGCCGACCGTCATCGCCACATTTACGATAACCTCGACGGTGAAGGTTACGACGATACCGACGGCAATGAGGCGGCCGTAGGGGTCGGTATTGTTCGCAGCGATTTCCAGACCGCAGGCAGCGATAATCGCATAAAGCCCCAGCACAACCAGGCAGCCCCAAAAGCCCCATTGATGGGCAATGACGGCAAATATAAAGTCGTTGTGTCTCTCAGGCAGGAAGTTGTATTTGATAAAGGGCCCCTCGCGAAAACCGTAACCGCCCGGACCGCCCGAGGCGACCGCAAACTTTGAACGAATCAAATGATAACCCCAGTCGCTTTTCCACTGCTTGGGCGTAAAATTTGTGCCCACAAGCACCCTGCCGATGACAGGATATTGCTGCGCTTTTTCGCGGACCCAGCTGCTTTGCAGCAGGACGCAGCTTATCCTGGTCCTCTGATAGGGCCTCATCTTGAGCCAGAGAACAGGGCTCACCAGAAGTGCGATAAGAACGATAATAAGCAAATGCTTGACCTTTGCCCCCGCCACAAACAACATCGTGAACAGGATGGGCATCATCAGCAGAACGGTGCGTAAATCCGGCTCGGCAAAAATCAGGACCATTGGCAGAATCGTCAGCAGAAACGGCCCGACCAGCGATTTGAGGCTGCGGTAATTGCTGCGGTAACGCAGATACCACGCCAGGGCCATCACATATACTAACTTGCAAAGCTCCGAGGGCTGGACCTGCAGGAACACCGAGGACGTCCCTATTCTCATCCACCGCCTGGCGTTGTTAATGACTGGCACGAACGGAACATCCACGAATTTATCCAGCAGCAGGACAATCAGGAGCAGGATAACAAAGGCATACATCCAGTAGCTTAACGGCCCGAACCGCCTGTAACTAACCGCATTAGCCGCCAAAAACACAGCCATTGCAAGGGCGGCGAAAACAAGCTGTTTCTTCCAGTAATTGGCCAAATCGCCGGCCTGCCCGGCCAAGCTCGATTCCGCAGGATGGCCTACCGAGTAAATGGTCACTATCCCGATAGCCACCAGTGCCAAAACCGCAGCCAGCAGGCATATTCTTACGAATATAAGTCGGCCTTTCAGAAAGTTCCACATAAGGGCAAAATGCGGTCGCGATTGCTTATACTACCCGGCAGCAACCGTAAAATCACGAAAAACTGCTTCCGGCATCAACACTTAGCCGCTGGCCTCGGCCTTACCCCAAAATGGCTGCAAAACTGCCAAATCCACCTGAGTATATAACCACAAAGGGGTATTTTACACAAAACCAGGGCAAAAATGACCCACGGCGGCCTGCGTATAACCCCAAGTTATACCGCTTCACACCGATTTTTTTAACTTTTTTGTGGTTTTTTTACATTTTTTGCTTGACTTTCAGGGGCAAGTCAGATATTCTATATAAAATCTTCACCATATAAAAACCTGTGCTTGATTATGGATGCGTCTTAAAATAGGCAAAAAAGGAAGTTCAGTAAAAAATTTTTGAGATTTTTCCATTTTTTGCTTGCAATTCGCAGAGGCTATGTGGTAATATACAATTAATCTTCACCAATAAACCTGTGCGTATGAGTATGTTTTAGGACGTGTTTTTCGCCAATACGGCGAGAAAGGAGGAGCTAAGGAACGGTGGTTCACTTGGCCGGCTGTTCCTGCCAGCCGGGGCGCTGTGTTCGGAATTCTAATGTGGTGTTTGAATGTCCAAAATTGAACATCTGCGCTTAAAGGGCAAGTGTGGTTTGTATAAGCAGGAAAGAAAACCAAGATGGCAGGGCGTGTGGCTCTGCAAAGAAGAGAAGAAAGGGGTTTAATTATGAAAAAATTATGTTTAGTTGTGGCATTACTTATGATAGCCACCCCCGCACTGGCAACAGTGGCCATTACATGCACTGCGGGTGCGGGTGCTGACTGCAATCTGGTTACCGTCAGTTACGCGGATTCAGGTGAGCCGAATAAGGTAAGTGGGTACGGCTTAGACATCACCGTTGACAGCGGGGCCAAGATTGTGTCGGTCAGCAGCCTCAACGCCAATTACAACATCTACCCTGGCTCGATTGTGATTACCGACGGTGTAATCACCGACTACGGCACACCGGTTGCCGACAAGAATGACCCGGGTGCATTAGGCGGCTTAGGCACTGAGGGTATTACGATTGAGATGGGCGCGTTGTATTATCCAACGGGAGACAACTCTCCCAACGCACCGCCGCTTTCCGGCGACTTGCTGAAGTTCAGGGTGGACAAGGATTGCACTGTTACCGTTGCGGAAAATGCAACCCGTGGCGGCATTGTGCTGACGAATCCGAGTGTGACGCCTGTTGTTACCTTGACCGGCTGCACCGTAGTGTGCGCAGCACCAGATTGCTACCCGAGTGGTGGAGTATGGGCTGCACGCTACGCTGACTGGGTAACTCTGAAAAAGCCGAGCTGCTGGTGCGCAAAGCCGATAGGCAGCGGGTATCAGTGCGACGGCGATGCAGATGGTCTTACAGAGGGTGCGGTGTCGAAATGGAGAGTATCCATGAACGACCTGAATCTGATTATCGCCAACTGGAAGAAGAAAATCGACGACCCGACGTTGAATCCTTGTGCAGATATCGACCACAAGTACGAAGGGGCAGTAAGCAAGTGGAGGGCATCCATGAACGACCTGAACATAATTATTGCCAACTGGAAGATGAAAGATACTGGCCTTCCCGGCGACTGTCCGAGACCTTAGTTTAATTTAGTTTTGCCAAATTAGTTTTTGACTTAAGAGTTGAATGGAAACATTTAGACATTAATTTTTAGGAAGGAGAATAATGATGAAGAAGTTATTGATTGTGTTAATGGTTTTAGCGATGGCTGCCGTTGCGAACGCAGCACTAACAACAGTAAAGATTTCAGTGGACGGTGTGGTGGACCCGCCCGACGTAAAACTGCTCCCGAGCGAAACTGCGGTTATCGACATCCATGCCTGGAGCGATGCGGGGGTATCGATTGTTGCGTTGTTACAAGGTCCTGCTACACTTACAAAGGGAGCCGATTTCTCGGCGTGGGAGCAAAGTAACTGGTACGTGATGCCCGATTCAGAGAAGCCAGATTATATTGCGGCTTTTACAGATATGGGATATAAAGATATCACCAACCTATACTACGGGGACATCATGGATATCACCGAGCCGCTTACTAAACCGAATGGTAAAGTCTTTGATGAGCTTGTGCTCCATTGTGAAAGGCTTGGCGATGTAACGCTTACCTTGTTCAATCCAGACCTTGGTGTCCTCGACAGTCAGGTCATTCACCAGATTCCTGAGCCGATGACTATGGTTCTGCTTGGATTAGGTGGATTGTTCCTGCGTCGTCGCAAATAAGGCGTCGCTAAACACTTAGTTAGTCTTACGAGCGGGGCAGGTCTTTACTTGCCCCGCTTTTTTTATTGCAAAGTCCTGCAGGGGGGCTAAAATACCCTCGTCATTTAACCAGGCCAAAGAAATGATAGGGAGTATTTGACAATGAGGTCGAAGGCCGCAATCGTTTTTATACTGACAGGTCTGCTGCTGGCAGGGGTAAACTGCCAGGAAACACTAAAAAAACCTGCTGCCGGCAGGAAGGCATTTCCGGCGGAACTTGCCGGAACGTGGAAGGCACAGGACAGCCCGTGGAAAATAGTCCTGGCACGCAACGGAACCGTATCATCCGCATTGGTCCCTCTGGGTGAGG
>Ga0315280_10006386_pt1 | contig 16294 bp, 11 predicted proteins | sample YL17G06_40_MG_FD_203697 | JGI IMG/M metagenome (GOLD analysis project Ga0315280, IMG submission 203697) | Sediment microbial communities from Yellowstone Lake, YNP, Wyoming, USA - YL17G06_40 | ecosystem: Environmental > Aquatic > Freshwater > Lake > Sediment | place: USA: Wyoming | collected...
TTGGATTATTTGTTCTTCGTTTTGGAGGGCGTAGTCTATTATTAGGCTTAGGGCTTCTTGTAGGGTTATTTTTATGCCTTCTCGTAGTAGGAGCGAAGCGAGGAACTTGTCAAGTTTTTCTTTTTTCTCTTGTTCAATTTTCACAGTTGCGGACATTTTTCCACGAGTAGAAAAGTGGAAAAGTGGCTAAAATACTTTACGCTTAAAGCAAAAACATCGAACCGACTTTCTGCTTAAGTGTCTGTCTTTCGCCGCGGATTGGGACAGATAGTTTTTGGATGGCTTTGGTTTTTGTTGAAGATTTGTTTCAGGCTTTGCTCGTTGCTGTTTTGTCTGCCTGTCTTTCCGGTTGGTAGTGCCATTCTGTTTGGTTGCTTTTAAGTTTGTGGGGTGTTGGAACTGGTTTTGTGCTTTTGTGTTGTGGTTGGCTGTTTCTGCTGAACAACAACATTTGAACATTTGAAAAGGCTTTAAATCGTGTTGATATTTTGCTTTTGAATGTTTTTCATTGTGTGTTTGATTGTGCGTTTTTGTTTTAGGCTTTGTTGTGTTTGGCTTGTGAAAGCGATGGAGAAAGTTTCTGTTGTTATTTCAGTGTATTCTAAGGATAGATTACGTTATCTTTTAGGCTGTATTGATTCTCTTAGGAGGCAATCTGTGAAGCCTCTTGAGGTCATTGTGGTTTTGAATCTTAATCCCGATTTGGTTGAGTTTTATAAGTCGCGGGGGTTTAGTGATGAAGGTTTTCTTTGTGATTTTGGCTAGAGACGCTTCACATATAGATAAAAAGGCTGCAGAGTTGTCTACGTTGGGTTATCCATATGTTATTGTTTGTGGGGAGCCGGTGAATCGTCCAAATGTTGTTTATAGGGAGCCGAGGGGGAAGTATGACGCGATAAATTTTGGTTTAAAGTTTGTTCCTTCGGATACGGATGTAGTTGTATTTAATGATGTGGACACAACTGTTCATAATTTTGAAAATGCTTTATGCTTGATCCGAGATGAGAAAGTTTCTTTGGTTTTTGTGAAAGTTAAGGTGGAAAAAGGGCCTCAGTTGACGTTTTATTTGTTTCTCGATAAATTGAGGAGATGGATCCCTATTGCTGCGAGTGGAGAATTGATGCTTGTGAAATATCAGATTTTAAAGAGTATAATTCCTTTGAAGGGGTGCAAGGCTGAAGACAGCTATATTCTATTCAAAGTTTTAGGGAATGGGAGAAAGGCGACCTTTTGTGAGGAATGTTACGTTACAACCATTCGGACCTCGCGGGCTGAACAGGAAGAAGGCTATAAGCGTAGAACTGTTGGGGGAATATACCAAGCTCTTTCAATAAGTAAGCCGCCAATTATGGTGAGGCTCTTTTATACTTTTTTGCCTTTTTTCTCTCCACTGCTGCTCATTTTGGGTAAGAAAGGTTTCTTTTGGGCTAAAGGAATACTTTTGGGCTACATCGATTATATAAGAGGAGACAGAACAGCATTTTGGCAACCGATATAGCTCTATAAATCATTCGTTGTATTAGCGAGAGGTTCGATATCTCTGAACAATATTGCAGAAGTTGTAAGAGACAGGCTTTGCACTGGATGTGGTACATGTGCGGGGATTTGCCCAACAGATGCCATTAAAATGCATGTTTCAAACGGTCTTTTTCTGCCAGAGGTTAAAGAAGATAAGTGCACCCATTGTGGCTTATGTCTTGAATGTTGTCCTGGGGCTTCTTTGGATTTTGCTGGTTTGAATTTGAGAGTTTTCGGGAAAAAGCATGAAGATACACTATTAGGGTATTATTTTAGGTGTTATTTGGGTTATTCGAATGATGACGGCATAAGGTATAACTCATCTTCTGGTGGTTTGGTTACTCAACTTCTTGTTTTTGCCTTGGAAAATGGTTTTATTGATGGTGCCTTGGTTACTAGAATGAGGAAGGACCATCCGTTAATCCCAGAGTCGTTCATTGCGAGGACTCGTGATGAAATTGTTTCTGCGTCGAAGTCGAAGTATTGCCCCACGCCAGCAAATGAGGCTTTGAAGTTTATTCTTAAGGAAAAGGGAAAGTTTGCAGTTGTGGGTTTACCATGCCAAATTCATGGAATACGAAAAGCAGAGAATAATGTGAGGGCGTTAAAAGAAAAAATAGCGTTACATATAGGCATTATGTGCTCGCATACTGTCAGTTTTTATGGTACTAATTTTCTGCTTAGAAAGCTAGGTTTCTCTTGGGAGCACATAGCAGAAATTGCTTATCGGGGAAATGGTTGGCCTGGTTCCATGCTTATCAGGCTAAAGGACGGTTCAGGCATGTCTGTTCCGTATGTTGGTTGCTGGAACGCATACCAACCTGTCTTTTCATGTTTCTTTTTTACACCTAGGCGTTGTTTGATGTGTTTCGATGAGACTAATGAGTTAGCTGACATTTCTTGTGGAGATGCTTGGTTTCCAGAACTAAAAAATGATAGTAAGGGTGCATCTATCGCAGTTGCGAGGACTATGAAAGGCAAGGAAATACTAAATATGGCTAGTTCTAAAGGTGCGTTGTTTTTAAGACCTCTAGATTGCGAAAGGGTGAAGCGTTCGCAGACAGAACCCCTAAAGTTTAAGAAGGATGATATAGAAGCTAGGTTAGCTGTGTTCGAAGCTTCTGGGCATAAGATACCAGAATTTAACCCTTTGCGGTTTTCCTCGCATTCTCGTTCGTTTTCTTCCTTTGCAAGAAACTTTTTTGTGTTTCTAAATGTTAGGCTATCTGAAAAAAGAACTTTTGAGAAAATGCTATTGGGTGTTCCTTTCCCGCTTTTTAGGCTTTATTATGGTATTTACAAATTTCTTTCGCAGACATGAAAGGTTTTGGGGGCATTTGTTTGTGCGCTTTCGACGTGCATATTATTCATGTTGGCAATATGGCTAATAAGGGCACACAGGGGCTTTTGAAAAGTGACGTTTTTGCAATAAAAGATATTTTGAAGCGGAATGTTGTTATCTCAGTTTCTACCGTAGATATTGATGGAGTCAGACGATTAAAACTTCCTTTATTCGCCATATTGACTCCAGTGGTTGACATTCCCTACGAGAAGGCAGACGCGTATGCCAAAAAGCTGGGCTATAGGCGAACTGATATTAGATATAAGGTTCTGGCTGCGAGTAGCCTTGTTATTATGTTATTTCAAGCTATGCTAAGCGCTTTTTCAGCTGTCGCTGTAAAAATTGGTTTCAAAGCCTTTTTTAGGCCTGAGGTTGTGAATCGTTTAAAAGATTGTGATTTGGTGGTTTCCTGTAGTGATGAGAATTTCAAGGAATCAGCTTCTTTGTTTTCTTTAAATTTATACTGGATTTTGGCATGGTGGTCAATGCTATTTTCGAGAACATGGGATGTTTTAATTGCTAGGTTTCTTGGTAAGAGAGTTGTCTTGTTCCCGAATTCGATCGGACCGTTTCGGACATTTATTGGGCGATCTTTGGCAAAACTCGCATTAAATAACTGTGATTATGTTCTTGCTAGAGAACCGATTTCTTTTGAAATTGTTAACTCTTTAAGAATACGTTCAAAAAAAATATTAACGTCTGATGCATCCTTGTTGCTTCCTTTAGTGAATAGCGAAGTTAGTGATCTTCCCAAGCCAGTTGTAGGGATATGCCTTGGGATATATAGTAATATATTATCAGAAAAAGAAATCAATCAACATATCCTCGCATATGCCAAAGCTATCAATGAAGCAATTGACAAGTATGATTTTTCTGTAGTTTTTTTGCCTCATTACATCAGTGGTTTTCGTTATGACGATTTCGAGATAAGTCAACTTATAATTTGCAAGTTGAAAAATAAGAAAAAAGTGAAATGTGTAAATGTTCATACCGTTGATGAATTTAAATCACTTTTGGGTCAAATGGACATGGTTATTTCTTCTAAGATGCATCCTGCTATTTATGCGACTTCGCAATACGTGCCAACGTTATGCATTGCTTATGATCAAAAGCAAATAGGTTATTTCAATCGTCTAGGGCTAGACGAATGCGTTATTCCCGTGCATGAGGTTTCCTATGAAAACGTGTTGTTGAAGATTGGTTATGTCTGGAATAGACAGGAAGCGATTAGATCTTCCTTGAAAAGAAGCATCCCATTTTTGAAGACTGATGTAAGAGAAGCAATAAAACTAGTTTTAGAGAAATCTATTGGGATAAGGTGAGAATATACGGTTAACTATTTTAGGGCATACTATTTTTTGAATGGTCTGGTTAGACGTGCATATTGGCCTCATGATAAGCTACGAGATTATCAGAACAAAAAGATAAGGAAGATTCTGCAATATGCATATGAGCATGTTCCATTTTATCATAAACGCTTCAGACAACTAAAATTATATCCCTCTGACATTAAGACTGTTGAAGATCTAAAAAAATTGCCCATTTTAAGAAAGGAAGATGTAAGAGAGAATTTTGGCGAAATTATTTCAGGAGAGTTTAATGTTGCTAAGCTTAAGATGCGACGTACAAGTGGTTCTACTGGTGAGCCCTTGTATTTCTACATATCTGATGCAGAGGATGAATATAGAAAAGCGAAACACCTCAGGGCTAATATGGGTTGCGGACAAAAACCCAGAGACAGGTGGGTAATGATAACATCACCCATGTATTTTAATCAGGTCACAAAACTTCAACGTATGATCAGATTTTTTACGCCTCTTTCTGTCTCGGTTTACGAAGATGTTACTTCACAAGTTTCTAAGATCAGCAATTTGAAACCTGACGTTTTGGATGGATATGCCAGTTCTCTACTGTTATTGGCGCAAGAGGTTGAAAAGAAGTGTGTGAATTCAATTAAACCTAAGATGCTGATAAGTGGCGCAGATCTAATAGAACCATATTCCCGCAAGTTTGTGGAAAAAGTGTTCGGCGCACCATTTTATGATCAATATGGATGTGCAGAGCTTGAGAGGCTGTCCTGGCAGTGTGTTGAGAAGTGTGGTTATCACATTGATGCTGACTCGATTATTATGCAGTTTGTTGACGAGGACGGGGAAGAAGTGGCACCTGGAGAACGTGGCGAAATAGTTTGTACAAGCCTGTTCAACTATGCAATGCCATTCATCAGATATGCTGTCGGAGATGTTGGTAAAGCGTCAACGGAGAAAGATTGTCCATGTGGTAGAACTCTTCCGTTGATGGAGATGGTGGAGGGAAGAAAAGATTCTATCATTATTCTTCCTGACGGACGCGCTTTGTCGTCTTTTGTTTTTATTGCAGCCACATACCAGCTTAGTTTTTACAGTAGTATTGAGAAGTTTAGAGTTATCCAAAAAGAGATTGATAGATTTAGGTTTCTAATTAAAGCCAAAAGGAAAGATATTAATGAAAGCTTGGCTGAAAAAGAGTTGAAATCTCATTTTTGCAGAGTGTTCAACGTAAATCCAGACGACGTTAGATTTGAAGTCGAATTTGTCGATGATATTTCTTTGGATAAGGGAGGCAAGTTTAAGATATTTGTATCTGAACTCAAATGAAAGTTTTTTTGGCAATATATATGAAAAGATGTGATTAAATTGTATAATTATGTTAGGATTATGTATTACTTGGCTAGTTTGCTGAGACATGCTTACTGGGATCGCGACAGGCTATCCGCTTATCAAGACAAGAAGACTAGAGCAATTGTGAAGTATGCCTATGACCATTCTCGTTTTTATCATGAAAAGTTCAAACAGTTAGGTCTTAGACCTGATGACATCAAAAATGTCAAGGATTTGAATAAGTTACCTATTTTTAGAAGGTTCGAGTTGCAGAGAAATGTTGAGAGTGTTATTTCTGACGAGTTTGACAGTGAAAAACTCGAGGTGGATAAGACTAGTGGTTCGTCTGGACAACCCTTGTTTGTTTATTTTTCTAAAAGAGAGAGTGAATTTAGGAAGGCAAAAATGCTTAGAGCCAACATCAGTTGTGGTCAAAAGATTAAGGATAGGTGGCTTGTCATTACTGCACCCAGTCATTTGAGCAAGGGCAATTTAGTTCAGAGGTTGTTTGGTGTTTTTTATCCTTTTTCTATTTCGGTGTTTGAGGATACTGCTCAGCAATTATCCATTGTTAGGAAATTTAGACCTGATGTTATTGAGGGTTATTCAAGTGTTCTTTACTTGATGGCGAGCGAGTTGAAGAAGAATGGTGTTGAGGTTCCTAGAACGAGGTTGATTATTGGTGGTGCTGATTTGATTGATGAGCCTTCTCGTGAATTTGTGGAGAGGATGTTTGGTGCGCCCTTTTTTGATCAGTATGCTTCTGTTGAGTTGGAGGCGATGGCTTGGCAGTGTGTTGAGAAGTGTGGTTATCACATTGATGCTGATTCGGTTGTTATGCAATTCGTTGACGAGGAGGGTGAAGAAGTGGCGCCTGGAGAACGAGGTGAAATAGTTTGCACAAGCTTGTTTAACTATGCAATGCCCTTTATTAGGTATGCGATTGGTGACATTGGTGTGCTTTCCGATGAGCTTTGCCCCTGTGGACGAGGGTTGCCTTTGATGAAAATGATTGAGGGGAGGAAGGACTCGTTTGTGCGTTTTCCTGATGGAAGATTGGTTTCTCCTAGGAATTTTACTATTGCGATGAGCATGTTTAGTTTGTATGATTATGTAGATCTCTTTCGTGTAGTTCAAAGGGATAAGGATGTTGTTGAGTTTGTTGTGAAGTTGAAAGAAGGGAGTTTTGATAAAGAGCGTTTTGTGTCGTTGCTTGAGGCTCATATGAGGGAAAAATTGAAGTTGGATGTTTCAGGAGTGAAGGTTACTACGAGATTTGTTGATGATATTTCTTTGGATAAGGGAGGCAAGCTCCGGGCTGTTGTTTCAGAGGTCAATTCTTGAATCTTTGATTAGTGAGGCTTCATATGAGGATCTTGCAGGTTTACCCTATTTCGATGAAGGTTAGAGGTAGTGGAGTTGGAGAGCATGTTTGGAATATTGCTGTTCGGTTGGCACGACGACATGAGGTTACGCTTTTTGGGTTGAATCCTAGAGGCAAATATCCGCGGTTTGAGATTGTGGATGGTGTTAAAGTGGAGAGGTTTATGCATTTTTATCCGAGTGATTCTTATTTTTTTTCGTTGGAGTTGCCTTTGAGGTTGCGGCAAGTTGAGTTTGATGTGGTTCATGCTCATGGTTATCATGCGTTTCCGATGCATTTTGCGGCTTTGGCGAAGTGTAAGAAATTTGTTGTAACCACGCATTTTCATGGCGAAGGACATTCAGTTTTTCGAGATTCTTTGTTTAGATTGTTTAAGCCTTTTGGTAGGTCAACTCTTAGGAAGGCAGATGTTATTGTGGCTGTTTCGGAGTTTGAGAAGAGGCTTTTGTGTGGAAAGTTTAAGCTTGATTCAGACAAGGTTGTTGTGATTCCTAACGGTGTTGATTTAGACGAGTTTAAGGGTTTGAAGCGGCGTAGTCGTGGTTTTAGGTCTGTTTTGTATGTTGGGCGTTTGGAGTGGTATAAGGGAGTGCATTATTTGGTTGAAGTGTTGCCAAAGTTGGGTAAGGATGTGGTTTTGGAAATTGTAGGTAAGGGACCTTTAAGAGGTTATTTGGAGGAGAGGGCTAGACGGTTAGGTGTTGGTGAGCGTGTGTTTTTTTATCAGGATTTGCCGCGGCGTGAGCTTTTGCAGAAGTATGTGGATGCAAGTGTATTTGTGTTGTTGTCTAAGTATGAAGCTTATTCTATGGTTGTCGCAGAGGCGTTGGCAGCAGGAACACCATGTATAGTAGCGAACACTTCAGCGTTGTCTGAGTGGATAGATGGCGACTGTTGTTTTGGAGTTGATTTACCAATAGACTTTGACAAGTTAGCGACTTTCATTTGTAGTATTCTTGAACGTGGAGTTAAGTTTGGTATGGGAAGATGGAAAAGTAAGGTTCTTGATTGGGCTGAGGTTGTGGCGCGTTTGGAACGGATTTATCTTGATTGAACATTTTTGGAGTGATGTGTTTGAACATTCTTTTTTTGAGTGAGTTGTTTTATCCGCATGGTGGTGGTGCGGAGCTTGCTACTTACTTGTATGCGAAGCTTCTTGCTGAGGCGAGGTTCAATGTTGTTGTGGTTACGAATCGGTTTAGTGGAGAACCAGAGTTTTCACGTAGTGAAGGTTTCGTTGTTTATAGGTTGCCTTTGCTGAAGAGAGGGGAGAGTGTTAAGTATTCGGTTTTGTTGCGGTTTGATGTTTTGGTTTCTGGTTTTATGCGGAAGTGGATTAGGTGGGCTGATGTTGTTTATGTTCCGAGGTTTTGGTTTTCAGCTATTCCTATAGTCAAAGCGTGTGGCAAGCTTGTTATCGTACATATCCATGACTACACTCCTGTCTGTCCACTTGCCATCTTTTATGATTCAACAAAATATGAGGTTTGCCAAAGAGGTACTTGTTCAATGAGTTGCATTCTTAGTTTTGAAAGGAGAAAACGAAACTCTCTCATGGCAGAATGGTCCAGTCTTCTCAATTTTGTGGTATGGCCTTTTCTAACCGAGCTTGTGGATTATAGTGATGCTGTGGTTTGTGTCTCAGAAGCACAGAGGGCTCTCTTCACGAAGCGAAGACCTAAGTTAACTGATAAGACCTACGTGATTTTCAATCCGTTACCTGAAGTCCCATTCATGCGGATCAATGGAAAGGATTTTGGATACTTTGGTGGGCCGAATATTATCAAAGGTTTTCCAGTTCTTATTAAGGCGCTATCATTGTTGACGAAAAGTGCCACCATTCAAGCAACGAGATTCAATGACCAGCTATCTGGCAAGATTCGATCGTTTGGAAATGCCCAAATCATATTTCATGAAAGACTGTCTCAGGCTGCTTTGAACGAATTACACAAATCCATTTCTGCAGTTATTGTTCCATCAGTCTGGCCTGAAACATGGGGATATGTTCTTACTGAGGCGATCCTTCGAGGGCAAATAGTCTTGGCCTCGCGAATAGGCGGGATTCCTGAGCAGGTAGAAGGCTGCGAAGGAGCCTTTTTATTTGAAGCTGGAGATTATCGGGAACTAGCTAGGTTGATTGACTACGTATCTGGACTTAACATGGAAACATTAATCGAGTTAGGTTCTAAAAACCGAGAGAGTTTCCTAAAAAGATTCAGAAGCGAGAAAGTATCAAACAGTATAATAGAATTGATCAACAGAATTACGAATTGAGCTAGGGTGGCTTCATGTTTCTCAAAAGAATGAGCATCCTGAAATTATTAGGCTTGATTATTGTGAGTCTAACGTACAGTTTGGCAATACTCTTACCTCTAGTAGTAAAATACGTGGGGACGTATTCGGCACCTACAGCTGTTTATGCCCTTCATATCATAAATACAGGTTATGCATCTGAAGCCGGAGTATCGGAATTACAGAGATATTGGAGGAGTGCGGTAAATGTAGAAGAAGACTTCCCGATTCCTTCGTTGCTACTTTCTGTTTTTATGGCGATTACAGGTCTTCCCCGAGAATATGCTATGTTTATTCCGTTAACTGGAGTTGCAAGCATAATCTATTTTGTTCTCGCATACAGGGTTTTTAGAACTCTGAAGAATGCGAAAACCCTTGGCGTGTTACTCGCTGCGTTGTTCTATGCGTTTGTCACTTTTGAAAACATCAAGACCAATTATGTTGGAAGAGCGACATTGGGCGAAATCTTTCTGCCATTCTTTCTTTTCTCAGTTTTGATGTTATTGACTGAACGGCATGACAGGGCGGCGAGACATAGTTGGTTCATAATGCTGATCTTATTTGCCACCGTCACCAGTTACACGTACTACACTACCACCCTTACTATAGTAGTCCTTATGTTTCTATTAGTAGTGATATCTCATTCAATTCATCCATCTTATAGGAGCAATTTCAATGGACCATGGTTGGTCACAGGTATTCTCAGTCTTCTTCTCTTTATACGAAATCCCTTCTTCTTCTCATTTGGCAAGAAAGCCAGCCTAGGTGCTTTCATTGGAAATTTTGCAGACTACATAAAGTTCATGTTTGGGTTTGAGAGCAACGAGAGTTCAGTTGCAGCGCTCTATTATGGTGCCGTGCCAATTGATGCTACGACAAGCATTTTGAAATGGATTGATTTCGCAGCGAGACTTGCTTCTATGCTCGCAGTGTTGCTGGTCCTCTATGCTTTTCGCCCAAGAAGAAACAATCCTGTTCCTTCAATTGCATGGTCATTTTCTTTAGTCATATTTTTTTCAGCTCCTGCTGAATTTGCCTATTTGCTCATTGGACCTTTTTTCCCTTTTAGACATTTGATAAAGTATGGATCGTTGCTTTTGTCATTCATTGCACTTTATCTCCTGAATGCAAATCAGCCAGACATGGCTTCTAGCACGACGTATTCAAGATGCAATTTCAGATTCAAGTTCAGCCTGTCAAAACTTGGCGGAATATTCCTAACTATGATGATTCTTCTTTCTTGTATCGGTTTCTTGCGCAACTCTTGGTATTATGGTATCTCCAAACCCTTTGGATATTACGAAATCAAACCAGTGTCAAAATTCCTTTTTGTGTATCGAACAACCCCAACCACAATTACAGGAGATGCATACTACCTGGCTTGTATTTTTTTCGAAACTGCTCTCTGCAATAAAACCGGTGTCATAGCTCCGGAGCCACTAGGGATGGATGCATTGCTTCTGTATGATGCACTGCACACCGGAGAAATGCAGGAGTTGTTTGCAAGATTGAGCGTAAGAGAGATTGATTATATTCTGCTTATCAGAACAACTAAACCGACTTTCGGAGATGAGTGGGGATATCCTGTGATGATCCACAACTTTGGGTCTATTGAGAGATCCTCTCTATGCTTATTTTACAATAATGGAGATTCGGAACTGTTTGGCAAATAAGCAGGTTTTTGGAGCTAAATTAGTCAAGCTTCGGAAAATAGCTTACTACTGTGAAATACCATGCCTTTGGGGTTCCATCAGAATTGAACGCGTTGAGATGCCAAGTTGGTTGACCGACAGACCAGATTTCCCATATAAACATCGCTGCACAGTTGTTGTAACCTCCTGCGAACAGCAGATAATCAAAGATTGATCTGTCAGCCATTTTTGACTGATTTTTGTATAAACCTGCTTCCCCCCACCACACTTTATACCCTGATTTCCCAGCAGCAAGGAGTGCTTGCTCTTGGTAACTCTTCATTCTGTTGTCCATGCGAGGTTGTTCAATTGAACCATCATCGTTTTGAAGAAGATACAAATCCCAACCGGGCACATCAGAGTATTTAAGCATTTGAATTGTTCCAGTTCCATAGTCTTTCCATAGAACATTCTTGGAAAAAAGAGGGATTTCTCCGATAAGTGTATCCCTGAGTTTTTCTTTGATCAATGGATACAGTCTTGACAGACTTGCGTTCATCTGCTCAGCTGTCAAGTTCGGGTTATTGTCTAAAGAGTCCCATTCCCATCCGATATTCCACGCTATAATGATGTCCGACCAAGGTTTCTTGTTGAACAAATCTATAACCCAAGAGATAAAGGGAAATTGATAGTCGGGATATATATTGGGCGGTCTATCTATTCCTTTGTGTGCGACTTGTACTACCACATACATTTTGTGGGAATAAAATTTCGGCATCCAATAGTTCACAAAACCCCTAATATTCTGCTCGCTATAAGTTTGCTCGTTGACGATGCTTAAAGCAATGAATCTTACGCCATCAGATTCCAGTCTGTTCAACACCATGTTTCCAATTGTGTCATTCCAGACGAGTTGTTGCCCTCCGCCTAGTCCTGTTATATGAAAACCGCAAGCAATGATTTCGTGTCCGTTAAGAACAATGCTTCCTTGACGGGTTATCTCGATAATTTCGGTCGAACCATCATCCCATATCACTTTTTTTGTATATGCAGTCATATGGTTAATCATGCCGGTGGCTGAGATGCTCCTAGAAGATTGCATACTGAAACTTATTGGGACTGCGGAAAAGGCGAGGATAATCAACAGGAAAGTAGTCCATGCTACTTTTTTATGATTGCCAAGTGTCACATCTAACCCTATAGCATATCGCATTGGTTCCGATATAATAAGCCTTGCTGTTCTTATGTACAACATAAACACACCTCCAAACCACACAAGCACCACTAGTACACTGTTCTATAGAATATTAATCCAGCTATCCTTTTAAGGAACATAGGTAAAAAATATATTGGAAGAAAGGAGAAAGCCGTATGCATCTTACATCTAAATCTAAAAAATTGAGAAGTTTCTCAATAATAGCAGTCCTTTTAGTAAGCTTCTTTTTCCCCCCATTATTCAATTTAATACCCCTCACTAGCGGAGCTCTTGGAGACTGGTGGAACACCAGTTGGATCTATCGAAGAGCAATAACAATCGACCACACTAAGGTAGGCGGAACTCTAGAAAACTTCCCCATCTTGGTTGACATAACGGACAGCAACCTAGCATCAAACGCCCAACCAGACGGCGACGACATAGCCTTCATCGAGGCCAGCACAAACACTAAGCTCAACCACGAAATAGAACACTTCGACGCCAGCGCAGGTCACCTCACAGCATGGGTAAACGTCCCCTACCTCTCGTCAACAACAGACACAGTCCTCCACATGTACTACGGCAACCCTGCAGCCGAAAACCAGCAAAACCCAACAGCCGTATGGGACACAAGCCACAGAATGGTACAGCACCTTGACGAAAAAACAGGCATGCATTATGACTCTACAGTAAACGGCAACAACGGCACACCCTACGGCGGGGTCACGCAGGACACAATTGGCAAAATAGACGGCGCAGACACTTTCAATGGCATCAACAGCTATATAGAAGTCCCACACAGCAACAGCATAACAGGCTTCACAACAGCCTTCACAACAAGCTTCTGGCTCAAACTAGACGACACCACACGAAGACAAGTCCTACTAAACAAATATGACACAGTAGGCAACCAAAGGGCTTGGCAGATTGAATACCGAACAGATGTGGGAAACGCAATCGCCCTGCTCGCATCACAAAACGGCATAAGCTACGTATCTTGGTACACTAGCTTCAACCCAACCGCAGGCAACTGGTACTTCATAACTATTATCTGGGAATCAAATAAAATACCTAAATTCTACATAAACGGGATGCAAACACCTACAATCAACACAGGCACAATAACATCCATATTAAATAACGCTGGTGCACCTCTACACATTGGCAAAAGCACATACGTCAATGATAGATACTTAAGAGGCGTATTAGACGAAATTCGCTTAACAAACTCGGCCCAATCAAATAATTACGTAGTTACATCCTACAACAATCAAAAATCCCCATCGACTTTTTACACATTGGGTCCCGAAGAAACATACACAGGCGCCCCAACAATTTCAAAAGAAAACCCTGCAGATGGAGCTTTCGAGGTATATACTAACCCGAAATTGTCGGTTTATGTGTCCGATATGAACGGCGACTTCATGACAATTGTGTTTGGAACAAATGCTTCCGGATCATGGAAAACAATCAAAACATATTCAAACGTCAAAGACGGAACCTATGAATGCATTCCAACAGACATGAATAAACTTGGAACCAAATACTACTGGAGTGTAAGCGTTACAGACGGCGAATACTGGACAGACAAAATCTACAGCTTCACAACGACTACTGAAATACTTAAACCAAAATGGACAGCCCGGGTCGGAAGCGGAGAAGGTATTTCCGGCGTACTTATCGCAGACGTAAATAACGATGGTCTGGAAGAAGTGATACATGCTGGAGTAGGTAGAGTAGTAGCTCTGAGAGGAACAGACGGCTCACCCCTCTGGACAGTTTACGACTCAGACATACAATGGTGGACTGAGCCCGAGATGGCTGATCTGAACAATGACGGCATTCTTGAAGTAGTAGTACCCCTAGAATACGTGACAGGAGTTCTAACTGTACATGCGAACAATGGAAGCATATACTGGAAGATAAGAAACTTGGGTGGCTCCGAAATCATTGCAAGCCCCGTAATAGCCGACATAGACGGCAACGGATACCCAACAATCTTCATTGCATCAGAAGACATCGTACAACCCTACGAAGGAAAACTAACAGCTTTGAGTTATGATGGCAGGATACTACGCCAAGCTTTTTCTTGGAGACCCTGTGGAGGGGGTCTTTCACTAGCAGATGCCGATAATGATGGAAAATTCGAGATCTACATCGGCGATAGAGACATGAATTATGGTGATGGTGGCCTCGGCCAAGGATGCTATTCAGTATGGGCCGAGAACCTGACAACAAGATGGGCACGACGAGACATTCTATGCAGTAGCGGCAGACCCATGTTAGCCGATGTCAACAACGATGGAATATTAGAAGTTATTACCGGCGATCAACGCTCTCCTACAGGACTCGCAGTTCTAGATTCTAGGACCGGAAATAGCATCAAAGAGAGCCTTAATAATGACTTCCCCATTCATTACCAAGCTTCCATTTACGATATTGACGGCGACGGAAACCTCGAAATAATGGGGGCAGATGGCACACATAACTACGATGGTCCGAACTATCATGACGTCGTAATCTTTGACCTAGTCCAATGGAAAGTAGACGGAAGACTTTACGTGGGAGAATGCGTCTACGGTCCTAAGATTGCTGACGTAACCGGCGATGGCATAATGGAAATAATCGCAGCAAGCTACACGGGCGTACACATAATTGACCGAACATACACAGTAATAGCTAGTTACACGTCTTTCCCAAGCTGGGAACAACTAAACTATGCAGTAGTTCAAGATATAGACGGAGATGGCTACAATGAACTTGTAATTTCAGGTCATAGTGGCAGAATCTACGCTTTTGACACACCAGCTCGCCGTCCCAATTCAAGGGCAAGAACAGAAGTCAATTTTTACAGCGAACGAAGACTTGGCGTTGCTGAATATGTTCCTCCGCCTGGTTCTCAACAACCAATAATTTCTGACCTATCACCTGCGGATGGAGCAACTGACGTACCAATCTCAATATCACAACTAACTTTCACACTAACCGACTTCCAAAAAGACAAAATGAATTATACCGTAACCACCTCGCCCAACATAGGCGCAGGAAGCGGCACCAACGTAGGCAATAGTAAATATACCGTAACAATTGGCAACCTCGAATACGCAACCACATACAAATGGCAAATAAACGTCACAGACGGCAAACACTGGACAAACGAAACATACACATTCACAACCCAAGCCATACCTCCATGGTACAACACCCAATGGCAATACCGCAAAACAATAACCATCGACCCATCACAAGTAAGCTCAGACCAAACAGACTTCCCAGTAGTAATAGACCTTACAGACAGCGACTTAACAGGCAAGGCTCAATCAGACGGCGACGACTTCGTATTCACAGATCAGAACAACATCAAACTCAACCACGAAATAGAATCATACGACCCCACAACAGGCCACCTAATCGCATGGGTAAACGTGCCCTACGTCTCATCCACAACCTACACAGTCCTCTACATGTACTACGGCAACCCCACATGCACAAACCAAGAAAACCCGCCGGCCGTGTGGGACACAAGCAACAAACTTGTACTTCACCTATCTGAAACACATGAATGCCGCTTCTGGGGAATGATAGCAGCAGACTCCCTACCACACGACGTAGTCCTAGACCACCTAATAAACCTGCCATACTCACTAGAAGCCCTAAGCACAAGCAACAAAGACGGATGGGGCATAGCCTACTACACAGGCACAGACCCCACAGTTTTGAGAGGCTATCCACCAGCCTATCAAGATCCAAACTATGATTTAGCCGTCAACCAAATGGCAAACAGCGGTGCCTGGATAGGAGTAGCCCACATAAGACAAAGATCCCAAGGCGCAATACCCTCATGGGGCAATCCACATCCATTCATGCGCTACAAAAACGGTAAATGGTGGGCCTTCGGCCACAACGGAAATCTGGACAAAACCAACCTTAAGAATCTTATCGGACCAGAATATTTAGCGGCAAACCCGCCTACGGTCGGCACAAGCTGGGACAGTTCAGACGTCGTTGATTCTGACCTCTACGGCTTATACGTGCTGAAATGTATTGAAGCAAACGGCTGGAACGCCACATTAGGCATAGCTCAAGCCATAAAAGACATAACATCCACAGACTCTGGAGCAGCAAACTTCTTCCTAACAGACGGAGAAACCCTATGGGGCTTCCGCAAAGGCAACACACTCGAATACTACTACACAGCCCAATACTCCGCAATAGCCTCTCAACACCCAACCTCAACAACCAGCGGATGGATCTCCCTAAGCGACTACAACCTAATCACACTCAAAAGAGGCG
>Ga0315280_10006387_pt1 | contig 16292 bp, 19 predicted proteins | sample YL17G06_40_MG_FD_203697 | JGI IMG/M metagenome (GOLD analysis project Ga0315280, IMG submission 203697) | Sediment microbial communities from Yellowstone Lake, YNP, Wyoming, USA - YL17G06_40 | ecosystem: Environmental > Aquatic > Freshwater > Lake > Sediment | place: USA: Wyoming | collected...
TGTAGCATGACCAGTGGCCATAGCCTGGAACAAAACATAGGCCTCTTTTCCACGGATCTCACCAACAATTATGTATTCTGGTCTCTGTCTCAGGGCAGCTTTCATGAGGTCGTACATGTCAATTTCGCCGACCGTCTTATCGGCAACTACTTCACCAAATCCTGATCTTGCTACTCCTGGGATCCAGTTTGGATGTGGAAGGTTTAGTTCTCTAGTTTCTTCAATTGATACGATCTTGGCTTCACGTGGGATAAATAAGGACAAGGCATTCAATATCGTAGTTTTTCCAGCTGCCGTTCCACCGGCTATTAATGCATTAACCCCATTCTCAACGGCTATCCACATGTAAGCTACCATCTCTGCAGACATGGTATTAAATTCAACAAGGTCTGGTGGCGAAAAAGGATCCTCTCTGAACTTTCTGATTGTAAACGTAGAGCCTCTTGCAGTGATTTCATCACTCAAAGTCATCTGAATACGCGAACCATCAGGCATTGTTGCATCAAGCATGGGTTCAGCTATGGAAATGTGTTTGCCGCATTTCTGAGCAAGTTTAAAAACGAAGGATGAAAGTTCATCTTCACTCTTGAATTCAACGTTGCTTTTTAATGATCCGTATGTCCTATGATACAAAAATAGTGGTACATTGGCGCCATCGCAGGATATATCCTCGATGTTTGGATCTTTCATCAGTGGATCTATTTTCTCTAGTCCAATGGCCATTTTTTCAAGATGATATATTATTTTGTTAAAAGATTCATTATCTAATTTAATGCCGTATTCTTTGATTGTTTGTCCTACCTTTGTCATAAGATATTTGTCTTTTCCCTGCACGTCCAATTCCGCTGCATCTATGCCCAAATTACTTATTGTTTCAGTTATAAAATCTAGCGTCTTCTGTTCCTCTGGTGTCAACTCTACTTCTACCAGAAAATAACGTTTATCGAGGCTATCTTTTTCACGAAGTATTTCAACATATGCAAAATGTTCTTCGAGAGGATAGAAGTCAAGCTCTTCCCATTCATTTTCTGAAAAACCTAGATCTGCAAGTTTGATGGATTTGGTTTGCAGTACCTCTTTTGGTAACTCTATTTCGTCGTTTGCTTTGCCATCCTCTAATTTGAGTTCGGGATGAATATCTTCTGATTTTATCTCCGGACGGGCCGAAAAGGACAAAGATAGATCTTTTCGTTCTTGCTCGGTTAAGCTAGGGCTCCATCCTTCAGATTCAACACCTTCATCAAAGAAAACATGTTCGGAGTGTTTTTCTCCAGAGAATTCATCTTCAATGGATTTAGATTTCTCTTCTGTTTTTTCAACAATCAACTCATCTTTGATATGTTCCTTTGCAAATTTTAATGCCTTATGCTCAACGGAATCCTCTTTTTCCTCCGTGCCACTGGTTGAAGAAGTTTCTTCCTCATTATCGTTAAGCTTTGAAGATCTTTTACCCCATAATGAAAATTTTTTCTTTTTGTGTTCATCTGTTTTGGTCTCGCGATCAGTTTTATCGCTATCTGCTTCATCTTCAGATGGAAAAGTTTCACCTATTTTTTTATCTAAAAATCTGGTATCCTTGGTCTGAGTGGAACTCATGCCAGAAAAGGAAATGTGTCCTTCGTATTTCTTTTTCAAATCATCAAGAGTATCTTTAGAAGATGAAGATTGATCAATTTTCTCTTCATATTTTGTTTTTCCTTCAGTTGGTTGTTTATCTGAGATATCTTCGTTTGATTTTTCTTTCTTTTTGCCAAATCTTATATGAATTTTACTTCTTTTTTTCTCAGATCGTTCATCTGACTCTTCTATGTTTTCATCTACTTTGAGAGGCTCTTCATCTAAAGTCCCGTTTACCTCTGCGATTATTTTTTCACTTGGTATTTCGTATTTCTTGCTGTCATCGGCATTCTCATTCAATTTTTCTTTTATCAGAGGTGCAAATTGTTTTTCTTCAGTTTTTGGTAAGATTTTTTCGTTACTTGAATTTTTCAGATCAACCTCATTCGGTTTGTTTTTATCCCCTGATAAAATTTCGTCTATCTCTTTTTCCATTTCAGAGGCATCTTTATCATCATTAGATAAAAAAGAATTTTTTTTCTTGCCGATTTTGCTGTCTTCTATCAAGACAGTCTCCTCCTATCTTGCATCCACATCCCTTCTAAATATATCCTATTCTTATAATCGGTCTGTTAAACCTAACTGTAACTATTTCTAGACTTTCCGTGCATCTCATCCGATTGTTTTTTGATATATTTTACTTGCTATTTATATCTTTCTTTAATTAATACAAGTACATTTTTAGACAAGTTTATAATAGCGTTTGTCAATTGTAAGTTAATAATGGGCCCATGAGGTAGTGGATATCCTTCCGGCCTTCGGAGCCGGATACCGGGGTTCGAATCCCCGTGGGTCCGTTGAATTTTACCTAGGAGTAAAAGTCGTTTCTAAGCAGTGTTTCATTTTTACAAACTGTCAATTTTACACAAAATATTTATATATTAAATCAGACAAAGTATATCTCAGAGAGGAATCTGGAAATATTATTTTTCCTTTCATCTTTACCATCCACACACCCAGATTCCCCTTCCCTCTTTCTAAAAAACTAAAAGATTAAATGACAGCGTAATAGTAAATAAAATTTAGAAAAAAAGAGATTAAAAATAAAATATAAAAAATATTTTTAGGCGTATCTTCCTCTAAGCTTTCGCCTGTCTATTTTTACGCCAGATGGAGAAACAATCATCAAGTTGTTTCCAATTCCCGCGATATCGCCGTTTATCTCACCGGCCAACTTCTTGAGATCATTTGTTACCCTTTTTAGTATAACTTCTTCTTCGGCTATTGCTGAAAAATCTAGGATCAACACGTTTCCGCCGTATATATAATCAGTGAACTCTTTTAGGTCCTCATATTTCTGAATTTCACCAATTCTGACGTGCATTTTGGCCGGCATTGTACCTTCTGCAGATTCGGCATATTTCTCAAGATCGACATATCCATCTCTTATATCACTTGATTTTTTATCACCTAAAATCTTGTTGACTATTCCCATAATGATACTCATCTCCTGATTTTAACTCGTAATCTAAAATATATTTGTGTTTATAAACTTTTGGCGATGAGATTCCAAACTTCATCGCCAACATAATGAACGACCTTTATGGCCTTGCCCTTCTCTTCAGATATCATCCTTTCTCCACTCATCGATGCGATTCCAACGGCCAGAGGTTTACGATGTCTTTCATCACATATCCAAACTTGATCGCCCTCATTTATATTTTTATCCGCATCTACAATTCCAGGTGCCATGACGTCAGCGCCATTGGTAATGAATTTAATCGCACCCATGTCAACCACTACAAAATTTTCTTTCGGCTTGTACTTATTCAATCCATGCAGTGTAAAAATTATTTTATCTTCATAGAACATGAAAGACGGTTCGTCGTCCACTAAGATTATTTTTATTCCTTCAAGATCTCCAGTTTCTACCATTGATCTTTCGTTAAAAAAATCATATTTGAATGTTTTGTTAATTTGACTTTGAATATCTTTAATTTCTTTGCTTTTTAGACGGTGTCTGTTTTTTATTTTTCCAATAAACATAACAAGTTATTTATGTGGCTGTTTTTAATCTTTGCCCAGTGTTATTTTGTAGCCCAAATCCTTATAAATAAGATATCTATTTCGTGTCCCCAAGGTAGCCGCTATGGAAAAACCACTTAAGGTATTGCATGCAAGTTTGAACAATCGAGTTATGGTAGAGTTGCGAGGAGGACGAGCATACCACGGTAAACTTGACGGTTATGACGTGCCTCACATGAATCTTGTCCTAAAAAATGCGGATGAAATAATAAATGGTCAAGCCACTGTTAAGCACAACACTGTTATTGTAAGGGGAGACAATATCATCTATATATCACCATAGAGGTAGTTAAAAATGAGCAAGGGAACAACATCTAAATTTGGTGGGAAAAAAACTCACACTGCTTGTAGACGATGCGGGAAACATGCGTTTCACGTGCAAAAAAGGCGGTGTGCATCCTGCGGATTTGGAGAAACAAAAAAACTCAGGCACTACAACTGGGCTAAAAATAAATAAAATAAAAAATAAATTTTTTTAAAGATTCTTTTGTTTTAGTAAATGAAAGTTTAGGTAAATATCCTTACTTTTTTATTGTGGATATCCACCAATTTGTAAACTTGGGTCACCAAGTAATACCCACTGTTGCACTGTCTTTGCATCAATGGCATAGTCCCAAGCTGATGGTGTGGACCAGTTTATGGGGTACTTGTTTAGATAGTTCGTAATTGCATTGCCCCAGGCTTCACCAAGTATATGGGTTCCATTAATGCCATACTCATAGAAAAACTGCGAATCAAGATAATCGGAAGCGCCTTCATGGGTAGTTTTATCTTCTTTTGTCATTCCTAACCCTGTGCATCCAATAGTCGCTATAGAGCCACCACCAATTTTACGCGTGAGCTTCCAACTCCAACATTCTGGTACCCAGGTGGAACGATACAATGATTCGTTTAATTTTTCTTTGCCTTTCAAGAGATTTGTAAGAGCTACATCAAACTCGCTATTGTGGCAACCACTGACAACACATACTGGTAGCATGTCTTTGTTGCGGAGATGCGTCATATTCTTTGTAGAAAATCCTTTGATCCATTTTGTACTATTTGGAAGATGGGTGCTCCATACAGTAGGGTTGCCATGCCCATCAAAATAGAGGAAACCACAGCCTTTATCGATTGCATTAGTTATATCTTGTGGGCCTTTTAGGCTCCCATCTGATGTCCATAGTGTAACATTTTCGAAACCAGGCATATAGCTCATAGCTCTTTTGGTATTTTCTTCACCCTCGAAAGGTGCGGTTGAGAAATTATATGATCCTGGCGGGTAAGTATCACCTGCTGCTACAACCATCCTCTTGAACCAATCCTTGTCATAGGTCGTCGTCTCATATGTTATTATCTTTTTGACCATGGTCATAACTTCTATTTTGTCTCTACACGCTAGCCTACCAACATAGACGTCAGGATAAAGATCTATGTTTTTGTCTTGAGCCTCGTTGCCGTTCCATTCTCCATAGATACCATTGCCGTTTGTATCCCAGCTGGAAAAATTGCCGTTTTTATCATATATATCGGCGTAGTATAAATCAGAGATAAAGTACGGTTCAGGCCAAGGATCTGAATTGTAGCAATACCTTATAGGCATCTGTCTGAAATTACCAACAAGAAGAACATATTTGATCTCCCATGTTTCAATGGCATATCTGATGAAGTATTTGATTTTCTCTGGCTTATCGCGACCCTGTGATCCTATCTGTTTGTATACTTCGTTGAGTGTTACAAGCTTTGCTGTCATGCCCACTTTATTTTTATGATCGACAAGTGGTTTTAGTGATCTAACATACCGTAAAGGTGTTATTATCAGAAGTTTATATGTGGAAGTATCGCCATTGTTGTAACTATTTTGTTTTGCATATTTTGTTTTCATCTCTGCAACAATTGATGGTGTTGCCGACAAACTTAGAAACAATACTGTTACTGTCAAAACAAAAATTTTTTTATATGCGTTTTTTCTCATAAGGTTACCCCATTATATATAAAAATGCAATTCCTCCTTTATAAATCTTTACTATATTTATAATAAAAATGCCATTATATTTCTATATCTCATCAAATGTTTGTTTATAATATAATATTCAAAAGAATAAAGCTTTAAATGAACAAATGGTTATGGAAGTAACTCAGAAGGCTGATAAAATGAAGGAAAAAATCCTACAAGAGGCATTGGAATGGTATGAAAATCAAGAAAAAACTTCCGAAATCAATATAGAGGATTTTGTTAATTTAATTATTAATAGAACAGCAGATGCTATTTTTGATGAGGTTAAAACCGAGCTAAACAATGAATTTCAAAATGGCACTCTGAAACAGCCTTTTGTAATTTCTAGCGATTATTATCTTGAACTTAAGTTGAAAGAAATTAAAGATAAATGTATAAAAACTACAAGCAGTGATATTTCTTCTGTTGATTCACTAAATTCCAGAGGAAAATAAGGACTAATAATAAGGATATATTTTTAAAGAGATGAATGTTATATTGTAAATGGGGGAGTCTGGAGAAGTCTAACGGGGCATACATCCCATCCCGAATTCCTTTTTTTTCCAGGCTTCCCGTTTTATTATTCTATAAAGTTTATATAAAATGAATAACTAAATAATAAATGGGAGAGGAATTGAGGCCAGGGTTTTTCCCATTTGTCCCGCAATTCCCCGACTCCTCTCTATTTTCCAATCCTTCATAATTCCTAATTTTGTAGTTTCTGATAGGTTTTATAAAGAAAGAGTCGTTATTTGATACGAAGGGATGCAAAATTAAACAACACAGAGTTGAAAAAAATAAAAGAAGTTTATCTAAAATCTTTGTTTTGTTTGTGGCAATGGTATCTTTCACTGTAGCATTTAGTGGTTGCACAAATACACCTCTTGATAATGGAACTGGAGGTCCTCCTAGCATAGACAGCTGGACGGGTTGGTCTAAATACAATGATAATCATGGCTTCTCTGCTTACATACCAGAAGGTTGGTCTGTTGATGTTGACGATAGCGGTCTAATACGAATTGGTGAAAATCCTACAGGGAATGTAGGGGATATGGTCTTTATGTGGACCATGAAACTCAATGGGCAGGAAACCGAGGCAAATCTCTTTGATGAAACAGTATTGTTACTTCAAAATTTTATACCTGGCCTACAGGTTACCAGCGAGCGTTATGTCTCAAATTACAGTATGTATGTAGGAACTATGAATTATGGAGAGTATATTGGCGTGCTCATGCTTTCGATTAATGGCACAGACGCCTATTTTACTGGTCTTGCCGCTAAAGAAAACCAATACAACGAGAGCTTAGATAAGCTCATACGCGTGCTTTATAGCTTCAATTACGAACCCGAATTAATGAATCCGGATGCTGTTGGTATAGTTCAGATGCAGAATTGGGCAGATCCAACTGAAGGAGCATTCACAATAGATATTCCTAAGGGCTGGACAATCAGCAGTGATTCAGGAATAACCAGGCCTTATCTTGATGCGGACGTAAAAATCGTCGTAACAAAAGGCGATGAAGGCATTAGCATCGAACAACTTCATCCACCGCTTTATTACACGCCAAATTGGGTTCTTGAAATGAGTGGCTATACTGAAGGCTCTTCCTATGGGGGTGGAATTGTTATGTCATATCATAACGCTAAACAATATGCTGAGGAGCTCCTTGCCGATGAGCTTGATTTGAATGCACCTGTAAACGTAATTGACAGATCCGATCTACTTTCAAAGATTTATGCTGCTCCATGGATTCAGGAGACGACGGCGGCTGAGGCAACTTTTGAAAACGGTGCGGTACACAAGGTTTTGATTGGTGATGAATATTATGAACTCAGCATAACCGGAATGTGGGCTGTTTCGATGGTGCACTATTGGGCACCAGAAGGCGACTTAGAACTTGTTGCAAAGATTGCAAACGAGATGATGCTATCTTTCAAACTTAATGATACGTGGGCAGAGAATGAACAGATACAGGTTGCTCTGCGCGTAGGCATTATTAATCAATTGGGCGACGATATTGCAAAAATAGTAAAATCCACCTTCGAATATCGCGACCAAGTTATGGATGAGACATCAAAGAAGTTCAGTAATGCGATACTGGGTATCGAAGATGTTTACGATCCAGATACTGGTCAGCATTGGACCGTACCTTCAGGTTCAAGCAGCTACTGGAGAGACGTTTATGGCGATGTCTATGGTAGCGGATCATATGCACCGCCAACATACAACGATAACTGGAAGGAACTGATTTGTCCTAATTGTTAATCTGTTTGAATAGTAATCTTTGGTGCACTTTGCAAAGAGTACACCTGATTTTTTTTCATTTTGACATTTTTACAAGTAAAATTTATATACTAATAGTGACAAATGTTAACATGGTAGTATGAATTTAGATGGAGGAAAGGAATTTAGGCATGTAATTATCCGCTCTTTGCTGCAGTTGTGGTTATTTACATTAATGATAGGTATGATAAGATGATGTACTACTTTTCAACATGAGTACTTTATTATACCCGATGTTTTATGGCTTTTCTCTACTATGGACTCAAGTTGTAAGTATTATTGCTATAGAAATACTAGAGATACAAAAAAGAACAAAGCTGCAAAGCTAGGCAAAATAGAGCTTGTCGTTTTTGATATGGATGGTGTAATCACAGATACAATTAGCTCATGGAAGTACATCCATGATTATTTTGGTGGTTCCAACGCACGATCCGTGGATGAATACTTGAAGGGAAAAATAGATGACATGGAATTTATAAAACGTGATGTTGCACTCTGGAAAGAAAACGGTAAACCAATCAAGAAAGAAAAACTCGTTGATATCTTATCCGATGTTCCATTGATGAGCGGAGCGGAGAAATGTATGACTTTTTTGAGGAACAAAAGCGTAAAGACTGCGATTGTTAGTGCTGGTCTTGATATTCTTGCAGAGCGTGTGGCAGGGGAGTTAGGCATTGATTACGTGTTTGCCAATGGCATAAAATCTGATGAACGTGGCTTTATCACTGGTGAGGGTTTGCTCAATGTAAGACTGATGTACAAGGATGAGGCTGTTAAAAGGCTTGCAAAGCAAAGCAAAATATCGCATGATAAAATTGCTGCCGTTGGTAATTCATGTTTTGATATTCCAATGTTTGAAATATGTGGCACGGGTATAGCTTTCAATCCTGAAGATGAATGTGTTAGAACGTTGGCTGATTTCGTTGTCGAAGGAAAGGATTTGAGTAAGTTAATACCTGTTTTCGAACAGTTTATTAACTAGTTCTACTGAATTATTATATGGTAATAGAAAAAAAGAGGTAATTTGAAATGTTTGCCCCTGAGATCCCTGATGATTTTCCCGATATCCCGGATAGGCCTTGGGATCCAGATGATCCTGATGATGACGAATGATGATAAATTCTTTTATTCTTAAGTTCTTCTTATATGACTTCTATATATGCAGTGAAATTCGTAGTCGCATTTTCTATTCCTTCCCAGGGCCCGTAGGATGCTAGTTTGAGTTTTGTAAGATGTAGAAAGTATACCATTCCTCCAACCAAATAACAGATGTTCCATTTATATCATAATTCTTCACGTGCACGGGAATACTGACTGCACTTCCAGCAGGATATTCGCTTCTTTTATCCCCGCTAATACATATTGGAAAACCTTCGAGCGAAGTAGAATTACCAAAAAGAACAAACGTATATTTTTGTGATTCAGATATCTCGAAATATGAGATATTATAAACCGTATCTTCGATATATATGACTTCACCGTTTTTATAGGATTGAAGCGTAAAAAGATCTGTTGTTGGGTATAGGGTTTTTATATCACTCATTAATTTTGTATAGGTCATTGTCTTTTTACTTTCTTTTACACTACTTTCGTTTACACATCCACTTAACGCGATACCGATGAGCAGAATAGCTATTCCAAAAATTACTAGTTGTTTTTTCATACCTATCTTCTCCTCAAACCTACAATTCAATAACAAGTATCGCCTTATAACTTTATTTTCAATTTAGAACATAATTTTAAAATTATTGGAAAATGAAATATCCTAAAAGAAAAGATAAGACAAATGTCAACAATAAAATCAGATACCATACTGACCGCGAGATTTTCACTATTCAAAGCTGAATCTTCTTCCCACCATATTAATATTTTTGGAGATTTTTACACTGATTTGATTTCTAAAAGTATAGACTTTGATTATTATCTAGATGATAATTAGAATCTATGTAATAGGCTTAACATAAAATATAAATTCAAACTTTGGCCTCAACTGAATTTTCAAAAATCTCTCCAATCCTAGCCTGTGTGAAACTTTTCTAATGCTAATGCTAAGGCCATCAGGTGGTTTAACCGTTTCTATCTCCAAAGAATGATAACCAGTTCTCTTTAGTGATTTTGATAACCAGCGTGATTGTTCAGTCGTATACGAGCCGTTTAATAAAATAGTCGTATACTTATCCTTATATTCTCCTTTTACATTTCCACAACAATAAAAAGTAACTGTTTCTGCTTTTGCAAATGGAGCCCAGTCTTTGTTATACTTCTCTGTCATTTCAGTTGTTGGTGTAAAGCTAATATGTATCTCCATGTCATCTTTATATGCAGAGATATTAAAACTTAGAGGTATGAACATATCTGCTCTTTCCATATATTTCATTTGATTGTTTCTCCAATAACCGCATGCAATTTCTGTATAATTCTTTCCGTCTTTTGTTAAATATAAAATTATTGGATTCAGACCTTCTGATATCCCAAGTAATATTGGTCTAAAAAGTACAATACTCCAGTTGTTGTCAAAAATCAACCAGCTCCATGACCAACCAAAAGTATCCCCATTATCTATGTGCAATATTGGTGCAGGTCTAGGTTTGGGTCTATTTTTAATAACTTGCCCCAGGTACCATTTAATTGAGGAAGAAATCAACTTTCTACAAGTATTAAATTCTTTAAGTGAATAAATCGATAACGGACGTGCAAAATCACCATATATAAAATCATGTTCATAATAACCGATACCTGTTGCTTCATATGTAGTGCTATTTATTGTAATAGTTCCATTCACCTCAAGTATTGGAATAAAATATACTTTGCCTGTGCCGCTAACCCCCCAAGGAACTATACCATCTGTTGGTCCTTGAAAAACCCAACAAGGCAATGATGTTGCATGAAATCTAAGATCAGTTACAATGTTGTTTTTGTCATCCTCACAATGAAAATGATAATCTGGATATAATCCATGCGCTGAACTATTACAATACGTCAAATTCATCTCATTTTTTGAAGTTTGAAATGGCCCTGGGAAGGTATCAGTTCTGAAACTATCATAAACTTTGCCTGTTTGTCTGCTCCAATGTCTAACCCTAATGAAAGAGAGTCCATCAGAAAAACCCTCTCGTGTCTTGTTCATAAAATATACGAACGTGGCTGCTGCATCCCAACGTTGACCGTTATTCAATGTAATAACAGCCTGATAACACCAGACCTCATATCCGCATGGAAAATGATCACCCTCATCCTCAGGAAGTATTGTTGTTTCATCATTTTTTATTACAAAAGATGTTGATGTGCTACAAGCTTGAGGTATAATAGTTGGTCCTAAAAATAATAAAAGAATTGTAAATGAAGCAGTGATATTTTTATCCATTCAAATATCTTATATAAATCATATTATATATAATTAACGAATTATATAAAAAAAAATAGATTTTTACACTGATTTAATTTCTACATTTAAAAATAAAAAATCAGATGATTATTTAGTCAGGTTTTTGCTCGTTTTTCAACTCTTTCAAAAACATCTCATAGTCCTTTTCAGAATCAAAAATAATTGGCATCCCTTTATGATTACATTTTTCGCAAACCATGTCCCAAGAAGTTAAGCCAAATATTGTTCCTTCTCTAATACCAGCCATACGAATATCTCTACTGCCGCATTTTGGACAAGCCTTAATATTCATTTTATGCCTTCTAATAAAAATATCAAATTCTCTCTTATTAACATTTTTGTTGTTAGTTGTAAAAAAGATTAGAGGTAGCTCAATCAAGAATGCTGCAGGGCAAACTATATTAAGTAAGATATATATTTAGCGCCAATAATATTACAAAAAATATTAAATAGTGGTCTGAGTTTGTAAGTTTTAGTAATGGGGGACCGCAGGATTATGTTTAATAATAGAAGATCCGAAATTGAAATTGTTGGTAAAATTTTAAAAATCTCTCAGAAAGGCGCACGGAAAACAGAGATTCTTTATCAAGGGAATCTGAGCTACACACAGGTACAGAGTTATCTTCCTTTTTTGGTAGAAAAAAATATTTTGGAAGAGAATTTAGTAAAGAATAATGGTACTTCCTATAAAGAGTACAAGGTTACAAAGAAAGGATTGAATTTGTTAGCGGACATCAATAGAATCCTGTCTCATTTCAATTCAGCTGTTTTGTAATTGAGTCACCTATTTTTTCTCAAGTCATTTTCTCAATTTCTTTAATTAATCTTTGGGCCATGTCAACTGCATTTTCTGCTGAACAACCGGAAGAAAAAACAAAAACCGAAAAAGAAAGAACTAGAAGAAAAAGAAAAATCTGAAAAATAAATTTTAGGTAGTAACATCTTTTTATACTAGCTATTTCGCTGGTTTACTTATTGTAGGATTGATTTTTAAAAGGAAAAGACATATCAACTACGGGATGAAGAGCTGATGTTAAAATCAAAAATAGAAGTAGGGCACTACTATGAATATAAATTGAGCAACGAACACACAATAGCATTTGCCGTATTATATGGATTTGAGAGAGGTAAAAATAAGGATGTATATACTTTGATGATGTACGCAGGTAAGAAGAATTTTGAATTTCCTATTGAAGAGTCCACATTTGATAAATGGGTTAAAGAAGGACGAATTAAGGAGATAACCTCTGATGAAGCATTGATCTATGCTTTATAGCTTTATAGATACAAGGGGTTGGTTTTTTAAAGAAAGAGATGCTTTAGGAAAAATAGGTGAGGAGAAATATGAAAGAAAATATTAGTACAGGAATTGCTGTTTTGGCAATTGTTATTTCTATAGCAGCGATTGTCTCAACAGTTATTGTGAAGCCAGTGTCGACCATAAGTGCCAATAGTGTTGGTGGAAATGAACTAGCAGATAATTCAGTAACTGGTAGTAAAGTTGCTGACGGTACACTTACTGATGCTGATATTAGTGATACCGGCATCTCTAAAATAGCTGATAATGCAATTACAAGCGATCACATAACTGCTAGTTCAATAACTCTATTGGATCTTAGTTCTGAAGTAATTGCAGCGATAAAGGGTGTGGTTGACATCGCAAATAACTCGATAAAAGGTGCGAACATCGTTGATGGAACAATTACCACCGTTGATATTGCAGATGGTGCGATAAATAGCGATAAAATTGAAAACGGTGCAGTTACCACTGATCAGCTTGCTTCTGATGTTAGTGACCAGCTGGTGACAAATGGAGACTCTCACGATCATTCGGGAGGTGATGGTGCACTCATACCTACAGAGGGAATTGCAAGTGGTGCGATCACACAAGTCGTGGAAAAAGCCAGACGATCAACTGTTACTACCACAACGTTTTGGGATCCCTTACCTGACACAACAGTAGGGATTACAACCGATGCTAGCCCAGTATTAATTATTTTCAGTGGAAGTTTTAGTAGCAGTCATGCAGGCGGGGAGGTGAACGTTCAATTGCAAATTGACGGGGCTGATGATCCAGTAGTGCTTATGTATGGTGAATCATCGAATGCAAATGATCGATTTGTTTTATCCTTCAACCGTGTAAGTACTTTAACCGCAGGGGCGCATACTATCAGGGTTACATGGACTGTGGGTTCGCCAGGAGAGACTGCTACTTGCTACAATAGAATCATTGATGTAATAGAGCTTAAACGATAAATGCAAGATTGCTTCAAACAGATTTTTTATCCGATGAAGTGAATGTAAAAACATTCGAACAAGGCGCTAAGTTATTGTTGAAGAAGAGGGTTTACTAGCGACACACCATACAGTTACAAATCCGCTACCATAGTTTGAACCCGCAAAAACGGGTTCTTTCTTTTTCAATCATAATGATTTTTATCACTATCTTTAGATGATATTGAACAATTGTTACCCATATTTCAACATCACTATAAAAATAATTTAAATTTCAACACCTTTTTATCCTTCTAAAATCTACATACACTACTACAAACAGTAAATATTTTAACTACATTCTTCCATTCATCTTTATGAATATGAATAAAGGAGGAAGGTGATATGAGTAAATTCAGGGGCGGAAAAGATATAGCTCCAGGAGCGAAATCTAAGCCTTTAACAAAGAAGGAAAGAAAGGAACAGAGGAGAAAGAGAAAACAAAAACACATTTCCTATGAATGAATGCAGATACTGTCCTTATCAACCATAATTCAACAATCCATGTTTTCAACACATCTTAATTCAACAGAACCACCCTAAAATTTACAACCCCGATTTGCCAACTCCATATTATATGGAAGCGATTTTCAACATGTTTTTATACTAACTATGTACATCCTTGTTTTATGGAAATGGTTTCGCTTCCCGAGGTAGAGGAAACGTTAAACGCTTGGAAAAAGAAGAAAAAGCAAAAGAAATCGAAAGAGGAAGACGAAAAAGAAGAAGTCGAAGATAAGTAAGATGATATGTCTGTTCTATTTCTTCATCTTTGTGCCGAAGTAGATTCCGCAAATAATGCTGATTATACCGAGTATGACGAGCAAATAGGCAGTGTATATGTTGTTTAAGTAGTCTAATGAATATATCCCGAGTCCGCCGATGATAAGGAGTATGAAACCATAGATAATACCTATAACTGGTCCCCCTTCCATTCTCTTTCTCACCCCCCATTGTAATTATATCTGTATTTTATTAATAAAGGTTGGTTTTTTAAAGAGAGAGATGTTATGAAATTCGTAGTTTGGGGAGGAAAAATGGAAATTTGTAAAATCTGCAAACGAGAAATGATTTTTGTGAAACCTTATGGTGAAGGATCACACATAAAATACTGGCAATGTCCGAATTGTATGTGGAAAAAGTATTGACAAAGGGTGGGGAATTTACCTAATATGTTCATTAGTAGTTTTTAAATTGCAAGAGGGGAAAAAATGAGTAGAGACACAAATAAATATAAATATAAAAAAAAGGGAGACATAAATAGAAGAAATATACAAAAGAAGAGAGAAAAAGAAAGACTTGTAATGGGTTCGAGGGAGGAAAAAACGCCTAAATGTAAAGAATGTGGTAAATTCTTTGAAAGTGAAAGGGCACTACATATACATTATACAAAAGCGCACAATAAAGGATATGCCTAAATGTAAAGAATGAATATAACTTTTTAAAGAATTAGTTGTCGAAATGAAATCAGTCTGTTTTTTCTCTCCGACTTTCCCCTTTCATCTTGCCATTCTACGTTGTCTTTTGTTTTTTTTATGCTTCTGTTCTAGTCGTTTCAATTTAGTAGCCATTATATCACCTTATGAACCAATCATCTGAGGGTTTATAAAGTGGTAGTTGTTTTTAAATTTTAAAAAACATACGAAAAATATAAATACTATAGTCATTATAATTAATATAGTAGATATAGATGTGATCCTATGGAAAACACAACCATCGCCATAACCCACGAAACAAAAAAAGCCTTACAGGAACTTGGGATAAAAGGGGAGACTTACGATTCCATCATACGGAAATTACTCCAACGATTTGCATGGAAAAAATTGGATGATAAATGGAACAAAATCCTTGCTGAGGACAAATTTATTCCCCTTGATGAGCTGTGAGTGGGATGCCATACACAGTCCTTGTTTCAAAGAATTTTCAACAACTCTTTACACAACTATCAAAAGATTTTCAAAAACAGATACGAAATAGTCTAACAGAACTACAAAAAGATCCTTATACCTCCCGTTCTCGTTGTGATATCAAATTGCTGAAAAATACCCATCCAAAGAAATATCGCCTACGGGTCGGCGCCTATCGAATCATTTACTTCATAGAAAAAAATGAAGTGAAAGTTATCGACCTTATAAAAAGAGAAGTAGGATATGGTAGATTGGAATAATTCTCTTTATAATGAATACTATTAAACCTTGTTTCGTTTTTTTGTTGTTATGTATGACGGTTTGTTCTCATTCGTGATCTTTTCGTATGCTTCTGGGCGTGGAGAGGGGAAGTCTGTTATCTGAGGGTTTATAAAGGATTAGTTCTTATTGAATTACAGTTAAGGGAGGTAAAATGAAAAATTCAGTGGCTTTTGAAAAGCATAAAGAAGAAGTAATAAACGAAATGGCTGAAAGGTATCTTATTTATAGAATGAATAAGAAAAAAAAGATTATGAAATTGTAGTTAGGCGCAGAATATAAATGGGCAGGATTGGGACAAAATATAAAGAATCAATCGAGTTATTTGATGAAAAAACAGGGAATGCAGTAAGAATAATCTGTTTCCGTAACTCAATAGCATTTGATAAATTTTTAAAAGGTTTCAAAGCAATGAGATACCCAGGTTATAGTTGGCGATATAGTGGTAAAGGGAAAAAGAAGGAAGAATGAAACACCAATCCAATAGAGGGAGATACTGTAGCGCATCTGGGTGTAACAATAAAGCCAGAGTGAAAGGATTGTGTA